>JAABUO010003794.1_pt1 | contig 17936 bp, 18 predicted proteins | sample 5559291 | NCBI WGS metagenome assembly JAABUO01 (sample SAMN10711878, study PRJNA513372) | rock metagenome | isolation source: Antarctica rocks | place: Antarctica: Victoria Land, Finger Mt sud | reverse complement strand
CCCGCCGCTGCGATTAGAGAAGGAAGCCTGTGGTGTAAAGTTTGGTGTAGCCACACGGCTGGCCACTGACTGAGGCGATTTTAGTGTGGATAGCTCTGACTGTAGTTGTGGTTCGCCGATGGTGTCGATGACAACGATGTCGCTTCCTGGCCGCACCATGCCCACACCCTTTGCGACGGCAATAGCCGTGTGGTGGTAGTCCCCAGTGATCATCATGGTTCTGATGCCGCCTCTGCACACCCACACATGCACATACATTCAGCCACATTCAAATCAGCTTGCACAGTGGGTCATATCCAGATTCACACGCCCAGTTTGTGAGCTGTGACTGTTGAGTTTGAACAAATGCTTACGTCAGGTAAGCCGTGAGAACATGCAAGCCAGGCATGCTAGGAAGCAAGCATGCAAGTGACTAAGTGTGTTGGACCTCAACGACCGTATTACTATGTGCTTTATGCAACGTTTGTTAGACTTCTATCATATGAGTACCATGACACATGATCAGATAGAGCGGCCAGAGGCATTTAGCCCCCAGTCCATGTCTTGGTGCTGCATCAGGAGGGCAGGCTCAGGGCATGTCTACAATCAAAAGGTGGAACTCACCCCTCCTGAAGCTGAGTGATGGTATCCTTGGAATCATCACGTATGCTGTTGGTCAGCACCACCAGTGCCGTCAGCTCAAGGCAGGTTGCAGAGGCTTCCACTTGCTGCTGAGTCATGCGAGGCAGGTCCAGCTTGTGCACATCCGGAATGACACCCACTGCTGCTGCTAGCAGCCGGAAGCTCTTGCTGCTGTACTCATCCACAACCTACAACATTCATTCATTCATTCACTCATTCTTTCATTCGCTCATTCTTTCATTCATTCATTTGTTCATCAACTAATTAATTAACACATTCATTCATGCATGCATTCATCACGCACTCTTTCATTTGTTAACCAATTAACTCATTTGTTCATTCATGAAATATGTGTTTTCCTTGAACTCAACAAGGCATGGAGATGCCTTTGGACATCCATGCAACTGTACGCAAGCAATAAGGAGTTACAGGAGCTTGAGTATGGGTCATGAAGCGATGTCAAGTAAATGTAGCGATGCAGCGTGCAAGCACACACAGCAGCCTTTGCACAGCATCATGGCCTTGCAAAGGTTTATTGCCAATGCGGTGGCTGCATGTCTGTGCAAGCTGTCCAGCGCCCATTAGAACAAGCAAGTGCTAGTGATGCATGTTGATGATGTGCCGCAAACCTGTGTGCATAGAATAATGACAACATTCATTGTTAAAACGCATGCTTTGCCAGAAGATATCAGCTGCAGGCAACGCAAGTCAGCTCCCTCCAGAAAGGCTTGCCATGACAGTTTTGACCTAACAACTGTCCATGCAGCAGCATTGTGGGCAATCTGCCGTCAGGCATCCTGTGCATGCAATGGTTGACCAAATCAAGAACCCAGATCAAGAACCTCATGTCAGTCCTGTGCATGCACATGGCAATTTTCAACTCAAAGAAACCCCAGGCATAAGCATAACCCCAAAGGTACCACTGATGCTCATGGCAATCAGGAACCCAAAGGGTCTCTTGGTGTAAGCATATCCCTGAAGGCAGTACTCATGCTCATGGTGCTTTACCCAGCTTTCTGATGAATACCTTCCCACAAGAGAATACCTGAGGCTGAGCTGTGCTCATGGCTTTTGTCTTGTCCAAAATCATCCTGAACCCTAACCCCTATCAGAAAACACCAAATCATCACCCAAATTCACCCTAACCCCTACCAGAAATCGCTTGACTCTCATGTATCCATCCTTCTGAACACAATAGTCATGCTGACAGGGCTGGGTAGGGGAACGGCTTTTTGGGATTCAGAAACGTCAAGATTGTTGTGACAAACATTTAACAGTGTCAACACACACTAAGACATGCCTGGCGACTGTGGAAACACAATTTTACTGTGAAACACATATCTTAGGCGTACCTGGTCAAAGTCTGGGGGCACACTAGTGGGAGTCACCAGGCTCTTGATGACAGCAGGGGCACCCCTCAAGAAGAGCAGGGCTGAGCCCTTGGGTGCGTCCGTGGAGATGACAACCACACCTGACCTCAGAGTCTGAGAGCTGAACTCCAGCTGCCTCTGGATGGACAGCTTGACCTTCTCTGCAGATGAGCGTGCATCAGGCCGGCGTGGCAAGACAACAGTCTCTCTGCCCTGCACACCAAAGACAAGCCATCAACAACATGCAAGGTTGGATTGATGCTTCATGTACTGTAACTCAGTAGTACGGTCTGAGGCGTTCGCATGTAGTATCTTACAGCCTGGGGAATGCGGACGGCTGCTGATATGCAGCAGAACATCAAACTACACTCTGTCTGTGCACATTAACAGCTGGTGGCTATATGGCCATCAGGCATGCACTGTGCTCTGACAGCACAGATGAAAACCCAAAAACATGCCCAGAATGCATATCTGCATTGGCAGCAACAGGACAGCCGCATACAGATGCAGTACCTTGCCATTGCATGCCACAGATGCTGTAAAGGGATCTGCAGAGAATTAAGAAAACCGCTTGTGTTTATCCAATACAAAGCTTGAATATATAAACCGGCTTGTCAAACTCAGGTTTTGCAAACAAACCCAACACCGTTGTAAGAACAGACCCACCAGGAAGCGTGCTTCAACAAGCTTGAAGAGGGTTCGCTCCATGTCAACTCCTGCCACAGCAGTCTTGCTAACCATATTGAGGCTGTTGCACACTGCAAATGCCTGCTTCAAGCGGTTGCTCCAGCGCAGCGCGTTCTGCTGCAGTGACTGGAAGTTGTCCTTGTCCACAGGCAGTGTCCCATGGAGGTTTGCCTGCAGTCATTTCAACCACACTCATAGCAAAGCATGACACATCACTGCATAGCACAGCACAGCATGACACAGCGCAGCACAGCACAGCATAGCCCAGTCTGATGCAGCACATTTTGTCGCACTACCTGTTTTGTGACAATGCTGCAGAGTGACCCCATCTGTCAACCAATCAGTCAATCACTCATTCGATCAAGCAACCAATTACCCAATGAAGCAATTGAACAATGCATCAGCATGCAGCCATGACAGCTTTAGGCTGAAAGCTTTAGCAAGCTGTGCAGGACGTTGACTCTTGCGAATCAACAAAGTCTACAAGAACCTAAGGGAAGACATGTGAAGAATGAATGAATGAGCGAACGAATGAACGAACGAACGAATGAACGAACGAACAAACGAATGAATGAAGGCATGAGTGAAAGAATGAATGAAAGAACGAGTGAGTGAGTGAGTGAGTGAGTGAGTGAGTGAGTGAGTGAGTGAGTGAGTGAGTGAGTGAGTGAGTGAGTGAGTGAGTGAGTGAGTGAGTGAGTGAGTGAGCAACTAAATGAAGAGAGACAGAGAGATTACAATGCTTTCAGCAGCCAACAAGTCTGATCACGTACAAAAGAATACAAAGGTCAAACTCGGAGACAGTCAGCACAGCTTAGAACAAACACGAACAAACAAGAATGAAGTGCCAGGAGCGCTGACCGCGCTGTGAGTGAGGGTGCCTGTTTTGTCAAAACAGACCACGTCGCAGGCAGCGCCACGTTTCAGGATCTCTGGGAACATCAGCTGCAGACCATCCTTCTTAGATCTGCGCCTTGCCACAAAGCCCACCAGCATCAACAAGGACGGCAGCCCGGGGGGTGCAGCAAACGTGAGGGTGTCGCACAATTTGAGAATGACCTCATGTGCTGACTGTGAGCGCTCGTGTGCCTTTAGCAAGTAGGGCACCAGCAGGAGCAGCTGTATCATCAGGGCAAAGCAGTAGAGACGCACCACATCCTGCACATCAGGGAACTCTCTTGACCACGGCAAAGAGCAGCCAGCAGCATTGGGTATCTGGGATGGCATTGCTGAGGCCATTACTTTTGTGCTAGCTTTCCCAGCTTCTGGCTGCTGATTATGTTATAACATCTGCTGCTGCTATGCTGTACCGTTTGTGCTATAGCATCTGCATGATACTGAATGTACTGCATGTACTGCATATTACACACTGCATGGTAAATACTGCATGTTGACTACTGCATGTGATTTCATGCATGTTACTGCACATTACATACTATAGACGACTACAAGCATGCACACTGTCTGCATGTTGCTGCATGCACGCTACTGCACAGTTGTCTGCTACTGCTTGTTGATTGACATTGCTTTTGCATGCCCAAAAGGCAAAGCCCAGGAAATGCTCATGCACGTTCAATTTGGCTGCACATCCAGCTGCAAGTGAGTGCAAGTATTGTCACAGCATAACATGCTGTACCTGGATGAAAGGGTCCTTCTCTTGGTATGCCTTGATTGGGGCTAGCAGCGATCTGACCATTCCTCCCATGGTTGTGTTCAGCCCAGTCCGGCACACCATCACCAGCACTTCTTCTTCAGAGTCAGCTGGGTTCCACACCTGAAAAATATTACCTCGCATGACTACCCTACCTTGATAGCAGGACAGATACCTTTGACAGAAACTTGAAGAGATCTGACAGTCGGTTATAGACACGTCAGTTAGTTGGAATAGAAGCTGAGGCTGATAACAGCTGCTGTTGCAGGCAATCTGGATGTGCATGGGCGCTGAACACAACATGGTCGTCTTTATTGTTAGAAGCGTCTGGTCAGGAAAAGCTGATGTGTTGCTTGCATAGGACCAGAGATGAGCAAGAGTGAGCAGATGCAGCATTGGAGTGATGTCAGTGTACAGCCTTGCATCTTGGAAGCTGTGTAGAGAAGGACATCACACGCTGCTGTGATGGACTTTCAACCTGCAGCAGCTGTAGCACGACATGACCAATCACTGCAAACAGGAATGAGGATACTGCAACGGTGCAGGGTTAGGTTGGGCACCAGTCTGATCTGATTGTTGATGGTGAGCTGCGACGACAAATGCTTCACGCCTGTTGCGCAGTGCCTGATGGCCATTTGTGCTGCTGATAATCAAAGAAACTGAAGCTTGATGGTGACATATGAACAGCACTGCCTCCTATCTGCTGTCTGTAAGCAGTTGGGGGGTAAACTCAGGTGACTGTGGCATGTGCTCTCTGTTGTCCCCAGTTGCAAGCCTTGACGCGCAGAGCGTGGACGCACAGCCAAGCTATGAAGCCTGTCTGTGCTGTGCTAAGTTTGTATACGATGTCAGCTGAGTCCGGATGCAAGCATGTGCTCACCTGAGTGTGCCCAACACTTGCGAAACGTGCACTGCAATTTATTCTCCTCCCATGATGGCAATCCAGTCGCATGCAAGGACTCCCTTAACTTATGTGCATTCAATCATAGAACACATCTGTGTCCACATAGCTATTGCAACAATGGAGCCACAATCAGTCATGACAAGTGGTTGATGTACGCTGGCAGCCTATGCCTGATGTGTGCTTGGGTTTTGCAGGGGCTGACCTGCTGTACAGTGGTTCCAGCATATACGGTGCAGAAACTATCCTTGTCTGGATGGTAGTCTTGTCCCAACTGTGGGACGTAATTGCTCTTCCTGACTTGGGCAGCCTGCATGCCACAGCACGTCTTGCTGATATTTGCAAACAACCATGCCAGGCGGAAATGTCACCAAAGGCGCACAGTGATGATAGACGATAACTTTGAGCTTTGTCGTCAGCCTGCATGCCCCTGTCTGTCCGTCTGTCTGTCTGCCTGCATGCACATGCAACTGTCTGAACATCTGTCTGCCTGTTTGCTGGGCTGGTCTGGTCTGCCAAACAGTCAGCCTGTCAGATTTCTATGGGTTCTGTAATTTGCCTGTCTCTGCATTGATCAGCTATCATGCCAGCCTGCTTGTCTGTCCATGCTGCGGTCCTATCCCTATCTGTGCTTTGCAGTCAGAAACACCAGACAGTCATCCACTTCAGCACTCTTGTGCTGAGGCTTTACACCTTATGCATTGACATGGCTGAACTGCTGGAATGCAAAGAGTCCTTGCCTCGCATTGTTCTGAAAACAAGCAGCAGTTGAAAGATTGCATGCTTGATCTTCATGCAGATTGAGCTGCATGAACAAGCATGCCAAGTGCAGCCTATGCTCACTGCCATCATGCAAAGAAGTGTAGCGCTTCCTGTCAACACTTGTGGCTCACCTCCCCAGAAAGCATGGACTCTGTCACCAGGCATGCCCCTCGCAGTAACACCATATCACACAGAGCCCTTCCCTTCTGCAACACCATCACATCCCCTGGCACCAGTCTGTAGGAAGCCACTGCGCGAACCCACTTGTCTTGCACCAGAGCCGTCAGGCGGCACTCGTTCATGAGCGCCATGACTCTGCTGTGCTGGCTGCGCAGCGTCTTGTACATGATGACACTGGCCAGCAAGGTGACCGCAATCACCAGCGCTGGGTAGAAGAAACGTCCTCTGTAGATCAGGTAGGCAACCTCAGAGTTCTGCACACCAGAAGCCAGTGCTGATTCTGTTTGTTTGTGATCTGTCATGGCATCAGAAAAGGGGTGAGGTGGGGGGCCAATGAAGGGCACAACAAGCGGAGGGGAGGGGAGGGAAGGGGGGCAGGCGGCGGCAGCCAGAAGAGCGGAGCAGTCTCAGCAGAGTGCTGAGGGAACCCTTGTGCAGTTGGCAATGCGTAGGACGGGTAGACAAAGCCGGCTTGTAACAGAAAACTGCAGCAGGAATATTCATTGGGGTGCTGCCCATTGAACTACCAGCGTTTGAGGAATACCTGAATCATGAGGAATGGCATAAGGGACGGCACCTCAGATGCACGGAAAGCCATTCTGCGTGGTATGAGGCGCTTCTTGTTGCCATACAAGCGCAGCATGTCTCTGCGCATTTGCTTCTGAGTCATGTTGAATGTCCTCCACTCCAAACCTGCATGACGGCAACATTGCATGATAATTTGGAATCAGTGACTCGAAGGTCTGCTATGGCTGTGCAAATTTGCTTTTGTTGGTCACATCAGCAGCAGCCAATGCTTACATGCATGCTGGCAAAAATGTATCTGCAGGCATAGCCATCAGGGGTGTGTAGCTGATCAACAAATGCAAGGGCTGCCTGACCTCATGTAGCACATGGTCTTTCACTGTTGTCCTGGACACAGAGTGCTGTCAGGTCTGCTGATGATGTACCTGCAGTGTCTATCTGGTGCAAGTCATGCAGTGCCTTGCGTATCTGGCGGGGAAGGTGGCGGGGCATGTCTGGCACTGGAACAAAAGTGGCCTGTTCTGGGGCATAGATGTAAGCCCTGAGGAACAGCTTGAATCCCCGAAGCTCACGCCCCTTGTCGCCATGCAAAGAGCTGGAGCTGCCACGTCCCTGAGTAGCGTGTGCAAATGCTGATTGACTGGCACAGAAGCTTGCTTATGCATTGTCAATGCAAGGAATGTGAACAGACACAGAGTGTAGATGTCTGAGGTGACAGAAAGCACCTGCTTTGCTGCTCTATGGGGAGTTCAAGATATCACTGTGGATGCAGTGTACTGTCACCTTATGCATGTGACCCAGCATCAAGTAGGTAGCTCACCCAGGTGGTATGCAGGAGCAGCTTGTGTGCAAGTGAGAGCCTGTGCACCTTGAGCAAACGCTGCCGGCCATCCAGAAACTGCAATACAGCCACACAGTTCCAGTCTATTGGTGCTAGCGTGGCCTTGATTTTCTGCGCACAGATCACCCTCACGCACAGGTTTGCAGGCGCTGTAGCATTGAAGCAAGTAGCTTAGCGTGCTTGCTTCTGGGGTCGAGCAGGAACAGACATACTTTGACAAGTACGAACTCTGCCTCTCCAGACGGACAAGGTTGGAGCAGCTTTACGAGCTGTCTTGGTGCAGAATTGGCTAGTGCCCACGCCAGAGCTCCGATGACTGGATGTATCAAAGCCCTGTGAATCCCGCTGTGTGATGATATTCTGTACCCAATACATTCCTGCAAGATCTAGCACCGCAGAGGACACGTTGAATTGGTGTGGGCAACAGCAGCGATCGGCACAGCCTCTTGGCGGTCAACCACATCGCGTCCTGCAGACTGGGCACGTCAAGCAAAGCGTTCTACCTTATTGGTCTGATCTGCTCCAGGGCCCGAGTTCATGAGACGATTTGTTTCAAGCGATGCTTCTGCTTGTAACGCATTGAAGACAGTCGCTCACAAGGTGAGTGTCCCGTGCTCACGCAGCATGCTGCCCATGTAAACAAGCTTGCCGTTACGCCAGCGACAGATTAGTTCAGACTCACAATTACTTGCTCCATGTCTGTAGCGCAAATTGAAGCTGCGCCGCCGAGGCATGAACCTCTTGTCTAAGTGCCGGCCCAAATCGCCGTAGACATGCAATTGTGCGAATGACAGAATCCAAATGTTCGCTGGATGACTTCGTAATTCGGTAATCTTCTTCTGTCACACCTAGTCAGTTCAGGGAGATTCAATACAAGGACACGCAATTGTCCTCGGCTTTTAAGCAGATGGAATCTCTACCAGACCAGTTGTTCTCTGATATTGACCAGCACTATGCTTGCTCAAGAATGCAGCCAAAGTTGTACAAGCTAGCTACCATGCTTACCCCCACCAAGCCCCCTTATATCAACATCGATCCATTGCACAGCTGTGACATCATGACATCACACACTACCACGTCCGTATAAAGCCATGAGGACTGTGCATGTCTGCATCATGGCTGTATGGCCATGGGTTGTGCATGTCAGGATGCATATCAATATGTCTGACCTGCCACAAGCACAAGCAAAGCTGTCCAGCCGCTAAATGGGTGACTGCCTTTACCATGACCATCAACCTCATCATAGTTCTCCCAAAGGTAACCAGTTTCGTCGTAAACCCTGACCTGCAAACAAATACGATGTCAGCTACAGCACGTGACATCTTCATGACTGGCAAACTACTGTACACGCATGCACACCAAAAAGTAGTAACAAGCTGACATACCTGAAAAACCAGTCTGGAATGGTGCAAGACACTACAAGCAGGAGCATACTGCTGAGTATGCATTGCAGAACAGTCATACAAGTTTTCCCTCATGACAACACAAAACCTGACATGTTGCAAATCATGTCCTTTGAATGAGCACAAACAGGAAATACATGTAGACCTCACCAGATTGCTGAGCAGATTTGTTCTGAGCTCTGAATACAGCAACATGGCTTCAGCAGCATGTGGTCCTCCTGCCTGGCTGTACTTATGCAAAGCTCTGAGGGCAAGGAAGTTGATGTTGAACCAAATTGGGCCTCGCCAGTAGGGAGCATCATGCTCAGTGTTGTACACACCATGAATGGAGCTGCTCAAACTGAGAGACCTACATTGCACAAGTGTTGAGTAATCATGACAACTCGGTCACACATTCTTGAAGACTATCGGCAGAGTGCTGCCTGATTATCTGCAGCATAAACAATAGTGATGATAATGATAACAACAACAATAATAATAGTAGTAACAATATCAATTGAAACGCTTTCCAGCTCATGATGAGCTAGGTGCCTGCATGACATGTCTTGTCTCCACACAGTACCAGCAGGATGCGTACATGGCCATGAGAGAACATGCAGGTCTTTGTGCACCATTTGCATGACCTGAACTCCCTGGTACAGCCAATCTGCCACAAAAGCAAGCACGGCAATGCAGCTTACATGCACAAAGTGCAGACTAGGATGCAACACCTGCATGGTCGACAGGATGCATTTGTCCCAATTAGAGGCAGGCCAATGGTTATGACCACAAACAATGCGCATTGCACAGTGTTGATGCATGCTGGGCACGCTGCAGCTGGGCTCAAGCACACCATGCTAAAACAGTTCATGGCGTATGCAAGAATCAGCATGCATTGGGTTGTGGCGATAGGTACCTGAGGCCGTATGGCGTCCACAACAAGTCAGGCTGTTTCAGTAGCTTCAGTTGCTGGCCTAGCTCTGAACTAGAAGGATCCAGGAGTCCCATCAGCAATGGAAACAAGCTGACATACCTGGAAAACCAGTCCGGAATGGTGCAAGACATGCATGAGTAGTGGATGGACTGGGTATGATCAAAACAAACTCTTTTCAATCCCGAAACACCATTTTGAATTCAGAAACGTCAGCCCAAAACTGGAAATCTAGACTCAGAAACGCCTGGGGACAGTAAAAACGCGTTTCTACATTGGGGAGATGTTTCAGAAAACAGCAAGTTTGCGCTTTGTAAAGTGCTTGCAAGCAACTGGCATGGTCAGCATGAAAGCTTGTAACATAGACGCTCCAGATTGTGCTGAGAGCTTGATGTAGAGTCATCAGCGTCAGCCCAGCTTGATATGCACAATGCTACACGATGCACACGTGACCTGAAGCTGTCACGGTAAGACACACACACGTACAGGAGCAGGAGAGAGTCTCACCCAAAGTGAGGAACCAGCTGAAGCTTGGGGGGCTGGGAGGGGTCAACCAGGTGACGCTGCAGGGGCCCCCTAAAGTTGCCCTGGGGCGTTCTGTGTATGACATGCTGCAGCTGCATAGCTTCAGTGTGGTTGCCGTAGTCCAGAAACTGTCCAGTGCTTTCACTGTAATGGAGTCTCTTGAGGCTCTGTATGTCTTCAAGCAGCTGTGCTGTTTGCTCAAATGGCAGCACCTGCACATGATACAAGGTTAGTCAGCTCACTGCGCAACCTCACCTCGCCTACAGAGTCTATGCAGAAAAGGAGCAGTGAAAGAGAAATGACAGACAATGCCTTGGGGCAATTTCGCTACACTAAAGTTTGAGGTGTGCCCAGGTTATCATTGTAGCAATGCAGCAGCGTAGCTATAGCATTTATTTAGCCATGACCCACAGCCAGTCTCGCACACGCTTATACACTCAAAGAGGCCGCATACGCTGGGCAGCCTGGTATAATACTTGGCTTCTCGTTACATGGGCGCCGAAAGGTGTAGTCTTTTCTTCCAGGTCGCATACCAAATCTCCAGCCAACAACATGCAGGTTTGGTCTGGCCACAAGATAGGAGTCATAGCTGTCGCTGTGCTTGGCACTATGCTTTTTGCTACATCATTGTCATATTGTTGGTCGTCCCAGACCGCATCAACCACCCAGGTATGTTTGTATGTTTGGAACAAAGTGCAATATATTGTACAGCCTGTGGTGACACAGCAACAGGATACTGACTGTTGCCCTTTTCAGGTAAGGCCAGGCCATTTTGCGAGATACTGTCCTGATCAATCCAGAAATCATTCGACTGCGGTTTGATGAGCACCAGAAAGAACAGCAACATGTTCCAACATCAGACCCAAACTGCTAAGAACCTTAGGAAGAGTGTAGTTTTCGTTTCCCCCCCTCAAAACGCCTTTTGGCATGTATGCCAGGAGCCTCCTGAGGCAGCCAGGAGCTGAGACCATATAGGCCATAGCCCAAATAGAAAGCTACAGAAGCCTACACATATGGGGCATCAGGCCTGCCCTTCCTGCCCTTTGTGCCAAATGAGGATCACCTCTCGTCTGGGGAGGTTGAGATGCTTGCCAATTGTGGCAAGGGCTCTTGATGATAGGGCCATCCAGCAGCGCAAGTCCAGGTGACGCTCATCATCAGGAGGATGCGAAGCCCTGGGGAAGTCATCTAGCCCTGCACAGGCAGCACCTTGCAAGCTCACTTTGTGCAATAGTCATGTGGCACAACAGTCGCAAATGGATAGGCCTGCATAGAAGGACTTTGAGTTTGAGAGCCAATACGAAATTGTGCTGAGCCCTGCGAGGTTGTTGACATGCGTTGTGAAGCCCTCGCCGGAGGGAACGACCAACACCATCTAACATGTGGACTGGGCCTCCATTGACACAAGAGATGCTTTGTGCCAGAACAGCGGTAGCCAGCATGCCCAAGTGCTTGCAGACAATAACAGCTGCTTCAACCCACAAAAAGGCTGAGCTGGCATGGGCAGGAAGAGACAAGCCCCCAACAACAAGGGACCACATCAAGGACGCCTTGTACTGAGACTAAGTCTGGGTGTCTTGAGATTGAGTTCAAGGAGGGACATGGGGGTTCAAAACAGTTCAATAAGGGAGTTGGGGCTTGCATGCAAAACGCAAGGCAAACAGACAAGCCAACAACATGTCTGAGCACATCCAAGCAGCATCTGCTAAGGCTATACCTGAGATGAGTGTCTAGGGATTAAGTTCAAGGAGGGAGATGCAGCTTCCACACAACATGCAGGGAAACTCACAGCTGTCTGTGATAAGAGACCAGCTAACAACAGGTCCAAGCACATCCACACACACCACATTCCAGAAGCATCTGCTAAGGCTATACCTGATGTGACTGTCTTGGGACTGGTTTGCAGTGAGGAAGTTGCAGCTTGCGCACACAATGCATGGAAACTCACAGCCGGCTGGGAAAGAGGCCTGTCCAGGCACATCCACATACAGCACAACCAACAAGCATCTGCTGAGACTACACCTGATGTGATTGTCCTGGGATTGAATTCAGCGAGGCAGCTTGGATCACATCTATGGAGCATCTGCTGAGACTGTACCTGAGGTGAGTGTCTTGGGATTGAGTTCAGTGAGGGAGCTGGGATCACATCTAAGGAGCATCTGCTGAGACTGTACCTGAGGTGAGTGTCTTGGGGTTGAGTTCAGTGAGGGAGTTGGGGTCTCTGCCACGCCATCGGTAGCTACCAGGCACGGGGCCTGTCTGCGTGGTGTTGAACCAGGTGAACCATGCTACCAACCGTGGAAAGGCTGCACACAAGCAGGCAAGATCAGGTCAATGGCACCAATCGCTTTCACAACCTGTCCTAGTCTTCATTCCTGCTGCTTTTGCACTGTTCATGTGCCATCGTTTGCTACTTGGGCGCATAGGTAGTCTCTTCTTCTTCTGAAAAGCTTGTCCTGAGCTTATGAAAGAAAAGCACACAGTCTTTTGACAGTTAGGCAGAAAACAGAAACACTTGATCAAAGGTATTTTCGAGGTCTGAGGTCCAAAGGCCAAGCCTGGTAGGCTTTGGTATACATTGGTCAAGTGTGCAGACCTGCCAGAGGACATCTGGGCGCATACATGCTGCACAATGCAGCCCAGGCTTGACTCTAGGTTCTGTCAAGTGCAGACACTAACTTTGGGTGGTGCAAGCCTAGCTGTGTTGATGTAGCTATTTGACTCTGATCATGCTGGTGCAATCCTTGCTCATGGATGCTGACTGGTAGCTTTGCGCCATGCTGTCATGCTTGCCAGATGTGCCACTCATGTGTCTGCTCAGCACTCATGAGCGCAGCACAGCCCTGAGTTGCATATGGGCAGGTGCAATCTCTGTTGGTATGTTGCAAGCACAAGACTCACCTGCTTTTAGGAACAGCTGCTGGTCACGAATTCTGCCAGAAGCTGCGTCATCTGCTGACGCTGTGGCTATCTCATTGGCCATCTGAGCAAGGACCAGAAATAGAGTTGGAGGATTTGCACTGGTCGGTTGCTGCTTTATGTACTCAGCCGGAACTCTGGACCGGGCTTCAGCACCCAGTATCTGTAGGAGCAACAGTGAGACCGTATGAGCAGGATGGCAGTCAGCAACAGGCTTGGTGCTTCACAGTTTGCTGCAAAGTTGCTATCATAGCATGCATAAATAGCACGATAGTATGCCTAAGTAGCATAACAACATGCGTAAAGAGCATAATAGCATGTGTAAACAGCACAATAGCATGCGCAAATAGCATGATAGCATGTGCAAAGTAGCATAACAACATGTGTAAATAGTGTGATAGCATGCATGATAGCATGATAGCAACCAGGCAGCATAAAGTGCAAATGATCATGTCTGCTATCATGCTATGATGCATGCTACAATAGCAGTCCTGACTAAGCAATGACAGCCTCTCTGCATTGCAGGCTGTATCCTTGCAGACCTGTGCGGCATAAGCAGGCATTGTCGTCTTAGCGAGAGGAAGAAGAGACAGAGGAGTCATGAGGGAATATGAGCACAGAACAAGAGCAGCCGGTGCTGCATCAAATGCCAACGCCACTGTGCAAGGTGGCGTGGTGGATACATACACAGGTATCCAGTGTTGTGCCTCAATGCATGAAATGGGACGAATTGCAGGTTAACACCACCGGTCAGCACTCACAAAGTCGAGTGCACAGCAAGATGAAGTATGAGACATACCTGCTCTCTAGCAATCCATCCCTGTTTGTTCATTAGGTCCAACCAATGTGCCAGCATGTCTCTGCTCATGGCAGGGTCCCACTTGCTTATCAGCAACTGCAGCGCAGGTAAATTTGTATCATGGCATTGATGAGTCAGCACTACCTGCAGATCAGAACGCTGAGACAAGTTTACAAGTAAAGTGCCCTCGCCCCCGCCCCCTCACACACCCCCCTTCCCTGAGACACTGCTGAGTTGAGTCTGCATGCAGGAGAACAACACTGCTGTACAGACTAGCAGTCAATGCAGCGTGTTTGTCAGCTGCAAAGTGCTGTGCTTGACAGGCAGCCAATTCAGCCTTTCTGTCAGCTGCAAGATGCTGTGCTTGGTGAGCAGCTCCAGCTTGAGATGCAGACTACTGCTCACTGTTTGGTTGACATTGCACTGGCACATACCAAAGACTCACAATGTGCTCGTGAGCGGCATGTGATGTTGGCATCACAAATGTGATGCTCATGCTGGGATGTAGCATCACAGATTGATGGCTGGAAGAGCACAGACAGATCAGCAGTCAACAGCAGCTGACCTGATGAAAGCCTTCATCCCAAAGGAACCCTCTGGGAAAGAAGGACCTGCTGGGGACAGCACTGAAGAGTGCTGCTTCAAAGTTTGGGACTGTCCTGTCGGGGAGAGATATCAGTGAGCTGCCATAGAAGTATCCGATGCCGCCCAACATGTTGCTCAAGGCTGCTTTGGCCACTGGTTGTATCCCTGCATCCCAGCGGGCTGGAATCAGCATACAGAACGGAAAAAAGAGAAGTCTCTGCCTTCTGGTGATGACAATGGGAGCCTCTTGAGGCAGCAGCCCAGAGCTAAAACATAGCATAGCATGTTGTTGCAGGCATGCTGTGTCATGCGTGACAATGCATATGCATCAGGATCCTTGCAGTACATCTTCATGAGGGTCACAACTTTGGTGTTGCTATCAATCCAACAATGTTGATCAACAACAGTGCATGCTGCTTGACATGGAGCAAACGCTTGGGATGCCATGCTAATGGCTTCCAAACACAAAACAGAACCTCCTATCTTATACAGTTGACTGACACTGATTCTGCACTGATTTGAACCCAGCCAGAGGTCCCTACAACCTGTGTATTGGCAAGCATAGCACATGAGAAGCTTGCTGTTCAACAATCAGTGATGAATGCACCCTGTCTTGAGTGACTGATTTGTGACTAATTACCTGCAGGAATGTCCTGACTGGACAGCTCACCAAACGTGTCTGCGAAGCGCTTGTCAAAGGCAGTCTCTCTTTCTTGCAGAAGCTGCTGCAGCAGCTGCCCTGAACGTACAACATGTCATCATGACATCTCGTCATACTCTGCATTGAGCACTGCCATTGCTACAAGGCAATCACAAGAGCCGATGCCCTTTTACGGGGAAGGGCCTTAGCCTCGGCAGGAATGTGATTGTATGCCAGCAAACATTGGGGTATGCCATGTACAATAGGCCAATCACAACTAAACTGAATTGCTACAAGGCAAGGGCCCAGTCAGGCTAGAGATCAAAGCTGCAAGCAATGTGTTGTGCAAGTAGTGAAAACAGTCAGGTAACAGCCAAAGCAGTCAGGTAACAGCCAAAACAGTCAGGTAACAGCCAAAAACAGTCAGGTAACAGCCAAAACAGTCAGGTAACAGCCAAAACAGTCAGGTAACAGCCAAAACAGTCCACGAAGAGTTTGTTGGTCCAAGGCCATGCTGATATGATGCTGCCTGTGCATTCAGCGCAAACTGCCAATCAAAGGGCTATGCTACAGACTGCAGCGTCCAGCATTAACTATGCAGGAAGGTTGCAGCGTCGCATGATCAGCCATGTTTGATCGCTGCTCTGTTACTGCACAAAGTGCCGTGCTTGCAACCGCCGCATGGCAGGTGTAGACATCCCCACTCTCATTGTCTTGATTCTGAACCAATCCATCAATCAATTTACATTCCCTGCCCTGACGAGTCCTAAAACAGGAAATGCAAGTGCATTGATTGGTTGATGATTCTGGCTTGCCTGACAGTGCAGTGAGTCTTTCTGGTTGGGTCTCTGGCTGAGGGCTCTTCTCTGGTGTGCAGCCTGCACACATGTTTACCGGGCCTCTTATGGTCTTTTGCTCATCACTCTGCCCCCCGAGGAAAACTACCTCCATGCTAAAGGGCAGCGTGGCTGTGAGCTGGAAGATGGCTACGTTGGACTTGGCTGCTGCTGTGTTAGGCAGCTGATATGCCACGCCGGATCTGCAGCAGAAAGCAAAGTCTGCCTGTGTACACGCCAAAATCTCTGGATGTGCTATCAGCGTAGTCATGAACTGCATGTTTGACCCGCACTGCTGGATGTCTGACGGTAGCTGTGTCTTGCTTTCTCTGCTCTGGGCAGCTGCAGATGTGCACACGGTGCCCACATGTTGCAAATGGCCTGAAGCATTGCATGCAGGAAATGACACACAGACAGTCTATGGTCCAATGTCGTTGTCAAACATGCCCACATAACAAAAGGGCAAAGGTCGCATGTCACCAGATCTACATATCTACCATGACATTTTGCTACACACATGTTGTGACATGGAGTCATGACGTCATGAATGCATGCTGTTTTTCATGATCTTGAGGAAACGCAATCTGATCACAGCATCACTGCAGTGCCTTGGTGCTGAGGAACTTCATGCAGGTCAGGCATACCTACTTTGGCCTTTACTCCTCTTCAGCACCAAGCTCTGCCGCACGTAGTCTGTCAGATTGTGCATGTGAGGCGTTTGGATAGCAAGATGACGCATCTTCTTCAGGTCGCCTGCAGATTTTAAAAAGCAATCATGCTGTGAAGCACATTGGGCATCGCACGCACTGTTGAGGTCACAATGGCTCCCAACTGCTCACAAACAGAATGACTGCCAGTCTGTCTGGGTCAACAGATGCATGTCAGAGCGTGCAGCCTTGATAGACTCAGCCTCGGGGCAGAACATTCAACCTTGCATGTGATGTTTGTGTATTATTGGCATTCTTGACATTTGGCAGCTCACTGGCCATCAGCTACAGCTTGCACTTTGCTGTAGAGCACTATGGGCCTTTTACGCAAAAACTGCTGTCTGATGCAGATCAATGTGAATGCTATCATGTCAATCATGCCATGACGCCATGATGCTAATCATGGCATCAACACAGAAAACATGCATGTAAGTTTGAAGCTCACTTGTGGAGGTGACGTGCAGCTGCCAATCACCAGCAACTGGGTGCTGCCCTGAGCTGAACAGCCTAGATTTGGCACGCTCTTGCCAGCTGTCAGAGTCCAGCAACAGTTCCTGCTCCCTCTCGTCAGCAACATAGAACATAACTGATATGCGCCTGGACTTTGGCTGAGACTCATCAGCAGCCTGCACATCTTCTACTGGAGTTTGTGCGTGTGATAACTGCTGAGCATCTAGCTTGAGGGCCCAATCTCCACCATTGCCACAGCCATTACACTGTCTTTTCACCTGTATGACAGTCAGAAGCTGTGTGGTATACAGAAGTGTCACTGGTTTTGGTGAGCGCCCAATCTGTAGCCTAAACGTGGACTCAACACCATCTGGGATGTAAAATTAGGCGTTTGTACATTGCAGAATTTTCTTGAGTCAAAGTAGGCTTGATGTAAGATACTCACAAGGTAAGCTGTGTCTAAGGAATTTGTGACAGTCGCACAACCTGTTATGGTGCAAAGCGCGATTGCAAAACAGGGCTCAGCTCAGCTGCACCTGCACCATGCTACAGCACCCATCAATGGAGAAAGTGAGCAAGCCAGCTGTGGGTGAAGTGATGCAGTTCTGTTGAAGAGCATTTGAC
>JAABUO010003791.1_pt1 | contig 17950 bp, 27 predicted proteins | sample 5559291 | NCBI WGS metagenome assembly JAABUO01 (sample SAMN10711878, study PRJNA513372) | rock metagenome | isolation source: Antarctica rocks | place: Antarctica: Victoria Land, Finger Mt sud | reverse complement strand
GAACCAGGTGTTCGAGGACACGCGGCACTTGGTGCAGTCCGCCGTCGACGGGTACAATGTGTGCATCTTCGCGTATGGCCAGACTGGTGCGCTGCCAGTCGCTGCGATGCTGGCAGCTTACAGTGCTGGCCGCTCACTTGCAGCTCAACCACACTGCATCTTGCCCCTAAGTCATTGCTGGTTTCTTTTACAGACCTCAGCCTGGCTATGTGTGATCCTCCTGAACCAGGCCTGTGAACAGCTCATGCGCATGGCGCGCATGCTCATGAACAATTTGGGGTTTGTTGGGCTTAGTATCTGTATGTGTGCACACGAGCTGACACATCAAGCGGGCTTGTGCAGGCTCCGGCAAGACGCACACCATCTACGGCGGCGAGGGCGACCCGGGCATCACGCCGCGCGGCATCAGCGAGCTCTTTGCGATCCTGGAGCGGGACGGCGGGAAGTACACCTTCAGCGTGTCATGCTACATGCTGGAGCTCTACCAGGATGACCTCGCGGACTTGCTGCTGCCGCAGAGCATGATTGATGGCCAGGTGAAGGCGCGCCCGTCTTGTTTTTTTCATTTTTAATTTTTACATCTTTACATCTCAAACATGTGTGTACTCCGTGGGTGCCCCATGTCAGCCAGGCCAAGGCGCGCTAGCCTGGCAGACCCTGCTTACTGCAGCCACGTCATTGAGCAGAGCTGGTGCTGCCGCACTGCCCTGCCCTGTCCCTGGCAGCTGTTCTTTCATCACCGCCTGTTCCTGGACCTCCCAATGGACCTGCTTCCGCACCGGCACGCATTGGCGAGCATGCCAAGCCCTCCTGCACCGCCTGCAGCCCACTATACCAGCAGACCCGTTGGCAATCTGTGGTACAAAGTGTGGAGGTGGGATGCGGTGTAGGCAGCCGCGATGCGGGTGCCAGGCTCTGCGAGGTCTGCTCGCAGCCGGTGTGATGCTCTCTGTCCCATGCTTGACACGCTCCTACATGCGGAGCGCAGGCGGCGGTGGTGGGCCGCGCAAGCGGCGGCGGCAACAACGCGACCGCCTTCGGCGGCGTGCAGGCGCGCGCGCCGCGGCTGGAGATCAAGAAGGACGTCAAGGGCATGGTCAGCGTGCCGGGCGCGACCATCATCGAGGTGCCGACCTGCAGGCACCCACCGCTGAGTGTGCAGGCCGTCATGGCTTGCAGAGCACAGAAGGCTACAGAGTGGTGCTGCTGCATGCAAACGCCATCGCACAGCCTGGCTGTTGCAGCGCAGTTCAACAAATGTCTCATCGCATAGTGCTTTCCAAACGTGACAACAACCTACATTGTGTTGCAGATAACTGGCCGCTTCGCACTTGAATGCCAGTGCCCTCAGCCATGGCCGCGTCGCCGCAGGTGACGTCGGCGCGCGAGCTGATGGCGGCCATCGACGCGGGGCAGCTGCGGCGGCACGTGTCGTCCACGCAGATGAACCGTGAGTCCAGCCGCTCGCACCTGGTCATGTCGGTGATCATTGAGGCGACCAACCTGCAGACGCAGAACGTGACCAAGGGCAAGCTGTCCTTCGTGGACCTGGCCGGCTCGGAGCGGTGCGGCGCCGGCCAACCGCTGCTTGCCCTGTGTGATCGTTCACGCTAGCAGTCTGTCCTCACACGAGCATTGTCTTGTGCCTCATCATGCCAATGCCATGTTCTCCCCGCTTCAGCTCTGACAGTACTCTCACGTCATCAACCTGGTGCGGCAAACCTTGTTGTCTCACGGCCGTATCAAGCAACGCATTGCATGTTATGGCCTGAACACATCACGCTGCGCATGCAGCTGGAGGTCGCGCAAGCGGTTGTCCGTCAGGTCATGAGGACACTGCAGAGGCTAGGGCAGGGTTGAGACCTAACCTATGCCGGCCCCTGCGCCGCGCAGGGTGAAGAAGTCCGGCTCGACGGGCGAGCAGCTGAAGGAGGCGCAGGCGATCAACAAGTCGCTGAGCGCGCTCGGCGACGTGATCAGCGCGCTCGCGACCGAGCAGCCGCACATCCCGTACCGCAACCACAAGCTCACCATGCTCATGTCTGACTCGCTTGGCGGCACCGCCAAGACGCTCATGTGCGCCGCCCCCGGCCTGCTCGCTTCGCTGTCAGATACAAAAGCGTTGCTATCTTACGCCGCGTGGCTCGCGGCTGGCTGTGCTCGTGCTGCCTCCCGCGTTGCGCACTTCTGCCGCTCTGCCTGGAGACAGCACGACAACCACCTAACCGGCCGCCCCTGCCTGATGAAGTTCAGCAACGCTGTTATGGCTGGGTCTACAGCCTGCGGTCACAAAGCTGACGCGGCAAGGAGCGCGCAGGTTTGTCAACGTCTCGCCCACCGACACCAACCTGGACGAGACGCAGGCGCGGCCTGTGCACCACCTTGCTGTCGTCCTGAATGTTGCACATGCCCTGCACGGCCTCCCCCTCCCACACCGCGTCTTGCACAGCTGGCTGCCAGGCATGTCAAGTGCTCAAACAGTGGCGAAATGACACGCTGCGCACGGTCCGCTCCCACATCAGACTCGTTGCTTGCTGAGAGTCGGCACGCGGCGCTGGCCTTGCCATGCATGCACAAGATAGGACTCACGAGTTGCGGGGGCACGCCTCGCCTGAGGCGCATGCGACCTGCCCGTCGCGCCGCGCGCAGAACTCGCTGGCGTACGCGACGCGCGTCCGCACGATCAAGAACGACGTGACCAAGAACGAGGCCAACAAGGAGATCCTGAAGCTGCGGAAGCAGATCAGCTACTGGAAGGAGCAGGCGCGGGGCCCCCGCGGCCGGGGGCGCGCGTATTGTGCCTGGACGCTCGCCTGCCCCGCGACGTCGTATCACATGGATGCCTGTTGGCTGAAGTGTGTTCATCGCTCTTGCTTGCTGGGAGGTCGCAGGGCCGTGCTGCACCGCCTGGCAGGGCGGCACCGCCCTAGCTGAACGGTTCCCAGGCTTCGGTGCACATGCGCCACACTGCAGGGCCAGGTCTTGGCGCAGCGGCTCACACTCCTGCCTGCAGAGCCCTTGAGGGAGGCACTGCATCTCCAGGCGTGCACATGGCCTCCACCTTCGGTGCCTGCAGCCTGCAGCTCAGTTCTGCAAACTCAAATTTGCCAACCCGGCTTGCAGGCGGGCCTGACGCCTGAGCAGCGCGCGTACACCGAGCTCGACGACATCACGGACGTGCGCCACCGCATCGAGTCCGTCGAGTAGGGCTCACGGGCGGTCTTGGCCCAAGACCTGGGTTGCGGGAGAGTGGGCGGGACGGTGCGGTGGGAGCAGGGACGTCCGCAGTGAGGCGTGCTGCTGCACGCTGCGGACTGTTGATGCCTGGCTGAGGGGCCCGCTCGGTTATAGTGCCAGGCGCATGTGTGCCCGGACAGGCCGTAGTGCAGGGCAAGGGTAGGGTGGCAGGGTGTGCGCCAGGGGGACAAGGGCTCTGGAACAGCTAGGCCGCTGCGCTTCAGGCCCCCCTGGCCGCGGCGGCGGCTGCGCGTCGAGGGCTGCGGAGTCCGGACAGCGGGGCCCGCTGGCGTGACCCTGCTATGGGCGGCTGTGTGCTCTCAGCAGGCGCATGTCACTTACAGGGGCTACGCATGGAGAGAACCTGATTTGCATCGGGGCGCTGAAAATACCCCGGGCTGTCGAGCGACATGTGCCGCTCAGGGGCTGGACGAGGTTTTCAAGTGTGCCAATACTCAAGTAGGCGTTGCCGCTACTCAAGTAGGTGTCCGCAGCATGTGCGCGCCGGTTCCCGGGGCTGTTGGCACATGGTCCTGGGTTCAGTGCCAGTTCGGACAGACGTGGTCGCATTTCATTTGGTTTGCCTTGGTTTGCCCCGGCGGAGACGTGGTTTTGCACGACGCACGGGAGTGGTCGCACGGGTGTCCCTGCTTGGCAGGAGGGCCAGGTGAAGAATATAGGTTGGGGCATGGCTCGCTGTGAGTGGGGCAGTGGGGCCTTCCGGTAGGGCGCCAGGGGCGCAGCGGCATAGGCGCACGCGCCCCAGGGCAGGGTGTCCCGCCTTCGCAGGCAGGGCACCCCTTCGCGCCTGTTCAAGCGTGCGCATTTTGATCCGGCTCGGGCACCTGCCGCGGCGCGGCATACTGCCGTGCAATGCATGGGCGCCCGCGGCCTTGCTCCAGTCCTCTGCTGCTTTTCTGCATCTCCTTCGTCGCGCGGCGGCGCGTCAAGCAGCCTTATCCGTAGGAACGCCCTCGCGGCCTGAACCTGTTATCAACCAAACCATGGATCGAGGTTGCGGCACATCACGCCACGCACTTGTCGCTACAGAGCATGGAGGGTGTACATGCACAGCAGGTGCGGGGCGTGGGCGTGAGTTCAAATACTGGGTCGAAGCGGGCGGGGGTAAAGTGTGGACAGTGTGCTGCAGTTTACTAATTAGCCGCCATCTGCAGTGAGCGAGTAACTTGAAAGGGCAAGCGTCTGTGCCCATATAGCTGAGCAATTGCAAAGTGATGAAGCTTGACCAGCCAACCAGAGCTCCAGGAAGCCAGCCCTGCCTTCAAACCTATCATGTATGACTTCACTTCTTGGCTGAACCAGCTAGACAGAGACTCAACGAGTTGCCTCTACCTAACTGCTGCACGTTGTGGCAGCAGCAGCACAGAACATGAATGCCGTTCTCACACTCCTGCTGGCCAGCGCCACGCTGCTCGCCACCGCCCCTGCCGCGCATGGTGCGCTGCCTGGTCACGCGCCCGCCTGACCCCTGTCCTGCCCATGCGACAACACAGGGGTGGGCCACAAGCACTGGACAGGCAGCGGAACAGAACAGATTGTGGTCTATGACGTAAGCGCGCCGTGGCAGCACCCATGTTCGCACCGGTTTCTGCATTCCGTGTGCAGACGGGGCAAAAGTCCATGTGCGTGACATGCTCGTTCGCATGGCAGCAGCGCAGAAGCAATTGCTGCCTGTGGAAGTGCTCTTTGCAGCTGCCTGAAGTGTGGGCTGAACGCTCATGCTTGTGTCCCCGCACAGCACACGCCTGCGTTCCACGCAGCGGTTGCCACTGTCCTATCTAGGACCCCTGCAGCAGCGCCCCTGTTCAGTACTATGTCGCTCTCACAAGAAGCATGGTACTGTGCGCACAAGAGCGGCACACTCACCATGCCCAGCTGCACCGGCGCAGGCGCACCCGGCGCCAGCCATGCTGTGGCATCCGCAGCGACCACCCTGCATGAGCCGCCCAGCCGCGCAGCTGTACCCAACATGACTTCGCATGCATCAGGTACCACACTGCCCCATGCCATGCATGCCGGGCAGATAGGGAGTATTGCCATGTGTCACAGTGGGCATCGCATGCAGCAACAGCCGCAGCACTTGCACGCAGATAAGGAGGTGCGCAGCATATTGCTGGAGGCAGGCAAGCCCGATGGCAGCCTTGGCAGCCACTCTGTGCTTTCGCAGCTGCTTCTTGGTGCATGCGCCTCTTGGCAACACGCCTCCTGCTGTCTGCACTCGAATCACTGCCATCCTTTTTTTCATGGTGGCATGTTAGTGATGGTGCATGTTGGCCTTGTGGCTTGCTTGCGTAACCTGCATGCGCAGCACGTTGCACAGTCTGCTCTGGGCACAGGAAGGCTATCCAGCCTATTGCAGCCAGCACACCTTGTAGAAGCGTCACCGCATGAAGGAATGTCACCGAGTCGTTGCTGTTCGCGCAGCTGCGAGTGCCCTGCCTGGCGTGGCCATCCCAGCCGCGGGCGCTGGCAGCCCAACCTCCGACCTCGTCCCTACGGAGTCTGCCGCCCTGCGCTCGCCCCTCCGGCTCCTGGCGGCCCTCGCGCTCGCAACGCCGGACGGCGCCCATGGCACTGCCCTGCCTGCTGCCAGCCCGCACCCTGTTCCCACCCCCGGCAGCAGCGTAGATGTCGTGGCCGCCAGCGCTGCAGCGCCTGGCGCATGGCATGCCGGGGCCGCCAGCCCTACACCAGGCCCTTGGACATCCAGTGTCTCTGTCGCCGTTGGCGGCGCGCCGGCTGCGGCGGCGGCCTCAGGGGTGGCGGAGTCGCCGCAGGGTGTGCATGCGGGCTTCACGGCAGGGTTTGCCTCGCCGCAGCCTGTGGCTGTGAAGGTCACTGTTGGGCAGAGCTGCGGTGGCGGGCGGCGCCGCCGCCGCGCGCTGACCCAGGCAGCCGGTGGCTACATACCTGCTGCCAGCCCTGACCCTGACCCTAGCCCTCCTAGCAGCACGGACATCCAGACCGCCGCTGCGCCAGCGTCCGGTGCATGGAGTGTGAACGGCCCTGGTTGGGGCCCTGGTCCAGTGACCAGCCCATGGATGGCACCCACGGGTACGCTGCACTCGCCGCAGGGCATGAATGGGAGCTTCACCACGGGCTTTGCCTCCCCGCAGCCCGTCGACGTGGGCATCCCTGCCGCAGTTGCACAGCCGGTCGGCGTCGGCGCCGGCGCTGGGCAGGGCGGCGGCGGCAGCGGGCGCCGGCACCGCCGCTCTCTGGCCCAAGCAGCGGGCGCGGCGGCTGGCGCCTTTGCGGTCGGCGATCGCGTCGCGGGCACAGGTCTTCCGCTCTACGGCAGCGCGGCTCCGCCTGCAGCCGCGCAGGCTGCCGCCGACGTCCGCACGGCTGCCGCACGGCGAGACGTCGCGCGCGCGCTCGAGAACGCAGCCGGCACGGAGAGCGGCGCTGCGGGCCAGGCAGAGCGCGCAGCCGCCGGCAAGGCGCGCGCCGCTCACCAGGCCGGGGCCGAGGCGGAGCGCGGCGCGGAGGCCAGCGCCGCTCGCCGGGCAGAGCGCGCGGCCGCCGCGCCGACCCGCTGGCGCCAGGTCTGGCGCAGCGCCGCCGCCTGGTCGCCCGCCGCCCCGCGCAAGCCCCTGCTCTGCCCTGCAGGCGCGGCCGGCGAGCTGGGCGCCGGCGCGCACGTTCAGCGCGCGCTGGGAGAAGCCGCTGTGGCGGTGCCGTACACCACGGTGGTCGTGGCCGCCGCGCCGGAGGGGTCGCCAGGGACGCAGCGCGTGGATGTGCTGGTGGCGGTGCCGGGGAGCAGGCCTGTGGATGTCAAGGTGGGCCGCCGCAGCATGCAGGGCTTTGCGCATGCCGGGTGACGCAGCAAGCTGGCCGGCTGGGCTGCAGACAGGCTGAAAGGGAGGCGGGCGTTCTGCGTCACAGATAGCTGCTCTCTGTGGCACTGGGCGGCCAGACGGCTCCGATTGACAGCCAAATCGCTCTACACACTGCTCTACAGCTGCCAAGTGCGTGCGAGTGTACAGTCTGTGACGTTCCAGGCATAGGCTTGCTTAAAGCTGCGAACAACCTGCGCTAGCAGTGGCACGTCCTACGTTTGCTGGCAGCCAGCCACGGGAAAGGGGGTAAACGTATGCCTGTCAGCACAGCTGCAGCGGGCCTTGTCACGCTCTCACACCGCTTGACGCTGAGCACCCTCACACCTCCACACACCGTTAACTTCAACGCGCATATGTCGCTCCAGAACACGACTAGACACTTCCTTACTTGCAATGAGACCGCCCTTCACCAGGGAGAGTGTGATGGTCTTCCAATTGAGGCACTGTTTGAGAAGCACCTTGGCACGGGCCGCTTTTAGGGTCTTAAGCGATAAAAGGCTCCTGGCTCCCCTGCAAGGCCCTGCTGCCCGGAGAGCCTGGCCTGCGTGAGCGAGGAACAGCATGGCGCAGGCGTTCCCCATGTCCGCGGGCGGGCGGTGTACGTTCCGGGGCGACTGCGGCGCATTCAGCGGGAGGCATGCCGCACCTGCGCCGCAGCGATGCGCGCTGCAGGTGCGCGCCCGCCGCCGTTGCGGGCGCTGTCCGCGCGGGAGAGCGCTGCCTCTTGATGCCCCTGGCACTGCCCGGGGCGGCCTTATCTTTGTGCGCTCTCCCACGGCGCGCGCGCTGCGTGCGCAGTAGGTCTGCGTTGGCGGTGGTGTCTGAGCGGCAATGCAGCACTTTACTTGGGTCAGGTGGGGCCCTGGTGGTGTGGGGAAGGGAGAGTAGGAGTCAAAATGTGCTTTGTGCAGGTCGTGGCTGGGCTGAAGGACACTCGCGACCGCATCAACTCCGTGAAGAGCACGCAGAAGATCACGGACGCCATGAAGCTGGTCGCGGCGGCCAAGGTCCGGCGTGCGCAGGATGCCGTGGTGAACGGCCGCCCCTTTGCGGAGAACCTGGTGAAGGTGAGCCTCCGCTCCGATCGCTGCTGCCTTTGTTTGCTGCTCCCTCGACTCTGTGGTGCTGTCGGACGGCCCCCACTCGCTTGTGTGGCCAATGCATGCTCAGGCAGGCCCAAGCTTGCTTGCAGGTGCTCTTTGGCGTCAACCAGCGGCTGCGCATCGAGGACGTGGACTCGCCGCTGGTGTCGGTGCGGCCAGTGAAGAACGTGCTGCTGGTCGTCGTCACCGGCGACCGCGGCCTGTGCGGTGGCTACAACAACTTTGTGTTGAAAAAGGTGCGGCAGCGCCGGGTGTATGAGAGCAGGACGTGGGAAACTCAGAGGACGGCGCCACTTCAGGGGGGAGCGTGGGGACCGCGCGACTTGGGAGCGCCTGCGCTGTGAGTCGTGCGCAGGGCAAGTGGTAAAGCCAGGCCACTTCTGCCAGGGGCCACCTAAGCGTACGGAGTCCGGTATGGGGAGCGCCTAGGGGCTGGTGCTATGCGACAGGGTCAGTTACAGCGAGGGGCGGCAGCTCGCAGTCCCACGCTAGCACACTATTAAACCTGCGGCGTGTCCAGTGAGCTGCGTATACAGGACACAGAGCGGCATTTCATTGTGCGCCCGCACGCCGAGGAATGGCTTGAACTTAGGGAAAGGGCCTGCTCGCTGCGGGTGGCAGCGTGTCATGCACTGCAGTCGATCACACCGCAGCCAATCCAAGGCCCAGGCTGCCGAGCAGAGGGCGTGACACAAGCGGCCGGCGGGGCTGCTTGCTATGGCTGTGGAGCGTAGGGAGTTGGTTGAGCAGCGCGGTGGCGAAATGCGTGGCGGGTTCTGCAGGTGGAGCTGTCGAGTCGGGAGAGGTTGTACCCTTTCCGCTGCGCCGGGCGGCGCTTTTTAAAGGGGCAGGCGTGTTGAGTGACCGCCGCGCGCGTGCGGAGCGCGGAGGGCAGAGCAGGATCCGGGAGGGCGCGCTGCGCGGAGGGAGGGCGGTCCGTGCGCGGCGGACACAGGGGGGCCAGACCGGTGAGCAGCGTGCTGCGCTGGCGGGGCGGCAGGCGGAAAAGCGCAACGCCGAGCTGCAGAAGCTGGGCGTGGGCGTGACGATCGTGTGCGTGGGCAAGAAGGCCACCGCCTACTTCAAGCGCCGCCTGGACCGCTTCAAGGTCGCCGGTGCGGCCCGGCGCCCCTGGAGTGGACCACGCATGTTTACAAGCGTCGCAGTGGACATTCTATTTGGCAGTGTGCCAACCTCCTGAGCAGGGCTGGAGAGGATTTGCCGACATGCCTGGGCGGCAGCGAGGTCAGTGAGGCTACGCACTGCTGCCCTGGCTCCCAGCGCTCTCGGTTCTTGCCCGCATGCTGCAGTCACCTGTTTCATGGCGTCTCTGCGGTGGCCTCCCTCGCCGCAGCAGATGCGGGGCGCGCACCCTGACGCGGCGCGCGCGCGCGCAGCCAACTTTGAGCTGACGGCCACGCCGTCGACCAAGGAGGCGCAGGCGATCGCGGACGAGCTGTACGCCGACTTTGTGTCCCAGGTGCGGGCGCTGCGCGCGGCCCGCGCGGCAGCAGCGCCGGGCGCCAGGGGAGGTGATCGTGAGGAGCGTGCTCGGCGTGCGTAGTTAGTAGGCGCACTGGGTGACTGTTGTGTTGCGCGCACCTGTCTGGGCGCGGTGCGCGCACGGCAGCGGCGCCGGGCGCCAGGGGAGGCGCCCATGAGCGGCGCGCTCGGCCTCGCGTGGCCGGGAGGCGTGGTTGGGTCACTGTGGTGGCGTATTCAAGCTGTCTGCGCCGGGTGCCATCCTAACCCTACCCTACCCTACCCTGCACAGGAAGTGGACAAGGTGGAGCTGGTGTACACCAAGTTTGTGTCGCTCATCTCCTCCGAGCCGACCATCCAGACGCTGCTGCCGCTCACGCCGCAGGCGCGGACCGCCCCGCGCAAGGGCATGGGGGCCTGCCCCAGGCACGCGCCGGCCGGCACGGTAGGGAGTGCGCGCTGGCCGGCGCGCGGTAGCACGAAGCTTTCTGTCGTGCTGGGGGTGCACTTGATGGCATGGTGGCTGGCCCGCTCGTGCTGAAGCAGGCCAGCAAAGGTCATAGCGTTGCCTCGTCGCATGCAGCCAGAGCGATGCGCTGCTGCGCATGCATGCCGCGCGCGCGCGCGTAGCCTGTGCCGCGAGCGGGCGCGGGCCTGACGCGCCGGCGCGCGCGCGCGGCGTGCGGCAGGGCGAGATCTGCGACATTGACGGCCGCTGCGTGGACGCCGCGGAGGACGAGGTGTTCAAGCTGACCACCAAGAGTGGCAAGCTGGCTGTGGAGGTGGAGAAGGTGCGTCCGCCCTCCAACATACCCTGGCCAGGTCATGAAGGCAGGCAGGGCGGCCGTGGAGGTGGAGAAGGTGCGCGCGCGCGCGTCCGCCCTCCAACGTTCCCTGGCCAGGTCCAACGTTCTATGACCAGGTTATGAAAGAAGGCAAGGCGGCTGTAGAGGCGCGCTCGGTCACCAGTATCAGCGTTGAGGAGAGCGGCCGCTCTGGCCAGAGGCCAAGCCAATACGAGTACTTGGGCGGACGTTGGCCGAGGCGCTGTCCCGCAATCGTGTGCGTTGGCTTGGCAGGAGCAGCGCATCAGGAGGGCGTCGTGGTCGCGAGCTCGCACGGGCAGGGCAGGCCGCGCCAGCTGTCCGCTGCGGTCCTGCCTGGGCGCGCCCCAGGGCAGCGGCGCGGCGCTGGCGCTGAGAGCGGGCGCCGCGCGCGCGCAGGTGACCACCGACATGTCCGACTTTGACGCGGGCCTCATCTTTGAGCAGGACCCGGTGCAGATCATTGACGCGCTGCTGCCGCTGTACCTGAACTGCACGCTGCTGCGCTCGCTGCAGGCGCGGTCCTGGGGCGCCTGCGAAGCATGCGGATCGTGGCTGTGGCCGTGACTCCATACAGCGCTGCCGAGTGGGATGCACAGGAGCTAGAGTGATCAAATCCATGGTTGCACAGGACCATGATGACACAGGGCTCAGGCAAATTGTGTCACGGTGTAGGGGTTGCCATACTGTGCTATGTTGCCTGCGCGCACACCGGAGTGCAGATGCCCGACCGCATGCACAGCCCCAGGCGCAGAGCGGGTCGCCGCGTCGGGCGCAGGAGGCGCTGGCGTCCGAGCTGGCCGCGCGCATGAACGCGATGAACAACGCGTCCGACAACGCGCGCGACCTGCGCAAGAAGCTGACGCTCGCGTATAACCGCAAGCGCCAGGCCATGATCACCAGCCAGCTGATCGAGATCGTGTCGGGCGCCAACGCGTGACCCGCGCGCGGCGCTCTGCGGCTGTGTGGCAAAGTGTGCGTGGGCAGTGTCGGTGCTCAGTCAGGCGCTTGACAGAGCGGGTTTCTGCGGGTGGGGGGCTCCTCGCCTGTTACCGCGTGCCCGTATCCTGCAGCCGTTGCTGGAGCCGGCGCGTCTGTGCTGGGAGGGGACTGCGTCTGTACGCGAGAGCTGGTTCTGTGGCATTGCTCAGGAGGTGAGAAGACAATGCTGTTTATGCACCTGGAGAGGTCAGTGGTTCTGGATAACCTGAGCGCATGCCTATGTAACTACAGTTGCAGTACAGTTGCAGCACTGAGAGCATGCTCAAGACATGGCAACATTAGCAGCACACACGAGGATGAACACTTCATTTGGCACAGGGCACGCACTTACGCTGGCCACAGAACACATACGTTGAATCAGATACTACGAGCAGTGCACATGGCAACCGACTGGCACAACACGCTAGTTCTTCAACAAGGGCTTCAGCTCCGCGGGCAGCTTGCTGGCCTCGATGAACTCCAGCGTTGCGGCATTCATGCAATACCTGGAGCCCGAAGCAAAAAGGTTAGTGCTGCAGATCCACAGCGCCAGGTGCACTCGCAGAAAGCCACAGATGCTGGGGCGCGCCTCTTGCCAGTCGGCCGCGGCCCGTCGTTAAACACGTGCCCTGCGCAAGCAGAAGGCCGGCTCACAGTCTGCGGGTGCATGGGATGAGCTGGCTGATCGGCCTGGGAAATGGCGCACTCGGCGCCGCACTCCGCCTGAGAGAAACGTAGCCCCCTACCCTAGGCGCGTCACTGACAGCATATGCAGACGGCCATACACGCAGCTCCACCCGCCGCCGGCTAGCCGGCAGCGCGGGGCGCACCCAGGTGCGCGCCCGACCGCGCGTCCACCACCTCCACCCGCGGCATGAACGGGATGGAGTTGTCATGCACCTGCACAGGGACGGCGCGCCATAAATCAGGGACGGCAGGCCATGACGCAGGGGCACTGGCATGCACGCCTTGGCTCGCAGGATACGCATAGCATTACTCGTGAGCCTGGAGGCTCAAGTGCGAGCTGAAGCTGACATGTGCAGCTTCTGAAAGCGCAAAGCAGCTGGATGCAGACGGCAGGGAACGCCACCCACGTCAGTGCGTGCCTTGTACTTAGACTGCTTATGTGCAAGCAGCAATGTTAGGAACACAAGTGTCATAACTGAGAGATGCATGCAGCCATGTGCAGGGCGCCTCAGTCCAGACCCCAACCACATGCCGCAAGGTGCAATAACACGTCGCCCGCCATTAGCACACTGCAGAGCACAAGCTCCATGCCAATGTTGTTGGCAGGCCAGCCAGCACACCTCTATGACATGCTCGGGGTCCACCGGAGCGTAGAAACTGGGCCACCCTGTTCCTGCGCATCCACGCATACACGTCAGCTCTCACCTGCCTAGCACAAATGCCCGGTGCGCAGCTCTAGATGCGCGGCCCTTGCAGCCACCAGACGCTCGCATGCAGGTCTTCTCGTCCCACTCGCAGAGCCAGCACAAGCCTGGGCGTGTGACAACGCAGAGCGCAAGCCTCAGGAGACACAGGCGAAAACCTGTCCTGCACATCCACATACTCATACCAGGTCGTACAGAGATTCTTGAGACGTCCCTTGACAGCCATACCACCGCGATACTGGTGCGGTATAGCGACAGCGGCAGGCCAGGGTACCCTGTGGCGCACCGGAGTCGTACTTGGTGTCGGAGCTGAACAGCGGCAGGACCCCGACCGCGCCGACGTAGACGCCGCGCGCCTTGTTGTCGTGCGGGAAGCCGTTCACGGTCTTGCCCGTGAACGCCCGCTCGGTCCCCGCTGCAAAGTTGACGCTCCTGCGCCACACACACAGCACCGCCAGACAGCTCAGTGCATAGACGTGGCACACGCTTGCATAGAGCAGCCGCCACGTTGTTGAGCTGCCAGCTACGCCACAAGTGCGCTTCCAGTTCACTTTTGTCTCTTACACTATTTGCTTGACAGCCGACCTCATGGGAAGTGCATGGTACATCAGAAACTCAAACGTCCTGTGTGACACCACTCCTGAGCAGGCCCAAGGTAGTTGGCCTCTACTCGAGGCCTACTTGAGGCCTACATCAGTGCACGCTCAACTAAAAGCCATACAGGCAGCATAGGTAGATAGTGCATAAGTGCTTCAAACAAGCCACGCACGCTTCCAGGGCAAGAAACAGCGCTTTTGCCAGCCCGCTTGAGCCGGCTGGAGCGCACCGCTGGAAGCCCGTAAGGTTTGACGCCGCGGCCTCCCGCTCCTCGGCCGTGAGCGGGGTGATGTCAAAGCCCAGCTTGGACGCACGCTGCGGCGCGTCCTTGCCTGCAGCAGCCCTCTGTCATTCAACATAGAAAGGACAACGGGTCTGCTGGCATAGGAGAAGGCTTGACAGCTGAAGGGATACAGATTTGCAACAACGAGCTGGGTAGACAACAGGAAGTGGACGCGGCGCGAATATCTGGTGAAGTCTGCTTACATGTTGAGGCCTGATCCTCAGTTCTCGCGAAATATCACTTGGGGAGCAGCACGACAAGAGAGGCCGCAAACGGGCCTGCGCACTTGGCGAGGGCGACCACGCCTCACCATGCGCACCAGCTCTACTGCTCGCCATTCCCATATCCTGCAGCCACATACAGATATCAACAGAGAGCAATACTCGTACGCAATTGCGTATACAAAAGGGAGGTATCAGCACTGCGCGCAAGCACACGCACTCTCTTGCGCACAGCGAAGTACACTAGGTAGGCAGCTCCAGCAAGCAGCAGAACGGAACGGACTCGCATTTCCTACAGCAACCGGCGCCTGAGCTTTGAGATGGCAGAGCGCCGTAAGAGGCGTTCACAGCAGACAACTTCAGCACACACACGCACCTCCTTGCGTGGGCTCCCTGCAAACCAGGACTGCAGGCCGACAACCGTCACCAGCCGACGCGAGTGGGAGCAAGTTACAGCAGTGTGCCTCACAAAAGGCGCTCGGGCGCGGGCGCAAGGGACCAACAGCAGCGCGGGGCGAGGGCTCAGCAGCTTTTGCATCAGGATCACTTGCTACCACTGCCCTTCCGTCCAAGAGCTTGCTAACCGGACACGTCCTCTGCTTTTCTGAGGAAGCACTCCATCTATTAGCTCTATTAGGGTATGTAACTTGGCTGTTGATGTAAGGGTCATGCTCAGGATGCCCGCGCCTTTCCTGCCGGGGTGCACCATGCTTGTTGCAGCACCAGGACACTCGAGCGGTGGTGCACTCTTGCGTGTTGAGTCTGCAAATGAGTCGATATGCAGTGAGTAGCATGCTGCGCAGCCCTGCATCTATGCAGGGCACAGGGCTGCGCCCCTAAACAGCGGCAGTTGACTGATACACGGATGTCGCACATTCACTGCATGAAAGCATGTTCCGCACACTGCTTACAGGCATCCCATGATGTGTTGACGCCGTCAATATGACGGCTGGCTCCCTGGTGCGCAGTGCACAACAGCGTCCTGTGCACCTGGGGACCTACAAGCAAATGAAACGGTAGCATAACACTGCTCGAACTGGCGGGCAACTGCTGGCCCAAAGAATGTTGTTCCCCCAACCCCAAAAATAGTGCATGTGTGACAAACAACGTCTGCACCTGCTCAAGTTTCAAATGCGGCAAAGCGTCCCAACGCTGGCAGACAGCACCAGGTTGTGTTGCCCCAGTGAAACAAGTCAGAAGGCAGCTGCCTGCACTGTAAGCTCACAAGGGCCCTTGAGCTAGGGGGCGCAACATGCATGCTCCAAACGCGTCTTTGCACAGGACACCACACTCTATCCAACGTTGCTAAGCATGTCCTTTAGCACTGTCTGCAAACACAGGCCGTCCTTCAAATTATACACTGCTGCATGCCATGAGCGTACTCTGCAGATGCCAGAACATGCCCGGCAAGCGGTGCATGGGCAGAATGTATGCTGCCACCGGCCCTGCAAGGGCCTCAAGAAGAAAGCCGCCTTGCCTGATGCACGCCATCACAGGCCCGGCAGCAGCCCCGCACGCGCGACGCGCTGCACGCCGGACAGGTAGGCATGCAGAGCAGCAGGCACGGCCCCCTGACGCGCAGCTCGGCTCGAGCAGGAGGCCGTCTGACATATGCCGGGCCCTGGCATGCTGGAATCTTGTGCACACAGCAGCCGGCCTTGCTGGAACTAGACAGGATGTGCATGGCGCATGGTATGTACCGACAGCAGCCCCTGTCACGGCGCCGCAGTCCCTCCCCCTACCCGTTGACCTCCTCAAGAGTACATTGTGACGCACAGCGGGGACGGTCAGATGCGGCGCGTGGAGGGCGCGCAGCCGCACTGATGCCGAGGGGGGCCTGCTGGGTACAAGCCCCCAGCTTGATTAAGTATTGCGTGAGAGCGAGCCGCATCAGGCCTGCCCAGTCAAGAGCCAGGCCAAGGCTGCGTTGCTGGCACTGCAGCATGCGCACCGGATGGCCGCTCACAACCCTGGCTAGCAGACAGGCGCGGCTTGCAGCGCGGCTCCAAAACCGTCGTTGCGCATCGCCACCAGCCATGTGCCCTGCCTCTGTTATAAGAAACTTGCGTTGCGCCTGCGCAGCGGGAGCCGTGCTCCACGCGCCACAGGCTGAAAACCCTATACCTGCACCACAGGCTCTGCACGAGGCACGGCTTTGCCCTCCAGCGGGGCGTGTGCGGGGGCATCTGCGGGGGGCAGGGCGCCGTTGCCGGCGCCGGGCTGCGCCAAGCCTGCCTTGCGGCTGCGAATCTGCAAGCCCGTGCGCCAGAAGCTGTTGCCCTCGGTAGGACCCTGCGGTCCCCGGAAGGTTGATCAGCTGCAGCAGGCACTGTTGCACCTCGAAACCCACACCCACCACGCAGTTCTTCATGCATGGCACTCATGCAAAATGCGGCCACGCGTACAGCGTATGGAGACGTGTGCCTGAAAGACACACTCTTTGACAGAGTGCCTGAAAGACACACTCTTTGACAGAGTTTGCTCGGAAGGCACCTTGTCATACCGCCAGCAAGCGCGCCTTGCACGCCCCGCTGGAAGCAGTGACTCACTGGCGGCCGCCCTCAGCAGTGCTACCTCTTATTACCTACCCCTAAGACCTGTCCCTCCAGCAGTGTGGCCTTTACCTGTACGTTTGCTGGTCAGCCACTCACATGCTCAAACTTGGCACAAAGATGTATAGGTACCAGACATGGGCAAACAGCGGCGCGCGTGCACAAGCAGCACAAGATGCAGGTTCACCATGAGTGTGATGAGCGTCAGGACCAACGCGACGGTCGCCTTACGGCCATGCCCCACCATACGTCAAGAGCCAGGCCGCGGCGCGCCTGCGTGAGCGGCGCGCCGAGCGGGTTTTCAAGCAGCGTGGCGAGCGCGAGGAGCCACGCGACCACCACGCCCACGACGTTGAAGCCGAGCAGGGTGCGGTTGTCGCCGCTGCCGATGGCCAGCCCCGCCGTTGCAATGGTAGCCTTGCAGCACGGCGCAGACGCCAGCTGGTACACCGCGCCCATGCCCACGCCCCTGCCCGCCCGTGCGACTTATCAGCAAAAGTGCTCAGATCTGCCGACTCCGCTACTGCTTCAGTCAGCACCAGCATGGCACGACATTTGGCACCAAATGCAGACCTGCAAAGGATATGCAGAGGTACATGTAACCCGCCATCAACACCAAGGCGCCATCGATACCAAGGAGACAGGTCACACCAGGGCGGGCAAGCACACGCAAGCTGCCTCACAAGTCCGCACCACGTCCAGGCGTCCACCATGCGCAGCATGTCTGATTCCAACGCAAGAAATACAGTCGGATGCGGCAAGCAGCGCGCGCACCACCAGAAGGGCAGGTGGAAGGTCAGCGGGCGGTAGCCGTGCGTGAAGAGCAGCAGCACGACCGGCGGCGCGAGGCCCATGACGACCAGGCCCGACACCGTCGTCGCGTCCAGCGCCTTGGTCTCCATGATCAGCGGCAGCAGGCCGACCGCCGCCAGCACCACGATGACCACGCGGCCCCACGCCAGGTGCCTGCGCGCGTGGCAAGGCCAGGGCTTGTGGTGTGTTTAGGGTCAGGGTGCCCAGCAGCCCAGCAGCAGCAGAGGCGGCCCCGTTGCCAGCGCCATGATTGCCATGCGGCCCCACGCCAAGTGCCTGCGCGCGTGGTGGGGCATCTGGCAAATCTAGGATTAGGGTGCACACCAGCGGGGCCAGCAGGCCCACGCCCGTCCTGATAACGCTGTCCTCCTGTCGCACGCGCGCGCCAGGCAGGCCGTGCCGCGGAGGCGCGCGCGCACCGGGCGGTCGCACGCTGCGGCGGCTTGGGCGTGCCGTCCTCCAGCAGGCCGGCGAACTCGGGCCCGAACAGCTTGGCGGCCGACGTGAACGTGGAGTCCAGCGTGGACAGGCTCTCGAAGATGAAGATGAGGTTGGTGATGCTGAACAGGCCGAGCCCGAAGAAGCGCGACACGTCCGACG
>JAABUO010003789.1_pt1 | contig 17956 bp, 17 predicted proteins | sample 5559291 | NCBI WGS metagenome assembly JAABUO01 (sample SAMN10711878, study PRJNA513372) | rock metagenome | isolation source: Antarctica rocks | place: Antarctica: Victoria Land, Finger Mt sud | reverse complement strand
ATTTGACAACTATTGGTGGGCAAATCTTTGGATCATAAACCCACCCACGGCGATATCGATCATGGCTTCGGAGACGTCCACCCTGGCTCCGTAGTCACGCACGAGACGTCGGTGACGTGTCATCCAGCCGAATGTTCTCTCGACCACCCAGCGGGGCGGTCCCGCCTCGAGCAGACCTTCGGCAAGCTGAATCGCTTCAAGCGAGTCGCATTCCGTTGCTAGAACACAGCACAGAGTCACGCCGCCTTCGTCTCACTCTCTCTCGTGTTCATCATCAAATCCGTCCACACATCCTAGTATTCGGCGGGAACATCGGCGCTGAAAGCTGTGACATCGTCGGATGAGAACCCTAGATTCTAGAAGGCCATGTCGTTAGTTCCTGACGAGTTACTCTGCGATAGTCTTTATGCCAGATGCCAGGTCCGTAACGAATTGATGCAAGGAACGCGGTGCGCGACCAAGGATCGCTTGTAGCGTGAGCGCGTTGCCCAAGAGGCCATAACGGTCGTAGTAAGCGTACATCGTTGCTAATTCTTGGGTCTGCTGCTCGTTATGTGGAAGCTGAGTATCAGACATCCATGTATCAAATTCCGGGGCAGCAGCCTTGATCGGACGGCCAAGTACCTGGCTGATCACCCCGGCCACTTCGTCGCGGGTCAACCCGGCATCCGCGCACAACTCGAAAGTGCCGTTCAGCAGGCGATCCCCGGCTAATACCATTGCAGCGACTTCGGCAACATCCCGGTAGTCCACGCCAGAAATCCGTGCCGCCTTTGAGAACGGCTCAGCGACCACGCCGGTCTTCACGATCATCGGCCAGGCTGCGACCATGTTCTGGTAAAACACGGCCGGATGCAGGATTGCGAACTCCATTCCGGACTCGAAGATGGCGGCTTCCACCGGCGCCTTCTGAATGTGGTTCTGCAACTGGCTGATCACTGGATGAATGACCGACGAGAACACGATACGCCGCACCCCAGCACTCTTGGCCACCTCGACGAAGGCAAGGCCCATTTCTGCCTCATCGTTCTGAAAAACAGGCGCGATGTAGAAGGCGTTGTCCACGCCACGCAGCGCGGCATCCAGGCTGGCTCGGTCGCGCAGGTCTCCGACTGCGATCTCGGTGGCGCCGTTCTCTCGGGCCTTGTCGCCCTGGTCGTTGTCGCGCACAAGTCCTCGGACCGTAATACCATGGGCGGCGAGCGCGGGCACGACAAGTCCGGCGAAGTGGCCAGCCGCACCGATGACGAGAGTCTTGCGATTTAAGTTGGCCATAGCCTGCGCTTTCTGTCTGATGAACCCGACTTAGTTAAACGATGGAATGGTTTAGGCGATGCGGATCTGTTCTCCCTCGACCGCGACAACGGAGCTAGCCAGCTCTCTTCTATGTTGCCGTTATATGCCATATCGTCCTAATGTCCTACAAACGAGCAGGGTGCCGTCGTGCCGTTGGCCTATGGGCACCTCGGCGACGGCAACATGCATTTCAACGTGCTGCCGCCGCCGGATTTGCGTGGCGACGATCAGATCGCGTCCCTGTACCGCTGCGAAGCGATCATCTTCAGCCATGTCGATGCGGCCGACGGGTCGATCAGCGCCAAGCACGGAATAGGGTCCGTCAAGCGGCGCGCTTTTCTGGATCGCACACCCTCGCGGAACATCGATTTGCTACGGCGGATCAAAGCGGCCATCGATCCCAACGGCACTATGAGCCCCGGACGCATTTTCGATTGAAGGCTTTCGATGAAGCTTGACACTCTCGACCGAACGCCGCACCTGCCGTGGCGCATCGCCGACGCCCTTCATCGGGAAATCGGCGAAGGACGCCTGAAGCCCGGAGATCGGCTGCCCGGCGAGCCGGTGCTGGCAGACAGCTTTGGGGTGAGCCGGAACGTCGTTCGCGAGGCCCTCGCCCGCTTGCGGTCGGACGGGGGGTCGTGCAGTCACGTCAGGGGATTGGGGCGTTTGTGATCCGCAATGCCGCGTCGCCCGTCCTGCGGATCGAGCCGGAGGTGATGGCCGACACCGCATCCTTCCGCAACGTATTCGAATTGCGTGCCATGCTGGAGGTACGCGCCGCGGGCTTGGCGGCAAAGCGCGGTACGCCAGTTGGCAAGCAGGCCATCACGGCGGCGCTCGACCGAATGCGCGGACCGGAAAAATGGACCGATGCCGACGTCGATGCCGATCTTGAATTCCACCGCGCCGTCGCGCTAGCGACGGCAAACTATATCGCCAAGATTGTGGGGTTTGTGTCCGAGCACATGCGCGACAGCATCGTGGTGACGCGCCGCCGGCCGAGCGCCCCTCTAGAGTCCATCGTAGAAATCACGATTGCCGAACATGTCACGATCCACGACTCCATCCTGAAGGGCGCACCATAGAGGCTCGCGACGCTATGGAACGACACATCATCAACGCGGCTGCCCGAGTTGGCATCGTCATCTCGGCCGACAGCTAGCCGCGTTTCGCGTCGCACACCGCTTTGGTAAAGTACTTTGCACCTGTTCTGCGGGCTGCTCCAGCCCTGGCCGAGGCTGCACACAGCGGCGTGTCGTTGGAGAGCGCCATGCCGCCGAACAGCTGGAATGGCGCGGTCAAGCACCCGGGTCTGCAGATCGGCCATTTCACCCAAGTGCCAATCTGACATTGGTGAATGGTCACTGCCAGTGGACCCACTCGTTCAGATACTCCGGCCGGGTTCACCCAAACAGGAAGGATCATGTACATAGACAAATGTCGCTCTGTGTTAGCTTCTTCAACGCGCTAGCAATTTCAATCCATCTGGACGGAGTTCGCCTCTAGCATCGACGTGGCGGTACAAGGTCTGACGCGTGACGCCGAGCTCAGCGCAGAGTTCTGCTACCTTTGTTTCTGGTTTGCCCATTGCGGCCTGGGCGAGACGCAGCTTGGCAGATGTCATTTTTGGCTTGCGCCCGCCGTTGCGGCCTCGCGCCCGGGCTGAGGCAAGCCCGGCTTTGGTGCGTTCTATAATGAGCTCACGCTCGAACTCCGCGAGAGCGGCGAAAATCCCGAACACGAGTCGACCGTTTGCGGTCGTCGTGTCGATGTTGGCCCCCTGCCCTGCCAAGACCTTCAAACCAACACCGCGCTTCGTGAGATCGTGGACGGTGTTGACGAGATGGCGGAGGTCGCGCCCGAGTCGGTCAAGCTTCCAGACCACGAGCGTGTCGCTCTCCCGCAGCGCTTTTAAACAAGCATCGAGCCCTGGTCGGTTGTCGCGCTTGCCCGATGCGTGGTCTTCGTAAAACCGGTCATCGCCGATGCCCGCTGCCTGAAGCGCATCGCGCTGGAGATCGGTAACCTGAGAACCATCAGCCTTGGATACCCGGATGTAGCCGATCAGCACCGTTCCCCTCCCCTGGCCCGCTTACGGCCGATGCAAACCATGTCACGCAAACGAGCGATTTAGTGACAAACGAACCTAGCAGCTCGGCACGACACCCCTGCTGTCACGCAACCCGTCATTTGTTCTACGCGCTGCAAACCGTTGTGCAAACAGAAAAGGTGACAGAGCGCGCCTGCCGAGGACCTTCCGCAACCCAGAAAGAGCGAGACTCCCACACAGAGCCAGGAATGCCGTAACGACGCTCCGATGCGCGTAGGCCCAGTCCCTCCAAGAAATCCTCTAGCTCGATGTCTGAGGTAGATGGTAGGTCGGGGGCCAGAGGGATAGGGCTGGCTGTGCGCAAGGATTTCGCTTATGACTACGATCCACCTGTTCCCAATTCGCGTGGTATCGGATGAATGCGAACGTAACCAGGATCGACCCAGCTGGACGCCTCAGCATCTCCGCCCAACACCGCAAAGCCCTGGGTCTGGAGAGCGGCGGTCCGGTCGTTGTGACGTTGGTGGGCGATGAAGTCCGTATAAGATCCATGGCGACCGCCATGAGCGAACTCCAAGCCGATGCTGCACGCTTCCTCCATGATGAGCAATCATCGGTAGACGCATTCATCGCGGAGCGTCATGCCGAAGCGGTTCGCGACGAAGGGGAGTTCAACGACGAGCCCCCGCCCCTGCCCCCTGAGTCTGTGGCACGCGCAGCTAAGAAGCCGGAGCGCAAGGTTGCCCGGTAGCGTCCTCGACGCCTCGGCGCTGCTCGCCTACCTGAGAAAGGAGCCCGGTGGCGAGCGCGTGCTCGAAGCCATCGTAGCCGGCGGTGCAATTATGGCGACCGTCAATTTCAGCGAGGTCGCGAGTTGGTTTGTCCGCAATGGTGCCGATGAGGCATTCGTCTGCTCGTTGCGAGCCCGACTTGTCTTTCCGCTCGTGCCGGTTGACGACGACCTTGCAATCCGGGCGGCCCTGCTCCTGCCACTGACGCGCGCGGCTGGTTTGAGCCTTGCGGACCGTCTTTGTCTCTCCCTGGCTGCTCGCCTTGGACTTCCTGCCTTAACGGCCGACCGGTCTTGGCGTGAGGTCGCCGACGCAGTAGGCCTAACATTGGATCTGATCCGCTGAGCGAGCCAAGCACCTGCCATGGCCGTTCTCGAGCATTGCTTGATAACCGGAGTTGACCCATAGCGGACGCTAAAAAGGTCCGCTCGGCGGCACAGTGCTCGGCGCAATGATGTGTAGGTTTGGTATCGCGGTCGTTATGACACTGCCTCGTTTCGCGTCGACAAGATCTCGCGATGGGCAAGGTAAAGGTCGGCCGCTTACTGGCCCAACGCGAAGGACGCAGTCGACACTTGCGCCTATGCCATCGCATCTCTTGCCGGACTTTCGAGGAGGTAAGTTTCGGGAGGTGCCCTCTCGCCGAACAGCCTGCTGCGCCTGTCTCGCCGCTTGCCTGTGGCGACGGCCTCCAGCGCGGTCCTCGACAACGGCCGGAGCGCCTCGAACATGGGACCACCTCGACCCAACTCCATCCAGAGGGTCGAACGGGCGTCGGCGCACGACAGGGCGAGTTCTCCGAACCGCCAGACGTCGATGTTCGTCCTGGCTTCGCGGGCCGCGAGGAACCAGTGCTCGGACCAGCGTCCCTCGTCGTAGGATCTCCTAGCCGCTCCTCGCACGTCAGCGAGGAAGCCGTGCCGAAGCCGCCCGTCGTCGAATAGGTCGGCGAGCGCCGGATCGGCACAGGCAAATCCAGCGGCCGTTACCGCGCGTGCGATCCGAGCCGGATGCCTGTCCCTCAGGCCGTCCCTGACGTACGCGACGACCTCGCCGCGCTTCCCCGCCATCTCGGCGGCGAGGACCTCGAAGGCGATCGCCTCGTCGTTCGCTGCGCCGTCCAACCGCTCACGCCTCTGCGCGACAATCCCCGGCGCGTCCGACGCCCTCCAAAGAAGCAGAGATGACCTCGGAAGGTGGGAGATGGGCATCTCCTCCGGGTAGAGTGGTGTCACGCCCCCCGCTCGAGCGAACAGGGCGGTGGCCCGATCGGGGTCGTGCCAGGACAAGGCGCGCGCGACGTCGTGCGCGAGGACGGCCACCGCCCGCGCCGCGACATCATCCGGCCTGTTCCCGACCGCTGCCTCGATTCCGTCGAGGAGTGCCGAGAACGCCGATGACGCTAGGTCGGCCAGTCGGTCCACCGCGAGGCTCGTCATAGGGTAGAGGAGTGCGTCACGTCCGAGCCCTGTGAGCCGCTGGAGCAGCGCGTAGAAGTCGCTTAAGTCGGGTTGTCTCCGCCGCGTTCCGTCCGGCGAGGCGCTACCGACAAGGGAGAGGCCGACGGAATGCTCGATGCCGCCGAGGTCGTCTCTCATCGGAACGTCGTCGCATCGGACCACCCTCACGTCCATGCCGTCGGGAGAGCGCGCCTCCGGCGGGACCCGTACGATCGCCCTGCCGACGAGGTCGGCGACCCTCGCCAGGATCGCGGGCCCGCAACGTTCCGCGGCCCGCGACCACAGCGCCGGATGGAGCCGATCAACCAGGGTAGGGTCATCCGAGCTCTCGCTAGCCTTCAGGAGGGCGACGGAGCCGCAGAAGTCCTCCAAGTTCCTTCCCTGCCCGATCGCCCGGCTCCAGTTCCAGCCGGCGGCGGCCAATGCCTCCATCCCGTCAAGGTCGCGCAGCTTGACCATCGATCGCAGCGCGGCACCCCGGGTGCGCGGATCGTGGCTGTTGCGCGCGGACGCGATCGCCGGGCGTATGACGTCGAGGGCAGCACCGATCTCGGCGGCGAAGTGCAGCGCGAGGCGCAGGCCGACACCATCACCCGACGCGCTCGCCTGCTCCAGGCGTCGGCCCATGTCGGCATCCGGTACGGGCTTCAACGCCCTCCCGAGCCAGAACGCGTCGCGGGCGTCGTCGCGCTGCATCCCGTGAACCTCGAACTGCCGGTCGGCGGGGAGGTGGGGGAGGATCGCCGTCAGGAGCGGGGCCGAAACGTCGGCCTCCTTCGGGGGAAGGTTCGGGTCGTGGCGGAGGGTTTCGAGCCAGCGGGACAGGACGTCGACCTCCCCAGCGCCGAGTATGGCCGTATCGTGCGGCAGCGAGCCCGCGATGACGAGGGGCGAGGCGTTCCTGATCGACGGCGCCCTCGACGCCAGGAAGCGATGGACGTCGGCGGCGAAGTCCGGTTCGAACCGGCACAGGACCGCCCTCGCCCGTGCGAAGACCGTGTCGCGCATCCGCAGCATGATGGGGGGTAGGTCATCGCCGTCTGATAGCGACCAGACCCGGTAGCGTTCCTTGAGGCTGCTCAGGTCCGATCCCGGCCCCGCCACATTGGGATCGAGAGGGTCGACGTCGCACAGGCCTTCGAGGCCGTGGGACTCCGAGGTCCGTGGCCCGTCGTGCAACAGGGGCCATGCCTCGTCGGCGAGCAGGGCTTGGGCGGGATCCCCCCATCGTACAGCGCGTACTGGACGGCCCAGCGGAACGCCGTCGAGGCCTCGGCGACTGGGAAGGCGGCGGCCGCGCAACCGATCGCCTCGGTCGTCTCCTCCCAGTCGATCGGCGCGAGGCGCCGCAACCACTGCATCTCAGCCCTCGACCATCCCGAATTCCAGCCCACGGCGGTGGCGACGCACGAGGCGAAGAGGTCGTCGGCAAAGGCGAGAAGCGGCCTGCGTGCGAGGAGGATGATCGCCGCCCTGTCGACGCCGGGGCGGCGCCCCCGCGGCAGTTCGACGAGTTGGTCTCGAACGAAGGTCGCCTCGGCGGGCCTGAGGGCGTCCAGCGCTTCGAGGTGCCCGTGCGCGGCCTCGGCGTGCCGGGCGCGCACCTGCTCCCGCTGCTCATCGGGGTAGGAGGCGAGGTCGGGCTCCAAGGGTTGGGGTTGCCACGAGCGGAGCCATCGTCGGATGGCCACGTCCAACTCCGGCCGGACGTCGTCGTGCAGGCGCCTCTCGACCAGCGCGGACGTGACCCAGTCTCGACGGCCGTTGCCGTCCGGATCGCCGAACAAGCGTTCCGTCACGGCGATGTAGACGGACGGCGCCGAGCGTAGGCCCGCGAAGATACGCGCACGCCGATCCTCCGGCATGTTCTGCAGCGCGAGCAGCCGGTGCAGTAACTCCTCCGCCACACCGTCAGCGCACCGATCATCGACCAGGGCCAACTCATAGGCCACGAGCAGGACGTCGGATGTCGCGTCGACGGCCGCGATCGGGTCGACGATGGCACTTAGGCGTGAGCCCAGACTCGCGGCGTCCTCACGTGCCGCTTGGTCGAGCTCGTCGACGACTAGCAGGCCGAGCGCTAGCGGCAGCGCCTCGGAGGTGAAGGCGTAACGGTTGCGACGGGCATCGACGATTCGGAGGAAGCGGCCGTCCACAATGTCCTGGAGGTCCCTCGCCATGGCCGCCAGGATCGGCGGAAGGCCGAGGCGATCGCTCAGGGACCTCTCGTCGAAATGGACCGACAGTAGCGAGCCCTCCCGCCCCGGCATGCGGGCGAGCAGGTCGCGCGCGTGCCTGACGAGCGTCTGCTCGAACTGTTCCGGCGTGTGCGAAGCGCGGGGAGCACGATCCTCCTGGCGCTTGCGCAGGTACTCGAGCAGCAGTCGCTCGACGCCCACCTCGTCCGGGTCGAGCCGGTCGAGGAGCCCGAGCCCCACGGACAGGATCCGAGGGTTCCTGAGGAACGCGCGCAGCGGCTCCCGCACGGAGGATGGGTCGCGCCCGTCCGCCCGCAGCGCGGCGTCCAGGTCCTCCTCGGAGAAGGGCTCGACGGGTACGACCCTCGTGGCGAACCGTCCCAGCCGTGGCGCGAGTTCGCGGTCGTGGTAGCCACGGCGGGTGGTGACGACGACCTTGACCGGCCTCGTCCGGGCGAGGTCGCACAAGCCCGACACCAGGACGGCCCAAGGATGGCCCGCACGCTCGTTGACACCGTCCAGCACGACGACCAGCACCGGCCTGTCACCTTCCCTCGCGAGGGTAGGGTCAAGCCAGAACCCTAGCCGCCTCTCCCAGCGCTCGGCCTCGCGCGGCTGGTCCGATCCGCCGGTCTGGGCTTCGATCAGTCGGGAGAGCAGGCGCATAGGCGCCTGCTCGTCGCCGTCATGCCAAGCGTGGGCCGGCATGACGAGGAGCAGCGGCCTCGGACGGTCGGGATCGTCGGCCATCCCGAGCCAAGCCCGTGCCATGGCCCACGTCTTGCCGACGCCTTCGTCGCCTTGCGAGGCAGGGCCCGCCTCGTCACGACCTGTCAGGACCAGCAGGGGGAGGTCGTCGGACCAAGCCTCGACCGCGTCCCGGATCCTGTCCTCCAAGCTCTCACGAGGGATGGGTGCGGGCCGGGTCGACGCGTCCAGGGGCGTCAGGGGCTGGTTGAAGTCGTGGAGGGCTCGGGCGCGGTCGCGGAAGCGGGATTCCATCCACTCGGCATTGCGCCGACGCGCGAGCGCCAAGCCAAGGGTCGCGCGACCGAGTTCACGGGCGATGACCTGCGCGGTCGCACGACTCAAGGGGGCGCCCCGGACTTCGTCGAGGTCGCGCTCGATCGTCGCCATCAACCGGGGAGCGTTACGGGCGCACCAGCCGAGCACGGCCTCCCGAGCGGACGAGAGAAGAACGGCGAGGGACGGCGACGCCTCAGCCCAGTCAAGCAGCAGCACGGTCACGCCGTTGTCCTCGCCGTACCTGCGAAGGTCCTCGGCGTCCTGTGCGTCGAGAGGGACCGTCGCCGCCGCCCCCCAGACCTCCACACGACGTCCGGACCGGCCCAGGGCCTCCTGGAGCTTGCCGGACAGCGCGTCATAACTCAGGCGGGAGTCGTACCGCTTCGCCTCGAACAGGACACCCGCGCCGTCGATCACGGCCTCGGCGTCTCGCCCGAACTGCCGGCCGGACCCGATCAGGCGGAACGGCGTCTGGGCGACCTGGGCACAGGCGACCGCGACGAGCCCCTCGAAGCCCGCCTGACCGGTCGGCGGGAGCTTGATCAGCGACGTCCGAAGGCTGGCGAACGGTGGTTGCGGCTGGTGACCGGATGTCGGCATGTCCCCCACGACTACGGGCCGGTTTCAACGAAGCGTTCATGGCTGCAACGACGCCGCCCCGCAGGTCCGGTGTTGTCGATCCCCGCTGGTCGGCCAGTACTGAGTTGTCCCGGTCCGATGTTAATGCACGGTAGGCCTGGGCGCTAGGGACAGCCCTGCCGGCGTAGCAGGTCGGGTAAGCGCCGCTGGCTAAGCGGCGTAGCTTGGCATGTCCGCAAACTGGCGACCTACCGACGGCAGTTCCTGGCGCGAGACAGTGATTCGCCCGAGCGCGAACGGCACGAACATGGTGGGATCCGAAAGGTCGCCATCCGTCCCGTTCCGGCCATGGTCGGGGCGAAGACTCCACCGACATTGGCCGGTAGCTTCGGGCTCGCGGGTGGCCGGGACCTGATGACGGGACGATCGATGGTGAGCGGCGACGACGAGGATGACCTCGGCCCCTACGCTTCCCCGCCTTGCTTCTTGCATGAGCTCGACGAAGCTTATCTCGGCTTTCCCCGTCCCTCGGTTCCGCAGTCCGCCGAGCGGCGCTCATGCCGAAGGCTGCTCCCCGAACGGCCACTCCCTCCCTACGCTTACCTTCCAGGCCGGTTCCCTCACCCGGTCCGTGACGCGCGGGGGCACAGCTACCAGCCGGCCTTGGGGTTCCAGTCCATGGAGGCGGACCCGAATGCCCTTATGTGGGGCATGGACCTGTTCAACCAGGGATACTACTGGGAGGCTCACGAAGCATGGGAGGCACTGTGGCGAACAGCCGAAAGGGAAACTGCGGAACGAAACCTCTTGCAAGGCCTCATTCTCCTGGCGGCCATGGGCGTGAAACTGCGGGAATGCAAGCTTGAGGCCGCACGCCGGCATGGCAAGCGCGCGGCATCCTTCCTCGGCCAAGTTGCCAGCGCTCCGGTCGGCAATCTCGTCGAACTGCTTGGCCTATCCCCCGCCTGCCTCGCTGCCCACGCCGAGAAAGCCGTCTCACAGGTCGGGACAGCAACTGATCCGTCGATCGCTTTTGCCTTCGTGCTTGGTCGCTCGCGGTCGACCTGAGTGCAGGGTTCGACCCGAACCTCCGCCCGCCACGGGTTGCGAGATGATCGCCGGGCAAACAGCGGCCGTGCTGAAGTTCGTCTATGGGGTCGGCAATTTCCGGTTTGGCAGCGGCACTTCAACGTCCGGAAAATGGCAGTGAGCGAAGGGAAGCTTCTGGCGCATGACAGCGATTGGCGCCCCTCGAGAACGAAGCGAGCATCACGGGCTCCTTAAGGGAGCTTACCATGACCAAAACGACAGCGCCTCAATCGCCTACGCGCGTCCCCTGGAACCGCGGTCGGATCATCGGCCCGAAGCCGCCCCTCAAACCCAAACATATCTGGGCCATCCGCACCCGTCTTCAGCACGACGGTCAAATACGCGACCTCGCCATGTTCAACGTCGCGATCGACAGCAAGCTGCGCGGCTGCGACCTCGTCAAGCTGCGCGTGTCCGACGTCCACCTCGGCGAGGGCGTGCGCCTCCGGACAACCATCGTTCAGCAGAAGACCGGCCGGCCCGTGCCGTTCGAGATGACCGAGCCCACTCGCGACGCCCTCGCCGCTTGGCTGAACAAGCGGGGCAGGCGGTCGAGCGACTGGCTGTTCCCGAGCCAGAGCCATGCGGGCGACCACATCACGACGAGACAGTACGGCCGTCTCGTCGACGACTGGGTCGCTCTGGCCGGCCTCGACCCAGCCAGTTACGGCACCCATAGCCTGCGCCGGACCAAGGTCGCTCTTGTCTACAAGCGAACGGGAAACCTGCGGGCCTGCCAGCTCCTGCTCGGCCATTCCAAGCTGGAGAGCCGTGCGCTACGAGAAGCGGACGTGCAGTCAGTCTGACTCGGCAGGCGCAAGGAGCCGCGTTCTTTGCTGCGTTATCGCTCAAGGTGAATATGGCGAGTTGCCCAGGTGCCGGATCACCCGGCGCTCGATGGCGCCTTAGAGCAGCACGCTTCCAGCGTGAGAACCGCGATCGCGATGACCAGGTCGATAACCCGCCAGAGCTGCTGCAGGGTCTCCGGGGAGGGTCGAAGGCACCGCCCAGCAACTTGACCGGATAGGGGGCGACCCTAGCCGAGCGCCCATCCTGCAGTAACGGCGGAGAAGGCTGCAACCGCCGCCTCGGCGATGGCGGGCTTAGCGTGATGGGCAGCCCTCCTGCGCCCGCGGCGATCAGCGCGTGAGATGGTAAGGGAGGAGAACGGACCGCCGAACGGCACAACGCTATGCTACGTCCATGTCTTGGCGAAACAGGGGCTATCCAGCCCAGGACCGGTCTTTTCCTGGCCGTGCAGGGTTCTTGACCCTGCATCAACGCGCGAAATTAGAAAAGGCTCGCGTCGTGGGCCAGCAGCACTTGCCCATCCCAGCCCGGCAAACGATCCGCCCGCGCGGCCAGGCGACCGCCGTTCAATGATGCCGCAAGCAGATCGCGCGGTGCGTCCACGCCCCTCTGCGCACGGGCCAGCGTCAGGAGGGAGAGAGGAGACTCCAAATGCTCCTCGACGACTGTTCCCATCCAAAGCGGGGCAGAACGGCCGTCTCGCAGCTCGACATCCGCCGACCACATTCGAAGGACGAGGCGTGAGGGAACGCCATCCCCGTCCGTCCACGCATGAATGAGGGTCAATTTCGGCGTCTCGCCGTGCTCCAGATACGACAGAGCCGGAAGCGCCGTCGGATCGGTTCTCGCGGCGAACCACGCGAACGAACCGGCCAGAGACCATGAGGCCGCGGGTTGCCACCCCTTCCGCTGCAAGTTGCCATCGAGTTGCGCCAGGCTGCCGCCGTATTGGAAGGTAATGGGCTCTTCGGCCTCGCCTTCGAGATCGATCCGCTGTGCGGGCAATTGCTGCCAGTCACGCGCCCACCAATCCACCGGGGCAATCGCCGGAACGTCGTCGTGCACCGCGTAGCGCTTCATGTCCGCCCCATGGTGGCGGTAGACATTGGAGGCCCCGGCAACGACGAGCAGGACGCCCGCGATGGGCAGGAGCCCTCTCGTCTTCTCCGGCGTCGGTCGATGGTACAGGTAGGCGATGCCGAGCAGTGACACCCAAGCAGCGGCAAAGGCCAGTCCAGCGGCCACGTCGGAAAACCAATGAGCGCCGAGGTAGACCCGCGAGAAGGCGATCAGTGCAACCAAAACTGCGGCGGCGAGCGCGGCCACAGGTCGCCAGGCCAGCGGGAATCCGCGGGCGAGCAGGACGACGAGGAAGCCGTACATGGCGGCGTTCACGGTGCTGTGGCCGCTGGGAAACGAGAAATCGCTCCACCCGGAGTAGAGACCTTCCGTCGGCCTTGCACGGTGTAGCACCACCTTGATGCCGGTGTTGATGGCGGATGCGCAGCCGACGGCCGCCGCCCAATAGGCGGCCGTCCGCCAAGCTTGTTTCCAAAGTAGCCAGAGCAGCACGCCGACGCCGATAGGCAGCGTCACCGCGGTATCGCCGAGTTCAGTGAAGCCGATCATCAAGGCGTCGCCCCACGGCGTCCGCAGATCCTGAAGGAAGCCATGCACCGCGACGTCGGTGCGCACCAGGGGATCACCGCTGACGACATCCTCGAGGATGCCGAAGAACAGCCAGGTTGCGCCCATGAGGACGATGCCCATGCCTACAAGGGCCTTCGTTTCTCTCCGGGCCGGATCGAGCACGGACTGAAGCTCGCGAGCCAGCCAACCCTCCCGCGTGCTCGCCCAGGCCCGCAATCGCTCCACTTCCGTCAGTAGAAGGGGAACGCCGCGGCGCAGTGCGTAGCGGACCACCCGGACGGTTCCCCAGAGCAGGATGCCGATCACGACGGCGAGCGCCGCAAGACGGCCCGTGGCAGCGCCGGCTGCATGAAAGTAGGTCCCGACGAACATGCCCGGAAGGATGTGGGTGGGTGCCCACACCAGTGCCGACAGCAGGTTGGCGGCATAGAACCGGCCGACCGGCATCCTCAGCATGCCGGCGACTAGCGGGACAAAGGCCCGGACGCCGGGCGTGAAGCGGGCCAGGAAAACGCTCTTGCCCCCGTGGCGCTGGAAGAAGGCCTCGCTACGGGCCATCAGGGTCGGGTAGCGGCTGAGTGGCCAGTGCTGGAGGATTTCCCGGTGATGTCGGTGCCCGAGCCAGAATGACAGGCCATCGCCCAGGATGGCGCCGAGCAAGGCAACGACCAGCAACGGCCACAGGCCGACCGCGCCGCTGGGCACCAGGGCCGCGATGCCGACGATGACCGCCGTGCCGGGTACGACGGCGCCGATGACCGGTATGGATTCCAACAGCGCCAGCAGGAACACTGTCAGATAGGCGATGTGCGGGTGCGCCGAGACAGTACTGATGAGCGTGGAAAAGAAGGATAGCATCGTTTCCTCAGGGCTGGACCCATCCTCGGTGGATCGGGATGGAGAAGACCCGGCGATAGAGCGGCTCGATCCAGCAGGGCATCAGCGTCCGGTCGACCCACGCACGAAACGGCGCGACTACGAGCAAGCCCGCGCAGGCCACGGGTATGGCCCCGATCATGTCGAACGGGAAGTGAACGCCCAGGAACAGGCGCGACCATGCGACCGGCAAAGCAAGGGCCAAGGTAAGAGACGCTGCCCACCGGTGATGCGTCCAGGCCAGCAGGCCAAGGCCTGCTGCCACAAGAAACGTGACGTGGTCGCTGGGGAAGGAGCTGTCGGCGGCGTGCTCGACGAGGGTGCGGCCGATCGGGACGGCGAACGGACGCGGGTGATACCAGAGCAGCGCGAAGGCCTGGTTGAAGCCCAGCGCGACTTCCGCCCCGCACGAGGCGAGGAGCAGGCCGCTCCGGCTATCTCGGCCGCCCCGCAGCCACAAGGCCGCAAGGAGGGCCGGAACGAGAAAGATGGCCCATTGCGCAACGGCCAACGCCAGCGCGACCAGCCCCGGGGCCGGGTCGTCGGGGGCGTTCAGGGCCAGAAAGACGGCCCGATTCCAGGCTTCCATATCAGTCCCGCTCGTTCAGGGTGATTTGCATCTGACGCGTCACCCGTCGCGTCTGACGAGCGTCATTGCGCCCGCGAGCCCCACGACCGTCAGCGCGGCGCCGGCCAGGAAGGTCGACCCGGGACCAAACGATTGCCACAACGCGCCGGCCAGGATGCTCGCCAGCAAGAGCGCGAGGCCGCAGGCAAGGTTGAAGACGCCAAATGCCGTCCCGCGCCGATCGCTCGGCACCGCCGCGGCCACCAGCGACGCGAGCAGCCCCTGGGTCATCAGCCCCCACAGGGCGACACCGAACAGACCGACCCACGGGTTCCATCCGGCAGCAAGCACCAGGTCGGCGGCGATGAGGACGCCAAATCCGGCGCACAGCAACATTTTTGGATCTGTCCGGTCCGACAGGACCCCAACCGGATAGGCGGCCAATCCGTAGACGCTGTTCATGACGACCAGCGCCAGCGGAGCCAGCGTCGTCGCAAGGCCGAGATCTTGGACCCGCAGGATGAGAAAAGCCTCGCTGAAGCGGGCAAGGGTCAGCACCGCGCCGACCGCCACTAGACGCCAATAAGCCGGACCCAGTCGCTTCAACTCGCTCGGGCGTATGGGCGAGCGTGGACGTTTCGGAGACTGGGTTCTCGCCGGCTCCTTGACCGCGAGGACCAGGACGGCAACCGAAAGCAGCGCCGGGATGACCTCCATCCAGAAGACCAGCCGGACGCTGCCGCCACTGACGGCCATCAGCGCGATGGCAAGCAGCGGGCCCGAGAAGGCGCCCACCGTGTCGAGCGACTGGCGCAAGCCGAAGGCGGCCCCCCTGACCTCGGGCGGAGCGAGATCGCCCACAAGCGCGTCTCGCGGCGCACCGCGAATGCCCTTGCCGATGCGATCGACGAACCGCGCCGCAAACACCAGTGACGCTGAGGAAGCTAAAGGGAACAGGGGCTTGGAAAGCGCTCCCAGACCGTAGCCTACCACCAGGAGCAGCTTGCGCCGTCCGAACCAGTCGCTGAGCGCACCCGAGAAGATTTTGACGACGGACGCCGTTGCCTCGGCGACACCCTCGATGACACCGACTGCCAGTGCGGACGCGCCGAGCGCCGCGACCCGCCGCGCCTCGCCGCCCCGCGCCGTCACCGGTTTTCGTCGTGCGCGTCGAAGACGCGTTGGGCGTATCCGTCCAGCAGCGCCTCACAGCGACGCAGGCGCTCGGCCGCTTCACCCACCAGCGCCGCCCCATAGAAATCCAGCTTCCTGATCTTCTCCAGCCAGCCTTGGAGCTTCTTGAGGTCGGTGTCCTCCTCCTCCAGTTCGGCATAGGTGAACTTGTTCGTCGCGATCTCCTTGGCGATCTCCGCCTCGAAGCCTGCGCAGCGCCCGAGGAACTCGCGGTATTGCTCGTCGCGGTCGGCCCGGAAGCGCGCGATGACCTTTTCCTCTTGGATGCGGTCAAGGGCGACCGTCTCCAAGAGCACGGACTCACCGCTCATTTCGGCGATGTCGTTCCCCAACATCTTCAGTCGCCTAACATGGTCATCGCTCTTGGGCAGCAGGCAGACCCCGTTCTGAAGATACACGGCTCCCATGCCCTTCAGCCGCCGCCACAAGGCGACACGCTTTCCGCCTGTATCCGCTGGGACCTTGTAGGTCAGGAGCAACCAAGACGTAATCATCATGGGAGCCTAGATGATACAGTGGTTACATTCAAGACGAGCGGAACATGCCGCGGGATGGGTCCGGAAACGGCCGGAGGTCACCTATCGCGCTCGACAGCCACCAAAGGGAACCTGGAGCACCCACTCCGCCCGATTGGGTGGAGGGGTACCCTATGTTGCGCCAATGACTCACACCGTCCGGGGAAAAGCAAAAGCTCCTAGCGCGCGTTCGCCGCAGCAAGAGAGAGGTCGAGGCCTTCGAGCCCGCGCTCGCAGGCGAGGCCCAATGCGACTAGTGGCTCTGCACAGAAGATTTGACAGCTTGCCGGAGGAGCGATCTCGGCTCCTTACAGGCAATGCCGCAGGTTCCCCATCCACCTCCAAGCCGTCATTATCCTAACGGAGTGCGTTCACCGGGCTCACCCCGGATGTAGGCGCGTCCAGTGGCTGGGATGGATGTGGGAAGCACATACGCGGTTTCGGATTGGAAGACCGGTTCACGCTGCTCAGCGGACAACCTCCTCCCGTCGACAGGTCATGCGCGTGTCTTCCGCCCGCGTCGGCCATCACGTTGGAACGGCACCGCGGTTGATCCGCTATCCGGCGTCGCTTGCTCCGATCTCGCCTACGTCGGTCGGACCGGCCGCTTCCCTTCGGGCCGGGCTTTGGCCGGTTGATAGCGCGTTCAGCGCCGAAGCGACGAGCGGATCGAGATGGGCCACGCCTGTATCGACGCGCGCCGCGAGACCGCGGCGCATCATGGGCGACCAGAACGAGCGGATGTGATCGTGAATCCCTGCTACCGCCTCCTCTTCCGGGTAGGAGCGAAAAAAGGCGGCGATCTGGTTCGCCATGTGGTCGAGCTTGGCACCCGTGTCCATCGGATTACTCGGCCGCATCGAGGCTGGCCCCGATACGGGTCAAGCTGAAATCCTCTTCGTAGAATTTCGCCTGCCAGTCCGATGGCCGGTTGGTGCGCCGCACCTGCACGGCAGTTACCTTGTATTCGGGGCAATTCGTCGCCCAGTCGGAATAGTCGGTCGTGATGACGTTGGCACCCGTCTTGGCGTGATGGAATGTCGTGTAGACCACGCCGGGCTGCATGCGCTCGCTGATCCGTGCCTTGATGGAAATGTCGCCCGACCGGCTCTCCAGGGCGACAAGGTCGCCTTCGAGGATTCCGCGCACCTCCGCATCGAAGGGGTGGATCTCCAGCACGTCCTCCTCATGCCAGCGCGAGTTTTCCGTGCGCCGCGTCTGCGCGCCGACGTTGTACTGCGACAGGATGCGGCCGGTGGTGAGAATAAGCGGGAATCGCGCACCCGTCCTCTCGTCCGTCGGCACGAATTCCGTGATCATGAACTTGCCGAGACCGCGCACGAAGCGGTCGACGTGCATCATCGGCGTGCCGTTCGGGGCCGCCTGATTGCAGGGCCATTGGATCGAGCCGAGTTGGTCGAGCTTGGCATAGGACACGCCCGAGAAGGTCGGCGTCAGGGTCGCGATCTCGTCCATGATCTCGCTCGGATGATCATAGGCCATCAGATAACCGAGCGCGTTAGAGAGCAGGCTCGTCACCTCCCAGTCGGCGTAGCCGCCGAGCGGCGGCATCACCTTGCGCACCCGGCTGATGCGCCGCTCCGCGTTGGTGAAGGTGCCGTCCTTTTCCAGGAACGACGAGCCCGGCAGGAAGACGTGGGCGTATTTGGCGGTCTCGTTCAGGAAGAGGTCCTGGACGACGACGCATTCCATGGCGCGCAGGCCGGAGGTGACGTGCTGGGTGTCGGGATCCGACTGCGCCGGATCCTCGCCCTGGATGTAGATCCCCTTGAAGCGACCCTGGACGGCCTCGTCGAGCATGTTGGGAATGCGCAGGCCCGGCTCGCTCTC
>JAABUO010003788.1_pt1 | contig 17960 bp, 22 predicted proteins | sample 5559291 | NCBI WGS metagenome assembly JAABUO01 (sample SAMN10711878, study PRJNA513372) | rock metagenome | isolation source: Antarctica rocks | place: Antarctica: Victoria Land, Finger Mt sud | reverse complement strand
CGCGGATAATTGTGTCTACAGTTGTAGACCAAATGGTTACCAATGTTTACCAACGGTTCCGGGCGGAACCGAAACATAGCTAAGTAGCTCATTCTAAATCGGTAGACAATTGTCTACGGTTTGGTAGACAACGGTATACCCATTGGGGGTGACGTGTTAGGTTATTTTCTCCCGCTGCAAAGCAGCGTACGTCCTTCAGCGCGGGCTAGGAGGCTTCAGAAAGCCACCGCAGACCGGCTAGGAGAGCTACTGAAGCGAAGTCCAGATGGACGACGCGGCGGTGGCTCAGGCAAGCTTTCCCGGAGCCCAGGAATCTCCTGCTCGGGAATCTTGCCGCGCGTGTGCGATCCGGGGAGAACGCGCAACGCTCCGTTCTCTTTGCCGCAGTTGTCCAGGTGCAGGCGAACGGTCAGCATGTTCTCCAGTATCGATGCCGGTGGCTGAACGTGCAGCACGTCGGTCTTCGTCGACCACGGACCAAAGCCATCCGCTTCGACTCTTTCCTGCACGGCAATCGTCACGTCCTGGTGCCACGGAGCCTTCCAGTTTGCATCCGGAATCTTGTCGAACAGAATGCCTCGGACGGGAATAAAACGTACTCCGAGACCAGGCTCGACCAGTGCGCGGATGCTGTCGGAAGCGGCAAGCTCCGCGACCTCCGGCGACACGTCTAGGAAATTGCGGACGGCAAAGATTCCGCTTCGCTTCCGCACCGATCCGGCGTCGCCGATCTGCTCCAGCGCCAGCAGAATTTGATCCGCTTCGCGACTGGAAAGCACGTCTTCGACGATCACAAACCCATCTGTCTCGACAGCGTTTCCGATGCTGACTTTAGCGACCATTCATTCCATTTTAGAGACGGATCATGATAGGCGCGATGTACATTCCAAGCAGCGCGAGGTTACGATGCACGACGCTTCCCTGTTCCTTCCCGACACTATTTGTGACTCGCTCCGCGCAAATCTGGCGAGCGGTTTACGTGCGATTGCCGATGCGCTGGACGCTCAGGAACTCGACGGGAAATTCATCGGCGCGAGTGCGGCGGCAGGAGGTCGGTATGACGACCGGCTGCATCTTCGCATCGTGCTCGATGTCGCTGCGCCTATCATCGGGATGATCGCGCCTGAAGCTTTTACATTGAAGCTGGAAGAAGTGAAAACGAATCAGCCGCAGCTCTCACCCGCATCTCCAGAAATCGTTTGGGGAAACGGAAATAGAGGGAAGAACTCCGTACAGCAAACCGAAGTGGGATGGCCGACACGGTAGGGTTTTGTCTTTGCTTTGTTCTTCTTCTACATACCCGGAATGATAGGCGTCTTCGTTTCGGCCTGAGTGCTTCGGGTCAGGGCCGCGCAGCGCCGCTGGAAGCGGGGCCGAAGGCAGCCTTGACGCGGAGCTGGCCAAAACGATCCTGGCCGAATCCGGGATGGAGAACGGCTGCCGGTGTTTCGCTTCATCACCGGGAATGGATTGAGTGAGGGGTAAGGGCGATCTATGCTCTTGCTGGGGCTTGGCAGTGGCTTTCCGCTCAATCCGTAACGGGTTCTGATTGTTAGCCGAAGCGTTCGAACCATCCCCACTCTCATTGGCAAGCTTTTGCCTTTGCTGTTGCTTTGTTCTTCCACAATTCCACTGTTCGGCGGCACCGACTACTGGATGTATGGAATCTACAAGCAAGGACTAAAGGCAAAGACTATAGGCTTCCTTTAAGCAGCCAAAAACCGGCCCCGTTTCACCGTAGCAGCGGCCCCGTTTCACCGTGCAGCGGCCCCGTTTCACCGTAGGAAAGCTAGATCTCGGTCGTTCTTCCGGCCCCGTTTCACCGTAGCGTGAAATGGAAAACTCTAAGTTCTAGACGGGATTGCGGTCGGAGATGGGTGAATGATGAGGGCGGCGGACGTGGATTCGAGCTTGAGTGAGGGATAGACGAGAGCGATTTTCTTGAGGGCAGCGAGGGCGCTTTGCTTGAACCGGCGCACCTCCACGTACTCGGCTCCCATTTGGCCGTGAAGGCCCTCCCAGGGGACCACCCGCGCTTCCCGTTTGCGATTTGCTGTGAAGGCGGTATGGACAAGCCATGCATACAGGTCGAGCGCCAGGGGCGACCGCTTCAAGGCTCGGAGGGCACGCATATCAACCGGCACGGGCGCGGCGGTGATCGCGGCATAGAAGTCCTCTCCCAGCTCAATCCAGCTCTCCCAGAGATTATCCTGCTGGGTTCGGCTAGTATCCCACCAGAGCATTGCCTTTGGGGCGACCCGCATATCGACCCATGTCTTGTGCGTAGGCCGCTCGTCTTCAAAGGAAATAGTCGCCCGGAAAAGGCGCTCCATCTGGGCGTGGAGGCGGGCGGCGTCCCCGCGCTTCCCTCCCCCGGTCCTGGGATTCAGTCCAATCTCCCGCATGAATGCGTCCAGGCTGTTTCCCAGCCGGATGTGCCGAGACTTCTTCTGTGCGGCCTCAGTGACCATCCAAAAAAGTAGAAGGCGCGGAATGCTCCCGTAGGGGTAAAGATGTTGAAGATTCTTTCGGTCTGTGTAGGGCTCCAGCGTGAGGGTGAGAGAGCCATTCTTCCGGGACCATAGAGGGACGTTGCCGGGATCGCTATGCGGCAGGGTACATTGCACGAGCTGGCGCGCCATGTAGGACCTCTCGACAGCATCAGGGCTCATGCTGATGTCGACAGCCGCGTCTATCAGCTTGTCCGCATAGCTGCCCTGGAGAGCGTCTTCTCTTTTCTTCCGTGCCATTCTGCTGCTCCTAACTCTTTCGCCGCCAATGCGTCATGACGTCATTACGCCGTGACGTTAGCTGCCTTCCGCAAGTTTAGGAAGCCCTTTTTCAGTAAACACTCGGTTGAGGCCCCGGACCGCGAGAGACTGAATGCTCATGCCCTCGGAAACCGCGAGTTGGTGAAGCCGTTCCCATTCGGCGCGCTGTAAGCGAACGGTAAGGGCGACGACATCCTTCTTAGCCCTCTGTCTGTCGGTGCTTGAACTCTGTTCTTCCGTGGGAGGAATGTCCGGCTGGTTCGACCCACGCTTTGTGAACGCTGCCAGGCCTGTCAATTTTGTGCTCATGCCATCTGCTCCTTTAGCCACGTCCAGAGTGCTTGAATCTCTTGCGCGGCTTTCCCGTCTGCTTCAAACTCGGTTACGGCTCGGCCGGTTGCGACCGCGCGAGCGAAGGCTCGGCGGTTGGTGATGTCCGATGGGCAAACCGGTAGCCCATACTCCTCCAGGACTGCTCGTGTCTCGCCGATCTCGGGAGAGCGAAAGGGGCAAGCGGAGAGGACCAGGACAGCTTTCTTTTTGGCTGCCTTAACGATTTCAACTGCGTTGCTGACGGCTGCGAGGTCGAATGCGGTCGGTCGGCAGGGAATTACGACCAGGTCGACCGACTTGGCAATACGGGCAGCGTCCGGGGCTGTGTGGGGAGCGGTGTCGATGATCGCCAGGCTCATTTTGTCTTCTTTGCCGGCTTTGAGCACTTTGTCGAGTTCGCCAGCAGAGATCGTGACAACGACCGGCGTCTCAGCCTCCCGCGCATCACCCCAGACCGTCGCCGATTTCTGAGGGTCGGTGTCGATTAGGAACACGCGTTCCTTTGCTTCTTGAGCTGCGACTGCCGTATGGACCGCCAGCGTCGTCTTGCCGCTGCCGCCCTTTTGGCTAAGGAATGCGATTGACTTCATGGCGTCATGATGCCACAACGTCACGGCGTCTAGACGTAAATGCGTCATGACGTACCACGGTCGATACGCTGAAGTTGGCGCGCCACAGCAGAACAGGCCTGGATATTCCAGAAATCCCCGGCTCAACGTGACTCTCTCAGGTTCTGGCGGACATCTGGACATCCCCGCTGCTTGCCGAGATGTCTCGAAGAGCGCCGCAAAAGCCCCAACGAGAGATCGTAAAGGCTCTTATCGGTTTGCCCATCCGATCGGCTTGCTCGATCAAACAGAAAACCGTTCCATGGCCCACGCTCCTCATAATCATACTTTCAGATTGGCTAATTAGGGCAAACTGTCATAACATACATACATTGAAAATTGGGGGAGGTCTCCTATGCCGGTCACTACTGTTTCAGCGCGAGATTTTGCCCGCGATCTAGCTCATGCCAAACGTGCCACGACCGCAGGGCCGGTGTTTGTGACCGACCGGGGCAAGCCGACCTATGCCCTCCTGAAGATCGAGGACTACTACAAGCTCGCTGGCGAGAAGCCCAAGAGCTTGCTCGAAGTGATGGATGCGCTGCCCGGGGGCGAGTTCGAGTTCGAGCCGCTGCGGCTGGACAGCATGGGAATTGAATCGGCGGGCCTGGATTGATGTTTGTACTTGACACGAATGTGATCTCGGAACTGCGGGTTGGTAAGCCGATGCCTTCTGTCTCTGTGCGTAGCTGGGCAGCGCAAGTTCCGGCCAATCAGCTCTATCTCGCCGCTGTGACTGTTCTCGAACTGGAGATAGGCATCTTGGCGATGGAGCGCAAGGACTCTCGCCAAGGCCAGACTCTGCGCTCCTGGCTCCAAGGGGTGCTGGAGGAATTTTCCTCGCAGGTTCTGCCTTTCACGGGATCGACGGCGATCCTATGCGCGGCGATGCACGTCCCAAACCGGCACTCGGACCGCGATGCGATGATCGCAGCTACGGCAAAAGAGCATGGTTATACGATCGTGACCCGCAACACCGACGACTTTAACGGGTGTGGCGTCCAGTTGCTCGATCCATGGTTTGACGCCTGACTTGCGCTGACCTGCAAAGCAGCTCCGTAGACCACTTCATGCTAGCTTTATCTTGTCGGTTGAACAGATGGGGTTTATTGAGTCAAACGTCAATTCAGCATCAAGAAGGAAACACGATGGAACAGGGAACAGTGAAGTGGTTTAACGACGCGAAGGGGTTTGGCTTTATCAGTCGGCAGAACGGCGAGGATGTCTTCGCACATTACTCGGCGATCACTTCTTCCGGATTCAAGAGCCTCCAGGAAGGTCAGGCCGTGCAGTTTAACGTCGTCAAAGGCCCCAAAGGCTGGCAGGCTGCGGACATCCAGCCTCTCTAACTCTCGAACCAGCACATTGAAGAGGGATGGCCATGTGCCGTCCCTCTTTGCGTTTCATTCGAAGCATCGAGTCGTTTCCATCCAATTCAGATCCGAAGGAGATCGCCATGACGCATTAGCTCACCAGGGAGAGAGCACAATGTGTCTCGTTCTTATCGGAAACCCTTTACCGCTGTCACAGGAACGCGATCAGCGCATGATGACAAGAAAACCGCTGCGCGTGGGACGCGACGCAAGCAGAATGCTTGGCTTCGCAACCTGAAAGACTTCGACGACGCGCTGATTCCACATCGCCTGGAATGCTCGTTCAACAACAACTATCTGTGGAACCGGGATGGATGCCAGTTCCTCACTTTTCCATATAGTCGCCATCCCAGCGGTGCCGACCTGGCGTCCCACCGCTGGATCACACTTCAGCGCAAGTGATTATCAGGCTTTCTGGGTACTACTACATAAAGGACGGTGTGTCTGGCTCGGCGGGGCAGGGAAGCCGACTGGTCAGATCCCAATCCTTTCCACCTCATCGAGCGAGACTTCATCGCTGCGCCGGTCGTAAAGGCCCGTGGTGCGAGCCGACTCATGGGCGGCCATCTGCTGAGCGATCTCCAGCCGTCCACCATTTTTCAGATACGCGGTGATGCCAGTAGCGCGGAAGGTGTGACAGCCGATCTCCGTCTCGATCCCGGCCTCGGCAGCTCGGCGGCGAATCATTCGCCATACATCGGATTGCAGCAGAGAACGCTCGGCCAACTCGCCGCCTCGCCCCTTGCTTGTCCGAAAGAGCGGCCCCTTCTTGTCTGGGGCGATGCCGGCGGCGGCGATGTACTCCTCCAGGTAACGGTCGAGATTGTGGTGCGTGGGCATCTCGTGTTCCTTCCCGCCTTTCTCGTGGAGCCGCACCCAACCCCGCCGCCCCTGCACGAAGAAGTCCTCCACCTTCATCGCCACCGCAGCGCCGACACGGGCGAAGGTGTAGACCATCAAGGCGATCAACGCTCGGTCGCGCAGGCCGGGAAGGGAAGTGGTGTCGATCGCATCGATCAAAGCGCGGGCCTCGTCCACATTCAGAACCGGGGTCTTGCCCTTCCGCTGCGTGTGCTTCGGTCCGCGAACTGCGTGAGCCGGATTGACAGGCAGGACCTGGCCAACCACCATCCAGTCGAACAACATCCGCAGGGCGGCCAACCGTTGCTTCACAGTTGGCTTGGAATGCTCCCGGAGCTGGTCTTCGACAAAGGCCGCGACGTGGATCGGCTCGACCTGGTCGAGATCCTCGATGCCATGCACAACGCAGAATGCGGAGAACTGACGGACCGCCTCCAGGTACGCGCGGCGAGTGTTCTTGTTGCGGATGTGGGAGCTGAAGAAGTTCTGCATCCGCTTTTTAGCCTGGGGCTGGACGGTGAAGATCGAGGGCAGGGAAGTGGAGCGGGTAGAAGGCGGCGATGCCTGAAGCGCGAGCAGGTTCATATCCCACCTTCCAATCGGCTACTGAGTGCGTTGGCTAAGAAACGTAGGGATATCACGCGCCCCTTGGGTCACTGCCACGATTTCGATCAAGTCCTCCTGTATGCGATAGAGGATCAGGTATGCACCTACCGGCCAAAACAGGACGGGAAAGGCGGTGAGGTCTTCGCGCTTATGCCCCATCCGGGGAGTCTTGGCAAGCGAGTGAAAGGCTTCGAAGAGCTTATCGATCCAGCGATCCGCTGCATCGATGTTGTCTTGAGCGATATAGTCCCAGATTTCGTCCAGATCAAGCTCGGCAGCAACGCTCAGAACGTACTTGCTCATGCGTTGATCTTTCTCCGCGCTCGCGACTTGGCCGCTATCCGGTCACGCGCCGTCGTAGGATCGATCCGCTCTCCACGATCTAACGAGGCCAGCCGATGGCCTAGCTCCTGGTTGAAGGCGGCGATCTGAGTGCTGCGCGCCTGGTCATGCTCTTCAAGGAGTCGAAGCGCCTCGCGCACAACCTCGCTGGCCGAAGTGTAGCGACCCGATCCCACCTTGGTGGAGACGAACTGTTCGAGTTCGGGGGTGAGGGAAACGTTCATGGCGATAACCTCCTACACCCGATGTTGAGCACAATAACAGTCTTTGTCAATCTTAGACATGAAGCCCTAATCGCCTGTATCCACCTATCACGCATGATAAAGGACATTATCATGCTTGAAAAGCTGACAGCCGGCGGCAGCGATGAGCATACACTTGAGAATCAAAAAGGTGAGCGCGTCATGCACTCCAAGCAGGATGCTCGCACGCTGAACGGATATCTAAAGAGGGGTAGCTATGAGTATGCAAACCTTCCTGGAACATTTGGAGCTTATCCTCACCGGTGTAGGCGTTGCAGTGGTTGCGATCTTCTTTGCGCTTTTCAGAGATGTTGCCCCATGGAAGGCGGCGGCGCTCTCTGCGCTCGCCGTCGGCGTGCTCCATGGCATCATCTTCTTTGCGGTGCGTTCGGCGCAGCGACAGGCACGGAAAAAGGCTGTTACCGCGATTCGGCATACGCTTGATGATCTTGTACGCAACAAACTCCAGGTCGTGCTGTTCGCCACCGAAATCAAGGACGAGGATTGGCGGCCTGCAGCCCAACGAGCCGTACAAGAGATCCAGTTCAGCCTAGACCGAATTGAAGCCGAGGCTCTAACGGCTACAAAGGCCAGCTAGACCTGACTCCTACTGCACTATCCAGCGACTGCATGTATGGGTGAGAAGTTCGACGTTCCAGGCAGGAGCTCGGCGATGCGGGTGCTGAGCAGGAAGCCGAAGCCATCTCCAAGTGCACCAAGGCAGCATTGGTGCTTAGCAACCTGCTCGGAAATGCAATCGACGTCATGCCGCACGGCGGCCGCCTGCTGATCCGAAGTAGGGAAACGCTTGACTGGAAAACAGGACGACGTGGGATTGTGCTAACGTTTGCGGACACTGGCAGCGGCATGTCCGCCGAGACGAAGGCACGCATCTTTGAACCGTTTTATACGACGAAGGGTATTAGCGGGACAGGACTGGGCCTGTGGATCAGCAGCGAAATCATGCAGCGGCACGGCGGCTGCATCGCCGTTCACAGCAGCCAACGAGAAGAACATCACGGAACAGTCTTCAGTCTTTTCCTGCCGTTCGATGGCCCCGTGACGGCGCTTACGCCTTCAGCGGAGTAACTCTCATGATGTTGACATTCGGCTGTACGATGTGGCGGAATCCATGAAAATCTACCCCAGTAGTTGTATTCTGGGACGTCGCCGGAAACTTGGTCTTGTCCCCCCAACGGCGCGGCATCTAAATCGCATACGCCGCTTTTCAACTAGCACCCTGTGGAGGTCTCCCATGCGCGTTTGGAAAATGATCGCGTGCTCTGTGCTAATTGTTAGCTCTTTCGTTGCAACCGCGCAGATGGGGTCGAACGGCGCGAAAGCGCCCGCGGCCGAGTCCACCGCAACGCCCGCGACCGCGTACGACGCGCAATTGAACATTATTCAACGTGAAATGATGGGCTTGGTAGAGGCAATGCCCGCTCAGAAATTCGGATTCGCGCCGCACGCGTCGATCTTTGTTCCGGGACAAACCACGCAGTTCGCCACGGTGCGCACGTTCGCCCAGCAGGCCACCCACGTGGCCCAAGTCAACTATCTCCTGTACGGCATCGTCAGCGGCCTCAAGCCCGACGTGGATACAGAAGCAATCGGCAAGCTCACAAAAAAGCAAGACGTCGTTGCGGCACTGGCGGCATCCTTTGCATTCGCGCACAACGCCGTTGCCACGCTCACCGTGGCTAATGCGTTTCAAGTCGTCAAGTCGCCGCAGCCAGGCATTGAGACGCGGGCCACAACCGCCGGGTTCGGTGTTGCGCATGCATTCGACCACTACGGGCAGATGGTTGAGTACCTGCGCATGAATGGCACCCTACCATCAGCCGGCAGAAAGTAGTTCCAGCCACTTCTCGCATCCACGCGTCGCAAGTGAGCGATAGGTCATATAGGACAAATGGATTCCACTCTCAACTGGCGACAACAGGCCTATGCGCTCATTGAACTTCCATGCGGGATCCTTAAACAATCACGAGCGCTGGCCGTTAGCGTACGAACTTTGAGTTTGGTGTAGTGACCCCGTTCCTGGTCAGCGACCCCATCCACTCCAGAGCTTTTCTCGTCATCCCCGGTCGCATCGCGGCAATCCCAAACGACAAACTTCAGCAGTTGATCGACACTCACAACAGTGCTGCCATCATCGCCGCCACCAGCCAACCTTTGGGTTCATAACCCAAGGGGGTACGGCCAGACCCCTCCATAAAAGAAGTTATGGGTGGCTCAGCAATGAACAGCGTTATAGGGGTGAACCAGCTTTTGCTGCACCGGGGGCAATCCGTCACTCGACCAGCCTCTGAAGATTAGGCGAATGATCCCTATAGAATCATCGGACGGCGATTATGAGCGAAAGCGGCACCAGTCCGAGCACTCAAGAGATTGCCCAGCGGCTTCTTGCCTACGAAGCTTGCGAGCACAGTTCTTCCGAGGCGAACACCTCTGCGGTGATTCACGTTTGTGAGAAGCTCGGTCGTCCGCTGAGCAAACTGATTGGAGAGACGGGCTCCCGTGCTCTTCTCGCGCGCGCTCTGACGTTGGCGAAACGTGAGGCGGCAGTTTTGAGTCCGGTAAAAGTGACGGACGACGGCGCTCTCGAAGGCTTGAACGGCGACGCTGAAGGTGCATCCACTGTGCTCGTCGGCCATTTGATCGGGCTGGTGCTGACTTTTCTGGGAGAAGCTTTGACCCTGCGTCTCCTGCATGATGTATGGCCGGAGCGGACAATCTCAGACGTACATTTCGACGAAAGGAATGGGAATGAACCAGCAACTTAAAGTTATGGTCAACCAGTTACCAAGCGGAGTGCCGGGCCTCGATGAAATCCTGGGCGGCGGCTTGCCGGAGTTCTCGTTCAATATCATCGCGGGTTCGCCCGGATGCGGTAAAACGACGTTGGCTCACCAATTTATGTTCGCCAACGCCACGGAAGCGCGTCCAGCGCTTTACTTCACTGTGCTTGGCGAACCCGCGCTGAAGATGCTGAGGTATCAGCAACAATACCCGTTCTTCGATATCGAGAAGCTGAACAAGGATGTCCGCTTTATCAACCTGAGCAAGGTGTTGCTAGATCGCGGGCTAGAGGGGGTACTTGAAGAAATCACCAAAGAGGTGGAATCCTGCACTCCAAGCATCGTCGTCGTGGACTCGTTCCGAAGTGTGATGCGTAGTAAGAGCGGGAGCGATAACGAACGCGAGGTGCAAGGATTCATGCAGCACTTGTCGCTTCTGCTTACCACTTCCGAAGCAACGACCTTCCTCATCGGTGAATACGACGAATCAGAGCGGCAGAACAATCCGGTTTTTACGGTTGCTGACGGTATCATCTGGCTTTACCAGCAGGTGGAGCGCAATTCCGTCGTGCGTAAGCTACAGGTCATGAAGTTGCGTGGGCAGGCATCGGTACCGGGCCTGCACACCTTCCGCATCACAGATGATGGCCTTCAGGCCTTCTCGCGCACACTCGGGCTAACCGGAAAGAAGAAGCAGGCTCCAGACAAAAAGCGCCTTTCGACCGGCATCGCCACGTTGGACGAGATGATGGGCGGGGGCATTCCGAAGGTGATAGCGTCTTGATCGCTGGCTCCTCGGGAACGGGAAAAACGTTGCTGGCGACACAGTTTATCTTTGCAGGCCTTGTTGCGGGGGAGCCGGGCATCGTAGCGGTGTTTGAAGAGCGGCCAGATGAATACGCTGGGCGAGCTTCCAGCTTCGGTCTCGATCTTAAAACGCCTCTTCATGACGGAAAGCTTGAAATCATCTATTTGCGTCCCCTCGATCTTTCGGTGGACGAGATGATGCAGGAGCTGATCGATGCCATTAAGAGAACGGGCGCAAAGCGGATGGTCATTGACTCTCTGGCAGGTTTTGAGATGGCGCTGGCTCCGGGATTCCGTATGGATTTTCGCGAATCCCTGTATCGCATGATACTGGCGCTGACCGGTGTTGGCATCACCGTTTTGAGCACTCTGGAGATGTCGGAGACCTTTACCGAACTCCCCTTCAGTTCCTACCAGGTCTCGTTCCTGACGGACGACATCATTCGACTGCGTTACGCGGAGATCGACGGTGAGCTTCGCAAAATCATGATGATTGTAAAGATGCGCGGTGCTGCCCACAGTAAGAAGATTCGCGAGTACGACATCACTTCGGACGGCATCGCCATCGGTGAATGTCTGGTAGATCACGATAAACTCATCACCGGCATTCCGAGACGGCTGGGAACGACTCAGCCCTAATGCAATAGCCGAAATACGACGATGCAGAAGGGTTCAATGGCAGCGGAGCCGACAAGTAACCACAATCCGACGAACGATGTGGTGCCATCTCTGCACCCGGATGTTGTCGCCGCGAATGAAGCGCTGACGCTCAGTTTGATCCGCCAGCAGGAACTCACAGAGGCGGCGGAGATGGCCTGGGCGCAGCTTGAGGCCGAAGTTGTGGTGCGTAAGAAGGCGGAAGAAGCGCTAATTATCAGCGAGAAGCTCGCATCCGTAGCGCGCATGTCGGCAGTGATCGCGCATGAAATCAACAACCCCCTTGCCGCTGTGACGGACCTTCTGTATCTGGCGCAGACCGTGGATGGAATGCCCAATGAAGCCATTGAATATCTGAAGGCGGCGGATGGCGAGTTGAAACGTGTCGCCCATATTACCCGGCAAACACTGGGATTTTACCGCGAAATGAATGCTCCCACTTCGTTCCAGCTCTCATCATTGCTTGATTCTATTTTGGATTTATTGCAGTCAAAAATTAGGTCCAAACGGGCCATCGTAGAGAACCGCTGCGACGCCCAGGTCCAAGTAACCGCCGTCTACGGTGAATTGCGGCAGGTCTTCTCGAATTTGCTGGTGAACAGCCTGGATGCCATTCCCGAGAATGGCAGGGTGGTCCTGCGGGCCTCCGCCTCAAAGGAACCTAACGCTGGAACTGATCGAATTAGAGTAGTCGTCGCCGATGATGGCAAGGGCATCAGTCCGGCGATTCTGCTTCAAATATTTGAGCCGTTTTTCACCACAAAGGGTTTGATCGGCAACGGCTTGGGGCTTTGGGTCAGCAAACAAATCATTGAAAAACATGGTGGAGCAGTCCGGGTTCGCTCGCGTACAACAGGTCCGCACCAGGGAACAACCTTTGCTGTGTTTCTGCCGGCAGTTATGGAATCAGATTGAGCAAACCTGAAGGGTATGAAGAACCTCGCATAGCTTTACAGATCATTCCGTATCGGTGTGCAGGGAACCTTCTAAAGAAATACACCTATAAGCTGAGCCCAAACGATTGGCCCCGGGCGACAGCAATGATGTTGGGATTTATCCAATTACAGGCCAAGCCCCAATCCAAACCCCTGCTGCTCGATGCTTAGTTCCGGCAGATCCTTGGAATGCGAATGGGCCTGACCCTGGGGCATGGCGTAATCCATCCCTTCCTTGACGCTGATCGGATCGCGGTTCCGGTCACAGAACTCGCCGTCTGCGCCGTCGATATGGACGTACCGGCCTGTCTCGATGTGTTGGTAGCTCTGGATCGTGCCTGTCTCCTGCTTCCAGGCAAACTGCTGGGCCTCCTGTGGCGTGACGGCTTCCTTGAGCGGTCCCCAATGCCGCTCATGCTCAGCTATCGTGTAAACCTTTTCAGCTGGCGCGACAGCCTGCTTCGGCTCAATCTCCCGCTCTGCGGACTGAGCGATCTCGGGCACATGCGCGCTCTGGTGCGACACGTCGCGGCTTAGAGCTTCGGGTAGCTTCTCGCGGTCACTGGTAAAGATCTGCGCGTCGTGCGCTCCGCGCGAGACGGAGACGTAAGCCATGCGGTTGTTGATGAGGTCCTTGGCTCCCAGCTCCGTATCAATATGGATGAGCACCCGGTCGGCGGTCTGCCCCTGGCTGGAATGGCTGGTCACGGCATAGCCATGGTCAAGATGCGGATGCTCTCGGGGGTCGATGCTGACGCTGCGGCCGCCATCCATCCGCAGGCTCATGCGGCCATCGTCGGTGAAACTCTGGATCGTCCCCAGCTCCCGATTCGCAACCTTCAAGTCATTCGCCGGGGCGGTGAACTGGATGCGGTCACCCACCGAAAACGCCTTTTCCTGCTCTTTATAGATGGATACGCCTTGCTGGCGGCGTGGATCGTACGTCTGCTCTGAGCCATCGGCGCGAACGACGGTGAGCAGATTGTTGGGCGCGTCCACGCTTTTAACGCGGGCATACTCACCTTTCTCGATGCCGGTCTCCTTCGACGTGCGCGAGTAGAGCAGCACATCGTTGAACTCATACCGCGCGGCCCACGTGCGATCGGCTCCGGTGAGGTCCTGGCGGGGAACGAGGGCATCGACCCGGTACTCTTCTTTGCCGACCAAGCCTCTCTCCTGTAGCTCGGTGTGGATCTTCGCATTGATCTCGGCGCGGGAACGGTTATCGGGCGAGACGACCAACGTATTCTCGGGCAATCTCGCATATTCCTTCGCGATGGCCTCGATCCGCTCGGCGGCGTCCTTTACCTCGTGGACTCGTCCCTGGCGCTCCAGCCCGCCGATCGCCTCCCCAACCTGGCCGCGCGCGAGCTGCTCGACCACCTGTTTTAGTTCCGGGTCGCGCTGGCGCACGATCTCATTCAACTTCACCGTCTTCATGCCCGCTTCCTGCAGATGGGCAAACGGCCTGCCAGCCTCGACAGCTTCATGCTGGCGCGTGTCTCCTACCAGGAGAACGCGGTCGTTCGGATGAAGGCGGCCCACAAAGTCGATCTGCTTGGTCGATGCCAGCGAGCTCTCGTCCAGAACGTAGAACCTTTTCTCGCCGGTGTCGGTCTGCTGCCCCTTTGGCGAGGTGGGCCTGCAAGGTTGAATTCTCAATGCCCGCGCCGCTCAACTGCTGCGCGGCGCGACTGGTCGGCGCGAAACCCTCCACCTTATATCCGATGGCTTCAACACCCTCCCTGATGACCGCAAGCGTGGTGGTCTTCCCGGCTCCGGCCACACCATCCAGCCCGACGATCTTCTCCTGACTCTCGAAGATCTGATCTGCGACGGTTCGCTGCGCGGGATTGAGCTGCGGATACCGCTCAATAGTCTCGGTTCGGGTCCGGGCGTCGGCAAGGGGTGCATTGCCGAGCGCGGCTCGGTTCCCTTCCTGCATCCGCTGAATCGTCTCCCGTTCCATGCGCAGCATGGCGGCGGTCGTGTAGCGCTCGCCTGCCGCTCCCGGCGAATGCGCGACGGTGCGGAACTCGCCCTGGGCGGTTCTACGGTCGAACTCGGCCCGCACCTGGCTGGCACTGGCCTGCCCCATGCTCCGGTTCATGGCGGATTGCAGGATGGCTCGTTCGTCCTGTACCCGCCGAACGCTCGAAGACGTGATCGCGAGCATACGTGACGGCCTGCTGGGCCATCCTGGGGGAGTCCACTTCCTGACGGTGTGCGTTGGTCAGTGCTTTCGAGACAACCCAATCGGCCTGATGACCATGCTGGGCAGCAAGTTCCCGATGCCGATGCAGCACCTCTGCCGGCGACTGGATCTCCTTGGAATCGCGCGTTCGGTGCGCAGCGACCTGGGCGGCTCCCGCTCCCTCGCGTCCGATCTCCTGCAGGTGCGATTTGATCTGCTCGCGACGTGGGCTCGACGCTTCCAGGTACTCCGGCGTGTATCCCTTGATCTCCGGCTGTCCATGCTTGCCGCGCTCGATCTCATAACCGAGATCCTGCAGGCGACTGGCCAGCTCCGTCCGGTAGACAGCGGTTGCGAACTGCTGCGAGCCGAACAGACTGCGTGCGTCCAGGGCTCTCGTCTGGCCGTTCTCGCGTTCAGTCACATTGAAGACGACGGCATGGGTGTGGAGCTGCGGCGCGGCATAGCCGTCGACGGGACGCGCGGTGTCGTGTTCAAAGGTTGCGGCGGCGAACTTACCGGTCAACTCTGGCGCGTTCACATTGCCGAGCCGGGCCTGCGTGTATCGCTCCAGCTCGCCCAACGCGACTTGAACGCTCTCCCGGTGCGCTTCCCGGACCCGCTCATCGCCTCCGACCAACGCGGTAAGCGAAACCGATTTCGGAGCTGAGAACGTAGCGTCCCACCCTGCCCGGTGCTCGACGGAAGTCACTTCCCTGCCGAACTGGTTCTCGTAGGTCTTCGCTGGCTGGTGCCGGACCATCTGCTCCTGAGTCTCCGGGTGCTGGCCCTCGGTCAAGCGGGCGAACTGCTCGGCCCCAACTGCCCCTTGAAGTCCCCACTCCTTGGCGAGCTTGCCCTGCCACTCGCTGTGGCCCTGCTGCTCCCGGCTCCAATAGTTCGCTTCTTTCGCTGCAAACTCGCGGGCATGATACGTCCGGGCCTGGCCACCGGAAAGCGGTTTAGAAATCGTCAGCATGTGAGTAGGATTTTAGGGCCTACCTGTTTCTCAAACATTAAGGCTGTTGAAGGGGGTTGAGACTATTTCAGGCAAGAATAAAGTGATGACCGTACCCGAAGCGGGGACTCCCTGACGGGTTTTGATTTTCAAAATGCCGTGATGCCGGTCTGCGATCTCTTTGCTGATCCAAAGACCCAGACCTGTTCCACGAATGCCTTTCGTGGTGTAGAAAGCCTCAAACACCTTCGTGCGGGTAACTTCGGACATTCCAGTCCCGGTGTCGGCGACGGTAATCACCAAACCGGCCTCGCCAGTCTTCCAATTTCTGCCGTTCCGACCTCGGATGTAGAGGGTTCCGCCTCTTCCATGCATGGCGTCGATAGCATTCCCGATGAGGTTATTTAGTACCTGACGGATCTCCCCCTCAAGACAAAGGACCGGACGAACCGTCTTGTCCCGCTCTTCAACCTGGACTCCTGAGTTAATCAGACGGCTATGCATCCCAGTGAAGATTCCTTCCACAAGGTCTGCAAAATGAGCCAGCGTCGCGCCTGTTGCCTGTCGATGGAATCGCAAAGTTTGGCTCGCGATCACGCCTACTCGTCGGAGTTCTACATCGGCACTTCCCAAGTACGGCAGCGATTCTTCGATGGTCTTGGATGTGCGAGCCAGGTAAAGCAGATTGGTGACTGCTTCCAGTGGGTTGTTGATCTCGTGAGCGATGGAAGACGCCAATCGGCCGACAGCCACTAACTTTTCGCTCTGCAGCACCGCTGCGGCGGCAATTTTTAGCTTCGTGATGTCTCTCGAGAATGTGACAATGCCGTCTTTACTGGGATAGACCTCTAGGCCAATGGTGAAATTCAATGGCTCACCGTACTCAGCCTCGAAGCTGCCAGCCACGCCCTCATTCATAGCGCGTGTGCAGTGCTCCAAGAAAGAAGCGCCCGACGAGGCCGCTTCCGGAAAGGCCTTCCACACGTTGCGGCCGACAAACTGTCCCGATGGTCCATAAAGCTCTTCTGCCGCAGGATTCATGTAGCTAATCGTCCAATCCCGATTGACGCTCACGACAGCATCTTTCGTCGCAGCCAAAACCTGATTTAGACCCTCTTCGCTTCTTTCCAGAGCGATTTGCGTCTTCTGCAGTGCATCAATCTCAATGTTTGTGCCAAACCATTGAGTGATGTTGTCGTCCACATCGCGCAGCGGCTCCACGCGCGTCAGGAAAGGTCGGAGCTCTCCATCCGATCCTCTCAGTGGGAACACCATCTCGAATGGCTGTCCAGTGCGTATGGATGCGGTCCATCTCTCCATGACCGTCGGCAGAATTTCAGGATCGTGGACGGATTTCCAGCCCCAACCTTCCATCTCCGTTGAAGTCGTGCCCGTGTACTCGTACCAGCGACGGTTATACCAATAGATCCATCCGTCTGGATTGGCCATCCACGCTAATGCTGGGAACCGATCGACAAACGTTCGCAGCCGTTGCTCAGAGTCTTTCATTTTGCGCTCGGCAATCCCGGAACCTTCGGCAGTCTCTTCTAGCGTTTTGATCGCAGCTCTCTGTTCAAGGAGCACCACGACCTGGCGTGCCAAAGCCTCGAGCGCGGATAGCTGTTTCGCAGTCAGGACACGAGGCTCGGTATCTATAACGCACACCGTTCCCAACACGTGGCCAGTCTTCTCCACGATCGGCGCTCCAGCATAGAAACGAATGTTTGGATCCCCAAGGACCAGAGGGTTAGTGCTAAAACGGGAGTCTGTCGTTGCATCCGAAACCACAAGCGTGGACTTCGTTCCAAGGGTGTGGGCACAAAAACTCTGGGAACGCGGTGTCTCGTTTACCCCGAGACCAAGCTCGGATTTAAACCATTGTCTGTCTTTGTCTATGAAGGAAACGAGCGAGATCGGAGTGCCACAAATGAACGCGGCTAATTCAGTGATATCCCTGTACCCCTCTTCAGGAGAGGAATCGAGCACACCATACCGCTGAAGAATGGCCACACGCTGTTCTTCGGACGTTTCCTGAGTATATTTCGAAGCTGCCACACCAAATCCTCTCACAGTAGCCCCAGCTCACATCCGGTTTCGACTCAATCCACCGGTTTCCATTCGCGAGGCGTCCCCGCCTCCTTTTTGAAGGCTGATCTGCGTGGCTCCGACTGAGCGGGTTCTGGAGACACAGCATCAGGAAACAAAGGGAGTTCCTGGACGGGCACTACCAGAGTGATCTGCGGAAGCGAACGAACCGCCATCGGCAACGCTGCTTCCGTAGTCGGTGCCTGAATCCCCTCAAGGGCCATCGAAGGCAGAGGGCCTAGTGTGCTGTCCCAGAAATGCAATTACATAGCCGAGACAGTTTTTGGAAGATGGAATCTGCAGTGGCTGACCATGCGAAAGGGCGGCTGTGTTGGTTGTAGTTTTCGGTGAAGCGGTTGATCTTGGCGATGAGTTCCTTGACGCTTT
>JAABUO010003787.1_pt1 | contig 17963 bp, 18 predicted proteins | sample 5559291 | NCBI WGS metagenome assembly JAABUO01 (sample SAMN10711878, study PRJNA513372) | rock metagenome | isolation source: Antarctica rocks | place: Antarctica: Victoria Land, Finger Mt sud | reverse complement strand
TTTGGGATGGGTTAGTGGAGGGGTTGGGTTGAGCGGAAGAGGAAGATAGAGGAGATTTCTTAAGGTGAGTTGTGGGGTTGAGAGGTGGGGAGGTGGTGTGTTGGTGGTGTGTGGGATTGAAAGGAGGATGGTGCTGGAATGGGTTGGAGGTTTGGCGGGGGATGGTAGGGGAATGGATAGTAAATGTTGGCCGGGCGGGATGGGGGATGGGGAGTGTGTAAGATGGGGTTGTGGTTGGGATTGGGTTGAGCTGTGTGGTTTTTCTTTGTAGCTTTCTTCTTCTTGTTCTTGTTCTCCTCCTCCTCCTCCTCCTCCTCCTCCTCCTCCTCAGTCCACCCTTCTCACTCTAACATTTAAACTCACTTTCTAATAAAAATATATGAAACCAAATATGAAAACTTAAAACACCCCTTTGCTTTTCTGATATCCAGCCGAGTAAGTGAATAAAGCAGAGCTGAATATTGTAGCGATATTTTAAATAGGGGGAGAACGAGAAGATGAAAAAGAAATGGTGATTGGGGATAAGAAGAGGGAGGAATGGAGGAAGAATGGGTGAATCATGTATTCTAGAAGGTAGAATAAATATTGCTGAAATTTTGACTAAAGAGGGGTTCGAGATCGCGTTTCCCTTTCTCTTCTTTCTTTTTTGAGATAGGGGAAGGGATCGGCATCACGTTCTCCCCTTCTCTGCTTTCTTGAGACAAGAGAAGGGAAGTATTAAGTAACAATTAGTATTCTTGCATTTAGCAAAAGCTGTAGGAAAGAGGCCTTAGGTATCACTAATCGACCCCTCAAATCCACACAACATGTCGATTCTCAGACGGGAGTCATGACTTGCCGGTGATCTGCTGCCCTTGACCGTTCAAGTCGTTTTTCACTAGCTTATAAAACCTTTGGAGGATTTGAAGCAATGATAGGACGTTGTCAGAGGGATGCTTTGGGGTGGGAAGGGTTGGTGAGGGGCGCGAGTGGGATATTGGGTTTTATACGTGAAAGTCGAGGATAGATAGCTGAAGAAGGAGACTTTAGTCGTTGCTGAGTAGATAGATTACGTATGTTTTCATTGAAAGCCAGTAGGTTACTGCTCTTCCAACAAGGCCAAGAAAGGGAAAATTAAGCTCTGAGATAACACAAGGACTACGGATGAAGAAACGTTGAGACTTCTACATACCTAAAACATCTCCCAATGACTACGATTTCTATAATAGCCTGGTGTAGCTCAAACTTACTGATCTCGGAAACACACCACACACTCAGTAGTATATCGAGTCAGGTTATATATGTGCTTTCTATGTAAGGCTCGGGTTGTTGGTGGTTGCTCGCGTATGAACCTATCCTTGAGTATCAGGAGGAAGTGTTTGAAGAGCTTGGGGAAGAGAGATAGTGACTAGTGTTGCATCCGACATGTGCAAATCATGCAAATCTCCATATTTAGCGAAACAAAGGATTGAATCTTGGAGAATTGATTGGGAGGCTGAGGAGGGAAATGCACAGTTGCAATTTGAAATGTGTTCACAAACGCCAAGTCTTCCTGAGAATGGCTCAGTGAGGTCTTAAGGATCTTCGATGTGTTGCTGCCAGGGGCTTGAGGTTAAAAGCATCACAAGAGATCTCGATCATATATGAGAAAAAAATGCATAGACGTCAAAATTCCCATACCTGCAAAAGATTCGCGGTGCAAGATGATTGGGACGGAAGAGCGATACTGCAACAATTGACGCCATATACAAAGGCGGCACGCCTCTCTGTTGAAAATTCGAGTGACACGAGATCTGAGATCACGGTTCATTCAGGTCCGAAGCTTGGAGATGCTTCGAGGGTAACGCAACAGATCTGTGATCTCTTACCAGCAAAGGCAACGAACGGCACTTGCCGTGGGCAGATCGAAGATCGCTGAATTATCTATACGAAATCTCCGAATAAATGCTGTGTGATTATTCTTGCGAGACAGACATTGAGTGAAGGTCTTTCGAAGAATAGTCTCTATCGGAAGCGAAATTATTTCCAGAGCAGGTCATATCAAAGTCTCCATTTCAGCAGCGTGAAGGTTTTTCACCACGAGGGGGGAAGATTATTCGTATTCCTTTGATCTAATTTGGTGGGGCTCATATCCGGGGCAGAGAGCAGAGGACTAGGGGCGTAGAGCGGTGTCATGAAAGAACCTCAGGAATCCCAGCCTCGCAGGTTGTTTATTCCCAGTCACGCCAGTCTTCCCATTTCGCAAGCTCTTACCTGGTATTATAGAGTAGAATCCGATCACACTGGATGATCGCAGAACTAAGTCCGTAATACCTGGTGTACGAGTGGTGGACTTCGGAGATCAAGCCCACTATGTTCCATACGAGATGATCAGATATACCTCCCGTATCTAATCTCCCGAATAGATTTCCCATCAGCATTAGCCCTGCCTTAGCTCTTCATCCCTTCACCTCGGTCGGTGAGTTATGCAATCGTAACACATTCGCAGGTTGCCAGGTCCAATCTTATAAACAATAGGCGACTTGGCCGTCATACCAGTGATAGTGGCGTCCAAAGCCTGGCGGTCAACTCAGTCAAGTTGCGGAGAGCAGCGACGTGCTGTTGGAGAGGTGACATCTCTTGGCACCATTAGAGTATCACGTTGCAGAATCAGAAAGCCAATGTTGCTTGCGAGTGCCTAAAAGGCGGTCCGCAACAGGCAGCGGGTCCACGTCATAGAAGCACTTGTGTCTAGAAAACGAACACCTCCCGCCTAGGGTTTCCTAATTTGGATGCAGTCTTGTTGGCAATTCGAGTCATCCTGGGAAGTAACGAACGAACTCGCAGGTTCTTGCAAGAAATTGCATAAAGTTGCATAAGTAATGTGTCCGTGTCCATGGGTTGTCTTACCAAGTCTTCAGTAATCACCGCCAGTTCAGTCCGCCATTTCGGGCGTCTCCCCGCACCCGCCGCATGGAATAGTCTCTGATCGCGCGATCCGGTGACAAGGTACATATCGCGATTCTTTATTTGAGGTGGTGGGAGGGTTTGTGACGTTTGATGGGAAGGATGACTACTTTACTTGGCGGCACGGTGACACGGTGACATAGATAGAAAACGCCAGGGAAGCTTGTCGTGTGTGATGATGTTGTTGATGAAGGAATTGTGTGGTCGGAACAAGATTTTAAAGGTCGGTGATCGACGATCTGATATCGCTTAAGATGTTACTCTCCTACGACCAAGTGTTTCAGTACGGGAAGAGGACCGACCTCAAGTGCGAGGCGTTCTTGGAGGAACGCTGTGGGGTGGAGGCAGTGCTTGTACTTGACTTCGACAGCCTTGTTCTTCTTTAAACTGTAAGGTTCCGAGAAGGGTATCATTAGCTATGTCTATTGGTCTCGTGAGCACTGACATGTCGTGAAATCATGCCGATGTACAAATACAGTAGAGCGACCCGAATCGTGGCCCAACCATCGCCTTGATCGCCAACAACATTTACCACAAAAAAACTTCCTGGCCGTCCAATCACGCTTGTACAACCCTTAAGGGTCAAAGAACTAGTACAGATGTCCTTGCCCCGCCCTCTCGAACAGCCCTCCCTCGACCGCGAACTGATCGAACATATCCGGTGTGGTTATCTCGCTCATGACTGACCCCTCCCGCGATGATTTCATCGACGCTGCGAGTTGACTCCTGAGCTGTTCCACTTCGCGCTTTAATTGGTGGTGAGTAGTATCGAGCGCCGTGTATGACTTGGCCAGCGTCTGGTGTTTGGACTCGAGTTCTTCGAGCTGATGCTCGAGTTCCTGAACATGCTTTTCTTTGCGCTCGCGGAACGCCCGCTGAGAGGCTCGATTTTGGGCGCGGCGCCGCTGAGTCGGACAGAGTTAGTTTGCATATGCGTCCAGGCAGCAGGCTGCCGATAAGGTATAACTCACGATGCGCATATTGGATACAGTCTCTTTGTCTTGCGCCGTCGTTGACCGCCTTCTTCGTCGATCCTCATGCTGAGGGGCTGTAAGGTCCATGAATTCAATCGAGTTGGTTATGGGTTGTTGATTTAGATACAGGGAGCTGTCGGTGGTCTGAGGGTAAAGGCCATATTCTAGTGAGCTGAGAGGTGTGAACATCTGGGAATAATCCATCAGTACATGGCTCGTAGACAGATACGTAATGGTCTCACCATTGGAGGGCTTGGGCTGGAGTCAGTGGATCCTCCAAATTCCCCGCCGAAGCTCAAGTCTGGCATGTTGTGGAGAGGTAGAGGTGAGGCACAATAATTTGATGAGGCTTTCATATAATGGTTGTCCATGCTCTATGTCCGTGAGATGTGTTGATCAAGTGATAATTAAGGAAGGTCTTGGAACACGGTGAATGGTATATTAATGTTGTTTGTATGGTATTTGTGTGTTCAAGAAAGAAACAGCTGCCAATTCATGGCAGTGCCAGGTTCTATATATGTTCCTTCCTTTACTCACATCCAAAACCGATATCATTCGGGGCAAGACGACCATGTTCCAGACCATTTCGACACATGTTTCCTCTTCGAGGAAGCCTTACCGCCATTCCATCTTAATTCTGAACATGTGCGGGACGTCTTTTAGTTTCTTCGACAAGACGAAAAAGCTTGTCTGTTAAGTGGCCCCCAAGATCATTGTGCACTGTTGATGCATATCCCCACGTGTCAAGGAACTGCCCTGTATGCATCTTGGGTATGTAATTCTCTTGGCGCTTACATGAAATCGGATGTGATGAACTGTGACGAACCCCGGACACCGGACGGCATCTCGAGCCTGAATCCCGCAAGCCCCTTTCCCACTCTATCGGATTGGAGGTTATATCAACCTAAGGACCCGAACGGGAAAAAGTCAACAATGCTGCTCTAGTAACATGAGTAATAGTTGCGGTGAGCGGATGTTTTTTTTTCACTTTCCTTCTGCAACTGAGCTGTTTGAGGCAACCTTTGCAGGCCTACCATATCGCATACATAGGTAGTCATGCTCACCAGACATGCATGATTTACTGCTGTGCCGACAGACCGCGCTTTTTATTGTGCAAAATAATGCATATCGTGGTTGTTGGAGCCCTGAAAAATCCGAGGTAGATATATTAAATATCATTAGTAATGTACGTTTTGTGGTTATTGTTATTGTTTGACTGTTGATTCGAATATCACCCTCGGCCCTTGGCAGATTGGTGGTATTACTATATTATTGTCGAGTAATCTGCATCGAATCACCTACTTTGGTACCCATGAGAACTCGTTATGGCCTCATGGTAGATGTCAAATGCGCTTCACACCGTACGCTGAAAAACAATATAACCCACGAATGCGCCCTTGCGTACAATTTCAGAGAAACGAACAGGCTCCAGCATTATCAATCGGTTGGAAAATGGTACGTGTTACGTGTAAGAGCTTTCTCGACTTGTTTGTAGCATAAATAAAAAGTAAGGACCCGACCGCAATATGACTTACCATTAAATGAACTGTCTGATAAGAGGTGAATCAAAAGTAGTCTATTCGAACAATGCGAGTTTTGTTTACTTTCTCATGCCCGAACGGAGTTTTGTTGGCCAGAAATCTATCTTTCCAAGACCAAAGAAATTGGCCTGAAGACAGAGGCTATACTTAGAAATCTCACCTGCCGTAGTCTAGAATATTTACCATGACTGATTTGAACGGACAATATCATTCAGCATATAGATGTTAGGGAATTTCGGGTAACATGATCTTGGATTGTCATTGTAGTTCGATAGGAATAGGATCGCCAACGGAGTTAAGAGGTTTCAAAGGGGAGACATGCTCCCTTGCCATTCTGGGATCCATGAGATGACGAATTTTAATGCAGGTTCTTGAAGCAGACATCCTACACCTCTACCAAGTCCTTTCTAAGTATCAGTAGCAGCAATGATATCTGAGTGTCTTCTCACAGTGACTTGATTGGATGGCAAGGAGTTATCGAAGGAGAAGGATTGTACCCTACTAAGACGTAGAGTCGATACAATACTCCACAATGGGCGGTCGAGAATAATCGTCCCGCCGAATGTTATGGTCCTGGATCAGCAAAGCTTCTTACACCTGTACCTGGTGGCTGTTTCAAGAATCCTTGGAGCGATTGTCATTCTCACGAGCGACTGAACAGAAAGATGTTGTGTGTGGTCCTTGACGTTGGAGACGCGCAACCGCCTCATGCATTTCTTGAAAAAGGATTTATTGAGTGGTCTTAGCTTATGCAGGTCTGCCGAGCCCGCTTCATAGTCGTCCCTTCTCGGTATTGAACATACAGGGACCTCTAATGGAGTGAGCCGGACTTAGATCTTGGCCGGCTGATCTCCACCTCCCATTTTCTTGGGTCCATATTGGTGCTACATCGCTGCAACCCTAGCTAGCTGAATGCGATATTTCCCTTCTGAATATCCCGGCTCTTGTTGCATGCCTTCCTACGTGAAGAGCTCCATGGATTGGGGTAGCTAAAACTATCTGGTAAACACTCAGAGTATCTTTGGAGCTGAAGAGAATGTATACGTCCGAACAGAACCTTGGCATCACTCTGTGATCCATTGCATTTGCGTGCTGGCATATGTTCATCATCGTTCTGAATATCTTAAAAGGAGTTCCAGGAGCGGCGCCTCTAGACCTCCATTAAGAGGAGAGCAACGGAACGGCAAGCTCCACTGCACTTTATATTCCTCCCCACTAGCGCAGAAACGGGATGCCACGCGGTGACAGGGGGATCCATGATCTCGCGTGATCCATTGTTCCTTTGTACGTTCGTACGTTTGTACCTATGAATCAACGACCTACTGTGGTATCTGGGGTATCAATTGTTAGTACACCACGCTAAGCAGGGGTGCTTAGCTTCTATGGTCATTAACAGAATATCTGGCTTCTACCAGAAGCTTCGAGTACTCAAAGCTTTCAACTACTAATAAAGTCACATATGGTACGTATCAACGCTTCATTTAATTGATCATTTAACTGATTTACAATCTATCTAAATGGAAGCTCCTACTATAAGCCCTATTACGACCGCTGTTCTTATTACGACCGCTGCTCCTATTACTCCTACGAAACAAACGGATCTATCACGCGATTTACGAGTGAAAATTCAAACTCTTCGTTCCATCGGCTGAAAATTCAGTACAATAGCCGCGTTTTTGAACGTGACCCTTCGTCAGATTCAGTATGCATGCGCTAATAGGCCCACTCCGCAAAAAGCTTTTACCGGTCGAAAATTTAAAATCGATGCCGTTTCTCTGCAAATCCTTATCGATTTTGTATGCTCTTCGAAGGAGACACGACAGTTACCCTACAGGGAAATTCCTTCAGCCCTCGGATGAAATGTTTCGGAAGATACTATACGACATGCACTGCGAAAGGCCGGGTTTTCCAGACGTGTGACTCGTTAAAAGCCCTCAATTTCTGAAGCTAATAGACTGCTTCGGCTTGTCTGAGCCCGCGAGCACGTTAACTGAACTAAAGAGCAATAGGAATCTATACTGTGAAGTGACGAGACTTGGGTTAACGGAACCCGTCATCGAAAGATCTGAGTTATCAGACGATCTAATGAAGAGTATGATCCTACCTGCTTAATCACACGTGCACCTGAAAGAGATCCCGGTTGAATGTTCTGAGCCTGCTTTTCCGGCTCGAAGAAAGGACCATGTTTATTCTGAAAGAAAGATTGGGGCACGATTAATAAATAGTCCTATTGTGAGCGAATTGTACCGTTAGTACACGGCTGAATGAGAATGTCTCCGGGTCTTCTCTTTATGCAGGATAACGCTTCTGGCCACGCAGCACAGTATACCCGAGACGAGCTTCAGGAACGAAGCATACACACTATTTTCTGGCCTCCGTTTTCACCTGATTTGAACCCGATAGAAAAGGTTTGAAACTGGATGAAGGATTAAATTCAAGAGCGTTATTTTAACGCGGACAAACTCTCCTATGATGCTCTAAGAAAAGCAGTACGAGAAGCTTGGGATGCTGTCACTCCGTAACAGCTTAATGGGCTTATTAACGAGATGCAGGCTCGTTGTCAGGCTGTTATTGATGCTGAAGGTGGGCTACCGAGTACTAAATCCAGGGCATTTGTATGTAGAGTAAATATTTTGTGTATAAGCCAATCTAGATCAGGTTAGATCTTTGCCTAATGCAGCTAAAAATTAGTGGTGTACTAACAATTGATATCCCGGATGAGATAATCTGAATGTCCTATCACAACTGGCAGATGCAGCCAGTTCATGACATACATCATAACTGTAGTTGCATCCTACCTTAGAGAAGTAAGACTGTGGTTGAGGTGTTGTTTCCCATTACCTTATCGGTTACTCTTTCTGTTCGGCTAAAGTAGCACACGAGTAGCATAGGTTTCTTGTTCCCGCCTATGTGCTGACCGAGCGGTATGCTAACTTTCTTCTCGAATTTTCTCGCTCTCTGAGTATACCTTAGAGACATTGCTTGTTGTTAACTCTGTTAGATGCATTTGTTGATATAATAGTATACATACTCGTTGAATACATACTGCTGCAGATCAAAGTCCGGACCTCCAACTCGAGCCCCGCACACAAAAGTGGTAGGGACTTTGGCCTTCTTTCGAAACACTCGTGTGAGCGGCCCAATTTGAGAGGAAATTACCTTGTATGTCGGCTGTGGTTTAAATCACTGAAACTCTTCTACTTGTGCATACTGCAAGAGCCTCGGATCATCGCGCGTGTTTCGTAGCACAATCTGAAACTGGTCGAAGATATTCGTTATCGAACAACTGTAAATTGACGGCGAAACCTCGATCAATACTGAAATGCGAATAGAACCGTCACAAATGTACTTCTAAAACGTTGTACCTTACAGCTTCGCTTTCTAACAAAGCTGCAACTCCTAGCTGTACATAGGATCAGATCCCCTGCTTAAAATCGAAACCTGTTCAGAAGACCAAGTCAAGAGTGGTCCTGATTGTTTCAAGACGACATTGGAAGTCCTTTTCAAAGACTAGAAACAGCGAACGACGTTATTCGGCGAACGACGTTAATGTGAAGCGCCGTCCACTAGGTATGTACTTATACTATCGTGTCAGAGCCCTTCCGGATTCACGTTCCAAATCATCGTTGATCCTACCTTATTCACCCCGCCGACTGTTCTTATGTCTAAGCGTTTCACAAAGCCGCAGTCATCGGTTATGCTGAATCACTCTCGAGTGTTTCAAGAACTCATGTCCTAAGTCTGCGTTGATCTTCCTACCCTCCATCATAGTGTCGTACTCGCATGTTATTGCGAGTGTCCATAATTAGGTACGCTGCCTCCCCGATGATGCCTGCCAACGTAGATACATCAGTATCTCAGAGATCTCCTCCTGTCAATGTGTTGCCGTTTTTTTGCGTTCAATGTCTCCAAAATTCGCAAATGGCTCTATCAACCTACCACTGTTGCTTATTCCCTGCGGTTGGCCACTGCGCTGATCATAGCACTTCGTCACCGTTGTTTCCTTGCTTGAGAATTTTCTACGACTCGTGTGGGTGCCTCTCTGTTAATTCTCGACCATGATACTTCCAGGGATCGACCCGAGCATTTAGTTGAGTGTAGGCTGATATAATTCCCAAGACAGCAAGTGTTGTAACAACAGCACCGGAGCCGAAACCCTGTGGTACAATATTGCCTTCAGTATCGTGTCTGTAAGCTCCACAGCTAGAGAAGACCGCCCAGGCTTCTTGGTCATACGCTAGCAAACGCATACAAGCGGCCGACCGAGACTTAACAGTAGTATTTGTCCTGGTTTGAAGCCACAAAGACTTATGGTATTCAAGATGTGTTTCCCTAAAGTTGGAGGAGGCAATACTCTTGCCCGTTCAACAAGTGAAGAGCGCAAGAGAAATCAAGAGATAGACAAGTTGATCCGTAGAGATAAGAAGGCCAGTGCAAGACAGGTGAAAATCTTACTCCTGGGTTAGTCTAAATGTTGCTACTCTTGTCGCTAAAATGTCACCCCCATACACCTGCTCATGACTGATCCTTCAATTTGTAGGCGCTGGAGAATCCGGCAAATCAACGATTCTAAAGCAGATGCGGATTATCTACTCTGAAGGCTTCCACCTTGACGAGCGCAAGGAAGTTCGTCAGGTTATATTTTCCAATATGATAGTGGCGTTCAAGATCGTTGCTGAGGAGATGCGAGACCTTGGAATCAATTACCAGAATGAAGAATCATATGTACGCATAAGTTGAGGTTGTTATGTATCGCGCTAATCAGCTCTTAGGAACATGAGCGTATTATAGCTGCCGCCGAGGACATTGGCTCCGATGATCCATTCCCGCAACAATGCTTGGTTGCAATGAAAGGGCTTTGGAAGGATGACTCAGTGCAGAAGACTATCGGACGTGGCAACGAGTATGCTCTTCATGATAACATTCAATAGTAAGCTTCCCAAGAGCCTTTTATATCGTACCGGATACTTACTTGAACAAGTTACTATAACAACATCGACCGTCTCTTCACGCCAGGATACTTACCTACAGATCAGGATGTTCTGCGCTCCCGTCTACGTACGACAGGAATTACTGAGACCCTTTTTGAGCTTGGCCAATTGAATTACCACATGTTCGACGTTGGTGGCCAGCGCTCAGAGCGCAAGAAATGGGTTCATTGCTTCGAAGGGGTTCATTGCCTAATGTTTGTTGCCGCCCTCAGTGGTTATGATCAATGTCTGGTGGAAGACAAGACCGCGGTGAGTATTTCTTTGTCGACACCTACTAGCACAAAGTCCTAGAAGCTGACTTGGTCTCACTGGATCAGAATCAAATGCAGGAGGCTCTGCTGCTGTTCGAGTCTATCATGAGCCTAAGCTGGTTCAAAGGTTCTTCAATAATCCTCTTCTTAAACAAGATCGACCTTTTCAAAGAGAAGCTGCCACAGAAACCGGTCCGTGACTACTTTCCAGACTACGCAGGAGCGAACGACGATGTCGCTGCAGCATCCAAATACTTTGCAGACAAATTCCGCACCTTAAACAGAAGTGAGGACCGCGAAATCTACGTACACTTCACCAACGCCACTGATACAAATCTACTCAAGATTACCATGCAAAGCGTTCAAGATACGATCATTCAAGGCAATTTGAATACCTTGATCTTGTGATGTTCGCTCATTGGGGTGGTAGAATAGTTACGGCTTACGGCTTCATGGCATCCATTGTACGGCCACACTGTTTCCTTACTTCAGTATACCCTATCGCATACATGAGGCGTGGTATTCTGTGGGGAGTCTTTGTTCGACTCTGTTAGAAAGGCACAGTTGGTCCGAGGGGTTGTTGAAAAGATCCATCCAGAGCGTTTCCATGTGCCATCGAAATTCCCTCTAATATCTTTCAATTCGCGATGTGGCACTTGCAACAGAGGGTGGCTAGCAGATAGACTTGCATATTTTCTACATATTGCAGATTTGGAACTGAGCCGAATATCAGATTCAAGAACATTTTAGCGTTGCATTGTAACGTGATTCGGCCACCGTAGGCAGACTACAGTACCGTAGAAATACCATCTCCACCTTTGCCATCACCCACATTGTCCTCATATCGGTCTGGCAAGTCCTAGCAGTGTGAACCACTGAACCTGTCAAACCGATATGTTGTCACTCTCATGCAACGAGGCCGCTCGGCGCAGTGCTTGGACGTGCCTATCATGCTCCCTACCACGAACTCCGCAAGCGCTGATGGCGATGTCATCCCGCCCATTGGCAGTACACTCACATCAGCGCCATCAGCGCAAGCACTCCTCTTCAAAGACCCCAAGCTCCCCTAGCGATGATTCTAGAGCCATTACCACTCCTTCTGAGGCTCCTACCGCGAAGGCAAAACCCGTTACGAAAGAGGGCACGGAAAGAAGGTCCAGTACGCGCCTTGGTAGACGTAAATACAAGGACGTCACACAAGAAGCATCAGGAAGGTCCAAGACTGGACTGCAGCAAAACCTGCCAAGTGTGCCTCCAACGCCTCATTTGCCTCCAGTCGGTGAGTCTATACCAAAAATCTCAGTCCTACCCTGTCGCCCTGCTGATCTTCGTTCTAGATGTTCACGTAGCATCGTTCTTTTCGATCCATAGACCAATCTCAGTCACCGCTCCTTACCCCTCAATCTCGAGTGAAACCTCCTTCTCCTCTATCTTCAGCACTGCAAAACAACAAAAACCTCACCCGGCAGACGTCATCTATACCATCGCCTCCGCGGTCGAGGGTCTCGAGACCGCCTCTTTCTCCAACAACCCCCAGACTCAACAGCAGCAAGAAGAATCAGACTTCCGCACCGCCATCACCCAAGCCTCCAGCTCCAACGCAGAAACCACCCACCTCGACGCACATCCCCAAACCCAAATTCGCATAAACATCCAAGAACTCGCTAAGAATTTCCGCCCCTTTTTCCCCCCACCTCCCCCGGTAGCACTCGGCTCCCCCGAAGAAGCAGCTCAGCGCATCGAGCGTAACAGAGCCACAAAGCAAAAGTCTTACTCCACCGTTCTCCGCATTCTCGAAACCACGCACCCGGACGGCCAAATCACTTACAAGACCCGCACCTCGCCCATCCGCGAGGATCCCATCGCCCCAGCCGCCAATATATCCATCGAAGCTCCGTCCGAGGCGCCTCTTCAGCGTCGACCAGAGATTAGGCAGCCGTTCTTGAACCGCATGCGGATTCGGCAGGAGGTGTGGGAGGATTCTCCAAAGGCGCCGAGGGGCAGGAAGGAGCAGTGGAGGGCGATTAGTGTGAAGAGGCAGAGGAAGCTGAAGATGAAGAAGCACAAGTACAAGAAGTTGATGAGGCGGACAAGGAACGTGAGGAGGAGGTTGGATCGGAATTAGCGTTGGGTTTTGTTCGTTGTAGGTGCTGGAGAGGAGACTGGAGACGGGAGGGTGTGCTTTTTGCAGGATAGGAGAGGGGTATAGGTTTACACAGGGAGGCTTGTATCGTGCGTCTGACTGCGATGCTAGAGCGAGGCTTTCATTTGTGTAGTCGCAGATTGCATATACATCTTTATCCCTATTGCCTATTCCCGTTTAACTTCCCTCCCGGTAGATTTGCGTGGTGTTGCTATGATCGGAATAAGTGACTTTGTTACTTGACTTTGAGTGCCGTCTACATGGATGAAAGGCTTTGTAATGAGAGGATTGCTTCAGCGTGTTTGGTGGCTATTAGTAGGATGTTGTGTTGCAACGACAAGCTTCTTGGGGAACCTGTAGGACAGGCGGGTTTTATTAGAGTACAGGCTTTCAGCTCGTGCAATGCTGATCCTTATGGTTGGTTTGTGGCGGTTGTCAAAATCTTCGTCTACTGGACATGCATCGGCACATGTGACAACAAACCAAGAATACCTAGGATACAACAGTAACAGCCTCACTTCCTATCTACCAAAGGCTCCCGCCCTCTCCCTCTCCAATGCTCAACCACAACAGACAAGAACGCCAAAAACAAAAGCCTAACATGTCTCTCAGCTGCTGCTCCTCCTTTTCATACACGTTTGCGAATATAACCGTTGGGATGATGGCGTTTCGGGAACCTTGCCAAAGTGGGTTGGTAACTTGTCTGATTTCCTGACGATATATCTCAGGAAGGGGAAATCTAGCACTCGGCGCCTGTCGTGGCCTTGGAGTTCATTAGGAGGGCGACGATGAGGCCGTAGAGACCTGTTGTTGGTTAGAGGTTAGCGTAATGCTATTGGGGATTTTCAGGGAAGGGGACGACGTACCCAAGACTTCGGCGAAAATGAGAATCAGGATCATGCCGACGAACAGTCGCGGTTGCTGTGCTGTGCCGCGGACACCAGCGTCACCAACGATACCGATGGCGAAACCGGCGGCGAGACCCGCGAGACCGACACTGAGACCTGCTCCTAGCTGAATGAAACCGGTGTAGAGGGGAAGGTGTTGCTTTAGGCCGTCTGAGATTAGGACGGAGACGACGAGGCCGTAGATACCGATGATACCGGCCATAATGACGGGGACAATATCTGGTGTAGTATTTAGCAGCTCATTCAGACTTGCACGGCTGTTCTATGCCTCCTGGTGCCAACGTACTCTTAACGATCAAATCTGGTCTTAGGACACCCATGGCTGAGATACCAACTCCGGACTTGGCTGTTCCATAAGCGGCACCAAAGCAGGTGAAGACTATGGCGGATGTGCATCCCATTGCACCAAAGAAGGGCTGCCGAGATACGTCAGCTTCCATTCCGCAACAAGCATGTCCATGTCCGAATCCATCTAAGATTCTCTGAGGGTACAGGGTGTATTTGCTTGGTGTGGCGAAGCTGAGTCGTAGGAAGGACGATACTAACAGCATACACTGGACTGCAGAGTTGCACGTTAGCGTTTGAATTGTTCACGGGTGATATAGAAAAGCGCAAAGCTCTTCGAACAGAGTGCTACAGTCACAAAGCTTGCAGCTTATCGACGAACGGGCCAGATCAAAAGCAGTGCGGGAGGGATATACCAAAGATCTGAAGACATCTCGAAGGCTTGATTAAAGGACACCCCTTTGTATTCTAATAAAGGAGTAAACAAGTACGGGTGATCTCGAGTGGATGTGTTATTGGCTTGATAGGCAGGCGTTGGATCGTAGTGATCATGGAGATTCGAAGATCTGATCGAGGATGGCGGCTTCGCTAGCGTTAATATCACGTGCTACACCATGAACTTTATGTCAGGCTGAATGCCACACCTGATTTCCAGTCATTGTCTTGATAAAGATCGAATCCCTCTCGTTTTGTCTGCAATCTCTCTACAGTCTCGCTGCAACTTCTTGATATACTTTTTACGCAAATCTGCTGATCATCCTGCCAGAAAATGGACATCTACCAAGGCAGTATACTCTGCTGAGTCTCTTTTGAAAGAATCATGTCCTACTGAATATCAGAAATGCAAGATCATGATTCGAACGTCCTTCGGTAAATTCACTTCGGAATCACCTCTTCATCCGTCCAACAACGGATTCGTACGAGCTACCGTTGATGATTACTGCGAACATCACCATCTCACTCTGCGCCCACAGGACATCTGGTTCGCTATTCTTACACAACTTAGTTTCTACATCAACGCACATGCAGAAGAATTGCGCTCCTTCTTCGTTGCCCATGAAGGACAGAAAGAGCTTGAGATTAAAGCTGCTGGGAGTACATATTCCGCTGATTTCGGGGCCATGGCTAGAAGGATGACCGAACTCATGAGTGCTAATGTAGTCGACCCCGAGCTACGGCCTTGGATCATGCCAGCCTTTTCTACAACAACCGAAACCGACAAAGTCGTTGCGTCCATCATTGATGGGTGCGATGCAAAAGTTCTTTTCTTATCAGTTTACCCTTTGTTGTGGTATCCCTTCGATTACTCTCCTTGGCGTCCGGGCTGATTGACAAGAAATTCTTCAGCGTCTGGAGAAACTTCCAAATCTTGGTGCAGAAGCGGCTCAGTTCTATAATCTGCTGAAGCCAGTCTTGACTCGCTTCGTGGGGTCCTTTGACTGCCCAGACTCATCGGATACAAAGGACTTCTGGCAAAAGATTGCAGATCGGTCGGGTGGGAGTGGGGTTCGTACTTCCTGAATTATCCTTCGCAATGCACAGATTATCTAGGGCTGGTGCATATACCTGGGGTCATGACTTATCTTCTTTCTTCGTGTCACCCTTCGATGGGCTTCTACCCCTTTTCTTCACGGTTGAAGAGCCGGATACTGACTCCGAATCTTCGCCCTGCTTTAGATTTATAACAAGCTTTATAGAAGAGTGAGCACTAAAAGCGAATACGCTGCTGACAATTTGAAATTTATTCGAAGCAAAAGGAAAGTATCACTGCATTATTGTATCAGCGTTAATAGAAATCGAACCTATCCATGGTAAAAAACACTCTTAACACGACACACTCGAACAAGTTAAAATCACATTAACAGATGGATATTGAATTCGTTACGTGCAAAAACCCACAACGCAGCAGAGAATTAAGTTCAGTTAGCTCTCGAAAAACGCAATCGAACAGATCTATTAACGCTGTCAGTAAAAGAAAGTATCACTGCGTCAATGCCCCAGCGTCAATAGGGATCGAACCTATCCAATAAATAAACACGCTTAACATTCGAACTCTGGCAACTTGAAATTAAACCAAAGATGGCTCGTCGACTCGTCCAAGTCTGGCAAGGTCTTGTGTTCTTTTCGACGTTGGCTATCGCCGTCGTGTTGGCCGCTCGCCGCCTGCAACGAGTACAGATATCGGAGAACACATCGACGTGCCGCTGTTTCCCTGGAGATTACTGTTGGCCTACGAAACAGCAATGGGATGCATTCAATCAGACGTTGAGAGGCAAGCTCATCGCAACAACGCTCATTGCGAGTGCTTGCCATCTGGGTCCATACGCACCCTATGATGCTCAGAAATGCGCAGATCTACAGTCTGTTTGGAATCTTCCAGAAAAGCATCTCAAAACATCTTCTTCGGTCATGGCCCGGTTCTTCGCGAATTAAAGCTGTGACCCGTTTCTTCCGAAAAGCGCTCAATGCGTCATCGGTACCTACATCGAATACGCTGTAAATGCTGCCGATGTCTCTGATTATCAGAAGACTGTTGCATTCACCAAGACAAATAATATACGTCTTGTAATCCGTAACACCGGCCACGATTACATTAGCAAGTTAACAGGGGCTGATGCCGTGGGCATATGAACCCTACATGAAAATAATTCGTTTCATGAACTACGAGTCGCCGCAGTACACCGGAAAGGCTATTAAAGTAGGTGCCGGGATCTAAGTGATCGGTGCCGATGTAGCTGCTCATGCACAGGGTCTTGTCGTTGTTGGTGGCAACTGCCAGACCGTTGACCTAGCCGGTGGCTACACGCAAGGAGGGGGTCATGGCCCGCTGATATCCAGATTCGGGCTTGCGGCGGATCAGGTTCTTGAATGAGAGGTCGTTACCGGCACGGGAGAGCTTCTAACTGCACCTCAATCCTAGAACTCTGACTTGTATTAAGCTCTGTCGGGCGGTGATAGCGGTACATACGGCGTGATATTATCAATGACAAGCAAAGTGTATCCGGATTTGTAAACTGCTGGGGCCAACCTTACTTTCACTAACAAGCTCAAGATACGTTTTACGGCGTGGTTCAAACCTTCATCAACGACCTCCCCAGCTGGGAGACTCAGGTGCCGTGAGTTTCTGGCTGCTAACCAGTACGACTTTCTCGCTGGCGCCTACTTTAGCCCCTGGAATGACGAAAGCAAGATTGCAGGACCTGCTTAGCCCCTTGTTTACCAAGCTGGATCAAATTCCCATCAAGTATAGTAGGTTCGACTTTCATTATCCTGGTCAAGACAAATCAAGGAAAACATACCTGACTATTTCTCCCACAGCATACTTTGTCAGGGAATTTCCCACATACCTAGACAGTTACAACGCGATGACCCCGTCCAACAATATCACCAATATTCAGCTCGGAGGTCGATTTTTTCCGTGCTCAGTCGTTGATTCAAACCCTCAAGCTTCAACGGCAGTGCTCCGAACCGTAAATGATAATGAAGCCGTCATAGTCGGTGTCTCAGTCGATGTATCTCAGAAGGCTGAGACTCCATTCAACGCTGTGAACCCAGCATGGCGTAAAGTAATTTTTGACGTGGTACTCGGGATGTAAGTTTGCCAACGACTATAAGTGGGTTATTGAAGGCTCTCAATTTTACGCGGCTACTAACTATATAAACGCAAACCTTTTAGCTATACGGATTAAGATGCTGATTCGCGAACCAGCGCTTGATGACTGACGTACTCGTTCCGCAGTTCACTCCTGACAGTGACGCGTACCTCAACGAAGCCGACTTTCGGGAACCAGATTACCAGAGAACATTCTATGGAGGTCATGATGAGGCCCTGAGTGCAATCAAGAACAAATATGACCCTAACCATATATTCTACGCCCTCGCAGGGGTCGGGAGTGATTATTGGACCCCAGCAGCTGATGGAAGGTTGTGTAAGTCACAGTCTTA
>JAABUO010003786.1_pt1 | contig 17965 bp, 21 predicted proteins | sample 5559291 | NCBI WGS metagenome assembly JAABUO01 (sample SAMN10711878, study PRJNA513372) | rock metagenome | isolation source: Antarctica rocks | place: Antarctica: Victoria Land, Finger Mt sud | reverse complement strand
GTCATGCAGCTTCGGGCGCTGACGGGCCTGGAGCGGGAGCGGCTGGAAGGCGAGTACAAAGAGCTTCTAAAGCAGATCGCGTTCTACGAGGACATTCTCGCCAGCTCCGCACGGGTCAACCAAATCATCAAGCAGGAGATGAAGGCGATGCGGGACAAGTACGGCGACGAGCGCCGGAGCCGCATTGTGCCGATGGAAGCCGAAGAGATTGGCGACGAAGACCTCATCCCGGAAGAGGAAATGATCGTCTCGATTACCCGCGACGGCTACATCAAGCGGGTGCCGAAAGAGACCTACCCGACCCAGCATCGGGGCGGCAAGGGACGCATCGGCGCGGCGACCAAAGACGAAGACTCGATTGAACATTTGTTTGTGGCGACGACCCACCACTACATCCTGTTCTTCACCGACCGGGGCCGCGTCTACCGCTTGAAAGCCTACGAAGTGCCACAAACGTCGCGCACGGCGATGGGCACGGCGATCATTAACCTCATCAATATTCAGCCCGGCGAGCGGATCACGGCCACGGTGCCGATGAAGCAGTTCAAAGACGCCGAGGGCTTTTTGCTGATGGCGACCGAGCGCGGCGAAGTCAAGCGGACGCCGCTGACCGAGTTCACCAATCTCCGCAACAATGGCCTGATTGTCTTTGACATTGAAGAAAACGACGCCCTGCGCTGGGTCGCGCATACGACCGGCACAGACGAAATCTTCTTAGTCACCCGCAAGGGCATGTCCATCCGGTTCTCCGAAACGGACATCACGCCGCGCTCCCGTGCGGCGGGCGGGGTGCGCGGCATCACGCTTGCCGACGACAACGAAGACTGCCTGGTCGGCATGGGCGTGGTCCAGCCTGACTTGGACCTGCTGGTCATCGGCGAGCGCGGCATCTCGAAGCGGACGCCGCTGAAAGAATACCGCCTGCAGACGCGCGGCGGCAAGGGCATCCTGACCATGTCGCTGTCCGACAAGACCGGCGACATCGTGGACGCCCAGATTGTCGGCCCGGAAGACCGGCTGCTGATTATGACCCGTGACGGCATCACCATCCACCTGCGGGTCGGCGACATCCGTTCTTTAAGCCGCAACACCCAGGGCGTCCGCGCCATCAACGTCTCCGACGACGACCGGGTCGCAAGCGTCGAGCGCATGAGCGACGGCAAGCTCCCCGCCGAAGAAGTCGTGCCATAGGCACAGAGACCAAGAGAAAGGCCCGGCGCATCTGCGCCGGGCCTTCTTCTATTTATCTAATCTTTTCTGCTTAATCTTCCACGACTTCCCGAATGCGCCGCTCCAGAATATCCAAATCCAGGCCGCCTTCGTCGCGGGAGATGCGCCGAACCGTCGCGTTGACACTGGCTAAATCCTGCAATAAGTCACGCAAAATCTCCTGCTGCTGCCGGGACTGCGTAATTTCCTTCGGCTCCTGCACGAGGTCCCGCACCAGCGCGTCCTCGGAGCGCGACGCCACCACCGGGTCCGTCTGCCCCTGCACATGCACAAACGTCCGCCGCCCCGGCCCCCGGTCCTGCTCAATCGGCAGCACGGCAGTGACCTGGTCCGACCGCACATACTTTCCAAACCCTAAATGCACCAGCATAGATGACTGTATCCGCATAAGTTTCTCCTGTTTTCGTTCCTGCTTGCTCTTATCTTCTACTATCAAGAACAGCGAACAAATACAATTGGTTCCCATAAAATAATACTTTCGATGCCATAGAACCGAAACGGGCGGCATTTTCGTTATAGTGCATAGATTGCTTTCAGGAGAAGAACATGAATACACGAATGCATTTTTTGACTTACGCGGTTGCCGGTCTTTCACTGGCCCTGCTGCCTTCTTTTGCAGCGGCTGACCCGCAGCCTGCCGCGCCCCCACCGGCTACCGCTGTGGCCGACACGCCCGCCGTCGCCGTTGTCCGGCAGTTTCTCGCCGCTCGGTCGGTAGGTCTGCCGGATGCGGCTTATGCACTGCTGTCGTCAGGCTCACAGCAGGCAATTTCCGCAGAAGACTTTGCGGCTGGCCCGTTTCCAAGCTGGGCCGCTGAGATAACGAGTGCGGCAGGCCATCTGTCAACTCCCACGGCTGGTTTCCTGGCCCTGCTGGCCGACCCGCATCAGGCGCTGGGGTATACGTTTGCTGTCATTGGTCCTGATCCTGCCGATCCCGGCGTTGTGCTGGTTCGGGCCACGCCCCCGGCGGGAGCCGTGAAGCTGCCGACCGTATCTGCGCCGGAGACCGGAGCGCGTCATGCCGTCACCCTGCGCCTGCTGACCGTGATTGATCCTAAAACTCACGCGCTCCGTATTGATGCGGTCAAATCGCTGGAGCAAGCCGCCGCGCCGGGCGAGCTGGACGAAGAGCGGGAGCAGGAGCGCAAATTTGTGTCGCTGTCTCATCTGGAGCAGCTTTCGCTGGGCATCATTCTCTACGAGAAGGACCATAATTCCCTCCTGCCGGATGCCAACCACTGGGCAGACGAAATCATGCCCTATGTCAAAGACCCAGACGCTTTTCGTGATCCATCCGGCCCGGTTGGTTCGGCAGGGGAAGAGTGGAGCTATGCCTATAACCGAACGCTGTCTCGCAGACCCGAGGCGCAGCTTGACTATCCGGCACACACCGTCATGCTGTTTGAGAGCAGCGCCAACACCAAGAACGCGAGCGATACCGGCCAGTCCGTGCCGCATCCCGGACGTCACTTGGGCGGGACAGACTACGTTACCGCCGATGGTCACGCTCAGTGGTTCGCCGATGGCACGGTGCTATCGTACCGGCTAGACGGCAAATAACCCGTAGGGGCAGGCCCCCGTGCCTGCCCTTCTTGCTCTTGTGCCTCCTTGTTCGGAGCCGGAAGGGCGCACACGGGGGTGCGCCCCTACGGGCTGTCTTGACACATTTGCGCTTGTCGTGCCATACTTGCATTACAATGAACCTGCCGCCCACGCAAACGCCGGAAACGCAAGCGCCGGATGAGATTTTGACGATTTTGGCCCGCGACGCCCGCACGTCCCCGGAAACCATCGCGACGCTGACCGGGCGCGGCGTGTCCGAAGTCCGGGCGGCGATTGCAGAGTACGAGCGGCGCGGGATCATCAAGCATTACAAGACGATTATAGACTGGGAAAAAGCGGGCGTCGAGAAAGTCTTCGCGTTTATTGACGTTAAAGTCCTGCCCGCCCGCGAAGTCGGCTTTGACGCCGTCGCCGAGCGCTTGTACCGTTACCCGGAAGTGCATTCCGTGTGGCTCGTCTCCGGCGGCAGCGATTTGCGCGTCGTCGTGGAGGGGAAGCACATGCGCGAAGTCGGCCGCTTCGTCGCCGAAAAGCTGTCTGTTTTAGAAGGCGTCACCGCCACCGACACCCATTTCCTGCTGCGCCGCTACAAAGAAGACCAGGACTTGTTTGTCGAAACCGAAGGCGACCAGCGGCTTGTCGTCTCGCCGTAGGAGAAAAGATGATGCTGACCAAAGAAGAAGCCGTGCGGGAACTGGTCGAGTGGCACTACGAAGTAGACCCGAACATGACAGAAGTCCTCCGGCTGGTTTCGGAGAATGAAGATGACCCCAGAGAGCCGATCAAATTCCTAGAAGTCAGCCCGGACATGCCCGCGTCAGGTAGCGTAATGACCTTCACGTTTGGCGGAACAGAAAATGCGCCTTACAACATGAGGATTGCGACGATCACGCCGGAAGAGATGGATGAAGTGCGACGGGGCGAAATGCCGCTGCCGGAGGGCTGGAACCTGGAATCTTCGATTCTTTACCCAGCTTCCGATTACAAAAGCCAGGAGGGCAGAAGATGGCGCAGGTCAAGGGAAATTGTTCGCTCGCCGATTGTCCGCTACAGCGGCGGGAAGCCGTTCCGCGCTTACCGGATGCGATCCGGCGTCAGTTAGCGGACGCTTACGCCGCCCAAAGCCAGTCGGACTTTAGGCTGTATCGCGTTGCAGATGGCCTGCGAGAAAATCGCGAAGGCGTATCGCTTGAGAGACACGCAGACCTTCATGGAGGAAAACCTTTACAGCCATGTTGTTTTCTCTCGATTTATCCAGAGTTTTCTCAGGACACAGCAGTTAAAAGAAAGATACCTTTCGCAGGACGCCAAGCGGCGGCATATTGAGCGGTATGCACGCGGTTTAGCCGAAAGCATCGAAAAACTCGCACCCGCAGTGGACCGGGAAAGAACCCCGGCGAATGCCGAATATCCCTGGGTAAATGGCCGTGTGGTTTCTGTTCCTATCCATTACCATTATCCTGTCACTGTGGAGTTAGCCACGCCGGCCGGCCAAAACTTTTTGGAACTCATTGGGACTGTCATTGAAGATTATGACGAAATTACGCTTTCAGGATAGAGCCAGCACTATGAGCAACGAAGCCCACAATTCTAACCACACTTCCCAGCCTATTCTGCCCCTGTCGCGCCTGGTGCGGGAGCTGCCGCAGTCGGGTATCCGGCGGTTCTTCGACATCGCGGCGCAGATGGAGGATGTCATCTCGCTGTCCATCGGCGAGCCGGACTTTCTGACGCCCTGGGCCATCCGGGAAGCCGCCATTTACTCGCTGGAGCGCGGGCAGACGACCTACACCAGCAACTCAGGCATTCTGGAGCTGCGCGAGCTGATTGCGAAGCAGCTTCAAATGCTCTATGGCCTGCGCTACGACCCAAAAAGCGAAGTGCTGGTCACGGTCGGCGTCTCCGAGGGCATGGACCTGGCGATGCGGGCTATCTTAGACCCCGGCGACGAAGTGCTGGTCCCCGAGCCGTGCTACGTGTCCTACAAGCCCTGCGTCAGCCTTGCCGGGGGCGTTCCCATCGGCATTCTGACGACCATGGAAAACGAGTTCCGGGTGACGGTAGACCAGCTTGAAGCCGCGCTTACTCCGCGCACGCGGGCGATTGTGCTGGGCTACCCGTCGAACCCCACCGGCGCGATTATGCCGCGCGAGCAGCTCCAGCCTATCGTAGACTTCGCCGTCCGGCACAACTTGTATCTCATCAGTGACGAGATTTATGATCGTCTAACCTATGACGGCGTCCATACAAGCGTCGCGTCCCTGCCGGGCGCGTGGGACCGAACGATACTGCTGAACGGCTTCTCGAAAGCCTATGCCATGACCGGCTGGCGGCTTGGGTATGTCTGCGCCCCCGTGCCGATACTCGCCGCGCTGCTCAAAATCCACACCTACACGATCATGTGCGCCCCGACGACCGGCCAGAAGGCCGCGATGGAAGCCTTGAAGAGCGGTGAGCCTGCCGTCCGGGACATGGTGGGCCAGTACAACCAGCGCCGGCGTTTGATCGTAGACGGCCTCAATCAAGCGGGTTTGGACTGTCATCTGCCGCAGGGCGCGTTTTATGCGTTCCCCAGCATCCGCCGCACGGGATTAACCTCGGAAGAGTTTGCCGAGCGCCTGCTGTTTGAGGAGCATGTCGCGGTTGTTCCCGGCACGGCGTTCGGCTTGGGCGGCGAGGGCCATATTCGCTGCTCGTATGCGACAAGCCTTGCAAAGATTGAAGAAGCGTTGCACAAAATCAGCCGGTTTGTCCGCAGCCTGGACCGGGTGCAGCCTGCGTCGCCGCAAACATCCAGCCGAACGGCTGTCGGTTCGCGCTAGCCGAATACCGGGGTTGTAGAAAACCCCGGCAGCAACATAGGAGACTATCATGCGCTACGGCAGCATTCCCGGCGTCGAAAAGCCGGTCTCGCGTCTCGTGCAGGGGACGGCTAACACCGTCTTTGATGCCAGCAAGCCGGAGCAGGCGTTTGGGCTGCTCGACACGGCGATGGAGCATGGCATCAACACGTTTGATACCGCCCATGTCTACGGCGAAGGCAGCGAAACGACGCTTGGGAACTGGGTCCGGGAGCGCGGCGTTCGTGACCAAATCGTCATTCTCGCCAAAGGCGCACATCCTTACGGCGGCCAAAACCGGGTGACGCCCGAAGACATCGAAGCGGACCTGACCGAGTCAATGCAGCGCCAGAAGCTGGACTACTTTGATCTGTATGTCCTGCACCGTGATGACCCATCGGTTCCCGTCGGACCAATCGTGGAAGCCTTAAACGCCTACAAAAAAGCCGGACGCATCGGCGCATTCGGCGGCTCCAACTGGTCCTGGGAGCGAATCAAAGAAGCCAACGACTACGCCGCTGCAAACAATTTAACTCCGTTTGCCGTGACCAGCCCGAACTACAGCCTGGCCGAGATGTACCAGCCGCCCTGGGACGGCTGCCTCTCCATCAGCGGGCCGCTGTTCCAGGCGGCACGGGACTACTACGCCGGGTCCGGCATCGCCGTCATGCCCTGGTCCAGCATGGCCGGCGGCTTCTTCTCCGATACCTACCACCGGGACAACTTAGAGACGTTCCCAAAAGACGACTACTTCGCCCAAATCTGCATCAAGTGCTACTGCGGGGAAACCAATTTTGAGCGTCTGGACCGGGCGCGGGAACTTGCCGAAGCGAGAAACGTCAGCGTCGCCCAAATCGCGCTGGCGTTCGCGTTCAGCCAGCCGATGAATCTGTTTCCCTTAGTGTCCAGCCTCACCCGCCATCAGTTCGGCGTCAACGCCGCCGCCGTGGATTTGACGCTGACTCCGCAGGAACTGGCGTACTTGGACTTGAAGGCGGAGAACCCCAACTGACCGAAAAACAAATAGATTGTGACAAAAACAGCCGCCAATTCTTGAATGGAATTGGCGGCTGTCTTCTACTGAGGACTTGGTGGGAGCGGCCAATGCTTGCTCCCACCTTCATAAACTATTGCCTGGCGCTCTTGATCCGTTATGTGATATTTGTGGCATAGCTGCCTATGATACTTCTCCTCCAACAAATTCTGCTCTTTGAGTATTCCTGGCAGTCTCCGTGCTGCTTTGCCCTCGGAATAACGCCCCTCATCTCCCAGAACAACTTGTCCAGATGAAACCTCTTGCTGTGCTTCATCTTCATTCCGAAGACCGCCCGCGTTCACCTCTGCTCGATCTTCGAGCGAGCAATCCTCCCAGTAAATGCGACGCCTTTGCCTTTCACTAAGTCGTTGTGTAACGTCTTCTATTTTGTGCTGCTTGTGTTTTGGCCGAACTACACTACCATCCGCAAACCCATGTGTTTGCATCCCAAAATTCCAAACTGAGGCAATCGCTAATGCGATAAGAAGCAAGAATTTGCGACTATTTGTCATTTATGGTTCTTTCAGGGTCAGCCGCGGGGCAACATGTCAGGAAATTAGGGAGTGTGTCATACCATCGGGGCGATAAAGACAGCCATGAGGACAAAGTGGCAGGCGCTGCCGGCGAGAACAAAGATGTGCCACAAATCGTGGGCGCTGAACTTGCCGGGCCAGAGGTGCGGGCGGTCGGTCGCAAAAACGACCGTGCCGATGTTGTAAGCGATGCCGCCCGCGAACAGCCAGGCAATCGCCGCCGGGGAAAGGACATGGCGCACGGGGGTCATGGCAATCAAAATCAGCCAGCCCATGATTAAATAGATGCCGATTCTGGCCCAGTCCGGGAAGTTCTTCCAGACCAGGCTGCACACTATCCCAATCACTGCCAGGCCGTACTCGACGCCGAACAAGCTCCATCCCCACGGCCCGCGCAGGGAAACCAGGCAAACAGGCGCATAGGTCCCGGCGATCAAGAGAAAGATCGCGACATGGTCGAAGCGCATCAGCTTCAGTATCTGCTTCGGCTTGACCCACAGCGAATGGTACAAGGCGCTGGCCGTGTACAGGACAATCAGGCTCACGCCGAACACGGCAAAGCTGACCGTCTGCCAGATTTTGCCGTGCGCGAGTATCAAGAGGGCCACCAGCGCCGCGACCGACAGGGCCGCGCCTATTCCATGCGAGAAGCCGCAAAACGGCTCTCTTATCCAAAATCGTTTGATTCGTTCAGGCATATCTTAGCGTACCCCAAGCCGCGCGATTTTCCGGCAAAGACGCAGGAATATCGCGGCGGCGAGCCGAACTAAGGACGCGAGAAACCCAAATGATGTTCCCGTGGTCCAAATCTCGCCGCCGGCAGGCGCTTCTCGCCGCACCGTTTCCCGAAGCCTGGCGGCGTATTCTGCGGGCGAACGTCGCGCTGTATCGCCGCCTGCCTCCTAATCAGCAGCGGAAGCTCGAAGACGGCACGCGCATTATTGTCGCGGAAAAGGACTGGGAAGGGGTGCAGGGCTTGACGCTGACCGACGAAATCAAAGTCACGATTTCGGGCATGGCGTCACTGCTCGTGCTGGGTTTTGACGACGAATACTACCCAAAAGTCGAGACAATTCTGGTGTACCCCAACAACTTCGTCGTCACGACCGTGCGGAGCAGCACGCGCGGCGTCTTTGGCGAAGAAGAAATGACCGCCTCGGGCCAGGCCGCGTTGCAGGGGCCGGTCATCGTGTCCTGGACCGATGTCCGGGCCGGCATCGCGTCCGGCGGGCAGAACGTCGTCCTGCACGAGTTCGCCCACAAGCTGGACATGCGCGACGGTTCCGCAGACGGTGCGCCCTATTTAGAGAACGCCGCGCAGATTGAGACGTGGTCGCGGGTGATGAGCGCCGAGTACCAGCGCCTAGTAGCCGAGACGCAGGCCGGCGAGCGCGGCGTCCTGAACCCTTACGGCGCGACAAATGCCGCCGAGTTCTTCGCCGTCGCCACCGAAAGCTTTTTTGAGAATGCCCCGGCGCTCCGGGAGGCGCACCCGGAACTGTACACCGTTCTACGGGATTTCTACCATCAGGACCCGGCGGCAGTGTAGGGACAAGCAAAATGCTGGTGTTTGTGGATGAGTCGGGGGATACGGGCCTTCATCTCGCCAAAGGCTCAAGCGATTTGTTCGCTGTCATGCTTGTTATGTTTGAGGAAAACGATGAAGCGCAGGCGGCAGATGATCGAATCACTCTGCTGCGCCGGGAACTCAGAAAATCCGAGGCATTTGAGTTTTACTTCAAAGAGAACAGCGACGCAGTCCGCCGTGCATTCTTGGAAGCGATTGTCCCGTACAATTTCTTTTACCTTAGTCCTGTTCATCTTCGGCATCTGGTTCAGGAGGCGGAGGAAGCACCCTGGTATCTGGTAAGCTCAGAGCCTTCAATATCTTTGATTGGAAAGCCTTGTCTTCCTCTCTGTCCACCTCAGCCTTTTTGTTCATCTTCAAGTAAAACAATTGATAGCGGCACTGAGAATGATGACCAGCAAAGAACGCTCGATGCCGCCCAATTCGCTTTTTTCTCAAACGGCATAATTCGCCGTCGTGAAGCCAGCTAAGTATCGGTTCAAGTGTGCCGTCTAAGCCATCAGCACGCTCGGGGCTATCATCATCCGCAAGCCGAGCAAGTTCATTCTCGTGCTTCTTCGCTTCTTTACTGCCAAGCATTTTTAATTCGTCATCACACAGTTTGTTGCTCGAAAGTGAACACACGACTCTGCTCCATCTTAAGGGCATCTTTTATTTGTTGTTGAAACTTCGGGGATGCTTCGAGCAGTTGTTCTTCTTCTGCATCAATGTCAACACCTCGTGTATTGAATTGGGTGAGGCTTCGAAGGAAAGTAATTCCACCCTCAATCTGTCTATATGAAAGCAAAGGAAGTTCTTGCTGAATATCGGCTAGACCAACAAGTTCGTGAAGCACTTCAACGAACTTGTACATAAGCACCTTCTCACCATCGCGCCCAATAATCATTGGTAAACAACCAAAATCAGGGTTCAAGACAACTGTTCCTCCTGAACGCTCACAGGCTTGGGCAAACACACCTACAGTTTTTGCGACAGATGCTATGTCAGAAAGGTACGGATCGGCGATTGTTGCCACTGGCTCCTCTGCGCTCATCGGAAAAGAAAAGCCCTCTCGATGGCGCAAACGCGGTCGAGCCTCCATGTGGTCCTCAACCTCACGAAAGGGGGATGCAAAGAGATCGGAGGCGTGTAAGCCACCCAGATGGGATGTTTCTGTTCCCAACAACTTTGACCCTTCGAGGCTACCCTGTGTGTGGTAAGCATTTTTGAGGTTCAAGTAGTTCATTGTGTCGCGTCTAAAGTCCGGTTTGAGCGATGGATCCTGTTGGTCTACTCCTGACATCAGTGTTGTTGGCATCTTGTGGTTTCTCTAATAATCATGTTTCAGACGGGCTTTGATCGGATGTGGCTTCGTTAGATGAAGGATAAAGCTCTTCAAATGCCTTACGGAGTTCCTCTGCGTCACCGGCGTAAAGATTTGGAGTGCGGTTCATGTATGCCCTTCGGAAAAGTTTGGCGCGTTTCTCCAGAAAGTCAACCATCCTCGTGAATACGTCATGCGTCATGACTACACGAACGCGCTCTTTAGCAGTGTCTTCCCCGCGTACATTTAAGTCTTCTCGGAAAATCAGTGAGATTTCAGAGGCACCGATGCTCACATAAACATCGTTCACATAAACAACTGGCACATCTGGATTTGCTGTACCTACGAAAGATTCGTCAGCCATTTTTTGCACTCTCTTTGTCTTACCTCTTTTGCGCGGCTTCATCCTCAATGGCCTTATCAACGGCCTCTTTGGGAACTGAAACGACACACCGCAGGGTGTCCTTGAAACGGGCAAAATCCCGTTCGGGGTCATCGCTGATATACGGGGAATGCTTGACGGCCTGATCTGCCATTCAGCCTGCCTTTCGCAATAATGGTACACAATCTTCGCGAAGTTTTTGCAATTTGTATAAAGATTGTAGAAGTTTCAGATTATAATACAGTTACACCGTATCTGTCAATGCTCTATACTCTTAAACGCAAAAATACGCGTACTTGTTCCGTACCAGGTTTTCATTGTCGGTAAGCAGAGATGCGTTCTCTAGTGGCAGGTTAGCCAAGTATATGATTGCCCTTTTTATCGTTATGTCTGTGGACTTGTGTTTGAAGGCGCAAAGCCTTATTTGGATGAGGCGATTGTGAAGATAGACGCCAGCGGCGGACGAAAGTTTCAGCGTCAACTGGCAAGTTACCTGAAAACCAAAGTCAACATCCGCGAGGCAAGCCCGCAGCGCATTCGGCGTGTCACTGCCGGTGATTCCAGCCGCAGTAATCTGCTGCAGCTTGCGGATATGGTGTGCGGCGCGGTGGCACGCTCATTGTGGGAAGAGAAAGCCAATGCAGGCGATTTCCGCAAAATTATCAAGCACCGGGAAATCTCGGTGCAGGTTCAACCGGAGTAACTCAAGATTTGAGTGAAGATTTAGTTGAAGATTTCGGCCTGCTCGCTAGGCAAAGCAGCGTTTCCGCAGGTGTGCCATGCACGCATCCATACTTGCCCCGTTTTGACGGGGAGGCGACAGTTCGCTCACAGGCCATTTGCGAGTTCATTATACCTTAGTTTGGGAAACATATTCCAATGACACCTCTCGACAATTTACCGATTGCTGCCAAATGCGGCGTTTTGGTCTGCGGCGGCGGGACTGCCGGGGCGATAGCGGCTATCGCGGCGGCGTCGGCGGGGGCGGATGTGCTGGTGGTGGAAAGTTTGGGGCAGCTTGGCGGGACGCAGTCGGCGGGGTGGGTGACGCCGATGATGCCGAACAAGATACTGACCGAGTCGCTGACGCACGGCATCAATGATGCGATTTTGCACCGGGCGGCCCAATACGACCCGCCGCCGACGGAGCATTCGGGCGATTTGCTGTGGTTCAACCCTGTCACGCTGGCATTAGTCTTGGATGACCTGCTGGCGGAAGCCGGGGCTAGGGTGCTGTATCACACGGTCATCAGCGACGCGATTGTCGAAGACGGGCGGCTGACGGGGATCGTGATTGAGAACAAAGCCGGGCGGCAAAGAATTAACGCGCAGGTGACGATTGACTGCACCGGCGACGCCGATGTCGCGTTTCGGGCGGGCGTTCCCTGCGTCTCCGGCGACCAGGACGACGGCCAAAACCAGCCGATGTCGCTGCGGTTTGCGCTGGCAGGCGTGGATCAAGAGCGGGCGGCAGTCTTCCTCGCCGACGAGCTGGGCATGAACTGTTATGCCCGTCCGCCGCTGTTTGAGATCGGCACGGGCGAGGCCAAAAACACGCCGCTCGGGCCGCTCCTCTGCGAAGCAATCGCGAAAGGCGTGCTGGCTGAAGACGACCTCGGCTACTTGCAGTTCTTTTCCATGCTGGGCCGGCCCGGCGAATTGGCGTTCAACTGCCCGCGCATTGCCGGGCTGTCGGCGACGGACCCGTGGGATTTGTCCAAAGCGCAAACAATCGGACGCCAGAAGATACGGCGCATCGCCCGGTTCTTCAAGACATTCGTGCGCGGCTTTGAGAACTCTTACATCGGCACGATTGCGCCGATGGTCGGCATCCGGGAGTCCCGGCGCATCACGGGCGATTATACGCTGACCGAAGAAGACTATCTGACCGAAGCGCGGTTCCCGGATGCCGTCGCCCGCAATTCGTACCCGATTGACATTCACAGCACCAAAGCCAAAGGCGGGCTGGTGATGAAGCACCTGCCGCCGGGCCATTACCACGAAATCCCGTACTGCTGCCTGCTGCCGATTGGCATTGAAAACTTACTGGTCGCGGGCCGCTGCCTGTCCGCGACCTTTGCCGCGCAGGCCGCCGTGCGTATCCAGCAGAATTGCCGGGCTTTGGGCGAAGCCGCCGGCCTTGCCGCCGCGCTGGCGCTCGAAGAAGGTGTCACGCCCCGGCAGATAAACACAGACGAACTGCGGCGGCGCTTGAACGCGCAGGGGGCGCAGATATAGCCATGAACCCTTCCTATGTACGCCTGCAAGTCGTCCGGCCTGCCGCAATGGAACGGTTTTCAGCGTGGCTGGATTTGCCGGAGATGGAACCGCCGACAGTAGTTCATTCATCGGAAGCCGTGGACCGTGCTGTCGCCGATGGTGCTTGGCGCGGTGTATCTTTCCTTGTCTTTGAATACGATGATTGGACAGTTTTCGATGACATGACCGGCATTCTCAGCACGAAAACAAGTGCGGACTGGCTGCGGCTGGCGGCGGACGACCGACTTGTCTTTGCGGGTTACAATGATTCCGTGCCCTATGGACAGCTTGTGGAAGTTCGGGAAGGCGAGATTGTTCGCAATTTTTTGGACGACCAACAAGACCCCGCGCACAATATCAACGAGGGCCGGCTTGGGTTTGAGGAAAGTCATCCGATTAACACCTGGGTGGAGGCGGCCTCTTTTGTGGATGGTGACGACAGGGCAGGCAGCCAAGACTATGAGACGCTCTGGATTTTTCAATCTGTCTCTTGAAAGGCAATGTTGAAGACATTACAAATGGAAAAACTAGATTTTCACCGCCGCACGGTTCAACGCATTTTGACGGCGATTGCTGATATTCCCTATTCCGACCCGGCAATTGCTCACGAAGCGATCTTTGATACAGTCAATGACCGTTACCTCGTCATGTCGGTTGGCTGGAAGGAACCAACCTACCGGCTGCATTTCTGTCTGGTTCATGTGGACATTCAAGACGAAAAGATTTGGATTCAGCGGGACGGGACGGAAGACGGGATCGCTTACGACCTGGAAGAAGCCGGTGTTCCGAAGTCCGACATCGTGCTGGCGTTCCACTCGGAAAGCGTCCGCCCTTACACCGGCTACGCGGTGGCCTAAGCGCTTGTAGAGAATTATTTACGGAGCGTCATTATTGTTCATCTTTCGCTAACCCCGCTGCTTCCCCTCTGCGGCTTCGCGTTTTTGGCCGGGTTCATGGACTCGATGGTTGGCGGGGGCGGACTGATTCAGCTTCCGGCACTGTTTATTCTGCTGCCGGGCGTCGCCGCGCCGACAATTCTCGGCACGAACAAGCTGGTTTCCATCACGGGGACAACCGTTGCCGCGAGCCAGTATGCCCGCCATGTCAAGATTGACTGGCCCGTGGTGCTGCCCTCGGCACTTGCCGCGTTTGCGTTCTCGGGGCTGGGGGCGCATCTCGTCATCGGGGTCCGCACCGAGACGCTGCGGCCGTTTATTCTGGTGCTGCTGGTGCTGGTCGCGGCGTATGTGTTTGCCCGCAAGGACTTTGGCGCAAGCCACGCGCCCCGTTTGACGGTGAAGCAGCAGAAGCTGTACGGGGTGGGGGCGGGCTGCATTCTTGGGCTGTACGACGGGTTCTTTGGACCCGGCACCGGCAGCTTTCTGATTTTCACGTTTGTGGGGCTGTTCGGCCTGAGCTTTCTCGCGGCGTCGGCATCGTCTAAAGTCATCAATGCGGCGACAAATCTTGCCGCCGTGCTGCTGTTCGGGTTCACGGGGCATCTACTGTATGCACTGGCCCTACCGATGGCGGCCTGCAACATCGGCGGCTCGGTGCTGGGAACGCGGCTGGCTGTGGCGAAGGGCAGCCGGTTCGTGCGGGTGCTGTTTCTGGTCGTCTTGACGGGGATTATCGCTCGGTTCGCATGGGACACGTTCCCTCATTATTTTTTGCCGAATTTCATTGACACCACGCCAAAGTGGTGGTAAAATACAACTATGGAGCATTTGCTGGACCATCTTACGGAACTTGGGCTGACCGGCTATGAAGCATCGGTCTATCTTGCGCTCCTTTCCCGCGCCGGGTTGTCGCCGCTGGAGCTGGCAGGACGGGCCAAAGTGCCGCGTCAGCGGATTTACGATGTACTGGAAGCTTTATCGCAGAAGGGGCTGTGCCTGAGCCGGGATACGGCCCCGCGTACCTACTTCGGGATTGACCCGACTATCGCGCTGGAACACTTGAGCCGGCAGAAGGCGGAGAAATTGGAACGGGAGCGAGAACAAGCCGCCCGGACGGCCCGCGACTTGATTGCGGAACTGACGCCGCTCTTTCAAGCGGGGGGCGGCCTGGACAACCCGCTAAACTTTATCGAGATTCTGGCAGACCCGGACCGGATCGCCGCGCGGGCGCTGGAACTGGCACGGGCGGCGCGGGTGCGAGTCAACTCCTGCATCAAATTTCCGTTAATCTTGTCGGCAGAGCAGAACTGGCGCTTCCTGCGCGAGCCGCTCACGCACGGGGCGCTGTACCGTGCCGTCTACGAAAAATCGGCGCTGGAAACGCCGCCGGTGCCGGAGTGGATTGACACGTTCCACGAGAGCGGCCAGCAAATACGGGTTGCCGACGCCGTTCCCGTCAAGATGCAGGCGTTCGACGACCACACTGCCCTGCTGTCCATGCAGGACCCCGTCGGCGGCCCGCCGAGCTTCACCGTGGCCGTCATCCGCCACCCCGGAACAGTGGCGTTCCTGAACATGGCGTTTGAGCGCCTTTGGGAAGCCAGCAAGCCGCTGACCGATTTGGAGAAAGATCGGTTTGGAGAAAGAACGGGATGAGCGAAGAAGCAATAAAGACTGAACTTAAGACTGAACTTAAGGCTAAATTTAGAACTGAACTGCCGAAATGTACGCTGATCGTCGCGGACGATCTGCCGCCGGGCCTTGCCGCAAACACCGCTGCCGTGCTGGCCGCGACGCTGGGAAAGCAAATCCCTGCGCTGATCGGGGCCGACTTGCCGGACGCCGCCGGTCTGAGGCATGCCGGCCTTGTCTCGGTCCCGCTGCCGATCCTCAGCGCGAGCCGGGCACAGATCAAGCAGCTTTGGGAACAAGCCGCTGCGACCGACGGCTTGACAGTGGTAGACGTGACTGAGCCAGCTCAACGCGCCCGCACTTACGCGGAATACGCGCGGACACTGGCGGAGACGCCTGCCGAAACCTTAGACTATTTAGGCGTGGCTTTGTGCGGTCCCAAGAAGTCCGTTACCAAACTCACCGGCAGCCTGCCGCTCCTGCGATGAACAGTGCAAACAAGGAAACTCATGGATATTACGCCAAATTTTACAATTCGCCCGTTTGCGCCCGGCGATGCCGCCGCATTCCACTCTCTGAACAGGCAGTGGATCACGACGCTCTTTCAAATGGAAGCGAGTGATGAAGCGGCGCTGTCCGACCCGGAAGGCACGATCCTGACACCGGGCGGCACGATTTTTGTGGCGGAACAAAGCGGCACTGTCGTAGGCTGCGTGGCGCTGCTGCCGATGTTGAACGAGAGCTATGAAGTCGCCAAAATGGCGGTGGCGCAGGAAATGCAGGGGCGCGGGGTAGGGCGGAAGCTGCTGGCGGCTGCCATTGATTGGGCACGCGCACGGGGCGCGAAGCGGCTGTACCTGGAAAGCAACCATGTTCTCGCGCCTGCCCTGCATCTGTACGAGTCGGTGGGTTTTCGTTACCTGCCGCCGGAGGAAATTGTCGCCTCTCCCTATGCCCGCGCCGATGTGTTTATGGAGCTTTGGCTGACAGAAGATTGGTTGACAGAAGAAGCGGCTCGGACAAGACGGGAAGCGTAATGCGAAACGTGCTGCCCTGGCCCAGAATGCTTTCCACTTCAATATGACCGCCGTGCGCCTCCACCGTGAGCTTGCAGAACGTCAGCCCGAGGCCGGTGCTTAAAGTGCGCCCGCCCAGCCGCGAGGCGACCTGGCTGAACTTGTCGAAAATCCGGTCAAACGCTTCGGCGGGAATGCCTTCGCCGGTGTCGCTGACCGAGAACACGACCGAGTGCGTCTCCGCGTTGAAGCCGGCTTCAATCGTGATAATCCCGCCGGAGGGCGTGAACTTGATGGCGTTGCCTAACAAGTTCACGAGAGTGCGGCGCAGCTTGTTCTCGTCGCCCCGGAGTGGCGGCAGGCCGGCATCGATTTTCTGCGTGAGCGTGAGCTTGCTGCTCTGCGCCAGCCACGCGACCTGGCGGACGGCGGATGCCACGAGACTTTCGGGCGACTGCACGGCGTAATCAAGCTGCATGGAGCCGGATTCCAGCTTCTCGACATCTAACAAATCATTGATCATGCCGAGCAGCGTTTCACCGCCCAGAATGGCAATGTCCATCATCTCGCGCTGGTCCGCGTTCAGGTCGCCGACGACTTCCAGGGTCTGCATTCCGCCGATTACTGAAGTCAGCGGCGTCCGCAGGTCATGAATAATCATGTGCGTGATGTCGTCGCGCAGCTTCTCCAGCTCCTGCAAGCGGCGGTAGCTGTCCTGAAGCTCCGCCGTGAACCGGGTTTCTAAATCATGGACGCGCCGCCGCTCGGTGACGTCTTCCAAAGCCAGCACGAGAAGCTCCGTGTGATCGCCCGGACGCAGCTCGCGGGCATTTAAGAGCATCACGCGGCGGCCAATCACCGGAAAATCATGTTCCAGTTCGTAATCGTTGAACACGGCGCTTTGCGGCACGATGTCTTCCAAAAGGGTTCGGAGCGCCGGGATGTCCCATTGCCCGTTGCCGAGATGGTAGATAAGCTGCCCTTCGGTCTCCGCCTCAGAGACGTGAAACGTCTGATAAAATGCCCGGTTTGCGCTGCGGACGCGCAGGTTGGGGTCCAGCATCAGCAGCGGCTCGCGCACGGTGTCGACTATGTTCTGAGCATAGGATTCAATCTCGGCCAGAAGCCGCTCGGCATGACGCCTCTCGGTGACATCTTCCATCGCCAGCACGAGAAGCTCGGTATGGTCGCCGGGGCGCAGCTCGCGGGCGTTCAGCAGCATGACTTTCCTGCCGATGGCCGGAAAATCATGCTCGATTTCATAGTCGTCAAAGACAGATTTTTGGGGGATGATGTCTTCCAGAAGTGTTCGCAGCGCCGGAATATCCCACTGCCCGTTGCCAAGCTGATAGATTAACTGTCCTTCGGTCTCTTCGGCCGAGACATGGAACGTCTGATAAAAAGCGCGGTTTGCGCTCCGAACACGCAAATCAGGGTCCAGCATTAAAAGCGGCTCGCGCACGGTGTCCACGATATTTTGAGCATACGACTCGATTTCGGCAAGCACCCGCTCGGCCCGCCGCCGCTCGGTCACGTCTTCTAAGGCCAGCACCAGAAACTCGGCGTGGTCGCCGGGCCGCAGCTCGCGGGCGTTCAAAAGCATGACTTTCGGGCCGATGGTGGGGAAGTCATGCTCAATCTCGTAGTCATTGAACACGGATTTCTGCGGGATAATGTCCTC
>JAABUO010003784.1_pt1 | contig 17968 bp, 23 predicted proteins | sample 5559291 | NCBI WGS metagenome assembly JAABUO01 (sample SAMN10711878, study PRJNA513372) | rock metagenome | isolation source: Antarctica rocks | place: Antarctica: Victoria Land, Finger Mt sud | reverse complement strand
GTACATAGCCAAGTTCTGGCGCATGGGCTCCAGCTTGGCATAGGTCTCCTTGTAGCCTTCCCACAACCCTTGCACCTCCTGCAGGATCACTTTGTGATAGATAGATAGATAGATAGATAGATAGATACACTTGTATGCAAGCAGATCTGGATCATGACAGCGCAGGAGTCATGGCTAGAGATCATCCAATGCGGTGTTAGGTCTTGTACATGAGACACACCTTCTGGTATGTCTCAGTCTTGGTGGTGATCTGGGCTTTCTTGTCTGCCAGTTGATTGCACAGATCAGCAAACTGAGCCTGACACAGCGCACCACTGTCCTGCAGCTCCTTCTTCATAGATTTCTTCAGGTCTGCTGCCAAGGCATCAACCTGATCTTGTACACCCTGCAGGTATGTCATGATACCTGTGCAAGATGTGCTACTGTGTTTCATATAATCTAACAAATGACAAACCGACACCACAGTTCGAAACAAAAAATTGAACAATCAGACACAAACCGAATGCATCCTTGTTCCCGGGGTGTTTTGACGCTAATAAATACGGGTATGCTCAAGCCTCTCAGTCGCAGCAAATTTCCAGCCGTGAAAGGTTAGCTGTCTCCAAAGGTATCTTTACATTTTGTGCAGCCTGGTGGTATTCAAGAACACTGCTGCTTTCCACCAGTGTGAGCTTCAATGCTGTGGGCTTAAATTGCCAAGCAGCAAATGCATACAAAACCCAAGGGCAAAGGCAACTTGAGAATGGGAACGTCTGCCAGGACTGCTGCAACAACTGCCAAAATTAATAAGGGCTATAACCGCACCCCAGTTGTGGCTGAGCATGCTAGACTGCTGCATGTACAGCTCAGATGCAACTGCCCTCATGTGCACATCTGAGCACTAGCGACCTCTCAGGAGAGCTGTCATTCTTGCATGTAAAAGAAAGCACATGGCCAGCAGGTTACCTGAATGATTTCAGCTTGCTTCTGGCGGGCATTGGCCTTCTTGCTGGACACCACCTTCTGCAGCACCCTCTGTAGATCTGCCAGCTCAGAGCCCTCTTCATCACTGCAGCAGGAGCATCTGAGGTCATAGAAACTGCATAGCATCTATTACTACTTACAAGCAGAGATGTTTGTGCAGCATTCAGGTGAAAGCTTGATGTGACAGCAATGAATCTGCCCTGTGACCTGGGCCTTTGGTATGACAGCCCTAGGGCCTGTCTAGCTTGCAATGGCAAGCGTGATGCATCAGGGAAGTCTGAAAATGCCACTGCAAGGCATGTGCTTCTGCAGATTGTCATGATGTCCTGCAGGCTACATACTGACTGCATTTGCAAAATGTCTTGAACCATATGCTGCAGGTCATGTTCTGACCATATCAGATGTGTCCTTATGCTGTGCAGTGAAGCTGAAGAAGATGATTACCTGTCACCATCCTGACTGGTCATGCCTTGAACCATGTGCTGCAGCACACCTTTGATGGAGGGGCCAGCAGCAGCCCCTTCCTCTTCTTCACTGTCTGATGGCTCCTCTAGAGCAGGCTGTGCCTTTGCAGCCTTGCCTCTACCTGTGTTTGCCAGCAGGTACATGTCAAGCAATATGAGCTGTATGATTGTAATGTCATAGAGTACATTAGGAAACGTAGTCGCTTTTATAATGATGCATTGCATAGCATTTAACAACTCAATAGAGGAATTGTAAGGCTGTCGGGACCCACTCGGGACAGTTATACGACAAGTTGGTCTTCGTAGTGATGGTACATAACAGTCATACTTTTATGTGATAAAAATATACTTAAACAATGGATACTAGAGATTAACAGGTCAGTCTGCTGTGTTGGAGCATAGTTATCAGCGGGAGAGTGCTGGCAACTCTTGCCACAATCACAATGGAAACTGGCAAGCCATAGACACAAGATTTCAATGCACCAAGGAGGCATTTCAGCCACACAGACATTCATGATCACAGCGCCTTGCATGCAAGGTGGAGTCTGTTGGTGCTCAGCAACAAGCAACTCAGCGGATGTCATATCATGTACAAGGAAACCATACAGGCCAAGAAGGTACAGGCCAAGAAGATACAGGCAATAAAGGCATATGCTAGAAGTTTCAGGGATGTAGGCGTTGATGGGCAGTGATCCCTGAGCACTAACCTGCCCACTGGACCTGCAGATGCGGTCACTCCTTGACAGACACCGCACAATGATAACAAAACATGCGCAAAGGGCTGTCTGAAGCAGGAGCTCCTGCAAGGCACAGCATGGCCGACCCACTGTTGTGCTGCAGGCATCTGTTGTAGCGCTGGCTGTTGCAGCGCTACAACAGATGCCTGCAGCACAGGGACAGGGGCTGGGGATTTCATCAAATATTCATTTTTCATGATTTCTTATGTTTTGTATAATTCTGAATGCCTAAATGGTCAAGTGCCTAAATGCTTATGCTGTTATGTTCATATATGCGGTGTGGCAAGAGGTGCACACCTGCTCTGGGCTTGCCTTGTTTGGCATGGCCTGCTTGCTGTACCCCAGTAATGCCCTGAGCCCTGGGGCCTGCCTGCTTCCTGCCCTTCCTGTCATCTTGGTACACCTCAAAGGTATCACCTGCAGGGTTCCTTGGCTGACCGTTCGTGCCTGTGTCAAGCACAACAGAATGTCAGTGATCAACACTCCCTGCCTGCAACTGTTTTCCAGGCCATGATCAGACGAGCAGAAAAACACTAGCATTGAAGCAGAGCTTGATTGTGCAGGTGTCTGAGTATCGTGTGTGCAACTGCCTTTGATCGATAGGCATCACCTTACACCGTTGCAGTCACACTGTGCACAAAAGAGGTGCTGCATGAAAAACGCATTAGCGTACAGCGTAGTATTGCAGTGTACCTGCTTTGCCAGTCAGGGCCTCCAAAGGGGTGGCAGGCCGCCCTTTAGCAGGGCCTTGCTTCTTGGCAGGAGTGGGCAGCCTCCAGTTGGAGATGTCCCGAAGGGCATTGCCTTTACTGTGAATCTTGGCAGGGGAGGGCCTGATGGACTGAATCAGAGCCTGCTGCAGCCCTAGATCTACTTCTATGTCCTCTGTATCACCTGTCGTGTCAGCTGAAGGGGCTGGCACGGGAGCCATGAATGGCAGCTTGTTGACATGGACACGCTTCTGGCCTGAACCATAAACACCCATATCAGTACTAGTAACATGTTACTAATGGTAACACCTGCAGTGCATGCTACTCCTGAAAGCCTGCATTTCTGTCCCATACCTGAAACGCTTACTGCCAAAGGGTACAAAGCCGCACAAGTCAGGTGCTATGAAGCAGCCATGTATGGTAATACACAGCGCAGCACAACAATGATGCTCAGAGTCAGACCCATGCCACTACAGTGGCATGATAGTGGGGAGCAAGCAGCACACAACATGCTGTTTATTTTTTCTTTTTCCTTTTTTTTTTCTCAAAAAAATGCTGCTGCAGAGGCATCGATTAGGATAAAGCCCTCCCTAACTTGTGACCCCAGTATTGCACAGATTTGCCACCCCAGGTGCTGACCTGTCTGTTGTGCACCACCCTTGACCACAGGCACAAACACGGCAGGCGTGCCTTGCTCCTCTTCCTCAAAGACTGCGGCAAAGCTGACATTGTTATCCTCAGCTTCATTGCCCATGACATCCTCAGTCTGTTGGTCTGGTGCTGCCATCTGATAGGCAGCTCTGCAGGGAACAGCTGACTGGCCCCTGTAGGCTTTGCCCATGAACTGAAGGGGGGACTGCTGCCTTGCTGGTGGGGCTGGTGCGTCTTCCAGCATGGCGTCCTCCTCTACCTCCACCACTTCTTCTGCCTGCAGTTGTATGGTGCAGGTCCTAGTGGCCAGTTTTGTGACAGCTGTGCAAGAGTGCAGATGCCGCAAGCATGTTGAGATGTGTGTGAGAGACATCCAGTTGTGCAGTCATGCTCAGGATGCAATATCTGCTTGAGGCTGCAACAGCACGCACATGCATGCTATGCCATGACAACACTGATGTGAGCAAGCAAGAAATGATTGTAGAGTGTATATGGCAGCCGCTGTTGATGCATGGTCAAGAGTACATCTTCTCCTGGAAGGGTGCATCCTCACTTACTTCTGACATCAGAGCAGCCCTCTTCAGCCGACCACCCTGCTTTGCCTTGTGCTTGGCAGCAGCCTTGATGGGCAGCACCTCCTCATCAGACTCTTCATCTTCTTCATCAGCCACCTCTGCAGCCTTACGCTTGCTGGCCTGCTGGCGCAGCTGCTGCTCCTGAGGGGCCTTTGTGGGCCTGCCCCTGGGGCGCTTAGCAGGGCCCTCCTCGGCCGTGGCCTTAGCTGCATTGTGTGGCTGTTTGGAAGTGCCTTGCTGCTTCTCCTGCTTAGGCTGTCTGGGTCTGCCCTTTGCGCCCTTGGGCTGTGTTGCCTTGTCAGCAGCCTTCTTGGCAGCTGCCTTGGCAGCCGCTTTGGCCTGAGTAGGCTCGTACTCATCTGACTCAGCATCTGAAGCGGCAAAGTCTAAGTCCTTCCCAACAGCCTGTGCTGGCTGCTGCTTCTGGTGTCCTCTCTTCTTCTGCTGCTGACCTGCTGCCTGGCGCACCTCCTGTGCATCTGCTTCTTCATCTGATGCATCGTTGCCATCACCGAGCTGCTGGGAGCTCTGCTTGTGCTTCAGTGGCATGTTGTTGTAGGTAGCTGGAACATCGTCATTCTCTACCTCTTTGGCTTTGTCTTCATGCGCTGAAACATGTCTTGCTCTTCGTGCTTGCTGTCCTTGGACCTTTGCAGGCTGCTGCTGCTGCTGCTGCTGCTGCTGCTGCTGCTTAGGTGCTGCTGCTTGTTGCTGCTTGGCAGGGTTCTCAGCAGGAACAGGTGCACGCTTTGCAGTGACAGGGACTCTGGCAGGCTCTGACTCATCCTCACTAGTAGCTTGCAGGAACAGTCTGCGCTGCCTTTGCTTTGGCTGCTCAGGCTTCGCTTGCTTGCTGTTATCTTGCCCATCTTCTCTGCTGGGACTTGCAGCTGACTGTGCCTGCAGAGGGCTGTCAAGAGCTTCACACCAGCTTGATTACAGTGACAGCTTATCTTCCTGTGCAACCAATTTTGCAACTGCAGCAATGGCAGTTTGTTGCAGTCCTGAAGCGGACAACATGATATTGGAGGAAGGCTTCATAACTGACACACGTTTGGAGGACAGCTTCTAACGGCTTTGGCCTCAAACTAGGCATTGCTTGATTGATCAGCATGGAATGGCCTAAAGTGTAATACAAGCATGGTCTTCAGCACTGCAGCGCAGCAGGTCAGATGTCGCCATCATGACAGAGAGTCAAAGCCTACCTGTGCAGCTGCATCATCTGCTCCAGCCTGCACCTGTCTTGCCTCAGGCACTTGCTGCCCAATCGCCATCCATTCAGAGTCGTTGCCAGAGTCACGCTGTGCCGCAGCCTTCTCAAGAGCAGCAGCCTGCAGTGCTGGGGCAGCATCCTGCGCGTGTGCCTGCTGCCCAGGGCCTCTTGGTGCAGCTTTGAGCCCAGCACGCTGCTCATGTGGCATTGGCTCAGAGTCAGGTGGCTGATCATGCAGCTGCTGTTGCCTGGCTGGTGCTGCGCTGTTTGTGACCTGCTGACCAAGGGCAGGTCCACCAGGCTTGGCGGAAGGGGCTGGGCTGGGCAGTGCCCTTTGGTGGGGTCTCTGAGGGTGAGAAGGGGGGTTGGAGCTGGCAGACCCCTGGGGAGCAGGCCTGGCAACAAGATCCTGGTCCTTCGTTGCATGACTCTGCTCCTGTAATGACAGTAACACAGCGCTTCAAAGTTGGGTTCGTCTGTAGCAGCTAATGCTTTAAGGCGCACACACAAAAGCATGTGCATGTTGATTCTCACAGAGAAGCACTGAGTTGGCTTATGTGGGCTCTGCAGCCATGTAGACTTGCATACAGCTGCTTTCACTCTTGAAGCTTCACACCTGAACTTTGCCATTTGGCTTCACCCTGCTATGCTTGCTCTGCCTCACAGGCTCCTGCTGATCCTGAGAGAAGAGCCCAAAGCCCTCCATATCTTGTTCGTCATCAGTAGGGGCTACCTGCCGCCTGCTCTTGGGCAGCTCTTGGGCGTTATTCTTCCTCAAAGGGGCTGATGGGCCTGCCCTGCCCTTGGCTCTGCCTGTAGGTGGCTTTGAAGCAGCCCTAGAGGCCTGACCACTAGCCCTGGTTTGTCTTGGCTCCAACACTGGCCGCAGCTGCTGCTGCTGCTGCTCAGCTTCACCAGCAGCTTCTGAGCCTCCATTTGAAGACTCAGTCTCGCTGTCTTCACCTTCTGACTCAGCATACAAGGGCCTGCTGCGGGCCTGGCTCCTTGCTGGGGCCTGGGGCTGCTGGCAAACTGCCCTGGAAGACTGAGCAGGGCCACTGTGTTGGATCTGCTCAGGCTGTCCAGTAGAGGCACTGCGTGTCTGGCGGGGCAGAGCTGACTGTCCAGAGCCTGCAGGCAGCGTAACAGAGTGTGTCAAGTGGATTTGCAATGTATCCTATGGCCATATGATACTTGTCAACAGCTCATGAGGCCCAAGACTTGATGCACACAGCAGCAGACTCTGCATGCATTGGCTAACACACTTAACCAAGTCAGGCTGGCCAAGCAGTCTAGACTACATCAAAACCGCATCTGAGTTGTATGGTGGTACTTCATCTTCTGTGCATGCCCACCTGGGAAAGGATGGTATACTGCTTGGCAGTCAACTAAAAAGGCCAACAACGAACACATACCTCTCTTTGTTTTCCATTGGCCCTGCTGTCCAGGCAGACTCTTCACAGGCAGCTGTTCATCCTTGCTTGCTGGCAGCTTCTCTACAGGCCGAGCAGCTGCCAGCAATGGGTCACCATGAGGGGGCAGAACTTGACCACGCTGAAGGTGAGCAGGAGCTCTTTGGGATAGGGCAATGTTGGTGGGGTCATCCAATACCTCCTCAGAAGGGTCAGATGATGAGTCAGATCCCTGACTGCCCTCTTGATAATGTCCAGCCCTTTCGTCCTGTACAGGCAGGGTCGCATTTGCCAGTGAGCTGAAATCAGGCTCTTTCAGTACCCTCAGCATAGAAAGCACCCATGTGGGAGTTTGGATGCCTATTGAGCTTCGACTGAAAGCTGTTCCTGAGTCAGCATGCTGCCTTTGGGAACATCATGCCGACACAGACTCAAGGAAGGCTTTTCACTGAGATAGGCTAGTTACGTCCTCAAGACAAGTAGTCAAATGATGCATCAGACTTTTGATGAGAATGCCCCTCAGGCAGCGTCGAGGGGCACTCGTATACACAGAACTGACAATCTGCCTACGTCTATGTAGTCAGCATACACTACATCTAACACACTCTGATGGGCTACTCAAAGGAGGTAAGTAAAGCATGTGTAGAAGCTGACAAAATCCATTCAGGTCATTATGCATCCAGGACCAAACAGAGTCACACAACTAGATATGCCTTGCAATGCAGTACAAGCTACACTAGGACGCCCAAACGCAAAGCCCACCTGTTGTTCAACAGCAGGGGATCCAGCAGTGTCATCATTCACTCCTTCTAGTGCATGGCGCCCAAAACCATGTGCCACCTCCTGTGACCTAGCTGCAGCTAATGTCTTACTATCCTTGGACTGCAGCAAGCTGATGCCATGCACAGCTGGATGTTGACGCCCGCCAGATGCGTTCTGGGGAGCTACAAGAGCAGCCGTACGGTCCTGCATTACAAGCAGCAATGCCATGGATGAAGAGAGTTTGATACAGCAGACGTATCTTTTGAGCTGGGAGGACAGAAGCTAAGGCATACTCAGCAACAGCACGCTGTGATTTGTGTGTTGCAGATGTCTGACTTCACAACTCAAAAAGTGAAACGGCCAGCTATAGCATCACAAGGCAGATACTGACAGAGTTTTGGCAGCATACTTGCGTGGCAGCAGGCCTTTGCTGCTGCACAGTGGCACTGCTGGGCCTGGCTTTCGCACTGGACGGCTGCAAGTCCAGGGAGCCCTTCTTTAAAGTAGAAGGAAGACCGCTGGTGCTTGGCCTGAAAGACAGTGTCTGCATTGTCCTGCAAAGCAGCAATCCAGGACATCAGCATTGTGCTTACTGGCAGCTCAGGAAGAGCAAACACCTTGCTGCTTGCTGCAGTGTGAAAGCTATGTGCAGGGGTGGTCACAACTGTTAGTGGAAGGGCCCCTGAGACCAAGTTACGTTTTCACCGGAGAGCATACATGCATGCTGTCACAGAACATTTGCGATTACTCAAGCATGTACATGACTTTAGTCACAGATGTTGGCACAAGGCATGTTGACCCACATAGACATCTTGACGCGAGGCTGTGGTCTCTGGGTGAGCTCAAAGAAGCTGTCCTGGCTGTCACTCACAGGCTTGCCTGCTGGAGGCTTCACCAGGTTTGGGGCAACCTACAGACAGATGGCCTCACACAGTCAGCAGCACACAACACACCAAGACAAGTGGCTGATCAAGGGGAATGTGCTTGTCAATGTCTGATTGCAAATCTCTGCTTGTTCACAGCAATGCAGGACCCAGCATCACTTGGCAACTTCAGGAACTGTGATGGTGTATCATCACAGCTTCATCAAGGGGAAAGGCCGGTGTACAGAGTCATTATACAGAAGCGTCACAGGTGAGTCAAGAGCATTCAGGCTGCAGTACCTTCTTGATGACAGCAAGAAGGACATCCAGATCATCCTTCTTGAATGTCAAGCTGAGACACTGGGACCTGCAGCCAAGGAAGCATCACTTTCATGCCATTGAGCCACAGTTCCAAGCTCAATAAAAGTGTCTGATCCATGACTTACTTGTCAGAAGCATTAAAGTGGTCAAGCAGGATGTCTGGGGTCTCCTTCAGGCACAATTTGAGCTGAACATGGCGTGAATCATTTCCAGGCAAGGCCTTGGCATCCACACTGGAGATGTTACCTGCAATCCATGTGAGCCTCTCAATCAGACGCATGTGCGCTCAAGACTGGACACGCCGCCCTGACAATTTCAGAACCCTTGTGGCTTTACAAATTGACTTGTACAGACAAACCATCAGACTTGACACTCTGTGTATCTGTCACTGGTACAGGGCAGAGGCATGCAAGCATGCTGCAATGCCAAGCTGCTCTCAGTTAGCAAGATGCAGCCAGGGTGTCCAAGTTCCAACATGAATGGCCAGTCCAGAGATGATGCACAACAGCAGCAACAGAGCTAAACAAGGTCCAAGCTCTATATCAAGTACGAGCGACGCACTTGTTATGCCAGTTCATCCAGTGCAATGAGCAGGCTTGTGAGATGTTGCACTCACTGTAGAAGATGTCAAGCAGGTCTGGCGGGGGCTCCTCTGAGTCTTGGTCAATGTCAGGCACCACCACTGCTAGACTAAGGTGCTGCTTGCCCACATCCACCCAGTTGCCATCCACTGCCCTGATGTCCTGGCTGCCTCCAATGCTGACTTCAGCTGCCTTGAAAGAGTGTACGCTGCAGTGCACATGCAAGATTTTGGTGTTAGGATTGTGTAGACAGACACTGACAAGTTACAGAAAAACTGGAGGCAAGCCAGACAGAGGCAAAGGCATCAGGGGAGCGTCTGATGAAGAAATGAGGTTCATACTATGATAAGTGCATAAGAAAGGATACATGCTAACAAGAAAGCAGACTTGATGATTCATTGGCATACAATGTTGATGCTGCCAAGTGGCAAATGCACATGTTCTGCTCCCTATGTCCTAAGCCCTCAACCCTGAAAATTTACTGAGGCAGTGCTTGCAGGGGATGAGCTACCTGGCTGATGATCCCTGAGAAGTATTGTAGGCTTTCACCAGCTGTCTGACCTCATTGGTGAGGCCACTTGCATCCACATCCTGCACCAGTCACAGCCACTATGTCCACTACATGTCCACTATATGTCTCCACTATGTGTCTCCACTATGTGTGCACTATGTAAACACTTCTCTCCTCTCTGTCTACAATGAACAGGTGCCATGACTAGCTGCTCTTGATCAACTTAGTGATGATGTCACTGATGAGCAGTTAGACAATGACCAATGCTCTGCAGCAATGACTAACCAGCCCAGTGCCTTGAATACAGGTGTGAGCCAGTTCACACACACCTGGACTGACTTGTTGACCAGCACCTCAAAGATGGCTTTGACCTTGGGCTGGCCCTGGAAGGTGATGCCACCATCCCTCAAGGTGTCCTGCTTGGCAGCGCGGTACAGTATCTCCATCACATCAGCCTACCACACAGTGCAGCCCACCAAGCTGTTACATCGTGAGCATGTGTATGACTTGTGGCAGGGTGTCAAGAAGGTAGTCTAGGATTACACATCTGGATGAGTGGACACAGCAATATTCAGAGACTCTGACGCCAGATCCCTGGTATGGGCCATTGCAATGTTGTACTTGAGCATTAGGGGCAAGTATAGGAATAGAAAGTGGCTGCTATGCAGCCAGGGTGAGTGCAAGGAGTAGTACCTGGGTAGAGTAGTCCCCACAAGAAGCTACCACCTGACCAAACAGTTGCTTACACCCCTCCTCAAAGCTGAACAGCAGCTCTCTGTTGCTCTGGGACCTGGTGGTTAGCTCCAACAGCAGCTGAATGCACTTCCTCCTTTGGATGACACCCGCCACACTGCAAGCCATGCACCCTTCAGCACAGCATCTACCCTTTGCGTGTTCATTCACGAACCTGCATGGCTCACGCTCCTGCACTTGGGTTGTTCACTCATGTTGGAGACGCCAAGTATGCAGGTTGTCCACCAGCCGTAGATGATTTGACTTTGTGTCGAGTACACAAGGATGAGTCTCATATTTGTGCTGGACAGATGACACTGCTTGCCCAAAATGCGAGTGAGATCAATACAATATTACCTTGATGCTGCCAAGCTGACCAGACGCTTCACAAAGACTGCACCACACCTGTCCTTGCCATGCACCATGCCCTGCTTGCCTGGACCTGCACACACATATCAGCAATATGAGACAATGTATAATCATGCACAGAGGGTCACGTGATCCATTCATTCATTCATTCATTACTTGGATACATGTTTCCCCTAGGTCAAGTACATACAGTCCTGAGTAACTCCCTGCATAAGGTGCTGTTCTGGCTGTCATATAGGAGGACACTTTTCAACTGTATGCGGTCAGGACACATGCTGCCAATTTCACAACAGCACTTGCTCCTCTGAGCTGCTGATTGCATCGTCCAAGCACAGCAGAACTCTGCGTGAACAAAGGCAGCAGCATAGTTGTACCTTTATAGTGACAGGCGCTCAAGTCTTCCACCGTCTGCAGCAGAACCATGGTGGCATGCTCCAGCTGTTTGTTAGATGCTCCCTGCATTCAGCGTCAAGACTCAATCACTTGATTGAAGTACAAAGTTTGGTACTCAGAACAGTGAATTATCACCAATAGGTGAGTTACTACCAGAACCATCACAGGAAAAGCCTGTGGTGTCACATGGTCAGGAGCCAGCAGGCACCATGTCTCATGATCATAGCTTACCTCTTGGGAAGACCTGTTCAGCTTGTCAAAAGCCTGACCCATGAGCTTGAGTACGGCGCTGTCCAGCAACACCCTTGCAAGCTGCTCTCTGCAACATATGCCAGAGAGGTCATACAGCAAAAGTTTCAGTGGTTTCTGACATGCAAAGCAAGACCTAGCAGACAATGCTGTTTGGTGTCCAGGCCTGCAGTCCTGTGACCAAGGCAGATGCAACTCACGTCAAGGCTGCAGGCAAGATCTTGAGCAGATGTATAAGAAGCTGCAGAGTGATGCTGCTCCAGCCTTTTGCTTCAGTGACAACCTGCAAGCACGCCAGGAGTGAAACACAAGCGATCAGCTGCTTGCAATCTGAATGCTGCAGACTTTGACAGCAAGCTGAGCAAGCTAATGCTCGCATTGCAAGTGCAGAGCACTTGACGCAAAGAGACGCTATTCGTGAAGTAACATGGTAAGACAGCTCACATTCTCCAGGTGTCCACAGACAGCTTGTATCTCAGCTTTGTTACAGACACTGACTTGAGTCTCAGTCAGCAGAGTCTTCAGTTCGGACAGCAGGCACTCCTGGTCAGTGCGAGCCAGCACTGACGCCAGAGTGATCTGCAAGCAGTCGCACTCAGACAGAGCCGGAGCGGAAAGCAGGTGTGCTTTGTATCGTCGGTTGCAGCTTCAAACTTGACACGGCTTCTGTACTGTTGAGCGGTGGCGAACCTTGCTGCCCTTCTGTCTTTTGGGTGCCATCGCGTTTGTGACGGTACGGACTTGCTGCCTCCCGTTGCTGGCGCTGCTGGCTTTCAAATAGTCACAAGTTGAAAGCCAGTCGCGTTTGCATAGACTAGACCTGGTACGGTGCCCCCAAGGGCCTGCTGGCAATCACTGCGTCAAGTAGCTGCGGGCAAGCTCCCCCTAAAATTCCTAGCAGCAGTAGCCGATCTGCAGAGCTGTCTGCAAGCAGCAAGAGTACGGTCGAAGCAAAGGATGAAGTCAAACCGCAGCACGACCTTACGCGACACAGCATGTCCGCCATGGGCCCACCGCCGCCAGAAACGAAGAGTCCAGTCTACCAAAAGGTCTACTAAGCAGTTCTCAATAAGCTGCAGCTTGACGGTCAGGCGTCTGCCGGTCATAATGTGATGACATATTGATATGTCAAGAGCTTGCTGTTAGGCATGCGCACATTTATCCACCTACACTACGATTGGACCACACCCTACAACATGAGGTGCCATTTCTGTGGAGATAGGTTCATTGTTGCAGCAGCAATGCTACATCTAGAGGCCCTGGGCTTAACAGTAAGGGCCAAGGAACAATGTATCAACATACAAGCCTCGTCAAACAGCTGATCTGCATGCTGATGACATGATCCACTGGTTGTCAGCGGTCCTTGCTGACATCAGCATAGCACTTTGTGACAAACATAGCTCATGTGTGTATGGCATGCATTGGGTATAGAACCAACAAAATTATTAACTTTGCTGCAGTTCACGCATTCTGTTCATCTCTGCAGCAAGCTCCTCACGCGCTCTGATCAGATACTCCCTTGCAATGCGCTTCTGCGAGGATCTGTAAACGAGGCATGCCCATTTGGCATCTGGTGTCCTGTCGCCCTCATTGTTTGCTTCAGCCTGTAATAAAAGTGACAGGTCAAATCAAACTGGTGCACAAGAAGCGGTGCTGATAACTCGCAGAGCTGGTTGCTACAGATACAATAGTTGCAAAGAATGTAGTTGCCTCATGACCCTCAAGATGTGATAACAAATACTGTGACAAAACCGTTGCAGTCTTGCTTGCATTTGCAGTCTTGCTTGCATTTGCAGTCAATGAGAGGTTACTATTATATCACACCCTGAGTCCCTGGTGCTTGTCCCCAAGCAAGCTAAAAGCAGTCTCTAGAAAGCAGCGTCAAGCAAGCTTGCATGAAGTCTGTGCAACACACAGTCTACAAAGTCTTAATCAACCCTGCAGCACCCACAGTAGTTGCAAGACATGACACAACAAGCTCTGCTAGTCCAGCTCCTATCAAGGGGTTTGCTGAAAGGGGTTACTGCATGTTTTACCCATACAACATATGAAACACACTATCATAGAGTGGGCTTGCAAGTCACCTCAATGAGCTTCATGTCGGCCTCCAGCGAGCCAGTACCACTTTCTCCCTCTAGCTGCAGGTGCTTCAGCTCCAGCAACCCAGCTAGTGTAGTCAAGACTGCCATGCGCTCTCCTGACTCCTCCACTGCAGGTAACACAGACATTGTCACTGCAGACAAGGTTGTCACTCAAGTGCTTTTCGCAGCAGACCTGCAGGCAGGCATGTGATCACAGAAGAGAGTAGTTTTCGCCCTTCAGCAAGTATGGCTCAGGTGCCATCAGGTGCAATGGACAGCTTTTGCATGAGGTCTTCTGCTGATGTGTTGTGCATCAAGAGATCTGGCTGGCCCCAGCTTGTGCTGTAGCAGTTTGCTGTGAAGGTCATGAACTGAATCTTCTGGTGGTTAACAGGCTTCTAGGACAAAGCTCATCAGCAGGTATACATCACTCATTCTGTGAGAGGCTTAATAGTTGATTTGTGACTTAAGACATGTATGATGCTAGCTAGCACATCCACTGACGGTGGAAGGAAACAAATTTTGCTCCAATCCAATGCCAGTAGCACCTGCTGCATCATCCAGTCAATGAGCAACATTAAGCAGGTTTACATGACGTAAGGTGTGAAAAGCTCTGTCACCTGCGTCCAAGGTATTCTGTGCTGGCTCCGGTTCCAGCTCTGAAACCACTTCTGCGCTCAACTGCTTTGGCACCATCACAAAGATCTTAAGGATCTCTTCTACCTCTTCTGGGAGACGCAGACTCCTGCAGACAAGCACACAGCCTTGGCAAGATCGCAAAGGCAAGAAGTCAAGGATTTGTCATTTACTTGACACTGATGTGCTGAAAGCAATGAGTTGCAGGAGCTGAAAGGTAGAAAGGCTGACAGTACAACCAAGCAGTGCAGAACCGTACCGTTGAGTGACAACTACTTTTGCTGAGCTGCAATTCATGCCAAAGCTTCAGGCAGATTTGTAAAGCAAAATGCAGGGTCAGCTTGAACAAGTGAGCAGGATGGCATGGAAGCTTGCCATGGCTTACTAGTATTGCCACAGCTGCAAGGCAATAGATACAACAATTGCAAGCGCAGCAGCAGCCATTAGTCAGATTGTGAGCTGAATGTATTACCTATCCTTGTCTGTGCGTGTAGGCCGGCCATCAAGCAGCTTGGCCGGCAGGAAAAGCCGAGGCATGAGGCCACGTGACAACAGCAAATTCAATCTGGCAGTCAGGATGTCGTCGCGGTCTTCAGGAGGTGATACCGGGCACATGATAGTCAACACATCATTCATGTTGTTTGGCTGTGCAAATCCTGCAAGTCAGGCAATTGTCAGGGCGCAGCTTCTGCACAGAGCTCTGTTAAGCATACTGGCTACGCCACAGAGTCCAGGAGACAATAAGCCTGAATCAGTTGGCAGTGTCCAACAGCGCTGATGGCCGTGAGGCTAATAGCAGCAGCAGCAGGAGTCCTTTTTACAACAAACAGAGCTGATTCTTCTTTCTGTTTGTTGTAGACGGGTGCCGTTTATTCCAGATGCTGTGAGGGGCAGGGCAGGGCAGGACCGGGCAGGGTCAATGCACTCACCATAGTTCAGTAGCAGCTGTTCATTGCTTTTGTCCCCATAGTCAATGGTGATCTCCTGACCAGGCGCAGGAGCTTGCTGCCTTGGACATACAAGGGCTACCTGTGTTGGCATTGCACTTGGCTGGCCTGACTCGTCCACCTGTACACCACAACATGCAGACATAGATGAGCAGCCCATCAGAGGCTTCAAGACGCAGACTGGTCGACAATCTAGACAGACCTGCTGATTCCACAATTCTGGGGTCTTGTTGTACATGTGCAGAACTTTCTGAGTTCTGCTCAGCAGTCACTGCTTGCTACTATTTATGCCTACATGACTGTGTGAAGTGGAAATGCATACAGTGTGTCATACATGCTGAGCATGTTGTTCAGTGGTATACTTCAAGTCCTGGTGTACCGAAGATGGTCCATTTGGCTGTTGAGTGCTCCTTGTGATTGCAGAAGTCAAGCCCAGGGACCATGCCCTCCTCTGCACTCACCACCATCTCTCCTGCTTCTTGAGTCCAGCGAGGAAAGGACTGAGATCTAGACCTGCATTGCATGATCAGACTGAGCCTTGACCGAGCTGAGTCCCTCAGCAGCATACATACAGCAGTGTGTAGGTTTGCAGTGCTTCAGAAGCTTTGAAGAGATACTATTGTGCACATCTGCTTCTAGTGAACTGTGCAGTCTGCTCCACATATATCACAAGTGATTGTGTGCCGTGCAGCTGGAAGAGAGCGAAGTGCCTGATGCAATGTTGAGACAGTCCTGACGGCTCCTGTGCACCAGACACCAGACACACAGACCTCCACCAAACTTCATTCCTCAAGACAAACTCTTGATAGATATTCCTAGTTTGTCAACTAGCAAAACAAAAGAGGCAGTCAGCGTCATTCATCACCTTGCCCCAAATGAGGTAGAGTTTATCAACGTAATGTCAAAGACCATGGCTGACCTCAATGATTGCTTTGAAGCTGTAGTGGTGCACTGAGATGTCATGTCTCAGTCAGCTGGAATAGCTTATCAACTAAACCAACACACAGTTCTTGAAAGCCACATACGCGCAGACATGCTACGGTGCAAGCATGATGCACGTATGATGGGTCACAAACAAAAATGTGCAGCTTGCAGTGAAGAAGCTTAGAGGCTCACCAGAACATGGCATGCGCCCACATGAAGTCCTCAAAGCTCACTTGAGTGGTGCTGGCTCCAGCTTTTCTGAGCAAGTCTTGGCAGGCAGGCTCCAAACGCTTCCATTGCTCTGCCAAACCCCTTTTCTGCAACCTGTGTGGAATGTGGGTAGTCGACACAAAGCCAGTTGGGCATGCCATGTTAATGCTGAAGAGCACGATGCTGTGCTGAAGACAATAGAATGGGAAGGGGTTAGTTGCAATATTGCTGCTGTGTTATAGAGTGCAGCATGGCAACAAGCAACACAGTGGATCATAGAGCACAGAGCAGTTGTGGTAAGCAGAAGTCTCACCCAACGCTGTGCTCTAGGCTTGTGCCTCTTAGTTCAGCCATTTCAACTTCACTGCAGTAAACTCATAACATCAGTCACACTCCAAAAAGCAGTTGCATGACGACCATGGTGACGAGCAGCACCTCCTTGGCAAGAAAGCTATTCACCTGTAGAACAGGGGCGTTTGTGGCTTCTCTGGAAGCAATTTTAACCATGGGTACCACACTGAATCTACCCTAAGTTGCCTGCAACCATGTTGAAACAACTCAACAAAGTGGAAGGTGTACACAAACATCAAGCGCAGTGCTGATTTGGCGGGTGCTGTTACACACGGAGCAACGACGCTTGTGACACACCTCTCAATGGTTAAGAAGAGTATAATCAGCATGCGCTCATCAATGACTCCTACAGCAGGGCAGGCCATCGTGAGGCGCATGTGCCGTTGTTTGCAGCAATGCTAGACACATTTCAAGCAGCTCCATGATGAACAGTATGTCGTACCACATACCAATGTTTAACAGCTCTTTGTATGTTTGACCTAAGACAGGGTCTGAGAGAATGGTTTGAGGAGTGATGGCAGCTTGCAGTGGAAAGCTTGCAAGCACAATCCCGTCATTGGGTTTGCGAACTCTGTACCAAGGCTGCTTCCACCAGCTGACCTGCAAAGTCTTCCGGACCTCTTCTGAGGCAAAGACTCCTAGGCCTGCATCTGGATGCTACAAAAGAATGGCAGAGGCGTCAGGCCACAGAGCTTCAACTCTTTGCAACCAGTCAAGAAAAACGATACCTCTACAGACTCTCGAACGTCTATGGCGTCGACATCAGCGCCAACACTGTCCAGCCACTGACGCAGCATACACGACGACTCCTCCGTGACGTGGTCTTCGACCTGTGTAGGTTCAGTAAGACAGTGTGCAGGCCCTTCTCGAGCTTGCAACCAAACAATTAAGGCGAGTGTTGCTGCCGAAGACGCAGTCCAGTATCGCCAGTCTGATGCCGTTTCCTGCAGTGTCCGCCTGGATACGCCCGTATGGCTAGCGGTGCAATAGCCTCGAGCAAGGCTCGCAGACGCAACACCTGCACTGCGCCAAAACGCAGCTATACTGCGTACTACAGAGAATCTTCCCAAAGACATGTCGCTTGAGCTTCTCGGCACTGGCTTGCGAAGCTGCAGCTGCGCAGCACAACTGATCACAAGCACAAAAACGTTTCAATTACCGGTACTGGCGCACCGGAAAGAACAGCAGTTTACTGCACATGGTGTCTATTGCCAATGCCAACTGCGAATTTCGGCGATGCTCGAGCAGAGGAGGGTGAGTTGAGGAAGCAGTTGATGAGAAACAACCTCGTAGACTTCGTTTTAGTCTTCTTC
>JAABUO010003783.1_pt1 | contig 17969 bp, 14 predicted proteins | sample 5559291 | NCBI WGS metagenome assembly JAABUO01 (sample SAMN10711878, study PRJNA513372) | rock metagenome | isolation source: Antarctica rocks | place: Antarctica: Victoria Land, Finger Mt sud | reverse complement strand
TTTAGATGACGAATCTTCCTTTATAATACCGATTTTCCAACCCACAAGTACAGGATAGAATATAGTAAGATTTAGGGAACACTCCAGTTTCTTGGTGGACGGGAAACTCTGGAACGATCTTTGGTTTGGTGCAGCTTGGCTGATGTCTTTGTGATTCAAATCAGTCTTGCTGTAAGCTTTACTAAGCTTTATATAAAGGTTCACTACTGGTAAAGTGGTCATGTCAGGATAGTATTACGATATTGAGTGCTTTCTTCTGTTAGTGAGAATCCTTATTATAGCCATGTGAAAACTGTGTCGCTGGTGCCGGTGGGCCTGAACAAGAAAATCTCGCTGATGAGGCAAGATGTGCTTCGAGCATTATTTAGTGTCTAGAATTGATGTTGTTGAATTGGATCGAGGTATATAGCCCTCTCATAATTCACATTTATTTCGTTCTCTCATGGCTACAGTTCTCATGTTTCGTCTCGATGATCCAGCACAGCAACTGCGTTTCCTTTGCTGATGTTAGGAATACATATTGCATAGCCGTGACCGCTTTGCAGTCCGAGGATGGTTGGCATTGAGGTCAATGTAGTGATGCGAATCAAATATGCTGTTAGAACTACCGTAAAATTCAGCATATTTCATGCCCGAAATCTTGGTTTTATCTCTAGTGAAACCGAGAGGATAATCAAGATACGTGGCTGATACTTGTCCAGTAAGTATCCAAACTTTCCTGGCTTGGAGCTCGGTGAAATTGCTGCTAGTCGGGCTCTCTCGGCAATGTGATCATTTTTATTAAGAGTTGAGGAATCCAGTTGGTCTTGCGCAGAAAGACGAAGATGGGCGTACTCGCCTTACATCGTATTGTACCCGGCACCCCCTACCGCATATCTTAAAAAATAGCTCCTACGAGTACCATCGGCTCCTTCAACTGTAATTCTCGCAGTAGTTGCCCAGGACGAGTGACCGTGTCTGTGTGCTGAAAGTAATCAACGAAAGTTGTTTCTAAATGAGGCTTCCGTCGAGTGGCCTTTTAAAAGTCACCGGAAACCTAGCATCTAATCTGCTCATCTGCATTCAAGTCATGGTGTCAGTCCGTCTTTAGCATAGAAATATGTATGTTTATGTTGTCAAAAAGAGGCGCCAGAGCATCTTCTGGCGAGTGGAGTATTCGGTTTTGAAGCCTTGCAATACTCACGCAACTCTTATCCCGGGTTCTTTCCAAATCGGGTGTTTCGAACTGATTTTCTTGTGGAAAAGATAACACTGGTGTGCTCCATGTCATGAAGAAATGCCTGGTCAAGCTCACATCTATTGCCTGAGTTCAGATATGTTCTTCTTCGGCCAATGCATGGATCCGGCTTATCTGTAAGAACTGCGAGAAAAGACGGAGGGCTTCGAAAAGTTAGAACACCGCTCTTCGGCTTTGCAGATTTTGCTTCTCTGTAAGCCCGACACCAGGGGCAGCCAAACTCCTAGCCATACTCCCGCCATATGTAGCTCCAACAACCCGCCCCCTTATAACAGTATGGGAGGGCTATCTTGAACCCGCACTTGCTCCACTTTGCTTGTACTGTTTTCTTGGTTTTAAGGCGTTTTCCTTCGCCATCTCTCTGCAGATGTCCATGTCGCTGACCTGGTCAATAGGCCCTCTATGCGCAGTCCCACAAAACTTTATGCACATCAAGACGATGAAGGCAAAGTTAATGGTCGCGTTAACGTGTTTCTTTTTCACAAAATCTTCAGAGATTTGGCTCTGGCTTCGTGTTCAGGTAGCTGATCGACAGATAGCCGGAGTCTATACATACTTGCGTGGTATTGCTCCGTTGATGGTGTGTGTTGTCTACTATCTCGGAATAAGCCGAGATCCGATTTTACGTGCCTGGTGTACATAAAACCTTCGCCTTCGTAGGTGAACTTGGATGCACCGGAGCCGATTGGGTGATTGTAAGCAGGCGACGGTAAGTTGAGCATGAGGATGAGCAGTTAGATGGAGAAGTGAAGTGAATAGCTTTTTCGTGACAACTTGTAGGGTGAGAACCCTGCTGTTGTGAATGGGGAGGCAGAGTTCTTTCGACAAGTCCGAGAGATATTGAACTGATCAGGCGCGGAAAGAGATGACGGGGTGGTAGACATTTTAACTATAAGAAGGCGAGAAGGACTTTGTTCTGATATATCGCATAGGAATATCGGGCATTGAATTTGAAGCTTCGAAGTAGCGCTGATTGTCGAAGGTGATGGATGGATCAAGCTCTAAATAAAAAAGGAAACTTGAACGCTGAATGTTCTTTTTAAAGATAAGTCATTCGAATTCTATACTCACTCGACAAAGATGACGTCTGTCATATCGTGTACCAAGATTTTCTGCTCCGCACTGTTTGTAAGAATGGCAAATTTCCTAACAGCAAATACTAAGCCCCGAGCTGGTGTCTGAGACTTCGTTCCATATTTGATCGCATTAAAGAGTTATTTGGTAGATAAAGGGCCGTGTAAGGAGTCTCGCAGTAAACTTTCCCGTTTTCCTGGTCCGTATTTTGGTCCATATTTGTGACACGGCCTTGCGCTTGAAGATATATAGTGAGCATTCCTCATGATGTAGAAAGGTTGAAAAGCCTCTCAACCTCGAGGTCGCCCGTCTCGCCACGCAATACCAAGCTCCTGTTCAGCCGGTGTATCTTGAATCGGAGCTGTAAAGTCAGCCGACCAATCGCAGACATAATTATCGTATCTGATATTGTTTTGCAGTATGTAAAGTGTTTCGTACGCGTTTAGTGCTTGAAATCGATTCTGTAAAACGTTAATTCTTCATAGAAGGAAGGTCTTTGTATAGCTTCAAATTTCCTGCGATTTAGGAGTAGCAGCGAGGTTTAACGAGGTGGTTGTTCGAATCTCTAGAAATCTGGGTGTGTGCAAAGCGGTAAAATTGATGTTCGAACCAGCTTCTTGCATACGTGGGTAATTTAATATTATATACTCTAAAACGACTGTAGTTGACCACGACCAAGTGCTTGTGCCTACATTATATGTAAGATAAATGATTGAGATCGCTGTTCTAGGCGAAACTGTACTCGTGCTGGCGGAAACCAGATGCTTGGTGTATGGTTGAAAGTAGAGAATTGCCTCGCTCGCAGAAGTGGGAATTAAACAGACCATTCAAGGATGAGCGTGAAAGCATAATGAATCATTGGCTCAATTGGAAACAGTCAAAGCATGATGAATCCTCGGCTTAGTTGGAGATAATGAATCAGGAGGGAAAAGACAATCGGAGTTGGTTGGCGTTGCAGATGAAAAGAGAAGAAGTGACTTGAGTATCAAGCAGATAAAGCAACCCAAGTCTACTGATAGCACATAGAGAGCGGGTTGTATAAGGCTTGATAGTAGATGCGCTATAATTTAATAGATAGCATGAGATAGCTCTCGCATAATGAAAGGTGGAGACTTAGCTACTAAAGCCATCAAGTACTTTCCACGACCTGCTTCGTATCCTCTTCTTCCCTCTCTGCCCTCCGCTTCTTCACCCACTCACCAAGTCCTCGCCAGACTTCTTCCTTCTCGTGCGGTCTCATACCAGCGGCCAAACCGCTCGTCGTAGTTGCAACAAAGACTTTGGCACCACTCCATTGTTCCTCCCCGCCTTTGACTACACCCATTTTTTCGCCTTCATCTTGCCAGCCGTACTTGAATTGCTCCTTCGTAATATTCTTCCCATGCCTAACCCGCCATATACTTTCCCAAACGCTTTTCCCTACGATGGCCACAGATTCAGGCCTCCACTTCGCGATTTTCACTTGCAGTATTCCCACCCCCTCGTCCATCTCCGCTTTACTCAATTCGCTCGCATCTTTGGTTGGCCGAGAGACAATGTTGGTATGGCCTAGCGCGAATAATCGTGGTAGATCGCGGTCTTCTTCTGGGCGGCAGGGACGGGGCGTACAACCAGAACTATAGACTAACTTCCAGAAGAGATTCGAAGGGTGGCAGTAAGCATGACCTCTTGTAGCAGTAAGGATACCAGGGTTTACGCCAATGAAGACGCAGATTAGGTTAGGGTCAAAGGAATCCACAAGATTGTTGACTAGGTGAGAGTATTTGCTGGGCGGAGCATAGCCAGATGAGGGTCTCTTCTTTTTCTTGGAATGGGATGGCGAGAGAGGCGATTCGATGGCCTTGGGTCTTTTGCGCTTGAATTCACTGCTTTCTGGTTCCGTCTCGGAGTGTTGCTTCAAAGTTGAGGCTCTCGTGACTCGTTTTTGGGGTGAGACTGTCAATTGTTCGACATGTTCGTACTGTTGTAAGATGCCATTAAAACTTGGTGGAGACGGAGACTGGGTATCAGTCTCTGCAGGCTTTCCAGCCAGCGGAGGAGCCATTTGGGCTCACGAAAGAAAGCTTGTTTCGAGAAAAGGACCACTTTAGGCGCTCTAGAAGAATTTGGGCATTCAATAAGGTTTCTATCACGACCTTCCTCAATCGCTGCTCCTCAGTGCCGTGAAGCCTTGCCGGCGACGACTCGGAAACAGTGTTTTTCGTGAGTTCGGTTTGTCGATTGCTGAGAAACTTTCGATGCTTGATCCATGACCTTTACCTTTGCATTTCCCTTTGGTCAGTCGAGAAGGGGCTAATCATGTATTGGAGTCATCAAAAGCTTGGAACTCGGCCACAATTCTTGACCCACTTTCTAGCGGATTCCTTCACGGAAAACGTGAAGATAGCTCCACTACCGAAGACGAAGAAGACCAAGATTGAAGGTCGTAGATAGTAAACTGACTTAGTAAGAGCAGTTAGACCGCGTTTGGTGACGCGCATCCTGGCTGCCTCGGCTACACTTTCCAGCAGTTTACCTCGCTTGCTTAGCTCCTTAAGGGCTACTAGGGTTTTGCAAATGACTAAAACGTGCAATGTTGGAATATAGACAAAAAATCTACACTTTGTTGTGTTGACAAAATGAAGTGTAAGGCCCAATGTCAAAGTGTTGTTGATGATGACTTTTAATTCACAAGGTCTACATCTATCACCACGTCATGGAGTTTATAAAAACCGCAATGATATGTCTTCGTAAAATCAACCTTCCTTTCCATCAAACATTCCCCAGCAGCCATGGCTACTTCATCTAATCCTTCAATGGCGTCATTCGAGTTATTCCCCAACCTCCCAAAGAGATTCGATTGAAGGTTTGGCGTCATGCGCTTCCTCCTCATCCAAGAGTAGTCCGATTACGAAAAGGTCGATGCCCGAGCACTTACCGCTATTACGGCCCTTACATCGCTATCCCAATCCTCAAGCATGACTATTCCATGGCCCATGTATGTCACGCTCCGGCGGTACTTCAGGTTAACCAGGAAGCTCGGGATGAGGGTTTGAAATTGCACAAGCTCCGGTTCCCTGACAGCAATCCCCCAGCACCTCCAGGAACGAAATCATATTTCGCCTCCTCAGACATCTTATATCTGTTATCAAGTAGCTTCCGGCAAGACCCTCGCCCAAAAACTTCTAGTCTGCGGCACGACGATCCGATCATGGCTCTTTTTGCGCTCACTAAGTCTTTACCGAAGGACCAAATGAATAGAGTGTGGAATCTTGCGGTCGACGCTCGTTGCGAAAGCCACTTAGCTCAACCGAGGGCTTTCTTAAAAGTGCTTCGCGACTTCAAAGGACTGAAGTTGCTGCTCTTTGTTTTGGATGACGGACGAGGCTGTCAAGAAGGTGGCACCTTCATTCATCCGCCTTTCGATTTGCGCAAAGAATGCCTCGCAATGCAACTGAAAATCCAAAAGATTTTCGAGGATGGGTGGGATGACATTGTGCGACATAAACTAGAGTGGCACATTGTGACTCTAGGGAGAGACCAAGAAGGTACAATGACAGTATGATTGATGCCCTCAAAGTTGTCTCTAATAGAGAGTCAACATTAGCTAGATAAACATCAAAAACATGCTCGGTATCTTAACCCGCAGAGTAAGCACATGAGTGTCAGATATCGAGAAGATATAATGTGATACTGGTTATGTAGACATTGCTTTGGACGTCAATTTAACGAGTCCGATATGCTCCTATGGCCCTAGCGTACTCATCACGTATTGTGCTGTGTATGATAATTTCAAGGCTCCGAAATAGTTAGATGAAGCTTACCGTCAATTTGACCCATATATCTTAATTTACGTAGCAAACCCTCCTTAAGTATCCCTAAGGCCTTCCACTTTCAGATGATTTCTACTACACATTTCGGCATAATGTACTGTAGCCTTATGACAACCTAATGAGGTCTGTGAGATATGGAGTGCTATATCCATTGCGGAGAAAACTAGCCGTGACAGGATGTTGTTATCACTCAGGCTGTTCACCCATTAGCTAAACCAAAAAGAACATTGAGTTGGTCAAACTTCACCTTAAACCTCCCTCTTCTCTCTCTCATCCGCTTAACTTTCTCCTTGTCCTCCTCGAACTTCCTTACTAATTCCCCAGCCCTTGCCTTACGTTGGTCTCGCGTCTGGAACCTGTAGAAGTCTTCCAAGCCCTTCTGCTTCTGTTTCTGCTTTTCGGCTTGCTCTTGAGCTACATCCTGCCATGCCAGGCCTGTCCTTCCACCCCTTGTAACTGTAACAAAGCCATCCTCATCTGGATCTTGCCTTTGTTTCGCCTGCAGTCGTGCTTGAGCGGCTTCTTGGGCGGCGAAAGCTGTCATATACGCATTCACTGACTCGAGGAGCTGAGCTTTATCTGGATATCGAAGCTTGTGATGATTCATGTATCCTATTTATGTTAGTAAAACGCTTGGTTTGCTATCATAGAAAGTTGTTCCCCACTTGCAGATCCCAGGGAAGGCAGGCTTCCCCCCAAGTTATCACCCCATATTAGCTCTCTCCGCTCCTTTCTTGGCTTCTTTACAGCCTTGAGACATGCTTCCATGCTTGGTCGATCCACGAATACAACCACACACGTGCGTCCATTACTCTGGAGTTCTCGGTCCCAAATAGATGGCAGGGCCGCACCCTCTAAGTCTTCAATGCTGCCTCTTTGGACACCCCGTTTCCTCTTTTTACCTCTTTTCTCTGTTTCCGGCTTGGCGATCGGTAAATTTTCGACAGTGGATACTTTTCTTCTCCCACCCTCGAGTTGTATTTCTTCGATTCGTCCATTAGGAAGACCTAGCTGAAGCGACAGGAGGCGTCTTATGTGCATTTCAGTGGAATCAAAAGGGATGTTCACAAGGAAAAGTGAACGCTCATCAGTCGCAGTGGGAATCCTAGGCTGATGGGGTGCAAGGTAAATGTAGTGGGTCGAGGGGACCGGAAAGGAGGGGAGAGAGGGAAGAGATAGAGGAAGAGTAGTGAATCCTGATATCTGCAGTGGAGACATATCTTGTGCTGCAAATCATGCACGATCTGATGAGGTTGACTTCTTGATGCATGAAGTCCCAGGGATCAAAATATTAGCCGAGCGTGGCGCGTACCAACGTTACCCTGCGCTTGTGTCATCGCGATCTCCCGGATGGTTATATTGGTAGAACACGCCCTACACCTCTTTGCAAGGACCTGATAACTGCACTTATCATTTGGTATATCATTAGCTGATAATATTCGCATTCTAACCTAAGAAACAGTTCCGCGCAAATGGCAAAAAGAGTATCATCCAACGATCCCACACAAACCCAGAATATTCATGCCATTGCTACTGTGCTTCATCCTCCCCGTCCGTAATGCCTCACGAAGTACCCACTAACGCAGAGACCGGCGGTCGCTCTGTAATTTGGCTCGTATTACTCGTATTCTGACGCATCAGGTTTGTTACAAAGGATGGTAGAGCCGAAGAGTCTGCCTCTTTGATTTGTCTGTTGCGATATGACTCAGTAGACCATAGAAAGACGCCGATGTCTTGTGATGCACCTTTCCATCAAGTATCAATGTCAGTTTCTCGCGCAGTTATGAAAGTCGCTGACAGATCCAGCTTTGAGCAGATTGTAATATATGGATTCCTTACCTAACCGTTGCCAACCTAGTGCATGCTGCTCACGGATACACTCCACCTCGATCTTCGAACTGGCTACGTCCATTGGCAGGTGGGGCTTCCCTGGCTCCTCTCCCGGGAGTGTTCCTGGCTCAAAAGCTTGCAACATCACAATCGCAAGCACACATGTACCTTCCACAGAGTTAAGCTTGCTAGCAACTCATCAATAAGCAGGGGTTATCTCTCATTTACCATGTCTATATTTTATAGGTGTCTGCCTTGACGGAGTTCCATGGTGGGGCGGAGGCCTGTCCCGAGCGTAAAACTGAAATGGGGTGATTCCATGCTGCACTACCTCCGCATTATGAAGAGCCCAGACCGTGGCTAAACAATCCTCCTTCTTGAAACCCGTTCCGACCCAATCCAGGTCATTCGTGCAGCGTTCCAAGTAGAGGGGTTCTGATATGGGATTACCCTTCACTTGGGGCGATGAAAGAATAAGGAGCAGGGCGAGAAATCCAAAAAAATCATTCAAGCGCGATGCCTGGTGCATCCTCGTGTGCAACATTGGTAGTTATTTGATTGAGAGCGTATCTGTTATGAAAAGGATATTACAAGGGCTGGATATATGAGTTGGTAATTCTCCGTTGCGGCTGCAGAATGTTCTTAGCGGCGCAAGTACGTTTATTTCGAAACCACAAAAATGCGACTTGCGGCGATATAACCATCCAACTAGGCTTCAGATAGACCAACGATTGGTGCCTTCCATTGACGGAAATTATCGCTTCTCTCACCTTACATAGTAGTGTGAGGGATATATGAAATTGAGTAGGACATCAAATATGTAACAATCAACAAAGTATAGTTTGACCCTTGATTTGAGCTTATTTTAAAATGACTGGGTAAAGAACAGGAGCTCGGACTGGGTTAGTAGTGACTTGATGGAGAAAAAATAGCTAGAATTTACACACCTTGTGCTATGAGTGAAAGAAAAGCCAACATTGAGAACATTCTATCAAAGTTCTAAGATTATCTCGATGGAGTACAGGAAACAGAAACAGTTGAAGATTCTACACAAGCATTACCTAACAAGAAGTCTAAAAGTCGAGTTCTCTTTTTCACTGCAAAGTGACGAGGTGATCCCCCTGTATAGCATAAGACATAAAGCGATGAACAAGTATCCTTCAAGTAATTAATCATGGGAAAGTCCAATCCAATACATGGTACATCATATTGTGGCCAATCTTGTCGTGCGTTCTTGTCAGTAGTTAAGCCATAGGTCAACGCAAACACCCTTGTCGGCTGTTCTTTACAACCATTCCAGACAATTGAAGCTGTGCAATGAGAGGTGACGAATAGAGACGGGTGAAAAATTTAGATCTAAAAAAAAGAAGCAAGCCAAGAATAGACCTTAAGGGCTTGAGCCAAGAGACACAGTAGCATGTGAAATGAAGAGACAAGTATCATGAAAAGGCACATCTGTGAGTGGGGTTTTCAGAGCACATCTGGAGATGGGCGGCCGGAAGCATTCTATACGGGTTTTTGAAAGATAAGCATGATCCCGGATCAGCTGAGTTCGAGTTCCACTTCAACGATCGTAGGAACTATACGGATACTCGGTGCATTTATCTGGCGTGCATAATCAGTCTCTGATGTGTGGGATGTTGTTAGATCTGAACCAGTAAGTTCCTAAATCCCCAAGAAATTTCCTTCGACGTCGGGTGTCGATAAAGCGGTCATGTTCAATATCGGAAATACTCTCGTTACACCAGATGTGCAACTTTAACGAGTCAATTGCGGATAGCAGCATCGCCAGTGTCGAAGATATCATCAGCTCGAAAACACTCATCATCAGCTCGAAGACCTAGGGGCCAGTTCGCTCGATGCTGTTCCAGCATCGAGAATATCATGATGCAGACTTCCAATGATCCGTAACATGGCACGGACACGATAGTTTGGTGGTTGTTTCGGTAGTCTGGAACTTATCGATAAAAAGGATTTCAAAGAATCAACCTGTTGGGGCTGAGGCGTACGAGGAGAAACATTCATCGAGCTTTTTGGGGAGATTCTAGCGAGGATTCCGGTGCGTAGTACATTTCCGCCGATCTTCTCTTGAAGGAGTCACATAGATCAAAGATCGGGTCTTGATTGGTTGTGGCTGAAGTGCAAACAAGCGGCTGAGCGCGGGTTTGGTATGATTAGCCGCATTAGCTGATGACTGTCAGGCTCACTTCGCAACTGTATACTTACTTGAATTTGACCGGGCAGCCTTGCGCGAAAGGACAGCGATTGTTAGGTAGTCGCTGTCGGAGCAGTCATCTGATTTGGGCGACATACATGCAGTCACTTTCTCTGTCTACTAATAGTAAGAATTACTACTTTGGTACCCATTGCACTGTGAGTACGATTACAGGTACGGTGATACTGAAGCAGCCTTGTGCTTGTATAACCCCACCCTAGGAGGCTGCCTGATAGCCGAACCGCTAGCGCATGTTCGATGAAGCTTAAGGTACCTTAGCAGAGAGTAAGTAACTCATCAATCCATCAGTCTGGCCTAATGGCAGCCAACAATCTCCTTCAGCGGATGATGTTACAGATCATCATTCCTCACGTTACAACTCTGGGGTGATTGGCATACAAGCAGGTGGTAAAACCATGGCATCAACTCCCTGATGTTTAATCCTCAACTTATTGCGGAAACTCGAAATATCGTCATGGTTGTGGGTCACGGGAGCAACCGCTTAACTGCGCCTCGATTGCTTACCTTAAACACTCGGTTGCTAAACAAAGATACCTTACCTGAGTACTTTTCCTTGCACTACTCGCCCTGGAAAGTCGATCCAAGGCTCCAAGTCACTTATATTTCTGCTGTCTATTCTAGTCAAAGAAAGTTTTGCCAGATTGATGACCGTTTCCGGTCACTAAGATGGTGCAACTACCACTTCCGAACTTCTTATCCATCAGGCTGCGCCCAACGGGGATTTAATATCTTACCCTCCTTAATGCATCTCTTCCCGCGTCCCCGGTTCAGCATCCGTCATCACATCCTTCGTCGCCTGGCAGGGTAGCCGGTTACGCCATACCCTTTAGACTGGGGAGGCCCAGCGCCATGGCTTTAAACGTGCAGTCCATGTCTAGTCACCCACTCAGCTCCCCGGATGTGTTACAGCCTCAAGTGCTGAGTGGCTCATCTCACCCGCGGTCGAGTCATCCCAGTAACCCTAAATCCATTCCTCTTTAGAGCCTCGGTCGAATCCATTGTTGACCTCGCATGTTCTCTGGGCTATCGTTTATGAGCATTCTGTCTTCCTGCAGTGCCTCGTCTTTTTTACGTGCGTCATAGTCATCCCATAAAGGCTGCCTAGTCATAGATGCCTTGGCACGCCCTATCTTCATGGTGCTTATCTTCTATGCCGTATGTCAAGTCCGCTCGTGTGTTACACAAACCAAGGGTCTTGAGCATATATCTGTAGCTCTTTCGCCACGTGCAGTTTTTGTGTCATTCCTACTCTGTGTCATCGCAGACTTCTCTTTAAGATCATTTCTCTGTCAAGTCGTTCGCTTTTTTGTCGCCACATATCTGAACCACCACCGTCGATACCTTATCAATAACAAAATCAACTTAATTGTGCATTTTGCCTCTACCTACTACTTCAGCTGACCAACTATCTATTACCCCACTATCGCTGCCAACATGTGTATCAGGGTTGTCGAACGTTATGCTGTCTGCCGTTGCATCTACTACAGTCATGCCGTTGACGCTTGTCCCGCTTATGGACGTCGCGATCATGCTGTGAGAACAAAGGAAGTACTTGTGGGATACACTTGTTCCCGGCATTCAATGACCAGCTCCCAACCATCAACAACACAACCTTCCTTTCCAGACTCCGGCTATTCAAGTGGAAGCCACAGTCGCAACTATACGTCAAACTCGCGTCGGTGACGAACAAGACCCCACATCAGGCTGGAGGCATAATGGAGCTGTCAGGTCCACTGACAGCGAGGATAGAAGATGGCAGTTTACCATGAGGATATCGGCAAACATATTTTTGGGACCGTGTGCCCTGCCTTGATCCGAGCATTTACTATGGGCGACTTTTTTCATTCTCAGTTCCTTTTAATTGCGCCTTTCCTATCGATCGCCCGTGAAGCAGTGCTTCGCGAGCATTGTACGACGAAGTTCCTGACGATGACACGAACACCGTCACTCTTTGCAAATACTATCACTCTTGCATTTCCGGCGGGCTGCGCTATTGTCGACTGCGTCACAAGGTTACGCCAACAGGCATCACTGGGGAGGACTACATGGGCTGGGCACCATCAGGGGGATGTACTTAATCAACAGCACGAGAAGACGACAGTTATGCTGGCATGACTGAGTAATGGGGCGTTGTACTATTAACGCATACACATTGGGTTGGAGTCATCTGAGCATTTGCGAGGGATTTATCTTTGTATTTCTATCTGGGGGATTTTCATCATTTGACTCATAAAGTCCTTTGGCCCCCAACATTCACTGCGTGTTTTGCGTTGTATAAGTATGAGGCTTTTTGATTTTCATGGCTGGCGAGCGAGCGGGCGGACACAACGATGTTCCCTCATAGTTGCCAGGCAGCAACGACGTCTGGAACGTTGAGGAAGCGAGCGTTCAGGCAACGGCTTCGCAATGGCTGGTCCAACAACCAGGCTGTGCCTCTGATGAATTGGCTGGACCATCTATCATCATTATGACTATATAGAATTACCTGAACCTCGCGGTTAGCACTTAATGGCAAAGAAGTCATATAGTTAATTAGGTAATGACCTCTCAAACTTTCAATGCCATATCTACATACACGTCATTGTGGTGATTTTAAAGTTAAAAGGCAACGGGATTAGATTTAGGCACTTGGGCACTTCGTGGACATCGGGTCATGTGAAATGATTAGGCAAGAAGGCAGAGGTGCAAAATCGCTCAAATCATCAGGCTTCAATGAATCATCCGAGTCCTCTTTCTTACTTGTCTACTGTAAGACCCTCAACACACAGAACCACATCTAGCACAAATACAACAACTCCCTCTCCACGGTGACTCTTCAAACTCGCTAGACAAACCTGTCGGTTGCCTCGTAAACTCGGGGTTTCCGCAATGGCAACAAGGCAATCAGACCCAACGTTGACCCGCATGAACTGTCAAGTCATGTGAGAACGGTCTCTCCGACCATGTCGTGTAACCACTTCCGGCGACCCCAGCCTGAACGACCCTGTCAAGCTGGGCGCGGAAGCATAAATAGATCATAAGCCAAAGAATCGCTCTGTGGTGTGCCTTACCCCAGATAATCCACACACCTCTAAATCCTTCCCTCCAAGCCTTTGCACGTCTTATTCAACGGGCAGTTTCTTACACGGATTTGAACCGAAAGACGTTGAAAATCCATTAATAGGAAAATGCCGAGATCTAGCCCAATGGCCAGGGCGTTCCAAATGTCCTGCACGTAACAGAAAAGGCACACTGCTGTCTGACAGGATTATCATATACCCATTTTATCCGAAATCGTTAAATTGAAACTGATCGCCTTGTTCTTAACACAGCTCCCATTGAGTGTCAAGCCAAAAAATGAAACATTCTACGGGTACAGTCCTGCTGAAGGAACTCTGAGTCATCGATACAGGAACCGTTCCTCCTACCGAAAGTACTAAACAAGTCGTATCATGCAATCGGGCTCCTCCACATATGAATCCATCCAGCCAATCCAGCGATACAATTTAAAGAATCACATCGTACCCAAAAACAAGCAGCGTAAATAATCGTAAAAGTATATTCCCTGCGTCTCGACTTGCATCATTGACGAGATTATTTTAACCGTCTGACACCTCTGAAGTCGTACCATATCGAGACAAGGCAAGCCCCGAACGCCCCAGGAAAGAGAGGTATTTAGCAGAACAGTCATCCCTTGACTATCATCTGTCCGATGTCGAGCGTTATACAGAACGCGTAAGCGGCAGTTATACGAGCCGTACCGTCCAGGTCCTGCGAGGAAGGGAACTGCCATGAAGAAGGTAGAGCTATCTAAAAATTGACAAAGTCAAGGTGAGAAGGATTACCCTAGAGGTCAATCCTCGACGTCAAGCATGATATGCCGACGCCACCGGGATTCTGACTGTGCTTCGACGATGCCGTTCTTGTTTTCAATGATTGCTCTCTTTACTTTTTACACATTCAAGTCGTATCTTACATTCCAATCAAACTTTCTAGCTCCAAAGCACTAAGTGTGCTCCGCCGCTTTCCGCGCCTCTCCTTTCCTTTGTCTAACTTTCCAACACTATCATTACCTATCATCTTCTCGCTCTTCCTTTTCCTTTGTCCGTTAGCCTCTTCGGCTTCTGCTTGCGCTAGGGCAAGTTTCTGCTCTACTGTACGAGGAGAAACTTGAACTTGTTTTGGAATTCGCGAGGTAGGTTTCGAGCTGGCAAAGGTGGGTGAGAATTTGGTAGACTCCGAGGGGACAGAACGCTTAGATGGGGAGATGGAACGCCTGGCGTTGGCACTGGTCGGCGCAAGGACTTTACCCATGGGGAGGAGGTCAACGTCGTTACCGATGCTAAAAGACTCGTCGCTAGGGAGCCTCGAGTCCAAGTCAGGGTCTTCAATCAATTCCTCAAGCGCAGCTGAGCTTTTCGTGTCGTCAGCCTCGCTTTCCTCCTTCAAGGACGCCTCGTCTTCAACGCCTGCCGGCGCAGGAATCCCCGAGTCCAGTTCCAAGCCTTTGGTCAGGTCGTCGAGGTTGATTGTATCACCCGTGTCCACCATTCTCTTTCTCCAACCATCCATTAGAGCCACGGCTTCCCTCCAGCGCGCCTCCATCTTCTCCCAACCTTCTCTTAATCTGATGATCTCTTCTTCTCGTATCTCCACTTCCTCAAGAGGTACGAACTTCGGACTCGTCAACAAGTCTCGCAGGTGCTCAAGGACTTCGTCGGTACTATTTGCCAAGGACTCATACGATGGGGGCGCCATCATAGCTGCATTTCCATACCCCATTTCTTCCGATGCTCCTGAACTAGAGGCCGATGGTGTTGGGAGACCTTGCAAACTTCGCAAGGTCGCTAAGGTATTCCTCACCAAACCTATCAGCGCGTCGTTCTCGTCGCTCAGTCCTTGACTCAACTGCGTCAAGAACTCCGTCGTCTCTTGTTTCAATGAGTATTCCGAACTTCCCACATCCACTCCGTACTCGTTGTCTCTGCTTCTTTGTTGTGTTTTATTCATTCCTGGAGTCACCACCACCACGCCGACCTGCCCTCCATTCCCATCTCTTCCTCGCCGCCCTTCAAGGTGTTTCTTAAGCCTCTGTATCTCTCCGTCTCTCCGCCGTATGTCAGTCGCGCATTGCCCTCTGATCTGCGCGACAGTTCCTTTCAGTCTTGTCATTTCCTCTCTCAATGCTTTGGTCCTTGTTTCGGCCGTTCTCAGCGTTGCGCGCGCGGCGCGTTCCTGGGAGCCGGTAAGTACTAATTGCCGGTCTAAGTCTGTGTTCCGGGCTTCAAGGCGATATATTGTTTGTGTCTGCGCTGCTGAGGTTGTCCGTAGGGTTTGTAGATTTTGGGAAAGGCTTGAGAGGGTGTCCGCTTCTCGCTTTTACGAAGGAATTGTCAGCTTCTCAGTAATGACCACAACGGTTCAAATTCGAAACTCAGCGTACATCACGTCTCAAAATCAAATCATGTATAAGATTCATCACCTTGGCCATTACCGCATCTGCCCCTCCCTCTGCTTTGGCCGGAGTCGCGAACTCAATCGGTGTGCCATTTCGCAGCAGTCCACGTGATAAAAGTAGGTTATTGATGTATGTAGAGGCCGTTCGAAGACTTTGAGTGTCCATTGCAGCGATGCGATAGCGGGGGAGGAAGTTGTCAGATATTTAAAGAAGGGTGGATTGTTTGTCAACAAGCAGCGTAACAGATGTCGCCACGAGTTGCCGTTTTAGTGCGCGCGGCGCGTTTGGCCGCAATACCGCATTGGTCATAATAAACTTTCTACAACACATGAACGCAGGGAGCATCAACGACTTGAAGTCCAGGTCATGGTTACAGGCCAAAAACCTTACCAAATAGCTCATACATCTTCTATCATGTCTGGCTGGTCGGTACCCCTGTCCTCCAGCCCTCCCTCGACGCCCGGCTCCAAGGGCTTTCGACCAACCTATGTCAGCGATTATGACGGTACAAATGAAAGCTTTGCATCTAACCCTTCTACGACACCTGCCGGTCCTCCTCCATCCGCTCGGTCTTTTACGCCTGTAGACCCACCTCCTTCGAGTATATTTGGTAGCTCACAGCTAGGCTCGGGCAAGACCCTCTTCAAGTCGAAGTCACCTCTTAGCTCGACCATGAGCTCACGTCGAGTCGCCAGCAGTCCGTCATTCAAGACTGGACGTAATAATGTCAGCAATGGCAACCTATTTAAAGCCAGATCACCAGCGGGAGTACGGCAAGCAGCTCGACGAACACAGGGTTTCCATGTGCCTAGCAGCAGCCCCCCTTCAAGATTGATCGAGGATGACGAAGAGGATTACTTGACTGAAGAAGAGGAAGAGATAGGAGAGTATAGCGATGACCCACAAGAAGGGAGTATGGAGGTAGACTCGGATGCAGAAAATCAACCTTATGGCGGCGAATCCACGACAAGATCACAGACGAACGGATCGTTAGCCAATGGCTCAGGGATAGATTGGGCACAACTGGGGTCCTCTTTATCCGAAGGAACACCCAGGGGGATCAAAAGGTCTCGGGGAGGCGCTGCTATATCTCATGGAGTATCCCGTCACAATACTAAAGATAGTGTGCCGAAGAAAGAATCTGCTATCCCAAGCATCGCGAAGAATATAGCTACACAAATGGGTGTGGCGGGGCTAGATGACCCTGATTCCTTGATTTTGAGAACGGAGGATTTGGTCAGCCAACTCTACACTCCAGAAGATGTTACTGGAGGGCCGGAGATAGTTTTGGAGATTGCGCTTCCGACTATTACAGAAGAGCTGGATGAGATATGGCAGTCGTATCGCGACCAAAGTCGTAGAAAATCTCTAGAAGACGTCTTGATCGGTATTGGGCCGAATGAGAACGCTCCAGCTCTACACAAGGCAACATTCCTTAGCTCATTGCTACTGCAGCTCCATCACCCTCCTGCAGCCAAGGGGAAGCAGGCTTTCGCGGCATCCAGGGCGAATCAGAACTCATCTCTATCTGAATCCCTCTACGGATCCCGGATACCACAGAGACCAACAGCGCTTCCCAAAATCCTCCTTGATTGGTTGGAGATAAACCACAATCCTTATCGCAAAGCTATGGTAGACCTCCAAACATACCAACCTAGCCCTACCGCAAATCTGAACTTCTGGGACGTCATCTTCTCTTTGGCGTTGCGTGGAAAAATCTCGGAAATAATCAGGGTCTTGCAGAGGTCAGACTTCCAGTATGCACGAACGGCGAGGGAAGATGGACAAAATAGAGATGGATATCACGGCACACAGTTGGGAAACATTAAAAGAGTGATCAACCGAGCTATTCAGGTGTTGGAGCTATGCCCAAGCGTGCAGGATGGGAACTGGGAGATCACTAGAAACGATTGGCTTGTCTTTCGGAAGCGCGTCGAGCAAGCCATGACCGACTTGGCCACATTTGCCGAGGGTCGAGATCGAGATCTAGAACCTACTAAGGCCACTTTCGAAGCACCGAATTTTGGCATTCGAAACTCGACGACCAATCTAAGTCAGTCAGCCCGTCGAGCTGAAAGTCAGGTGCCATGGACCATCTATCAGAATCTTAAAGCTTTGTATGGGATGATGCTCGGAGGAACCAGTGAACTCATAGCATCCGCGCAAGATTGGGTTGAGGCGACTATAGGATTGACAGCTTGGTGGGATGGTGGTGATGAAGATGACGAGGTTGTTGTTGGGAGTTTAGCAATGACTCGACGCTCTCTTCGACAATCACAGTCAAGAGGTGGAAGATTGGTTGATCTCAATTCTACTGCGGCGTATCTGCGGAGACTGGCATTG
>JAABUO010003782.1_pt1 | contig 17969 bp, 15 predicted proteins | sample 5559291 | NCBI WGS metagenome assembly JAABUO01 (sample SAMN10711878, study PRJNA513372) | rock metagenome | isolation source: Antarctica rocks | place: Antarctica: Victoria Land, Finger Mt sud | reverse complement strand
TGCGGTAGCTTCATATCGGCAGTCCATCATCGGCCGCCAGCAATTAATAGTGCCTGAGTCGATCCCGACTCTGAACAGTACACAGCCTAACGCCAAAGGCCGCATCAACTTGTGGGTAATTGAAAGGAAGACCAGACTCTTATCATCAGCGACGGCAAGATCGTTCAAATCGAATCCAGCGCACGAACCATCGCACCCGATCACGCCAACGCTGCCACCGTCCTCGATCTCACCGGCCGCACCGTTATCCCCGGCATCGTCGGCATGCACGACCACATGTACGGCATCGCCCGTCCCAACGCCGACGCCGAAGGCCACGCCGAGCCGCCCCTCGTCATCCCCCAGCTCACCTTCACCTCCCCGCACCTCTACCTCGGCGCCGGCGTCACCACCCTTCGCACCACCGGCTCGGTAGAGCCCTACACCGACCTCAACCTCAAGCAGCAAATCGACGCCGGCAAACTCCCCGGCCCCCACATGGACGTCACCGCGCCCTACCTCGAGGGCGCCAGCTCCCCCTTCATCCAGATGCACCAGCTCCGCGATGCCGAAGACGCCCGCGCCACCGTAGACTTCTGGGCCGCTCAGGGAGCCACCTCTTTCAAGGCCTACATGAACATCACCCGCGCCGAGCTCAAAGCCGCCATCGACCAGGCCCACAAGCACGGCCTCAAACTGACCGGCCACCTCTGCTCCGTCACCTATCCCGAGGCCGCCGAACTCGGCATCGACAACCTCGAGCACGGCTTCTTCGTCAACACGGAGCTCGACCCCGGCAAGCAGCCCGACATCTGCCCCCCAACCGTCGGCGGCCCCACCCTCGCCCGCATGACGCCCGGCAGCCCTGAAGCCGCCGCCCTCATCCATCTCCTCGTCCAGCACCACGTGGCCCTCACCAGCACCCTCCCCGTCTTCGAAAGCTCCGACCCCCGCCACCTCAAACTGCAGCCCCGCGTCCTCGAGACCATGTCCCCGCCCACCCGCGAGGCCTACCTCTACACCCGCAACCTCGAACTTAGCCGCACAAGCCAAGCAGGCGCCATCGACCGCGCCCAGAACTTCCGCAACGGCATGGCCCTCGAACGAGCCTTCGTCGCCGCCGGCGGTCTCCTCCTGGCCGGCCCCGACCCTACCGGCGACGGCGGCACCCTTCCCGGCTTCGGCGACCAGCGCGAGATCGAACTCCTCGTCGACGCCGGCTTCACCCCCGTCGAAGCCATCCACATCGCCACCCTCAACGGTGCCACCTACCTCGGCCGCGACAAATCCATCGGCTCGGTGGCCGCCGGCAAAAACGCCGACCTCGTCGTCCTTCGCGGCAACCCCGCCCAAAACATCAACGACATCGAAAACACCGAAATCGTCTTCAAAGACGGCGTCGGCTACGACTCCCAAAAACTCCTCAACTCCGCAAAAGGCCGCTACGGCCAGTATTGATACCGCCCACCCCCTAATCCACCGGCTCCGCCCCGGCCATCTCCACATCCGCACCCCGCAGACTCTCCGTCGTCAGCCCGTCCGCCCGCCGCAGGGCAGGGAAGAACCCCGCCGCGCTCGCCGTCACCAGCAAGCTCCCCACCCCACCCACTACCACCGCCCGCACTGCCCCCCACCAGTGCGCTGTCAACCCACTCTCGAACTCCCCAAACTCGTTCGACGCCCCGATAAACAGCCAGTTCACCGCGCTCACCCGCCCCCGCATCTCGGGCGGCGTCGCCAGCTGCAGAATGCTCGACCGGATCACCACGCTCACCATGTCGCTCGCCCCCACCAGCACCAGCGCAACCAGGCTCACCCATATACTTCGCGACATCCCGAACACCACCGTAGCCGCCCCAAACACCGCCACACACGCCATCATCGTCACACCGGCCTTGCGCTTGATCGGCCATATCGTCAGCGCCAAACTCACCGCCAGCGCACCCACGCTCGGCATCGCCCGCAACACACCCAGACCCCTCGGTCCAACATGGAGCACGTCCTGCGCAAAGATCGGCAGCAGCGCCACCGCGCCGCCCAGCAGCACCGCGAACAGGTCCAGCGAAATCGACCCCAGCAGCAGCTTCGTCCGCCACACATACTCCAGCCCCGCCAACACCGTCCGCATGCTGAAGCCCTTCTTCACCACCTCCACGTCAATCTCCGGCTTCGACCGCATACTCCCCACCAGCACCAAAAACCCGAGCAGCATCACGAGCGTGAACGCATACACGATCGCCGCCCCATTCCATCGCCGCATCCCGCCCGTCATCTCAAGCGTGAATAAGAGCCCGCCTACCGCCGGCCCTGCCATGTTCGCGATCTGGTACACCGTCGCGCCCCACGTAATCGCATTCACAAACTGCGTCTTCCCCACCAGGCTCGGCAGCAGCGCGCTCGCCGCCGGCCCGCTAAACGCCCGCCCCAACCCAATCCCCACCAGCACCGCGTAGATCGGCCATATCGGAGCCCGCCCGTTCGCCCCCACAGCTCCCGTCCCGTACAGCGCAAACCGCAGCAGCGCTACCGTGCACACCGCCTGCAGCGCGTAGCAGATCAGGATGATCTTCCGCCGGTCATACCGGTCCGCCACATGCCCCGCCGCCAGCATGCAGAACAGCCCCGGCAGAAACAATGCCAGCCCCGTATACCCCAGGTCCAGCGCCGAATGTGTGATCTGGTACACCTGCCACGCCACCGCGACTGACTGCGCCTCCGCCCCCAGAATCACCAGCAGCCGCGCCGTCTGGTACAGCCTGAAGTCTCGCGATCGAAAGGCGCCTCCAGCCTCAGCAACCGTCCCCCGCGTAGCCCGAGCCGCAGCCGTCGCCGTCGCCGAATCACCCTCGCCCATTCCCCATGCTTTCACATCCGCGCTTCGCGGCGGGGAGCTTCGCCAGAATCACCGGCCCAGGTAACTCTTGTACTGCGTTTCCACCACACCCGTATTCCGTGCCAGCTGCAGCTTCGCCGCGTTGAACTGGTACAGCGTCCGGACCACCTGGCTCTGCGATCCCGCCAGCCTCGCCTCCGCCTGCACCACCGGCAGATTGTCACTCACCCCCGCCAGAAATCTCTGCTGCGCGTCATCCAGCTCCTGCTGGGAAAGCAGGAGATTGCTCTGAGACACCTTCACCAGATCGTTCGCGCTTTCCACATCCAGCATGCTCGACCGGATCTGCTGTTCGATCGTCACGCGCACACTCGCGATCTGCTGCCGCAACGCCGTCAGCTGCGCATCCGCCACCTCGCGCTCACCCCGAAACTCCGCCTCCCGGAAGATCGGAAACCTCACGCTCCCCTGTGCCGAGAACACCCCGTGATACAGCCCCGTCGTCTCTCCAAGCACGCCGTAGAACCCGCCAAACCCAACCGTCGGCAGCCGCTGGTAACGCACCGCCTTCTGCGTCTGGCTCGCAACTTCTACCTGCGCCTCGAGACTCAGCAGATCCTTCCGCCTCTGAAACGCCAGCGCCATCGCGTCCGGCAACGGCATCTGCGCCAGCTCCGCATACGGAACCGCGTCCGTCAACAGCAGCTCCTGGTCCGCCGCGATTCCCATTCGCCGGTTCAGCGCGATCTTGTCCTTGGCAAACTGGTTCTCGGCACTCACCAGCACCTGCTGCTCGCTCTGCAGCTGCACCTGCGCGCGCAGGGTGTCGAGATGCGTCCCCACCCCGGCCTGCTGCAGGTCGCGCGCCTGCTGCGCTGCCACCTCGTCCGCCTTCACCAGAGATCGCTCGTTCGCGATCTGCGCCGCATCCGCAATCACCTGCAGGTAGGTCGATCCCACCGACAGCGCCACGTCGCCCCGCGCATTCAACGTCGTCAGGTTCGACGAGGACACCGCCACCTTCGCGGCCTTATACAGAAAGTACGCCGGAACATTGAAAAGCTGCTGCTGCACACTGAGGAGCGCCGAAGTCGTATTGACCTTCACAATCGTCGCCAGCGGCGCGCCTCCCGCTCCCCCGCCGATCAGCCCACTCACCGATGCCGGCTTGAAGCCCATCGCCGTCAGGTTGATCTCCTGTGCTCGCGAATACGCCTGCGCTTCGATCGCCGGCAGCAGGTTATTCTCGACCGCCCGTTCCAGCCCGCGGACCCGCCGCTCATTCTGCCGCCCCAACTCAATCTCAAGGTTGTTCTTCAAACCCATCGCGATCGCGTCGTCGATACTGAGCGGTAACGGGCCAGACGTCGCCTGCGCCACCCTCACCCCCTCCGGCAGCTTGCTCTCGTACACCCTTGCCGCAGGCGTCGGTGCCGCGGGAAGCTCTGTGCCGCTCTGGGCCCGCGCCTGAAGCGGCACGGCGGCAAGAAGCAAAAGCAGCCGCCACATCCCTCCTGGCAAACGCTTTAAACTTAGTTTTTGGTTGGAAAGCACTCCCGTTAGAGTGCCACGAGCGCACCGGGGTTGCGAAAACTTGCCCGCCCAAGCCGGGTAGGGAATCCCCTCACCTCCCCGACCGAGCCCACTCGCCGCCTCCCTTCCGCTCCCCCATCCAACACTTCTGCAACCTCCTGCAACCCAGGCGCTCCATCCGCCTGCCGCTCAGCTAGAATACGAAGCAAGCGCCTATGCGTCCTACCTCTATGAAGCCCTCCCTCGCTCACCTCCTCCTCGCCGCCTCCGCGCTCCTCATCACGCTCCCCGCCGCCGCGCAGCAGGCCGTTCCCGCCGGCCAGGGTGACACCTTCAAAGACACCTCGCCCATCAAGCCGCCCGCCGGCGCCAGGGTCGCCATCTACGAGTTCGAAGATCTCGAGTGCCCCGCCTGCTCCCACGCCTTTCCCATCGTCCACGCCGCCGTCGAGCACTACAAGATCCCCCTCGTGCGCCACGACTTCCCCCTCCGCATGCACCTCTGGAGCCTCGACGCCGCCATCACCGCCCGCTATATCCAGGACAAGATCTCGCCTGGGGCCGCCGAGGACTTCCGCCGCGCCGTCTTCGCCAACCAGATCTCCATCAGCAGCAAGGACGACCTCCAGGCCTTCACCCAGAAGTACTTCCAGACCCACGGCCGCACCATGCCCTTCGTCATGGATCCCACCGGCCAGTTCGCCCGCGAGGTCAACGACGACTACACCCTCGGCGAGCGCATCGGTCTCAGCCACACCCCCACCATCTTCGTCACCACCGGCAAGCAGTGGGTCCAGGTAGTCGACATCAATCAGCTCTACCAAACCCTCGACACCGTCATCGCCCAGACCCGCGGCGCCTCCGACCGCACCACCGCCGCAAACTCCAAGCTCCGTCACGCGCCCACTCCACAGAGGTAGCTCCGCCGGCAGAATTAGCTCCCAGGCCCGCCTCGACCCTCGAGCATCACTCGCCCAGAGCGCGGGCCAGCTCCTTTCCCACCATGCACAAAGCCGCAGCCGTCCTGCTATCCTTCGCCGCCGTGCCCCTCTCCGCTCAGGCCACCCCCAATCCCTACCTTCGCCTCATGGAGCAGGCGCGTGACCACCTCCGCGCCCACACACTCCCGGCCTCGATCCCGCGCCTCCGCCGCCCGTCCTCTCCCCCATCGACGCGAGCGTTCTCGACGGCTTCAACCTCGAAACCAAGATCCTCCCCGACCCCCTCCCCCTCGAATTCCTCGCCCACCGGGACCCCAACCTCCCAGTGACTCCGGGGAGAACCACACCGTCGGCCCCCAGACCTTCGTCGACACCCTCACCCGCGCCATAGGGAGCGAGCACATGGAGCGTCGCTGCGAGATCCAGAGCTTCGACCTCCGCACCCTCATCCTCGTCGAGGAGCAACATCCCCTCATCCCCACCTTCTACCTCATCGAGGATCCCACGCTTCTCTCCACCACCTTCACCCCCCGAGCCCCTCCGCCAGCCCGCCCAACCCTAACCAATGCTTCGCCAGATCACCTGGCGCATGTTCCGCTAACGGCGCAGCTGAGCCGCGGCACCAGCCAAAAAGCAGTGGCGCAGCCCAGAGGCTGCGCCACTTCCATAAGAACTCCGCCAAAGCGCTACGGATTCGACGGCGTCTGCGGCGTCCCCGCGACCGGCGTCCCCTCGGGTGCCTGCAGGAAGTTTAGCCCGCGAACCGTGCCAATCCCCAGCACCCGGTCGTACCCGGGCTTCGTGGAGTAGTACCCGTTGTACCCCGGAATGTTCTCCCGGAATATACCTCGAACCAGCCCCAGCCTCTGCCCTGCCGCGTCGAGATAAAGGACGTAGTTTGTGTTCCCCTGCCGCGACTGGTCGCGTTGAACCTTCAATGCCAGCAGACCGGCGAAGTCGGGCGCCGAAACGCTCGTTCCAATCAAGCCAAGCAGCCGGTTGTTCCACACTGTCAGCACGTAGCTGCGGTCCGGCCCACAGGGCTGCACCGCCGTACTCGGGCATCCACCCATCTGCAGCGAAACATCGGGAACCGTCCTGAACTTCGATCCCGTCGCCACCAGTGTCTGGTAATCCGGCTTCGAGAAGTAGTAGCTGTCGCCGCCACCCGAGCCCCACACCGCGCCACTCGCCGGCGTGCCGAACGGATCAGCCACCAGCGGATCGTCGTCCGCATTCTCCCGCACGTACTTCGAGTTCAGCGGCGCGCTCGGGGCAAATCCGGTCACCAAATTCGTTCCTCCGACCGCTGTCACATGCGGGCTCGAGGCCGGAATCTCGACCGATGGCTGCATCGTTCCGCAACCGGCCGTGGCCGTCGAGTCAAGGCACGAGACCGGAGGTATATCCAGCGCGCCATAGTCGCCCGACGACGCCACAAACGAAATGCCCTGCGCGTTGCCCTGAGAAAACAGATCGTCATAGATCTGCAGAATCCCGGAGTAATCCTGTCCATCGTTGTACTCCGGCGAGTAGGCCCTCTCCGGCGCGCCAAAGGACATGCTCAGAACATCCACCGCATTCTGCTGGACCACCGTCGCCAACCCCGAAAGCACGTTGGAGGTCGTCAAGCTCGCCATGTTGTACAGCACCAGCTGCGCCTTCGGCGCCATGCCGCCGGCCTGCTGCAGATCCAGAGCCGTCTCCACCGAGTCGGGTACCCCAAACGGTGCCCCACCCCCAAGCTTCACCTCCGTCACATTGGGTGGCGCAATCTTCTCGTGCCCAAAATACCTAGCCATATCCGAAGGCAGATACCCGCCGCTGATCAGAATCCCCACCGTCGAGCCCGTGCCGTCATACGCCTCATAACTCGGGAAGCTGTACGCCTGCTTCAGATCCGTAAACCAGTAACCGCCCGTGGGTCCGTATCGGTTGTCCGGCAAGGGCTCGCCCGTACCCGCCGCGGCCATCCGCGAGTGCGTGTGCATCCAGATCCTGCCCGAAAGCCCCGTCACCACACCGTCCGCCGCGCTGATTGAAGCGGGAAGCAGAAACGGCTTCGAAAACGCCACCGTCTTCTCCCCGCTGGCGAATGTGCCGTTCTTCAACTGGCTCGAAAACATCGTCTCCACCCGCTGGGCGCCGCCACGAACATGCAGCTGCCGCGGTCCCACCTGCGTGATCTGCATGCCGTGCGACGCCAGTTCGTTCTGGATCGCGCTCACCTTGTCCGGACTCGCGCCGAAGCGCGCATCGAACTCCGTCGGCTTCAGCCATTGATGAAACTCCGGCGACTTCGGATCCTGCAACGAAACCAGCAGCTTCTGCAGGTCCTCACGATGCTCCAACGGTAAAAATACGTCGAACTCCACCGTCTGTGTCGATGCCGCGCGCGTCGTCAACGTCGCCACATCCGCTGCTCGCCCAGCTACCGGGACGCCCAGGCTCACCGCCAGCAGCGCCACTCCCGACATAACCTTGCCCAAAACAGTTCGCATCCAGACTCCTCGGCCTCAAATCCCTTCCCTCACGGAACGCAATACGCCCGCGTCAACTTCGCTCAAAAAGGGTGTGCCAAGTATGGACCACGCTTACTAAAGCGCAAGCGAATATTTTGCATATTCCACTTTCGGGTCAATCTACGCGTCCCGCACCCAATGCCGCACAAAATCTGTGCACGTGGCCAAACCCGCGGGAGCCCGCAAACTCCGTCCCGCATCGCGAACACCACGCCATCTACCGGGCCATAAACACCAGAAAGTAGTCCTGCCCATCCGCCTTCGTGAAATCGTATCGACCCTCCACCCGGAATCCCGCCTCCCCCATCTCCTGCTCCACCACCTTGCGGTCTAGACCGTGGTCGGCGCCGTTGCCGTTCCGGTCGATGATCCCTACCTTCGCCCCCGCCTTCAAACTGTCCCGAAGCTCCCGCATCACGGGAATCGGATGCGCGATCTCGTGGTACACCTTCAGCATCAGCACCGCATCGATGCTCTTCGGCGCCAGCTTGGGATCGTCCGGCGTTCCCAGTACCGTGCGCACGTTGCCGAGCTTCTCCTTCCTCACCCGCTCCCCGATCGCTTCTACCGCCTTCGGATTGATGTCCTCCGCGTATACCGTCCCTGTCGGCCCTACCCTCTGCGCCGCCCGCACCGTAAACCATCCCGAGCCCGCCCCGATATCCGCCACACTCCGCCCCGGCTCGATCCCCAGCAGATCCATCACCCGCCCAATCTGCAGCTTCTTTTCGCGGTCAGGATACTCAAAGATCTGCAGATCTCCGGCGTAAGGGGAACTCGTCGGCCGCTTCGTCTTCTCCCCATCCGCCGCTCCGGACGCCGTCCGTCCCGTCACCTGCTCGGGTCCGTGATTCACGGTACCCGCCTGTGCCTCCGCCCGCTCTCCACCACCCGCCGCCATCAGCAGCGCTGCGCACACCACCCATCTGGATCCAATACCGATCGTCCTCATCCCATCAGCATCCTCCCTTTCGCATCGGCCCGCAAACTCTAACCTCCCGCAAAACCATCGGGGGAGTCGTAGGCGTACAATTCGGCACGTCATCAGCAGCCTGCCGCCCGTCATGCAACATCTTCCATGACGAGCGGAAGGCGTCATACAACCACACTTGCGCGTCGGAGGAAGGGTCATGCCAAAGCTCAAATCGGCTCTCGCGGTTGCATCGCTCGCCATGGGGGTCCTCACACTCACATCCTGCCAGCACGCCGGCACCTACTACCTCATCTCGAACAACCTCAAGCTTCCCTATTGGCAAAGCGTCAACGCCGGCTTCACCAAGGCCGCCACAGAATATGGCGTCAACGCCCGCCTCGAAGGTCCGGACGACTACAACGCCGCAACGGAGCTCGACGCCTTCCGCAAAGCCGTCGCCGCCAAACCCTCCGGAATCCTCATCTCCGTCGCCGATGCCGTCACCTTTCGCGAAGAGATCGTCTCCGCCGTGCAGGCTGGCATCCCCGTCATCACCGTCGACTCCGACGCCCCCACCAGCGCCCGCCTCTTCTTTATCGGTACAAACAATATCGCCGCCGGCCGCCTCGGCGGTCAACGCCTGGTCGAGAAGCTCCACGGCAAAGGCAACGTCGTCTTCTACTCCATCCCCGGCCAGCCTAACCTCGACGAACGCCTCCGCGGCTACAAGGACGTCCTTGCCGAACACCCGCAGATGAAGGTCGTCGACGTCCTCAACGTCAAAGGGGACCCCGGCATCGCCTTCGACCAGACCAAGCAGTACCTCGCCAGGTCGGGCGGAGACAAGGTAGACGCCTTTGTCGCGCTCGAATCCTCATCCGGCGCCGCCATCGCCGACGTCCTCAAACGCGAGCACGCCACCGACCGCACCCTCATCGCCATGGACGTCGGCCCCGACACCCTCAGCCTTATCCAGGACGGAACCATCGACTCCACCGTTTCTCAGAAGCCCTTCAGCATGGGCTTCGTCGGCCTCGTCATGCTCGACGAGATCCATCGTCACCAGCCAAAACCCTTCCAGAACAATTACGTCGTCGACTCCTTCTCGCGCTACCCCACCTTCGTGGACACCGGCACCGCCCTCGTCACCAAGGACAACGTCTCCGTCTACCTCGAAAGCGCCGCCAACGCCAAACAGTAGTTCCTCCGATCCGCTCACCGAAGAAACAAAAGCCTGCAGGGACCATCTCTGCAGGCTTTCGTCTTGGTGCCGGCCAATCTCGTTAGCGCATGCCGCCCGAAGCCAGAAGCGTCTCTCCCGTAATCCAAGCCGAATCCTCAGACGCCAGAAACACCGCGACCGGTGCAATATCCTCCGGCTGTCCGCTCCGTCCAAGCGGCGTCTGCTGGATCGTATTCTTCTCAAAGTCTCCGCCGGAGAAGCCTGAGGCGTGGAAACCCTCGGTAATCACAACCCCCGGGTTGATCGAGTTCACCCGGATCTTCTTCGCTCCAAGCTCCTTCGAAAGCCCGCGCGTCACCGAGTCCACGGCAGCCTTGGTCGCCAGGTACACCGTGGCATTCGGCATGTTCAGCGTGCTGATTGCCGACCCGATGTTGATGATGCTCCCGCCCTCTGCATCGAACTGCTTCACCGCCTCCTGCGTCGTCAGAATCAGCCCCAGCACATTCAGGTTGAACTGCGTGTGAAAGCTCTCCTCCGTCACCGCCTCGATCGGCCCGAACGCATACACGCCGGCGTTGTTCACCAGCACGTTCACCGTCCCGAACGCCTTCTTTGCCTCCGCGAACAACCGCGTAATATCCGCCTGCTTCGACACATCGCCCTGCACCGCGATCGCCTTTCCGCCCTTGCCCGTGATCTCCGCAACTACCTTGTCGGCGCCTTCCTTGCTCGAGGAGTAGTTCACAATCACCGCCGCTCCCTCCGCCGCCAAACCCTTCGCAATGCCTGCGCCTATGCCCTTCGACGCGCCTGTTACAACCGCAACCTTGTTCGCCAGCTTGCTCATCCTTCGCTCCTTGGCATCGAGAACGTCGCGGATCTCGCGATTTACATTTCGACGACCATCGAATTGATGGAGCGAATCCCCCGAACGATTCAATTCCCAACTCAAATCGAGGCCATGTGCTCCAGATACGCCCGCAGCACATCGCGGCACAACGTGTAGTTCACATACTTCCCATCACGCGTCGAAGCCACTAGCCCCGCCGCCTCCAACTCCTTCATGTGGTGCGACAGCGTCGCCGGGCTCACACCCACACACTCCAGCATCGCGCCACACTGCACCCCCGGCCCCTTGGCGCCCAGCCGCCTGAGAATCTCATACCTCCGGGGGTCCGACAGCGCTCGCGCAACCGTCTGCACCTGCTCTCGGGAGAGCACTCGACCATCGGTCGCTTCTTTCATAACCACCCCGAGATCGCGCCGCCGTCTCTGCTCCCCAGCGTCACTACTGAATTTGCACCAGCCCCGCGCCCGGCTCCGCGACCGCATGCCCGCCGGCCGGCAAACCACCCGTCGCTTCCGGGTGCTGCGGAGCCCGCCAGTGATCGATATAACTCACCTGATGCACGCAACTGATCGTGCAGTTCGGAGCGCATCCCTTCTCCGTCAGAAACTCCCGCTTCACATCCGCCGTCGTGTACCCCGCCAACGGAACCCCCGGATACCCGCGCTGCTGACTGCAATAGTGCACCAGCCCCTGCTCGCAAATGTAGAGGTAGCGCGCTCCCGCCCGGCAACGCCAGTCGTTCGGCTTCCCATTCGCGATCGCCTCCTGAAAGTGGTTGAACCGCGAGTAGCTCCGTCGCGTCAGCTTCCGAACCCGGTCCCACACCGCGCGTTCCTCCGCTCCCAACGGCTTCAACTGCCCGCTCCCGTCATGAATGATCCCGATCGTCGACGAAAACCCCAACCCGAGCGCCCGCTTCGAAATCGTGTACGCATCCTCCGGATTCGCAATCCCGCCGCCCACCACCGAGTTGATATTCACATGGAAATCCGCATGCTCCGCCAGCATCTTTAGCTTCGCGTCCAGCACCTTCAGGCTCTTCTTCGATACCTCGTCCGGCATCACGTTGTCGATTGAAATCTGCATGTGGTCCAGGCCGGCCCGGTTCAGCCGCTCAATCCGCTCCGGCATCAGCAGGTACCCGTTCGTGATCATGCCCGCGATCGCGCCCGTCCTTCGAATCCGTGCAATCACCCGGTCCAGCTCCGGATGCAGCAGCGGCTCGCCCCCCGAAATCGTAATCACCGACGTCCCCAGCCGGCCTAGGTGGTCGATCCGCCGCTCCATCTCCTCGATGTCCACGGGCTTCGACACATCGTCGTACTCATTGCAGTACGTGCACGCCAGGTTGCATCGCCGCATCGGAACGATATGCGCCATGTAGGGATGACCCGTCGATGCCAGAGCCGAGCCCACAGAGCCCAGCTCCCGCAGCTTCCGGGTCACTGCCCGCATACGCCGTCGCGCCGGCACCTTCCGGCTTCGAGGCTGTGCTGTCTCATTCGCCATCATCACCTATCAAGTATAGAGGCAGCGCCCTCCGGCTCAACGACACCCGGTGCCCATCCCGCAGGCAACATCCCAGGTTCCACCCGCTCCGGCTTCGGCTCAAATCCCCGCCGCACCACGGTCAACTCCTCCTTCGGCTTGGGCCTGCTCAGGTAATACCCCTGAAACTCGTGGCAGCCCTCGCCCCGCAGATACTCCATCTGTTCCAGCTTCTCGACACCCTCCGCCGTGATCGCCATGTTGAAGCTCGCTCCCAACGCCGCGATCGCCTGCACAATCGCCCGCGCCGAGTGGCTCTCCGGCAGATCCTGAACAAAGCTCCGGTCGATCTTCAACTTGTCGAACGGAAAGCTCCGCAGGTAGCTCAGCGACGAATACCCCGTCCCAAAGTCATCCAGCGCAATCCGCACCCCCAGGTCCCGCAGCTCGTGCAGCGCCTTCAACGTTGTCTCGCTGTTCTGCAGCAGCACCGTCTCCGTAATCTCCAGCTCCAGCCGGTTCGCACTCAAACCCGAAAAGCTCAGCGCCTCGCTGATCATCTCCGGCAAACGTCCGCTCTTGAACTGCAGCGCCGAAAGATTCACCGCCACCCTCAGGTCCCCGGCCCATGTGGCCGCCTCCTCGCACGCCGTTCGCACCACCCATTCCCCGATCGGCACAATCAATCCCGACTCCTCGGCCATCGGAATAAAGTCCGCCGGTGAGATCATCCCACGCGTCCCATGCTGCCATCGCACCAGCGCCTCGTAGCTCGTCACCTCACCCGTCTTCGCATCCACCAGCGGCTGGTTGTGCAGCCTTAGCTCATCCTGCAGCAGGGCCTGCCGAAGATCCCGCTCCAGCATGCGCCTCGTCTCCATCCGTGTGTCCAGCTCCGGTTCAAAAAAGCTGTACGACAGGGTGCCGTCCCGCTTCGCCCGGTAGAGCGCCATGTCCGCCTTCTTCATCAGGTCGTCAATCTCCGTGCCATCCTTCGGCGCCATTGCCATCCCCACGCTGCAGCCCGAGAGCACCTGGTGCCCGTGCAGCAGGTAGGGCTGCCCCAACGCATGAATCAAACGCTTCGCCAGCACCACCGCGTCGCCGTCCTCCTTCGGCCCCGTCTGGATCACCGCAAACTCATCCCCGCCCAGCCGCGCCACCGTGTCGCTCTCCCGCACGCACGCTCGCAGTCTTTGTGCCACCGCTCGCAGCAACTCGTCTCCCGCCGCATGCCCCAGCGTGTCGTTCACTCCCTTGAAGCCGTTCATGTCCAGACTCATCAGAACAAACGCCGTCCCCCGCTTCGCCTGCACCATCGCCTGCCGCAGGCGCTCATGGAAGTACGTGCGATTCGGCAGGCCCGTCAGGGCGTCATGGTGCGCCATGTAGGCAAGCTGTACCTCCGCCCGGCGGCGCTCCGTCACGTCTTCAAACGTCATCACCCATCCGCCGTCCGGCATCGGACGCGTCGCGATCGACACCACGTGCGCCTCTCCGATCTCCTCGAACGTCTGATCCATCTGCCCGTCCGGAGCGATCGAGTGAATGCGCTCCGAAACCCTCTGCGCCCGTCGGCGGCTGAACCCGATCGCCCCCATCACCTCCGCGATCGACATCCCAATGCGAACCTGCTCGCACGAGACCCCGCACATCTCGCACAACCGGCGATTCGCCAGAATCAGAGCTCCATTGGCGTCGTACAAAGCCAGCCCCTGCGACATGTATGTCAGCGCAATCTTCAGGTTGCGATGCACCACCGCCAATTGCTCGTCAGCCTCGTGCTCCTTCGTCAGGGTCTGCGTCAGGGTGGATCGCAGCTGAGTTTTGATCTTCAAGTCTTCGCACGTTTGCATCGCTCACTCCGCTCGGGCATCTCGCAAGGTGTCTCCCTGCGTCCCCTCCCTTCATCGGCGCCTTCGCGAAAAACCTTAGCCCGCCCGCGGAACTTTCCTTCGCTCCCTGCGAGTCCTCTCCAGCCGTAAGTGGAAGCGGCAGCCCAAAGGCCGCCGTCTCGTTCCCGCATCCGGACATGTGGGTCAGTTCAGCAGGTCGCTGCTCTCCACCGTCAACTCTTCCACTCGCCGCCGGAGATCCTGGATCTCCCCGTCGAGCTCCGGTAGCGCCGCCAACGCCTCTTCCCTCGGCCCGAAATACCTTGCCGGCAGCTCCGCCACCAGCAGATCATTCGCCGGAAACTCCAGGTCCGCAAACCCCGGTCCGAAAGGAGGCCACTCCACCGTGGACCTCCGCTTCGCATCCGGCGTCAGCATCATCGTCTGTTCCTTCCTCTCGCGTAGCACGGTCACCGGCATCGGCCTCCCCTTGCTCTCGTGCACCGTCTTCGCCCAGTCCCCCATCCCTCCCACGGTGATCTGGTTTACCTTCACCACCACATCCCCGGCCTTCATCCCCGCCGTCGCCGCGGGCGAGTTCGCCTCGACGCTCCGCACCAGCAACCCCGCCCCTCCCTGCACCCCGAAAAACTCCGCTAGCTGCGCGCTCACCGGCTCCAGCATCGCGCCCGTGTAAGGCTGCCCAATCATCGTCCCCAGAAACCCACGCCCCCCGGACGAAATCGCCGGCCCTCCTCCATGAAAGAAGCCCAGCCCCGAGCGCGGCGCCGCACCTCCTCCGCCAACCTTGCCGCTCGCGGCCACCGGCGGCCCGCCCAGGTCATCCGGATCCGGAACCGTCCTGTGCTGCTCCCATGCCTGCCGCTCCACCTCCTCGCGGTTGGCCATCTTCACCACCACCGTCTGCTGCTGCCCATCCCGGCTGATACCCAGGCTCACCGTCCGCCCCGCCGGCGTCTCCCGGAGCATCCGCCGCAGCTGCTCCTGACCCTCAACCACCTGCCCATTTAGCTGCTGCACCACGTCATGCTCGCGGATCCCCGCCATCCCCGCCGGCCCGTCATGGTCCACCCGCACAATCTCCGCGCCCCGGCTCTCCTTCAGCTTCAAAGCACCAACCTGGTCATCGCTCACATCCCGGATATCCACCCCGAGGTACCCTTGCAATCCGCGCGCACTCAATCCCGCCGCCATCCCATACCCGCTCTGCCCCAGCACAATACCCGGCGCCATCGCCAGGCTCGCCAACAACATCGCCGCACATGTCCGTCTCACCATCGCCACGCCTCTTCTTTGTCATCTTGTATGCTGCGGCACCGCGAGTCGGCCCTTCTCACGCGTGCCTCGGAACCATAGGCCCTTGGCGCCCTCACCGCACATCGGCTTGAGGGCGTTGTGCCTGTTGGACTTGTTCCCCACACGGGAGTGAGCACAGGGGCATAGAGTTCCTGCACAGCACCGCCTCAACACGTCCCCGGTCTACGTTCCCAGTCACCCAGGCTCGCCGCCAGCACAAACCGCCCCTCTACTGGATCCCGTCCGCACCCTGCAGGGCTTCAAAGCTTGCCGTCCGGATATACGGGTTCTCATCCTGCGTCGACACCGTCCGCAGCACCTGCCGCACACTCGAATCCGTCTGCACCGGCACCAGCATCCCGATCGCCGCCTTCCGCAGCGTAGCGCTCTTGTCATGCATCAGGCACTCCAGCACGGCGTCCCGAACCATCTTGTCCTGGTCCACATACCGCGCCAGCCCGTCGAGCGCCTTACGCCGAACACCCGCATCGCTGTCATACCGCAGCCGCGTCATCAGAGCCACCCGCACATCCTTGCCCTCGTCGCTGCTTGAGCAGGCGTGTCCCATCAGGCACTCATGCGCCATCAGACTCACCGCATCCGTGCGCACCACCTCGCTCGTCCCCGCGCGCATCCCCATCATCAGCAGCTCACGGATCCGCGGCTCGTCCAGCGATCCCTCCATCGTCTCCGGAACCACGCGGTTGTACTTCACCTGGATCAGCTCCGAATCAGGCGTCTGCACAATCCCGCTCACATTCGCAATCACGCCCTTGGTCTGGTCCGTCATCGTGACCACCCCGCGCTCCGCCGGCTTCGGAGCGTGCGCCACCTGGTACCGATACGTAAAGTCCCCCGCCAGGAAACCCACTCCCACCAGCAGCGTCGCCAGCGCCGGAGCCCCCGTCACCACCCCCGTCCACCGCCAGAAGTTCGACCGCAGCCGCGTCACCAACCCATGCGGCGTCTCGTCGTCCAACGCCTCATCCAGCCGCATCCGACTCTGCGCCAGCAGGTTCGGTGAAATCTCCAGCACCGGCAGCATCGCCAGGTCCTCGTCCATCTCCCGCATCGCGCTTAGCTGGCTTTGGCACGCATCGCACGCATCCAGATGCTGCTCCAAACCAATGGCCAACTCATCGTCGAGCTCGCCGTACATCAACAACACCATCTCTTCCTGCGCTACATCACACGTCATCTTCGAACTCCTGACCGGCCTCAAGCTTGTCCCGCAACCACCAGCGGATCGATCGCCCAAACCCCTCAGGGTCGTCGTCCATCGTCACCACACCATCTCGCTCTCAACGACGGTCATCCAGCACCGGCGGCTGAAAGGGCAGCAAACATCTGTCATCTTTTGCGCCCGACTCCCCGACGCCTTTCCACTCCTCTTACACCCGCAACTCCGCCAGATTCGCTCGCAGCTTCCGTGTCGCCCGGAACAGCGTATTCTTCGCCGTCTCCTCCGTCGTGCTCAGCATCTCGCCGATCGTCCGCAGCTTCAAACCTTGGTAGTGCTTCAGCTCAAACACGGTTCGCTCCCGCGGCGTCAGCTTGTCAAGCGCCGCCGCGATGCCCTCGGCCATCACCTTTCGGTCCAGCTCCCGCCCCGGATTCGCCATCGACCGGTCATCCCGCACATTCGCCAGCAGGTCCATCTCCTCGCCGCTCGCGTCCGCAACCGTCGCCGGGTCCTCCCGTCGGCTCTTCCGCCGCCGCATCTGATCCAGGCAAAGATTCGTCACAATCCGGTACAGCCACGTGTAAAACGAGCACTCAAATCGGAAGTTCCCCAGGTGCCGGTACGCCTTAATAAAGGCCTCCTGGTGCACATCCTGCGCGTCCTGCTCGTTGCCCAACATATGCAGCGCCAGCCGCAGAACGCTCTGGTCATACCGCCGCACCAGCGTGTCGAACGAACTCCGCTGACCCTTCTGCGCCTCCCGGATCAACTCGTCGTCCTCCGCCCGCTGCTGCGCCCGCGCCTCCATCTGCGCCGGTGTCAGCTTCGCTCGCGCTCCAGTCCCCGTGTGTGTCGGCGTCTTTGCCATCGCTGGCACTGATTCTACCGCCCGTCCAAGACCCATGGCACGCGCCGCCAACCCGGAGGTACCGAGCGGCTTCGCTTTGTTGCCGACACCGAATCCACGTACCAGCTTCCCGCCGGCATCCATCCCAACCGCTTCTGCGCTCATCTTCTTCCCACTCCGGAGTGAGGAAATCGATTTCACTCACATAGACCTGAACCCGGAGAAAAGGTAAGCGTCGCGGTCCGGAACTCCTTCGCACCGTCTCGTTCTGCCCAGGTGCAAGCATTCACCACTCTGCCGAACGCCGGAGTGAAGGCGGAGCCGCTGCGGCGAGATATCGCTCTTCATCGTTGCCGCCACCCCGTCGAACCCGATTAAACTCATCCCATGCCCCCCAGTCTTTTTCCACTCACCCCCAACCCCCCCGACACCATCACCGCCCACTGCGACGGCGGCGCCCGCGGTAACCCCGGTCCCGCCGGCTTCGGCGCCCAGATCACCGACGCACAAGGCAACGTCCTCGCCGAACTCTCCGAGTTCCT
>JAABUO010003778.1_pt1 | contig 17980 bp, 26 predicted proteins | sample 5559291 | NCBI WGS metagenome assembly JAABUO01 (sample SAMN10711878, study PRJNA513372) | rock metagenome | isolation source: Antarctica rocks | place: Antarctica: Victoria Land, Finger Mt sud | reverse complement strand
TTCTCCTCCGAACAGAAACTGGTACTCAGGATTGTCTTTTTGTTTCACTTTGATCAACTCTACGAAACTGGCTCCGTTTTTGGCTGCAAACTGAGCAAGCTTTTGAATGACATCTGCACGCTTTGAGTCGCTTGGCGGGCTACAGAAAAGCGGTGGTGGATCCCACGGGCTGAAGAACTGTGCTGCAACACTTGCCGCTTCAGTCATGGTCCCTGACGCAGCAGATCAGCCAAGCAGAGACAGCAGATCACCACTGTAACAAGCTGTAAGAATACAATGAACCGTTTCGTCTCCCAGTACCCTTTCAGTTTTATGATCCCAGCAATCAAGGCTGAGGCTGACAATTGTGAGTTCTCATTGTGCAATGTTCAGGCGTCGATCTTGACGAGACCGCACAATGCTAGATGTTGTGGGGAAGCTTGATGCACCAAACTCCTGCTGCGCCTGTCGCTTACACAAACGGTCGGCCTTCCGTTTTACCAGGCCTGCTCACGCACCACGAGGCAGGCAGAAGACAACAAGAACGCGTGCTGCTGGAGACAACGGCGAACAGGATGGTGGATCCGACAAGGACAATCGCAAGTCAAAGAAAAAGAAAACAGCCGTCCTTGACGACTTCAATCCTGTCAAGCTTGGCAGAAGATCAAGGAGTGCCTTGAACGAGCTGTTGGCCGTAGCAGAAAAGGCTGACAAACGCACGCAGTCTACCACAGCCGCACAAACCGCCACAAACGACGACCCAGGCATCGGTGCCGTCAACCCGATCAAACTTGGTCGGAAGTCTCGAGCTGTCTTGGACAACCTTTGGGGCCAGTTCACCAGTGTTACCTCTCCTACTCGTAGCTTGCCAGTGACTGAGGAATACTCTTCAGCTGGAGAGGGTCTGACAGAGTTCGAGACCCCGCAAGCAGCTTTTACGACTGTGCTTGTTATTGGGGCAACAGGCAGAATAGGCAGAGTGTTGCTTCGCAAGCTGTTACTGCGAGGCTACAAGGTGAAAGCCTTGATACGGCAACATGCCACAGAAGATGAGGAAGAGGCACAGCGACCTGCAGGCATTCCCCAATCTGTTGAGATTGTCTACGGCGATGTGTCAGACTATGCATCATGCAGAGCAGCTGCTAAGGGAGTTGACAAGGTAATGCAGCCGGGCTTTGTGTCACATGCCTTCGATTTCTTGCAAGCACGCGCAGTGCTGTTTTGGCAAGCTGATTGACCTCAAGTGGTGCTCAATGTGCCAGCGTTTTGTCCACAGATCATCTATGCTGCTAAGTCCAGAAGCACATACAATGTAGAGCTTAAGAAGGTTGAGGAGACTGGTCCCTTCAACCTGGCAAAAGCCTTCATGGTGAGTGCATTGGCTCATCAGTGGCAGGCTGTTGTCATGTGTCACTGTGCAAATGATTGTTTTACATCATCCGTTTTACATCATCCAAGGTCAAATCCACTCATCCTTTGTTGTGTTGGATCATTTGCCCTGGATGCACTGATTACACAATACCCTGCTGTTTCCAAGGAAACGGCTCAGGGGCAAATTGTGCCAACTCGGCTGCCGCAGACTTGATTGCACACTGTTGTCTACCAAAACAGGTTTTGAACAGTCTGTGTCAGTGAACAGCCTGTCTACATTGCTGACAGATCTCTGCTGATATATCACAGGATGTCCAGAACCAGCAGGCACAGAAAGAAAATTTGCTGCCAGCTGTTGCAAAGCGTAGTATAGCAGATTTTGGCAATGGCGTGGATCATGTGACTTGGAAGGTGACAAGAGTAGGTGCAGAAGAAAGTGCTACTTCTAAAGTGTTTGATCGGGGCCAGAACAAGGCCACAACATCTCTCAACAAACATGGCAACTTCAGATTCAAAGGTATTGCAATCGTGTGACTTGCTTTTGACTTTTGCATGCTGCTGTGGACAAATTCAGCACCGTGTATGCGCAATAGCTTGTGCTGCCCTTTTGAAACCCCCTCAGCATCTCGACCGATCATGCTATTGTCTGTGCACTTCGGCCTCAACATGAACTTTGCATTGGGCTCAAATACATGCAGCATGCACCACGCAGGAAGTTTTCAGCAAGCAAACTGGCCTATCTTTTCATGTTCCTCGCTGCGCTAGCCTTTGTGAATACCAGAGCAGACTTGTTGTCTACATTTACCGTTTCTTGTAGCTCCTCGCACGTGTCGCTCTCGTTTGTTTGCTCTTCACAGTCCTGCTGAACTTCTAAGTCTTCCATTTGTGTCCTTTAGTACTGTACTCCCTAGACATCTCACTTGTTTGCGGCCTTCTCCTCAAACAATATCCTGTCATGCTGGATGTAAATGAGTCTGTAAGTGTCTGGACAGGGCAAATATATGCCAGAAATGGGATCGCAGAGACAGCTTCACCGCTTGTGGAAGAGCAAGCAGAGGAGCTGGCAGATTGTGAGGGCTTGGTGGTGCGAGTTAGGGGCGACGGCCAAGTCTACTCCATTGTCCTGACAACAGGTGATCTGCAAACATGCTCAAGACTATGCAGCACATCAAAGACTTTCTTGGCTTCAAGTGCTGCTCAGGGCCACAGACTGTGCCTTTCAGCTTTGGTTCTTTGCTTTTTAACCTGAATGCTTTGCTTTGTGTGAGCATGCTGTGACACATTGTGCACAGCTTTTCAGCTTGGCATGCAAGACACATGCATTGCTGACAAGCATAGCAATCAGGGTCGGTCAGCTGAATGCGACAGCCTGCTGGTTATGTCAACAGGCATGTGCAGCAACCATTGTACGTCGTCAACACCAACTGCAATATTCTGAGCAGCAACGCAAATCCAACTCAGTGCCCTGCATCTTGTTTGGGAGGGCATGCAGCACAGCAGCTGCACCTTAGCACACTTCAACTGCACATATGGTCTTTCTGCATTGCGCAACTGTCGTATAAGTGTTGTTGATGTGTCTACTTGAGAGAGCTGCCCTGCACTTTGTGTTGATGGTGTGTTGCCAGGCTTGCAACTGCTCCTTTTCATTTGTGCACGCAGGCACTGGCGCCGCATACACATTCAGATTCCCCACCAGGAAGGGATACACAAACACGCGCATGCCCTTCAATGCCTTCAGACCCCTCACACCTGGAGAGCCTCCGTTAGATGCCAACACCCTCGATTTGGCTCAGATTGCGATACGATTTGAGGTTGGCGGCAGGTATGACTAATTCCTCACATTCAATGTGTATAGATGCACTTCCCAGCCTACATCTTGGATTGCAAACTATACAGTCACCCCCAGCATCACTGCATTGTATTCTGCATGCTATTGCTGCTGCGGGTGGAGCTAGTGCTATTTGTACTAGGCTCAATGCATGCTCTGTGACTGCAAAAGTTGTTGTGTGCAGGAACATGCCATTGAATACAGCCAGAGGAAGCAGGCAAATGCTGGTCGATGATGAAGCCCTTGGCAACAGTTTTGACATGGAGGTGGACTGGATTAGGGTGAGTCATTGCTGATCATCAGTCTCTGTTGGGCTTGGGCTGCAATTTGAGTTCTGACATTCTTGTGTAGCATATGATGCACACAGAAGGTACACATGGGTGGTCGAAGCAACTGTATGCACATGAATCCCTCTGCAATGATGTGAGCATTGCCTGGCACTGACATGTTGCTCTCACCAAGCTTGTTGGGTCTAGGTCAGCAGAAAAAACTCCAGCATCATCTCAAAGCTATGCATTGTTCAGCATGAGCTAGATCCTCACACGTTTCAGATCACTTTTCACATCTTTCACGCGTTGTCACATCTGTCAGCTGCATAATCTGGGGCATGTTTGATTTGCTGATGTGGAAGTAGAATACTTCAGACATGCTTCTCTCACCTGGTTGCTAGTGACTATTGCAGGGGCGACTTCCTTGCCAGCATGCATACCTCTGATGTTGTCACAGAGCTGTTCATGTGCCGCAGGCCTTGCCAGGTGGTGATGAGACTGACTTCATCATGGTTGGATGCGCTGGCATACCACATTCTGTCACTGACATGGCTCAGCATGAGAAGATGATGGCCTCAAAACGCCGAGGTGATGCTCTTGTATGTGATGCCAGAGGGCTGCATTGCATATTATGTAACAACTGCAGCTTTTGCTGTGCCTTGCTTTTTCTGACTGTGTATGATGCAAGATGTGTGATGCAACACTGGGCACTGTTAGAGAGAAAATACTATATCTGACCGCAGGCGCTGCTTTTCTTGCAGCCTTGCATAGCACATGCTGGATTGATGTGATGACCCTGGTGCGATGAGATACTGCAGGGCAGCATGATGCTTGTGTCTGGATCACATGTGCTGCAATCAGTCAATGGAGCAGTGTCAAAAGCGTGTACACAGCTGCCTGTTGCAGCTTTTGTCGCAAGATCGTTCACACACCTGCTGTTGAATGCAGGGGAGAATGTGTTGAAGAACACAGGGCTGGGGTACACAGTTATCAGGGCAGGGCCCCTCCTGGAAGAGCCTGGCGGCTATAAAGCCCTCATATTTGATCAGGTGTGAACACAAAGCTGATCTTTTGCTTGCTAGATTAGGCAGCGTCATGCTTGCACATTCTGACAACAGGGTATAGCAATGTCTCCATGGGCATTGCATGGTTAACAAGTGCTGTGTTGTAAAGCCTTAACATGCTTACTCTGCTTTGCTTCAGCAAGGGGGGATCGCGAGTCTTTCAATTTCTAGTATTTTGCAGTTGCACATTGTCACATGAAGCTGACATCTTCGATAGCAAAATGTATGAAGTAAAGTGGTGGGATGCAGTAAAGAGACATGTGACGAATATACGCTTTTGTACCCTGCATTCTTTGCTGACGTGGCCACTGTACATGCTCTCAAGAGCGTAAGCATGCTGTAAATCACAGCATTTGTGATTGCAGGGCAACCGCATTACTCAGGGCATCAGTTGCGCAGATGTGGCAGATGTGTGTGTCAAGGCGTTGCATGACACTGCAGCACGCAACAAAACCTTCGAGGTGTGCTATGAGTACACGCCAGAGAAGGGTCTAGAGATGTACGAGCTGGTGGCCCATCTTCCAGACAAGTCCAACAATTATTTGGGACCTGCACTTGCTGGCTTGCAAAAGAATACGTGATGTTTGAGCACATAGTCGTCCCCGGCTTCCTGATGTACGCTTGCATCTGACGTTTCTGAGGTTGTCTTCAGACTTTCTGAGTGTCACTGAACTGTATTTTGTGGTGTTCCTGACATAATCAAGAGGGCCAAGATTGTATTGGCATATGTGCATTGTGCATGTGCTGATCATGCAAGACCAGCCTTCTTGGACATGCACTATCTGCTTCATGGCCTGGCTTTCTATCTTTGTGTGTTAGACTTGCACGGGTTGACATTATCATGAACTTATCTATATGCTAGGCTAGCATCTCTGAGCGATTGTCTGTAAAGACTACACACACCAGGACTGCTGTGCATTATAGATGCTTGCTGATGAGGCTGCTTGCATCTTGCCTGTCTCTTTGCTACTCTACAATGACAGCTAGCTGTGCCATGTACTTCAAATGTGGTACAACATACGCCTTATGCCCAGCAAACAGCAGATGCCTCCTGCTCACAGGCAGAACATGCTGTACTGCAGCATCAGGTGACTGTAACTTTCAGGTGTGCTGAATATTGCTCACAGTAATGCTTTGTCTTGTCACTCACATAAAATACGCCTGCTTGTGCACACACCCTCATGTCTGTGTCTTTATGTGAGAAGTTCATGCCCATGCAGCATCACAAAACCATTGAGGTGCTCTGGCAGGACTCTCAGTTGCATGTGTATATACAACCTGCTTCAGCATGCATGAGGTGGCCTTTCAAACAGGAAACTAAATACCTGCTGCTGGAAAACTGTACTTGCATGGTGTTGATGTGGTGACCATGGTGTTGGACTTGTTGGGGCATATCTCAGTGGTGTATGTGCATGGTGAGGATGCCACAAACAGGTGGTGTGTATCACCATGGTAAGAAAAGGCAATGCTTGATGATGGTGGGATCACAACGTCCTGCACAGCAGAGAGTCTGTCTTATCAATCAGAGGGCATGTTGACACTGAAGTGCATTCAATGTAAATGAAAGCGTCTGTGATGTGTTGCTGGCACCCCATATGCAGCTCAGGTTTGTTGCTGAAGTGCCCATGCGCAACATGCATGTACCTGGCAAGTACCTGGCAATTTGGACAAAGGCTTTCCCAACAAATTCCAGGCAACTTGGACAAGTCAACAATGTTTGACACAGTCCTATATAGCTACCTTGAATGTGCAGCCCATTTTGGTACTGTTGCTTGCCATTGCACCACTGCCACACTTGCCACAGTTTGGGGCCACTTCAGAGGATGATGAGGTGCCAACTAGCCTGCAAGATCAGATTGCAGCTCGCGGCATCAAGATGGCTGCTGTAGCCCCGTTGCCCCCTCGAGCAAGAACGGTGGAGAGCTGAACAGGATTCTGGGAAAATATGGGTGAGCAGGGATGACCAAGACTGTCACTGTCACACTCAGTCTGAGCTTGGGAAGCAGAAGCTTACGTGCAAGGCCTACCCCAGTCAAAGGCTAGCTGGCCTGCGAGAGTGACCTTGTGTTCGATGTGCACGTTTCCCGAAGACAGACATGACGAAGGGACAATCAACAGCCAGCTAACCTGCTACAGACGGTGTCTGTATGATCACAAGCAACACCGTGAGCAACAACGCGGACCACCCGGTGGCGGCTGTACGTGTGTAACCTTCCATGCCTCTGTGTCAAAGAGCAGGTCTGCCCGGGCACAGAACGAGTTGAGGCGCTTCAACTTCCGTAGGCGGCCACTCTTAAGAAAGCCTCAGATCGCAAAGTCTTTCAACATAACTAACACTCAACAACGTGACCAATTCAGCGACTTCTGCAGTGCAAGATTCGCGGCATTTGTTGGACACCTGTTGCTGACGCCTGTTGCTGACACCTGCCGGGCAGCGTCACGTGTTGGGCATGGCTTGATAAGACGGCGTCTGGTCCAAGAATTTTGAGCCAAGCGAAGATGCTGTGGCGATCAAGCTTCAACAGATCTCGAACAGGGTGGCAAGCACAGGCAGCTGACGCGCTGAGCAAATGCGTCCCATGTGGTAGCAGTGCAACTTGCCAAAGGAGCCTAGCCGCAGCCGTTGTGCCCCAGCAATATAGCTCTACAATGCAGGGCTATGCTGTCAGATCTGTTACCGGCTGGACCACCATTGTCTTGCTGGCGATGCTGACGGCGCAGACACAGACCGCTGAAGGTAGGTCGATGGCTATCTCAGCGGTTCTTTCATGAATGCCAATACATAAACAAGATAACACCTAGGCTTGTGTTGCAGGCCAGCTGGCTTTCGACTGGGGAAGGCCTTGCACGTAAGCGCCTGCGCACTCTTGCTGCACGTGCCGTGATGCTCTAGCTCGTCGACACCACCCTTGCACACGCAGGTGACTGCTTCTGATAAGTATGCTAAAGTACCTGATTGACCAGTGTAGGTTGGTGGGCACAGCAGCAGCCAATCAAGTTGTCCCGAGCTGCGGAAAATGCGGTAGTGGCGCCATGGCAAGCAATGCTACAAAGACAACTTGCACTTTCAAGGTAATTTGGTGACAACGAAAAAGGTCAACTTATGCGTTTCAGGCCAAACTTTTGCTTTGTCAGGAAATTCCATGACCTGTGTTGTAAGCTGTATGACTACAGCAGTGCAGCCTGTAAGATGTGTCATGTTTTAAGAAGCATCTTTTGGCCATCAATATGCCTGTTGGACATGAAGGCAGTGCCTTGCTTATGTAGGACATCGTAATACCACCTTCCTCAAGCATTGCCTTTTCCTACAATGGCAACAGTCATCACTTGTACATGGCACCCACTCCCTGTACCTATACGACTGAGATATGCGCTGACAAGAACGCCTCTGCCTTCACGACAGCTTCTCCATGCACCTACACTTTTCCAGCATCAGGTAGGGGTCTTCATGTGCATGTTCCTTTGAACTACACAAAGGTTATCTGCATGGCTTTCAAAGTATGTTCAAAAATTGCCGTGCCCAAGCCTCTATCGCATCATGGGATGTCCACAAATCCTTAATATGCTGTGTCATCTGTAGGGGTGTTCTATGTGAGTGACAAGACAAAGCACTATTGTGAGGACTACTCAGCTAATCTGAAGGTCACAGTAACCTGACACATGACCTCACCAAGGCATGCAAAGAACACACGTAACTGTTCACATGTGAAAGGAAGCAAGCTCAGGATTCAGTCAAAGCTCCCTGTAGTTGCTGGTGCTTGCATGTTCATGCGTTACTGCTCCCAAAGGAATGGATGAATCAGCAAGCATTGAGAGCAATGTAGCAGGTCATTGTAACAGGTGTTTGTGGTATTGATCACTTGGCACAGCAATGTACAGCACAGCAAGAGCAGCTGCTGGTCATGTCATACTTTACATAAAAAACGATAGGCTGCAATGTCCCAACTACAGCATTTAAGTGACAGTGGTGAGCTCACTGCACTTAGACTGAATATGCCAGGAAAAGCAGATCTATACCCAAACAAGCACCTGGAAGTTCAGTCTGCCTGCATGTTTGTGGGTGAGCCCATGTCGGCTTCATCCTGCAGGGGCTGCACATAAAGTCCATGCACACCTGCATTTTAAACCCACATCTGAGTGGACAAAGCTGTATAAGACTGGAGGCATGCACAATGCTCAATGAGGAGCTCACCAAAAACTGCAAGCGTTCGTGAGGACAACATTGAAACAACATTCAAATGCACAACTCAGCTACTGAGATGGACAGACGTGTTATGACTAGGTTGACTAGGATGGAAAAACTACTGTGCAGATGTGGCGCGCATGCAATATCAAGCAGAGCTAGCAGATTTACCTCTTGCAAAAGCACCTTGCATGAGCTGCTTAGCAGCAGCATCAAGGCCCGCTGCTGCTTGATCAACCACAAAATCCATGACGCCCTCAGGTGGAAACGCCTCCCTCACATTGCAGTCTTGACTGTGATAGCATGTCTGAGCAGCATTGCAGAGATCTGTTTGCCGAAGGAATGAGCTAATCTGGTCATCTGATTGCTGCTGACTGTGTTGCGCCAGCTGGTTCCAGTCTGTTGCTGCAGCTAGCTTCTGCCATGCGTCCTGAAATTCCTTCCTGACAGGATCAGTAAATGTCTTACACAAATGCACTGTACGAAACAAACGACACAGATGACAGCACACATTTGGTATGTGAGTGGGTCTATATGCTTCAGTGAAAACGCAGCCATTCACAGCTGCAACAAACTGTGGCTACAGCTACCATTCCATACCACATAGCTGCAGCAAAGGCGACATTTGTCACCGGATGACACCAAGAATAACAACAGCAAGGTGCACACAAATGCTGCCTCTCGCAGAGAAATACAGATGCTCTGCTTGTTCAAAACTGTTCATGCATGTACACCAGTCCTTCGTCGGTGTTACCTGTAGGCTTGCTGCCTATCAATGGGCCGGAGGTGTCCCAGCAGAAGGAAGACGTAGCAGACTTGACTGGGAGGTGTTTCATCTGAAAGGCAGGCTGTCAGAAGGTGACTCAGGGGGTGAACAACTTCAGATCCCATTCCAAGGGCTTCCTGCAAGAATGCAAACTTGGGCCTCCTGGCAAAAGGCTGTCTCAATCTCATGCTACTTAGCAACAGCACCTCCCATGAAGCAGCTTAAGCAACTTTTACGCAGATGCTGGACACACAGCTCAGCTGAGGGCCAGCTTGGAACAGTCTGTGCATTCATGGTGTTGTCTGCAACATGATAATGACCCATGTCAAGGACAGTATTGATCTAGAGCTCAGTGATATCGTGCAGGCTGCCATGCAAAGATGGACATTTGCAAGACAATACCTGGACTTGGAGCATGATGATCTTGGTGTGAGCATGGTTGACATAGTCCACATCTTCTTGACTGGGCGCAAGGATGGGTCCTTTCACAGCCGCCAGCTTTGTGAGCTTGGCAATGCAAGCTGCCCGATGCACTGTTGCTGAGTCACCCTGCAGATCATGTACATGCTCCACACAGACTGCTGGACAAACAAGCTGTGAGAGCCTGTGAAGGGCGACAAGGTCCAGCATTTCTGAGTCAGCCTGCCAGATGTACACCGATGTGATGCAGCTGCTGCACGTGCGACTGTTACGAGATAAGCACAGGATGAAGCAGACAGAGGTGGACAAAAATCAAGACGGTATGTGCTATTTTGCTATGCAGCATGAGTATATTGCAGCTTGCAGACTGTAATTCCCAGCAGCACTGTGACCTGCATTAATTTGATACCACATATACATCTTGCAGCACAGCACCGCAATCTCAACATCAAGCATGAGACCTTGTCAAAAGACCATGTTATCATTGGCTGGGAACTAAAATTGCCAATCGTATCTGGACAAAAGTCCTGACCTCATTGTTGTTGGTCACATCAGCAAGTGTTCTGGATGCAGCCGCGTAGTCCTTCTGTCTCAGCTCATGCAACCATGTAAGGCGCCGCAGGGATGTAGCTCTGGTGCGGTTTGAGCCCACTGAAGCCAGGCGCTTCTGCAGCCACTGGGTGAGGTCCTGGTTGAACTGGTCAGGGAATGACAGCAGGCGCTCATGCTCACCTTCTGTAAACAGTCTGTTTGCAAGCAGCAGATACACACAATCAGCAATTGTGGATGAGGCAGTGAAAGGAAAGCTGAACAAGGCACTATGACACAAGTCATTGTGTCTGTTACCACCATTCAGCTGCTGCTGAAGAAAACATACACCACTATAAGCCATGAGACTGTTTTGCAGCAAAAGTGCAGCATACTTGCACAACACTGGACAAGGCAAAGTTCACTACACTGCAAACGCCAATGAGAGTAAAGTCCTTTTGACTGCATGTACCTGACCCCAGATGAGCAAGCAGGCTGACTTGATCAATGCACAATAGGTTGCCTAAGAAGCTTTTGTTTGGTGAAGTCAAGGGGCTTTGTCCACCTGCCCGCCCTAGGTCTAGTTTCAATGATGCTGCATGTGCGTGACTGTCAGCACTGTCGTTTTAGTAGGCCTTACAGGGATGCACAAGACAGGCTGCTCTGGAGAGACAGAACTTGTCCTAGCACGTACCTAGCTCATCATGAGCCGGAAAGCTTTAAAACTAACATCATTCATGCATGAAAGCAATGCTAAGAACGCAAAAAGCAATATCCAGCAAGCTCAAGACCAAAGCTGGCAACATGGAGGGCATACCTGTCAAACACGTATGCCACAGCAGACTGCTCAAGATCCAGCTGATTCCCAGAATTTGTCGCGCGGTGTCTCATCATGATGCTGTGCAGCTTGGACTCATCACCTTGCAGCTGGCACACTTCAAACAGCTGGGCATAAGCTCTGTGAGCGTCTGCTAGCTCCTCTACGCGTTGCACCAGCAATGTATCCCCTCCCTCCTCACCTGTCGTACAACAGCAGCTTGAGACAAAACGCCCGCACAGAGAGAAATACTGCAGATTTGCACAAGAACGCTCCAGCTTGAGCAGCATGTACACAGAGGCTGATAGACACACACACACACCCACACACACACCCCCGAGAGCGGTGATTTGTGTGAGTGACAATAGATGCAGGTACAAGCTGATGCACAGCTTCACTGGAAGTTGACTTTGTCGTTTCACATGCAGCTTATATCCAAGAGCACAGATATAAACAGATTTGGAGCAGATGATCTCTGGGGCAGAACCACTTACCTAGGCTTTGAGCAATGTCCAGCAGCAGCTGCAAGTACTTGTGCCTTGCTTGCTCATAGTCCTGCTTCAGAGCTTGCAGCGTGGCAGCAGCTTGGCATGAGTCCATGGCCTGTGTGAAGGAGATCAGCACAGTCTCTGTAATGGTCAGCAGCCACTTGATGCTCTTCTCAAAGTGGGCTGGATCACCTCCTTGCAGTAGCTGTGCCAACCTGCGCCATGATGCCATGGAGTTACATGTGGTGCCACGGAGTTACATATTGTGTAATGGAGTTACATGTGGTGTCATGGAGTTACAAGTGAGGCCAAGGATTTATATGTGGAATCCATACATTGTGACCATTTCCATAAGGGGTGTGAGGCATCACCTGCGACATGGCAAGGTGATGTCTGTGTGTTTTGAGCGGTGTTTGTCGACCTGTGCGGCTGTACAGGAGGCTTGCGTTGCTGTCACCAGCAGCAGGATTGCATCAGACATACAAACCAGCCTGTTTTGGCAAAGTCAGCAGCTCACCAAGGCATATCAGTTTGTGCATACTCCCAGTACCAACATACTCATGCATGTGAAAACACTCAAACCCCCTATGAAGGCCAAGCATCATGGCTATTCAAGCATGATCTGGTATGGTTGTCCATAGGGACGCATCTGATACTTGACATGCAAACTTTGAGCTGCCTCAGCTCAGCAGGTGTATCAGCTAGGAGTCTCAATCGAGTGTGCACAACAGCTGCACATGCATCGCGCATCATTTGTGAGGAGCGTGAACATAATGATGCAACCACCCAGCATGACATGCTTGTGACAGGGCTCAGCACATGTCCCCGGGCTTGCTGAAGTGCTGAAAGTGGCAATTCTAGCCTGCATGATTATTTGAAGCAGATCTTGGGGAAAGCAAGCGTTGGGGACTGCCAGTATTGGGAAATGCAAGCATTGGGGACTGCAAGTGGAGGGTGTACCTGGCAAGGGTATCTGCTAGGGCCTGTAGAGCTGTGCGTACAGTGAGGCCGGCTGACCACCAAGGAGTGTCGGTTGACACTCGAAACATATCCCTCTGGTATGCTTGAATCAGCTCCTGATGCCTTGCATGTGTCTTGTTCAGCACATTCTGCAGAGCAGATAATGGTGAGGTTGAAGTATGGCTATTGTCGTTGATCCAGACGATGCCAATGAAAAGAGAATAGTGCTGCTGTCCTGCCTGACATCAGTATGGGGTGGATGCTGTGACCAGGACCAGCCTGTGTAGAGCCAGGACTGTGGCATCTCATGTGCACTGCAGAACTTTCCTGGACCATGAAAAGGCAGGTGACTAGCAGTGTACAGATGCTTGGCTAGACTGCGCACAGAAGCAGATGATGGTGGGCTGCAATGGATGCATGCCGGCGTATCACAAAAAGCATGTCTGAACAGCTTGAACCAACCCTGTCCATCACTTGATGAAGCTAAGTTCAAAGACAACACTTGTATACTGGTTAAACTGCACCTTAGGGCATCTATGCCTCAGACTGAAGCAGCCATGACAGAAACGACACCTTCTAGAGCTGGTGCAAGGCACACACAGGCAGTGCTGGCTAGTGTTTAGCTGTTTAGAGATATTTTTCCACGTTTTGTTGTATGGACAGTAACTAGGGGCAGACCTGAACAGCTTGAGCCAGCTCCAAAGCTTGCTCCAGTTGTGTGCTGGCAGTGTCAGCATATGCACTGCTCTCCAAGCCTGCCAGCTGATTGCTGACTGCCTCAAAAAACGCCTCGGCGGAAGTGGATGGGCAGGAGTAGAAAATCTCCTGTTCGGATCGCTGTTCCACAGGTGCAGACACCTGCACCAGGCATAGTTGTCTCATTCCCTGGGAAGCAGTTAAGCTTTAGTATGTAAACAGCAGGCAGTTCGTGCAATGACTCTGCAATGTCATTCTAGCAGCATGCAGGGCAACAAATGACCAGCTCTGATCATTAATGTCAAATCCACTTCAGGATTGCACAAACAGCAATTCCAAGAACAAGAAGTCAGGAGAGTCAACAGCCTGCAGATTTGGATGTGCAGACGTCAGAGGCAATGAGCAAATGCGCTCCTTTCAAGACTTACTGGTGCAGCACACAGGCGTCCAGCATCAAAGATCACATCCTGCAGCAAGGTCATGCGCTCCATTTGGGTGTCCTCCCGCTGCTCATTCTCATACTCACGCACAGCTGACACAGCCTCCAGCTTTTCTGCAGACTCAAACAGCACCCTGCAGGTACACACACGGCCTCAAGATGCAAAAATCAATGCATGCGCTGAATATAGTATCTTAGACAGCAACAGCACAAAGGTGAGCTGGAATCGAGTGCTGATCTGTTTGCTGACCTTGTTGTAGCAATAGCAGCATGAAGCAAGTGTATCAGCAGCAGCAGCAAGAGATGCTGCTGCACCATGCTGCAATGTTGTGTGATAAGGAGACATCACCTCAATGCCTCTGGGTCCAAAACACGCATCACATCGATCTCTTCCAGTGTAGTCAGGAAAGTTTGGTGGAAATCTTCCTTGTCACATAGCTGCTGGAGATAGTCTGCAGCCAAGGCTCTGCCCCACTGCTTTGGCAGCACATCAATGACCCTGCAAAACATATGATGATGCTCATGAAAGCTTGAAAAGAATGCTCAAAAGCTTTTGGCACCAGTTGCAAGCACACTGTATCTGTGCAGCGTGACTCATGGCTGAGTTGCAGGGTCTCTTTGTGGTGTTGTGGGTTCACGACTGTGAGGCAGCTTAAGCACCCATTGTAAGGCTTTGTGAAGGAATCCTACAACAAAGTCTGACAAGCAAAGAAAAGAAAACGAGTACTCCAGCTACAAGAGTGGCATGGCATTCAAGAAAGGCATGGCATTTTGAAAGACCCAAGAAAGCCTTCCACTGACCGCAGTCAGCAGCCGGAACAATACAAGAACATGAGCTCGTACAACATGTTGTGACATGTTGACTGCTGGACTGCTCTCATGCAGCGTGGTCCAGCTTGTCCACAATGGAATGTAGACAATTATGACTTTGCAAGATGCTTTACACACCATGGCTGACAATCAAAGGAGAGCATCCCACTTAAAGAATCTAGGATTTTTGGCAAAGAATGTTGTTGGTGATTTCAACCAGGCTGACTGGGCCTAGGAGATGCTTACATGCCAGCCTGACTGTGCCTCACACCTGAAGTTAGTATGGGTCAGCAGTATGGGTGTCAGTAGTATGGGTGATGGTGGGATGAATGACAGTAGTATGAGAATGTACCTGGCACTAAAGACAGCAATGGCATTGGCAGCGCCAGGGGGCTCTTGCAGGTGTGGGACCATCCTAGCAAGCTGCTGAATGCTGCTCTGCCTTGCAAGCTCCTGTGCTGGGGTGTAGACTGCTGTCTGCAGTAGCTGAAATACCTCATCTTGGGGAACAGCCTGAGCCGTGCCTGATGGTTGTGCTTGACTCGAGCCTGCACATACAGTCAGTAGCAGTTTAATGTTGACTGCATGGCAGGACCTGTTTGCATGCATTGCATTCAGAAGAACCCCTGGCAGACCTGTAATCATGGCAGGTACATCAGGGCTAGCTGGTCTGTCTGCCAGGCTCTGCGCAGCTGGGCTGACTCCCCAGATTGCAGTAGGATGCATAACACAGAATGACCGCAAAATGATTGGACCTGAGCTGCATGATCTTTGGCAGACAATGGCAAATGAGGCATGGCAGTGGCTGCTGCTTATTGCAACATGCAGCTGTGGGCTGCTATGCATACAGGGAGCTATTTAGGACTGTACACATTTGACCCTTGGGGAAGATACATATTGCATGCATGAATGCATGAACGAATCAATGGATGGGTGGATGGATGGACCAATGAACAGGCGCATGAATGGATAAGTAGGTGGATGCATGTGCAATGGCCTGCCTGTGAGGTGAGACAGAGCCTGGCTAACAGCAGGCCTTCTTGATGCTGTTGGGGGCCGTGCAGTGACAGCTACTGAGTGTGCAGGCTGCACTCGACCCATGGCCACTTGCACCACCTTGGATGGTGTCAAGATCAGCCAGTGAGGGGACTTAGCGTCAGCAGCAACGGTTGCGCTCAACACTGTCTCATCAAGAACTTGCCGCACCAGCCCTGAGCAATCAGCAATGTGCGTCAAGACTTTGGCTGCACACTATCTGATAAGACGAGCTGTGGTGCAGTCGTGCACAGAATCAGGTAGGCACCAAGCTGAGCTATATGCCCTGTCAAGTGCGCAGGCACAATCTAACATCTGATTAGCAGTAGGGCTAATTGGCACAGCTGCAAGCGTATAGCAAGTTGACAAGCCATGCAGTGCATGTCTCTTGAGCAGTGCCAACATAGCTGTATGACAGCGTGTTGAACAAGGCAAGATGTCCTGGTATGTATCTGGGATGACTCTGCAGAAGACAGGCTCTGCAGTTGTGCATGCCGGATTCTGGGTTCACCTGTCTCTACTGTCCATCTGTAAGCACTGCCACTCTCCCTCCAAATCAGCACTTCCAGTTTCTGGCCACAGCAGCAGCGCCACTTGGCTCTTTGTTCTGTTGAACTGTCTGCAGTTGGCCCTGCCTCACTCACATCTAGGATGTGGGTGCTGAGTTCCTCTGGCTTGGTTTTAGGGCTCTTTGACAGTAGCTGTAGTGCCAGTGTGCCATCGGGAGCACTAGCTAGAACAGCAACGTTGTGCCTGCTGCCCTTCATGGACACTGCAGACAAGCTGCAGAGTGATAGCTGGGCTGTGGCCTGAGCCTGCTTCTGCATGCTACTCAGCATAGGATGTGACCAAAGAAGCTGTGCTGTACTTCCTGGAGGCATGGCCATCTGCAGAGAGCAATGGTAAAATGAGCATGCACAGCAGGCAACCAGCTTATAAGCAAGTTATGGCAAATGGCATGCCTGCAGATGCATTGCTTGGGATAGAGATTGATGGACTGCCTTAAAATGGGCAGATGCCCAGTGAGCCAGAAATGAGTTGCAAAACATCATACCTGCCAGCACTCAAGTGATGCGTTGGTCAGTGTCAAAATCTGGAGACTTTGTTCATACGATATGACGTGCAATGCATGGATTGCATTCTTGGCCACAGACGCCACACGCGATCCCCAAAAGTTGGTCAGTGATCCCATAAGGCTTGTCTGCATGCAGCAGGCACACTTGACGCGCATGTCATCTGTGTTTGGCATTATAGCAAAGTTTGCGAGCCTGCCTGACTTATGGTCTGCCATTTCACAGCGCACAGCAAGCTGGCACAATTATGCAAGCAGTAAAACACGTATTCTACCTCTGCCTGCTGAAGTAGGGTCACAGAAAGTGTCTTGTTTTGAGCAGCATGGGCTTGAGCTACACAGTCGACCCTGTATAGCCTGCCATCTGCTGTTCCACAGACTATGATCAAGATTTGACTGGGCAGGATGATGCTGACCATGCAGGTCACTTCCTGGCTGATCCGAGCTTGCACAAAACCACTGCTTGCGCTCAAAATTGGCCAAACAGACAAGTTCCCGTCTGATGTACACACTGCAGCCGTAACATCTCCAGCCTGCGGCAGAGGTCAATGACCGTCACTGGCAGTTTCCATAGATTCATGTTGTATTCCAAGCTGATGAGCCATCGGCCACCTGTAGAGCAGCCACTGACACTGCAGCATGTGGGGCGGGGTATGGCAGGCTGGCAGTTGGATGGGAGCTCATACTTTTGTCCGCTGCCCATACTACGAGCTTTGCGTCAGCAAACAACCAGCACAAACTCCCTGCACCATCGAAACCTGCGGTGGCATGCTTGGCGGCAAGATGTCGTGCCTGTGCCGGTATGCTTACAGTGTCTTTCGAATTCATATTCTAGTAAGGCACCAGTCGACGTGTAGCGCTAGTATGTGCATTTGCTGTATAACATCGATGGCCATTGACATAGGACACACCTACAGACATGTTCACGGAGCGCGTTTCGGTCTTACGCAGGAGCCTGTTTCGAGCACTTTCAAAGTGCCCTCGTGTCTAGTCACGTTTCGAAATTGGCTGCCACGAGTCATTTTAAGCCATAAAGTTCACAGTTGGCTCCAGGGTCAATCTGTAGTTTTGAGCATTGAGGATGATTTAGATGTGAGTACTGTTATTGGGAACGCCAAAAGCCATTACGCACAGACATGGCATCAGAGTAGTCTCAGCAGTGTTGCTAGGTACCAACCCTTGCAGCCAGAATATGTCCTAGCACCTTACCTTTCAGCAGTCAAGGGCTTCAAGAGCCGAAAACTCATCAGCAGAT
>JAABUO010003777.1_pt1 | contig 17980 bp, 15 predicted proteins | sample 5559291 | NCBI WGS metagenome assembly JAABUO01 (sample SAMN10711878, study PRJNA513372) | rock metagenome | isolation source: Antarctica rocks | place: Antarctica: Victoria Land, Finger Mt sud | reverse complement strand
AAAAGTGCCGCCTCCGACTATGAGGATGCTGGGATTGTCGCCAGCCATTTGCAGTTTGTTGGCTGAAACGACGCAATCACAAGCAGACAAGGAGGATGACGAACACTTTAATCTGATGGAGATGCCCGAGCGACCGAAAAGTAAACGTTGCAGGCCTGCGCCATAGCTCTGCGAAGACACGATCGATGAAGGGATTGGAACAATGGGAGATAGGCAAGTGGAAATTGTATGGACGACAGCTAGCGGCGCACAGGCTGCTTCACAGGTGTCCAAGCTACGTGATAAACCTGAATTTTTTTATGAGAAAAGCAAGACACGTGTCAAGCCAAGGTCTGATATAAGCCAAGCGTCATTCATTTTTCATAAGTCATACATGATCCACTCTTCAGCCACTTAGAAAGGAATGGTATTTCCTTCGAAACTCCACATTTTGCCACAGTTTCCCATATCGCAGTTATCCATAATCTTCAGCATGCCTGTTACGCTGTCAACTGGGTCGACTGGGGCTTCTTTCATTCCCGCATCACGGGCCCCAAAATTGCTCATTTCTGTACGCGCCCACCCGGGGTTCATAGGGAATGCGATGAGATTGTCTTTTGCATGCTCAGCCTGGATTTTTACACAGATGAAATTAAGTGCGGCTTTGGAAGCTCCGTACGCACAGTTCCGCCCGCCCACTCCCGGTTTGATACTTCCAATCGACCCTGCCCCGCTAGAAATGGGGATGAATTTTGGTTTCGATGATTTCTGCAAGAGAGGCCACATTGCCTGAAATAGAATAACCACGGTCAATACGTTGACATTCCAGTGGTCTTTGAATTCTTGCAGTGGCGTGTCTTTGCCCAGTCCATTATACTTTGCAATACCAGCATTGGCAATTAAAACATCTAGTTTGCCGACCTCTTTAGCAATCATACTTTGGACCTGCTCCGCATCTTCCACCGATTCTGAGTTGATCTTTACAATACGGATGTTGCCGGTTTTCTTTGCTATTGCCTCCAACTCGGGCACATTGCCAGGATTTCGGACAGAAGCAAAGATAATCACATCTCTTCTCTCGCTCAATTGCTTCACAAGCTCGAAACCGAGCCCTCGGTTGCAGCCGGTCACAAGGTAGGAGGTGGGCATCTCGTCGAAAAAATTGAACGAGACTGCAGAAACAACAAATCTAGGGCTCAACACAATTTAATTGAAATCAAACCGAATCAGCAGTAATGCCATTGAATTTTGCAAATCTTTAGCGCATGGAATTTTCAATACTATTATCTACACTTCTGAAGGACAGGAATGCTGCTCCTACCCGACTCCGATTTAATCTCATGAGTTCCTAGCAAGGTCTCTGCTATTGTTGTCGTTTATATTACATGAGAGACCTGTGTACATGCATTCGTGCATGCATGATTGTAAGTTATGCAATAGTTTAAAGACTATTATTGCCGGTCGTGATACATTAGATCAATTCCCATGTTTTCCTCTGAAGAGAAAGGTTGTATTGGTCGTAGACGATTAGACGGATTCGGGAAAACACCCACTAATCTCTTGAGTTCCGTAGAAAACACGATGACACTCTTGCCGAATGCAAAGAAGGCCAGCTTGCCGACATGTGAGAAGGAGGTGGTAGCGAGAGCGGGAGTGTTGAAGGAGTAGGTGAAAGATGTAGTGAAGCTCGGAGAGAGGAATGCGCGTGATATCGAAGCTGCAATTTTGACGGCTGATTCGTCTATCCAGACGGTAAAATACCATGAGACGACGAGCAAAAAAGAGACCGCAAGCATAAATATAGGGAGCGAAAGAATCATCACTGTACTGTCGGCGAGTTTGAGCGGCGGAATCCATATAGACATGGTGCAAATGACCACCCCAAAGATTATCGGATGGATAAGATACATGGCAAAGCTCACACGGCCAAGAAACGTAACTGCAGGCATAGACAGCAGCTTCTGGGTTAAAATGTCTGTTTCCACCATGTACATAAAGCACACAAGAGCAATAACGTACTGTAAATCTTCGGTCGGATCTCCGTAAGTGGTCTGTGCGCTATGTTCGATATCAAAGAATTGCCGGGTGGCAGTCAGTACATGCCGAAAGGTCGAGAATGGGAAAATAGTGTGCAGCATACGTGCGTTTATTAACAGCACAATAAAACACAGTATAAGGCGCAAGGGTACAGTCATGCGGCGGGTAGTAAGTAAATGGTGATGACGGAGTAGACCAAAAAAGTAACCTATCGAGAACAGACCAGTAAAGTGTCCAAGGCAGAAATGCCACAAGGTTATCAAAGCACCAAAGACTATCTGCCGCTCCTCTGGAATGGCAGTCGTAATTGCAGAAAGGATGTAAACGAAATACGACCCAAAGAACTCCTCCGAAAGAGACCACAGAACGCCGCCTGGGAAATCGTAATCCAACTGTTTGGCAACCACGCCGAGCTTTACCACTCCGGTCAGGGCAGCCCGGAGCGAGTACGTTCTTCTCTGGTGCGGAAAGAAAATTTGAAAGTAGGCGCTCCAAAGAACACTCCCGGGCGTTGCAGCATTATTGTAAAGACCAAGGCGCCAGACAACATAGCTGCACAGGGTCGCTGCAAGCGCAGGCAGGAAGAGACGGAAAGGGCGTCTAAGAAAGGCGCTGGCGAGCTTATCCTCTTGTCCTCGTACCGATCTGAGAATGCTACTGGCCAGGACACGCCCGGATAAGATGTAAAATGTGAGAACTGCAATTCGTCCATTCCACAGGATGGCAATAGGATAACTGTTCGCGTCCACAAACGCTTTTGCCTTGTAAAAGTCCACCAACATGGTCCAATGGTGAATGCATACGATGAAGGCCATCACCCCTCGCAGCCCATCCAGGTAGGCGCTCTTGGAAGCAGCAGCAGCTAAGTCCATACGCGAGAAATTATGCAGCAGTTATTCCGGGGATCCATCTCTAGTCCATGTCTAGTAATAAGGCTGAGCCGCATTCAGAATGCTGTTCCTAATTAGGCAAGAGATTCGGGAAGAATGTTGAGCCGAATAAGGTAAGATCTTCAGCAACCGTAACTCCATGCTTGCCAGGCTGTCGTATACTCGAATTAGTAAGTTCCTTCGGGGAGAGAGCAAGTAATCGTGGAAGCCTTTAAACATGCAGACAGCTGAATACTGCCGTCTTTTTAAATCCAAGAAAACGCAAAAGCCAAAACCGCCTCATGCTGCCTTTTCTCTGGCTGGTCCCATTAGGCGCACCATTTGCAAAGGCCATGTGCTGTAATGGCTTTACGGTACAAAACATCTTCGAACCCTTCGACGTGGCCACTATCTGCCTGGATGGCCGTGAACTTACAAACAGCTATTGCGGAGTCGGCCCGTGCAATATCTTTGGATGCAATTGCGACGGCGGCTGTAGGCAGGCAGATTGGTCGACCTGTTACAATAATTGCGTGACAGTGTTGCAGAGTGCAGATAACGATTGCCGTTCAGTGTGTTCTGACACACCCGGGGCTGCAGCTACCTCAACGTCCACTTCTCCAGATTTTGCAAAATAATAACCAGCTGTGTTCAGGTGTTAGGGGATCGTTTAATACATATTCTCTCCTTAGCTTGCGTGAATCCTAGAAGCTACAAAATAAAATCTCCACACTCTCGAATCTGACGTGTTATGAGTCTGATGAATGAATTTCCATTCATGATCAATGAAAATGTTTATGTTACTCGCGGATCTAAGATAGACAACGGTTGGAACCACTTTTAAATTTGTGTACAAGGTCAACTTACGTTTCACCATGGTACGAAAACTGTGATAGTCATTCATTTGAGTCGTCCGCATACGGTAAGTCAGGGTGAAGCAGCATTTTGCTCAATCGTATTACTAAGATCTACACATGCGAGCTATCAGTTGCTTCACGCAGACTTTCATGTGCTGTCCTTTATCCTATAAAAGCCAATTGACAAAAAATAGGGGGACGTGTTAGAAGTGCGTTTAATGCTATCTCTTCTCTGGCTGATTCCATTGGGTGCAACATTTGCAAATGCAAAGTGCGGTGACGGCTACACTGTGTAAAATGACTTTAACCCATTCAGCTTGACCGCTATCTGCCTGGATGGCCTTGAACTTACTGGACATTTTTGCGGAGTCGGTCAGTGCAACGTATTTGGATGCAACTGTGACGCGGGCTGTAGTCACGCAGATTTGGAAACCTGCTATGAGAATTGTATTAGAGTAATGGGAGCTTAGAGAACAACTGCAAAATAGTTTGTTCATTGAACGATGATAATGCAGCCGCGTCGATTTCCATTTCTTCAGACATTGCATGATAATAGCCAGCTGTGTCGAGGTACCGGGAGATTTCTAATAATACCCTTTAGATGTAAGCTTACAAAAACTTCTGCGTTTCAAGATTCCCTTCGTCTTCAAGCTTTTCGGATTGCGTTGACCTCGAGCGAGGCTGCATTAAGATTTCCTATACAGATCTGAGAAGAGTACTAGTACTCGCAGCATCTTAAGATAGATTATTTTTGGAGTATTTTTCAATCACCGAACAATGTCTGTCAGCTTGTGCGTCACCATAGTACGAAAGGTATAAGGTGTGATAATTTCATTCAGGTTGTCCGCAATAAGGCAAGCCAGGAAGAAGCTGCATCGTGGTCGCTCGTATTAGTAAGATTTTTATATGCGAGCTTATTCTTGCATAAGCCTTCAAACGTGCAGACCCTCAAGCAGTTTCCTTCTATCATATAAGAGACCAGTAGAAGGTAGTGTTAACAGGGTGCCACATGCTACCTATCATCTGGCTAGTTCCATTGGGCGCAACATTTGCAACGCAGATTGCTGTCACAGCTTCAACGTGGGAAATAGACTCAATCCGTTCACCACGACAAATATCTGTCTGGATGGCCTTGAAATCTCAACCCTCTATTGCGGGATCGGTCCGTGCAACGTTTTCGGGTGCAACTGCGATGGGGGCTGTAGGCATGCAAACTCGTCGACTTGCTATGATAATTGCGTCAGATTAATGGAGAGCTCAGACAACAACTGTGAGAGTGTGTGTTCTTTGAACAAAGAGATTGTAGCTATTCCAATTACCACCATTAGAGACGCAACAGAGTGAGTCTCAGCTATTGAAGTTCATGTAGACAAATGCTTTCTCTCAGGATTTTTGCCTAAACTGCCGAATTACGGTGTACAATCCATTTCAATAAAATGTACGATTACAATGTAATCTGGGACAACCTTACATAAGCTGCATCCAAACCTGACTAATCAACCGTCATTTGACAAGTTTTTCGTAGTAGGTTGGGCCATAATTGAACCGTAAATTATGTGTAGCAACAATTCATCATTAGCCGCCAACGTATCTCAGATTATAATTATTTTGCCCAGAATTCCCAAAAAGCAAGAGAAGCGATATATTGTACGGGTTTTTTGTGGAAATCTTCGAACATTCACATCCGATCAAGCAGCTTTCGGGTCGATTCGGAGGAATCTACTGTACTTCAAAATGTTATTACTTAAAATAATCACTTCGCTCGTCTTATGCGGAATGCACTACCTGATTTCAAAGTACTCCAAGTAGTAAAAGGGTGCTATTGACTCTACTATGACTTCATTTTAGGTGGGCCAGTCTGTCGAGCCAGAGTTTCGTCTCACGGTCCAGTGTATATGACGTGATTCAAAACTTCGAATTATGGCCTAATTACGGCACTTACGTAAGTATGGACGTCACACTTTTACTTCTAGTGAACGAATGAAAAATTTACCGCATAAGCTTGGGTTAAGAAGCATTAAGCCTGCACTTTTCTTGAGGCTCATTTCAAACACTGCAGGTATTCGACAAACAAATGTGGCTTCTCCCGCTTTACACCCTATTTTTGGGGGCGAACACGACAGCTGCGGAGTGCTGCGGTGGTTGGATAGCTGGAAACTCCGAAAGTCCTTACCTCAGGGTGAATGTCTGTTTGGACGGCAATCAACGTAATACCGAATACTGCGGAATTGGTCCGTGCAATATGTTTGGATGTAATTGCGACGGCGGATGCAGAGTTGCCGATGAATTAACCTGTTTTCAAAATTGCGTTGATCTTTTGGATTCCGAGGATAACAATTGTGGTTTTATTTGTAGTCACAATGTCACTCCCACATCGGCTGCTTTGGCTACTGCCCAACTTGCTCCGACATCTGCCTGAGTTTGAACCGCAACACTCACTCACAGGCTTTTGCGTACTTGACAGTTATTTCTTTACAAATTTTATAAAATGATAGTGGCGATCAACAGATTCATATCTCATTTATGTCATAATTTGTTTAACTAAAAACCCTAGCATTTACTAGATCATGCGGGAACAGCATGGCCATCAGCACGAGGATCACTTCCAGCTGAGTAAACGATCTCGCCATTTTGACGATGAACTCGTATGATCTGACCGCGCCCAAACAAACCTCTCTGCCAACCCTTTACAACATCGACATGATGGCCAAGCTTTTTCAGCCCCGTAATAACGTCACCCGAAATCCCCTCCTCGACAGCAACATGCGACTGGTTCTCGTCTATTTCTATACCAAGGGATTCTGCTGCTGACAGAGATTGAACACAGATGCGTGGAGAGTCCAGTGCTTCTTGTGGATTATGTCCAAACAAGTACATGTTGAAAAGAGTTTGTACGTGCCCCTGAGGCTGCATGAATCCTCCCATTACTCCATAGATACTGTGAAGTTCTCCGTCCTTCGTCACAGCAGCCGGAATGATTGTGTGATAGGGCCTCTTGTGCGGTGCAATGCAATTGAGATGACCCTCCTTGAGCGTGAAGTTGGACCCACGGTTCTGCAAAGTAAAGCCGCAGCCTTTAGGAATCGCAGCCGTCCCGAAGCCGGCATAATTGGAGATAATAAAGCTACAGGCATTGCCTTCCGCGTCGCTCGTTGAGAAGTAGACTGTATCACTTGAGTTTGACGGGTATCCGTTCTTTATGGTGCGATTTGCAGCTTTTGGATTATAACTTTTTGCCCGATCGGCAAGGTAGGTCTCGTCAAGCATCCCTTTTATAGGAAGTTTATCCACGCGGGGGTCTGCAATAAATTCGTTCCCGTCAGCAAACGCCAATCGCAGCGCTTCAATGACGACATGAAGGTATTCCACACTATTATGCTGAAGTTTGTCGAGTGAAATTTTACCCTCTTTGACCAAACTCTCGATAATTCCAATTGCTTGCAGTGCAACAATTCCTTGGCCGTTTGGGGGGCATTCCCATACTTCAACGCCTTGGAATTTCATTGAGATGGGCTCATCTACAGTCGAGCGGTGAGTTCGCAGGTCTTGGTGCGTCATAACACCGCCTAACTCCGTTATGAGTTTGACGATCTCGTCCGCTACGCGGCCCTCATAAAACCCAGCTTTTCCTTTCTCGGCTACTTCGCGGAAAGTGCGTCCAAGCGTAGGGTTCCGGAAGATATCTCCAGCCCGTGGCGCTTTCCCATCTTTCTTTAACATCTCATTGGCATTCGGTGAAGCACGTTTGATGAGCTCTTCCGAACTGGCCCATTGTTGCGCAGCAAGTTCTGACACCGGAAATCCATCTTCTGCGAGTTTGATAGCAGGATCCAGAATCTTCTGCATTGGCATTCCCGAGCCATGAGCTTCAATCACGTCCACCCATCCGGCAGCAGCTCCTGGTACTGTTGTGGCATTGATATTATCTAGAGGAATGGCTGCTCCATGAATTCCTAACTCTCTGCATTTTTGCAGTGTGAGCTTCTCTGGCGCCCTTCCGGAGCCGTTGACTGCATGTAACTTCTTCTCCTTCTCTTCCCAATACAAACAAAACATATCTCCGCCAATTCCTGTGGAGCACGGCTCGGTGACATTCAAAGCTGCAGCCGTAGCCACTGCGGCATCCATTGCATTTCCACCGCTCTTCAACACAGTTAGCCCTGCCTGTGCAGCCAATGGCTGGCTACAGGCTATGATACCATTTTTTGAATGCACGACAGATCGACGCGAGTGAAATTGAGCATACGATCGAGCGGCGCCTGGGTAGATGAAATTCCCCGTCAAATTCTCAAATTGGTCCATGGTGGTGGAAATGGATATATCCGAGGGCGCCAATACGAAGTATATATAAAGGACACAACTACGCTACACAGCTTGTGACTGCTTCTCCGTCGAGCACGTCCATGACAACCTGTGCAACTGCTACGCTGGTTTGGCTCTGGTTCTCGATAGTCCCTGCCCCGACATGAGGTGTCAGGACCACATTGTCGAGACTCATCCACTTCTCGTAACACTTGGTCGTCGGTGGCTCCTCCAAGGCAAATGCATCGACAGCCGCCCCAAAGATAAGTCTGTTTTGCAGAGCGTGAAATAGAGGTTCTTCATTGATGACTCCGCCGCGTGACGCATTAACGAGAATGACCGACGGCTTCATTAGCTTGATTTCACTCGATGGGATCATGTCTTTGGTTGTCTCTGTTAATGGAACATGTAGAGTTATGAGATCGCTCTCTTGCAGCAGCATGTTCAAATCCGTCACCCTTTGATGAGGTATATCTGGCCATACATCCTGCCCAGCAATTGGGTCGTAAGCGATAATAGCTGTCTGAAACGCCGCTCTTCATATCATTGCAGTCTCCTTTCCAATGTTACCCATACCCACGACACCAGGCCTTGCCACACATGGACAGACCAAGAAGCTGGCTCCGAAGAATTGTCTCCGTTTCTGATCTTGCGATCGAATTCGCATACTCTCCATGCCACTGTCAGTGCAATTGATACAGAGAACTCCGTTTGCGCGTTCAATCCAGGAGTGTTATACACTGCAATATTCTTCTTTTTGCAAGCATCCAAGTCTATGAAGTTTACCCCTACTCCTTACTTGACGTTGAGACGTAGTTTTTTGATCTCAGCAAATTTTCTTGTCTGACCTCACCAGTAACACGTCCGCATCTTCCGGCCAGTCCTTCACACCGGGTTCGCTGGGCTTGACTACATTACACCGCGTGCAGACATATCAAATGCCGTCTTGGTGGTACCCATCAGTGATACAGACCTTGGTCATAGCTCTCAGCTCTCAATTGGTTGTAGGATTACTATTATCCCCCAGCTTGCGGTAGACTCACTCTAGCTCGAGCCAGATCACGTGCGCTGTCGCGCCCCCCACATGCGGGGAAACGTAGCTCAAAGGAACCTGTCCATAAATCAACAACATATATCACGACCGTAGCGGTCAGGCTTGGGCATAAGGTACTGTGAAATCTGTCAATAAAGCGAGACATGCAAAGAAGGAATTATGAAAACCAGACACGACGTACAAAGACTTGAAATGACACTAGACGAATGCACCGTGAAATATCTCTCTTCTTTTTGATTGCTAGGACGTATAGAAATGCGCAAATTAACCCACTCCATAGTATCGAAGTTGGAATCTAGTCTGCAAAAGATTTATTGTCGCTGCCTTTATAGATATCGACAGTGCACGACTCAGCACGAGTCTAGTCCAGACACTAGAGACCACTAGTTTCTTTATGTAAATGTCCCCAACATTAGAACTCCTCAGAGGCAAGAAAGTGGGACGGACGTCAACCGGCAGACTGATGAGAAAGCTGTCTGGGATACTGGAAGCACTCGACCATCCAAGACGGCAGCGAAATATTGGGGTGATGCTTCCTTTTGTCTATGACCATAGTAGTAAAAACGTAGTCTCACTTTCAAAATAATTTACGGGTTCTCGGGTAAAACGATTTAACCGGTCGACACCGCGCATTATTGGAAAGCGACAATGAGGTTCACCGAGGGGATGTGGAAGATGAAAGAAGGCATCAAGCCTCAGTGGATGCAAAACATCTATAAGACACATATTTCAGAGAATGACCTGCGATTGTCCTTGTGTACGAGGCTACGAGGCCGAGGGGATACACTCAATTCCGGCACCCTCACTGTGAACATCACCAGCCCTATGGACGATGTTATAAGTGTCAAGAGTGTAAGGTGGATGGGTGAGGAAGACCATGGACCAAATTTTCAACTCAATGAGCGCTCATCAAAGTGTCAAATTATGGAAGGAGACAAAGAAATCACTGTGACCGCAGAAAGTCTTACGGCAAAGGTCATCACGGAGGAGAATAATTTCTCGCTAACATTTTTAAATCCCCAAGGTGAAAAGCTCACCGGCCACTCTTCTCGATCACTCGGGTTTCTTGAAGATGAAAAGGAATCGCCTTATGATGGCTTGTATCGCGAGGGAAAGACCTTTCTTACTGCGAACCTTGACATTGGTGTTGGTGAAAAGATATATGGCCTCGGAGAGCGTTTTGGACCGTTCGTGAAGAACGGGCAGACCGTTGAAATTTTTAATGAAGATGGAGGCACCTCGTCCGAGATGGCGTACAAGAATATTCCCTTTTACATGACCAGCAAGGGGTACGGCGTTTTCGTACGCAATTCAGGAAGGGTGAGCTTTGAGATACAAAGTGAGAGAACAACGAGATGCAATATCTCCCTTACTTCCCAAGAATTGGAGTATATTGTTATTTATGGACCGTCCCCAAAAGATATTTTAGAAAAATACACAGCTTTAACTGGTCGCCCACAGCTGCCTCCGAGCTGGTCCTACCATTTATGGCTTTCCACAAGTTTTACTACAAGTTACAACGAATCTACTGTTAACTCATTCCTGGATGGCTTTGCGGAGAGAAAAATACCCCTTGGTGTCTTTCACTTCGACTGCTTTTGGATGCGTGCATTTGAATGGTGTAACTTTGAGTTTGACAAAGACATGTTCCCTGATGCCAAAGGACAGCTCAAGCGTTTGAAAGAGAGAAATCTTAATGTCTGCGTCTGGATCAACAGCTATATTGGGCAAGAATCACCTCTTTTTGCTGAGGGAAAGAAGGAGGGATTTTTTATCAAGAGAGCTGATACTGGTGGCGTATGGCAATGGGATGAATGGCAAGCAGGAATGGCAGTCGTTGACTTCACCAATCCCAAAGCCTGCGTCTGGTATCAATCTTACCTTTCAAAGCTCATCGATATGGGTGTAACTGCCTTCAAAACAGACTTTGGAGAACGGATTCCATTTCGTGGAATAAAGTACTACAACAACGCGGACCCTGAAAGAATGCACAATTATTACACTCTCCTCTACAATCGTTGCGTGCAAGAAGTCCTAGATAAAAAATTGGGAAAAGGTAAAGGCTGTTTATTTGCAAGATCAGCAACTTCTGGCAGCCAAACAATGCCAGTCCACTGGGGTGGTGACTGTGAGACGACTTTTGAAGCCATGGCTGAAACTTTGCGTGGAGGTCTGAGCTTTGGTTTGTCTGGATTCGGCTTCTGGGCGCATGACATAGGTGGGTTCGAAGGCACCCCTCCCGCCTCTTTGTACAAGCGCTGGGTACAATTTGGTCTACTAAGCTCTCATTCCCGGCTCCACGGCTCCGGAAGCTATCGTGTTCCCTGGGTGTATGATGACGAAGCGTGTCTGGTCCTGAAGAAGTTCACTGAGCTCAAGATCTCATTGATACCTTATCTCTTCCGTACGGCCTTGGACGCCAAAGAAAAGGGAACCCCAGTGCTGCGTGCCATGTTGCTGGAATTCCCAGCCGATCGTAATGTATGGTCCCTAGACCAGCAATACATGTTAGGACCAAATCTTCTCGTTGCACCGATCTTTAATGAATCTGGAAGAGTCAGTTTTTACGTTCCAGAATGTGCAGAAGGGAAGTGGACTTCCTGGTGGGATGGAAAGAAGTATGAAGGAGGGAAATGGTATGATGAGACTCATGATTTTATGTCCTTACCAGTCCTTGTTCGACCTAACACTTTGGTTCCTACAAACATATTGATCAAACATCCATCGGAGAATATTAGCGAAGGGCTTGAGATCATCTTTGGAGACATATTGGAGAGTAGTAAATTTGATATTGTCGACGGTGCGGGTGTTGGTATTGGCACCGTCACCGCGAAGAATGACAATGGCAAGGTCGTTATGAATGCAAAGGGTTTGAAATCTTGGCGCGCACGTCAGCTTGGCAGGGAAGGAAAACCATCTAATGGCGGTGAAGTTAGTTTTTAAGCATTCGCAGCTGTAGCATTCTCCAGTAGTAATTCTATGTTCAGCGGATTATTCTTCAATGACCCAGGCCAGGCGGTATTTGGCGTCTCGGTATATTATCGTTCTGCTTACGCCGAGCAACGAGTCATCGAATATCAACTTACGACAGGGCGCAATGGCACATTGCAAATTTTTGGAGAATATAGACCCTCGAAAGTGATTAGTAGTGATGAAGTGCTATAAAGGGCGTTATCAACGAATGAAGCGTTTATTAAAATCGTAGCATGCAATGCAAAAACTGAACAAACATCTCATAGAATCTTTTATTGCAATTTGTCGGTGAGGTGAATCTCCGTCACACTTCTTCCAAGTTGTCCCATCCACCCCTGTTGTCAGTGTCAAAGTTTCCCTCCAAATCAAAAAAAGGTCCCGCTTCTTCCCAATCGGTGGTCTACCGTTTTTCGAACCTCGATATCTTCATTTAAGTAAGGAGACCACGGGGAGCCTGATGAATAATGGTGTTTAGCTAGCTCCTCAGTCACAGGGCTATTCACTACTATTCTGCCCCAAACCCCTTGTTTTTCAGTTACAGCTCTTACTGCATTCTTATTGGCCTCCCCTGCAAAGTTCACTGAGACTGCGGCGATTGTGGAAACGAAGAGTACGAATGAAAACAAGTACTTCATTTTGATAGATTCTGGGAGGTTTCTCTTTTATATCTTGCAGTTAGTAAGTCTTGGCCATTAGTAATCTAGAAGCCAAGCCAAAAGAAAGTCGATTCATAAGCTTGCAAGCTTGTGAGCTTCATCACATTCAGTGTCGTTGTACTTTCTACAACGCATTACTGGTTGCAAGCTACAGCTACTGTAGCTGTGCCGATCCTTTACATAAGCTTGAGAGTATGGCAAACAATAGGATCAACGCTTGTCTTATGACAAACGCTCTAATTGGACGGGAGAAAAGTACGTTACCAAAGATGAGAAGCTCAGTAACAGGAGAATTCGAGAATGGCATCCGCTTTTAAGTCTGAATATCTGTATAATTCGTGATGGCTGTCATATTCGTCATGTTCAAGGGAACACTTGCAGGCAGATATCCACCAAAGAAATTGGTCTTTCCGCCATCAATTTGGAACCCTTGCGTCAAAAACCAACATCCGAAGAACTCGACATAACCGTTTTCAATAACGACAGAATTGTCCCCTTCAAAATGACATCCAAAGAACCGCACCTGTCCGGATTTTACGACCAGTGCTCGTCCACTATTGTAATCAAGAGAAGTACACATCTCCATAGACATTGGATCCACGATCAATATAGGCGCCAATAGCAGTTGGAGTTGCCCCGTTAAAAATTGCTGTGTTGTAGATGGAGAGTTCTTCACCTTCATCGGTCGCACTCGACAACCAGAATCCATAGGTGGTATAATTCTGGATGGCGCAGGAGAAAATGCCAGTCAACCAAGTGTAATTTCCAATGATGATGCCATTGTTGAAGCCTCTAATATCTAGCTTCTCAAGGGTATAAAATACCGAAGCATCGTTGATATTTGGACCATTTACAAACACAGCATCCGATTGGTTGTTCCCAATCATAAGTAAATTTGAAAGCTTGCAGCGTGGAAGCCATCTGATTCAGGACCACTAGAATTGTAGGAAGCTACCAGCCGTCCAATCTGAATTGCCGTCTGGTTAGTCAGATTTCGGAAATCCAGAGTGACACTTCCTTCACTCACGGAGATCTCTTCGGGAATAGCTAATGTGCTGGCGAGAAGGTATTGGCCAGCGGGGATGATCATTGAATTCGATGAATTGCTGGCATAAGCAAGAGCACCTTCAAAGGCGGCCGATGAGTCATTCATTAAAGTTGGATCTGCTCCATACCACAACAGGCTGACCGGACCCTCGAAAATTCGCATCCAGGTAATGTTTGCCTGGTCCACTATGACGATTCCTCCATTGTCGATCATCCCAGTTTGTCCTTGCGCAATGAACTGGCCTCCAGTGTACAAATTAGCGGTTGATAGAACCCAAATAGAGTTAAACCCGTGCTGGAAGTAGTTGTTTTGTTGTCGCAGGGCAGCCAGATCTGGCAATGTAACGAGGGGAGTAACTTTAGGGGCTGGAGCCATGGAGGCATTTTGAGCTTTGGATAAAGCAAGGAGGCCGACTGCTAAAATCTTTGATGTGAGCATGATGATTGTGTTAGGTCAAAGCCGTGCCAAAAGGAAATTTGGAGAGGGCGGGGAAATCGCAAAACGCGGGACGCGGCGGAAGAGGAATTAGCCGAATTAGCCGAATTACCAAATCCGGTAACTTATGCACCGTGAATCAATGTGATAATTTCTAAGCTATGCTGACTTATATGTAAAAGAAGTTTATTCTTCTAAGCATTCATTGAACGGCTTGACAAAGTAGTCGGTACTGGAGGAGGATTCGATCCTGGGTTGTGTGAGCAAATACAGACACAGTTGTTGTTGTGGTTGCCAGCTTTGGCATTGCATCTGTCCAAGCAAGTGTTGAAGTCAGTCGTTTTACAGCCACCATCACAATTGCACCCAAACATGTTGCACTCTCCGTAGGCACAATATCCGGAAGTGATGGATGTACCATCTAGACACAATGCAATTTGATCCCCTGAAGATGTATCCAATTCATAACTTCCACAACATTCTGATGCAACTTTTGCTGCTTCAAGGAGTATAAAAACCCAGGAGAGAATCATCTGCAGAAATTTTGCTCGATAAGTTAATGATGGTTTGCTATTCTTTAGAGAAATGTGAAAAGACGCATCTTAAGAGCGAGGGTGCATGAAAACTATCTTCGGACTTAGAAATGGCTAGCTTATGCGTAATAATAAAAAGTTTTTCGCTTACGCAGAATACAGAGAGGATTTTCGGTTTAGGAGCTTTGAATTACTAATAAGCCATTTCATTCTCATATACAATTTGCGTGCCCACGATGATGACACCGCATAAGAACGTTGCTGTCAAGGATTGTGCTTGCAAATATCCTTGCAGTTATTCGAAGGGTCCCCCGCAAGAAAATTGCATCGTCCTAGGCATGTGAGGTAGTCAGAATGTCTACAACCCCCATCGCAGTTGCAGCCAAACATGTTACAGGAGCCAACCCCACAGTAGTCTCCAGAGCTGACTTGGAGCCCATCAAGGCATATATTTACTGAAATATGAGGTCCAGACTGATGTAAGATTTCATAAGTACCGCAACATTCTGACGCGACTGAAGTGGTAAAGAGCAGTACTCCTGTAATCCACGTAAAAGTTATCCTCATCTGAATTATCCAAACCTTGTTTTCAAGGCAGAATTTGGCGAGTGACGGCTCTTATGTGGAAAGAGCAACTAAAAGTAAGTTTGTGTGACATGGAGATTAACATCCGATGAGGTAACTCATTCGATGTTCACAAGTTCCTCGCATGAAGACTAATCCTGGCACCGCGCCTTTTTTTTGGGTCACCTGTGGCAAAATTTGCACGCGGACATCTGATTTGACATGAATTAAAATTCCAGATTTGCATAAATTCATGCGCTGTCAAAGACAGTCAACAAACAATACATGCAGAAAGCCACGGCTGTCGGTGAGTATTCAATCGAAAAATAATGTGAATGTACAAGACCTCTTGGACCTCCATCCAAAGATCCTATATATATAAAAAAAGCCAAAACCGCAGACAAAATGATCAAACCTGCTTCCGCTCACTTTCCCCATTACGTTGCAAGTAGTTTCGTCTTCACTTGATCATGTTGAATTCCCTCCTCCTATTTTACCCTGTTGGCGATTCTCCAATTTGCCCCTTGCCAAATTTTACCCCACTCCACCTACCTACCACCCAACCGCTGTAGCACGAATGAAACACAGTCAACGCTACGCAAAGTGATGAGAACTGGGCTGGGCTGGGTCGGTCGCCACTACCTATTTGGAAACATGGTGGAAAACTAACAATACCAAATTGGAATACGAAACTGCACTGCTCCTAAGGAATCATAATGTTTGAATAATCCTGCATATTCATCTCCGAGTCATCACTATCCAAGCTTTTCATCTCCGACTCCGAGTGATTGATTTAATCCTAATATCTTCCACGCGTGAAGGGGACTCAAGCGTGTGATTTTCTCCTTTAGCATAGTATTTTCTCTACAAAACTGCAACTGCAACAATCGAATGATAATATGTTTCATAAAGCAATGCCACCGCCGGCGGCAGAACACTGTATACTAAACTGATCTCCTGATCAGGACTTAAGAACAATGGTGCTTTGTTCCAGTTCTACGCTTCTGCTTATGAAAATTTGAAAATTGACTCGCGGCTTAACTCTATTATAAATCTCATACGAAGTATATAATACCTTAGCGTTTCCACTGGCCCCTACGAGCCTCTATAATACCACACCTAAAAACTCAGGCTGCTTTACCAGTTGAGGACACACTAACATGTCCGGGGGTAATTTGCATTTTCTGTAGTGCCCATCATTGGCTTGAAGAGCGATTGCCATCGTCCACCAGAAGCACACCTGATCAAATCTGCCTTGGTTACCTTTCCTATCACGCTAAAAGTAGTTTCTTCTTGAGTTGATCATGTTGAATTTAGCCCTCCTCTTTGCCCTGTTGGCGTTTCTCCGATTGCCCTGTCAAGTTGACCCCACTCCACCTACCTACCACCCAGCCGTAGCACGAATGAACACAGTCAATGGTACCAAAAGTGATGAGAATTGGGCTGGGTCAGTCACCATCACCTACTTGGAAACTTGTTGCAAAACTAGCAAAACCATTTCGGATACGAAATTGCACTGCTCCTAAGGATCCACAAAGTTTTGACTACTCCAGCAATGATCGAGCCACAGTTTCAATGACTGCAGTGGATGGGAGAAATAATGAAATTCAGTTTTACATTGATGTGCTATACGTGTCTGCCGCAGAAGCTGCATGGCGCATTTTTATGCTTCCTATGCATCGCAGCCATCCAACAGTGCAAAGACTACAGCTGCATCTACTAAATGAGCAGGTTATAGCCTTTGACGCTTCTGAGGAAATTACAAATCTCATGGCGCAAAACCACAAAACAACCTTAACACAGTAATTTGCACTGAACCAGCTCTCTGCACAATTGGAGGCTGCTAATACAGAACACTGTTCTTCATGACATCTTCTCTACGTCAATTTCCCTTCTCCATTCACATGGAGCAAAACACTTCGCCAGTGGACTGGTGCCAACTGCGCTCAAAGACATTGGACTTCAACAGCTAAAGCCAATACGACTGGACGATATTTGCATTGGACAGGTCGTGGACGTCGGATCACGATCAAAGTGTTCACGTATGGGAAAACCTATGTCAAACTGGAACTGGCGGAGGTCAAGGTTGATACTGTTGGATGAAGCACCACAACAGGCTCACCTTGAAATCTGTTGATCTATCTGTTCCAAGACATCTGCAGATCGGTCAAACCGTTCGGAGGCATCCCAATGCTTTTACGCGGCTTGCTGGGATGCTTTGATGTCGGCTTCGAGCTTCTTCCTCTCCAGCTCTATGCATTCTGTAGCAGCTTTGTTTCTCACCGCCTCCATCTGCTGGGATGCTTCGGTGTCGGCTTCGAGCTTCTCCCTTTCAAGCTTTATGCGTTCAATAGCAACTTTATTTCCCGCAACTACTATTTGGTCAACGAGCTCATGGAACATACCACGATGTTCCGATAGACTACCTCCAATCAATCAATGTTCCTCGCCTTCCATTACACGTTTGCAAACTGAAAGTTGGCGCCCCTGTCCTTTTGCGCAATATTGATCCTGCACATGATTTGTGTGATGGAAATCGGCTTGAAATCATACGTCTACTGTCTTGGAGATCGTGTGCTCGATGCTACAATAATAACTGTGACATTTGCATCCAGAAAGGTCATCCTATGGAGGATTCCAAAGATGTCTTCAGTCAGCGGATTACCTGCAAAT
>JAABUO010003776.1_pt1 | contig 17980 bp, 20 predicted proteins | sample 5559291 | NCBI WGS metagenome assembly JAABUO01 (sample SAMN10711878, study PRJNA513372) | rock metagenome | isolation source: Antarctica rocks | place: Antarctica: Victoria Land, Finger Mt sud | reverse complement strand
CTGATTCAAAGCAGTTTTGCTGGCTCTGTAGCTGTACCATCCACCCAACCGATTGTCTGTGATGCTGCCCACCCTGGCACTCATGTTGGCTATGACTGATGGTCTCGCCCTGCAGTGGCTGAGGTTGATGTGTCCGGTGATACATGAGCAGCATGTGAGGTGATGTATCGCTCTGGCGAGATGGTTTGCTGGACAGGTGGCAGCAGTATCATGTCAATGCAGCGTCAGAGCCAGGGTGCATCTGAGTGGCATGAGCACAAGCAACTCTGTAGAGGCAAGCCTACAATACCTTGGAGTATTACCATCCTTGGCTCCCTTGGCAAGCAAAGGCATAAATGCCTGTGGCAAGCACAAGAGCTGAGAAGTAGTAGCATGATGCACCAGCAGCTTTAGGTCCACAAAGAGCTGAGGATGACCATACCTTGGAAACAAGAATGGGGCCAAAGGCATTGACTTGAAACACTTTATGAAGACTGCTGCTGTCCAACCTTGACAAGGCAGTTTCTGCAGGCACGCACCAGTTGAGCAGAGGAGCATTTTCTATTGCTTTCCAGAACACAGAACAAGATCGTGGAATGCAATGACGCAGAGTGCGCATAAGTAGCAGACCTGGCGACAGTTCCCCTGGTATGTGCAGGATTCCAGCTGTGTTTATGAGCAGGGTCAGGTGACCATGCTTGCTTGACACCTCATCAACGGCATCCTGTACAAACAAGGAGGTTCAGCCATCCCGATCAATTACTCCAGCTTGTCACTGTGGCACCGCAGACCTGAATGGACCCTTCATGGGTGACGTCAAGCTTTACAAGGTCCAGTGTGTCCTTGTGATCACTTTGCAGCTGCTGCAAGCTGATACAGCTGACTGGATCACGGCAGGTGGCAATGACTCTACGGGAAACAACGCTACTGTCAGTCGCCCATCATCGTCACACGCCCGTCCTTGATGGGCCCCGGTCAGTCAGTAGTTAAACTGTGCATGCCGCAATAGACTTGATTACTTTTGCCCTTGTCTGCTGAGAAGTTGTTGCACATACTGCAGACCAAGTCCTCTGGACGCGCCTTGAACTAAAGCTACAGGTGATTCTGGTTGAGTCGCGCTACTTGCAGCGTACAATCTGGAGTGTGCTAGGGCGTGCAACTCCGATCGAAGAGCCTGGCCGGCTCGCGGGGCACATGTTTGCAATGCAGTTGACAAGCTAGACAAACAGCATTGCATTCTCCACACGGAGCACTCGAACTGCTGCTGGTTCAATGCATTCGCCGTCCGATCCTCCCATTGTGAACTGTGTGGACCATCCCACGTGGGTACACCTGAAAATTGTCAAGCTACTCCCTGCTATATTTGCTGAATCCGCAATGAAACTCTTGCTGTAGCCGCTAACCAAAGCAAGCAGGGCGTAAGTGTCGCCACTGGATATGCCAGCTGACGTAATGTTCCTGCATTGGTGCTCGCGAAGTTGTTCAAAATATTTGCATTGTTGCTCTTGTCCTTGTCGGGAAAGCTTTCCTGAACGGTTTTCAGACTTTGACTTGCGTACGGCTGTGCTTCAGAGTCAAACCCCATGGAGGGGCATGCTTGGCAAACCAAGCACCAGCTGGGCTTGCTGACCTGTTGCTCCAGGCCTTCAGCTTGCTGGACCTGTTGACGCCAGATAGCAAGAGTGACTGAAAGTGAAGGATTACCCTGGAGCAAGGATTCATTCATATGGACACCCAGTAACAGAACGTTGTTGCATCCTTAGTCATGCCCATCAATGCTTTACCAGTGCAGCCAGTGCTGAGATGCAAAGTACTGTACAAGACCGTTTGTCTCTCTGGTTTTTCATGTAAATGCATTGTGTCATCTTGCCGCATCAGATCTGCATGCTCTTTGCTTGAGCTCATGGTCGGCAGCGCTTGCATGACCTGGCTTGGGCTCAGGCTAAGATGCGTTGAATGCAAACCAGCTATTAGCACTCAGCCAACCAGCTAGGAGCAAGATGCATGACAATGCACTTCATGCCTACAAGTTGAGGTGCATGTTGTGTCGATTGATGTATCCACGTATACTAGTCTCTTGATTTCATCAAGCTTGCTGGGTAGTGCAAGTCTGGAAAGTTGTTCTCAGATTCATAACTAAGAGAAAGTCCTATACAGCATCCCATTTTCAATTTCAACGACAGCCTCACCCTGTTTGCAAGTTGCATGGCTGTTTGACAAAGCAGGTCAATCTGCTTATGTATCCCTACTTCTGGCAGGTCACTAAGCAGCCGCACATATACCATGTGAACAGGTCATCTTTTCCATATTAACACGTCATGTGCTAATCATGCTTTTGCTGCATTGTCTGTGGTTCATGCCCTATTGCGGACCTTCTCTACCTTTGTACTCAGACACCGTCACAATGTCCAGCATGTAATTGCTGTACTCCAGATTTGTCAAGTGCTCTACTGTTGCGTACTCATCTGATTGGATGTGCTTTCTGAACTCTGGACTGCCAGGTGTTAAAACATTGTCTCCAACCACCACAGAACCCTTCTTGAGAAAGCCATTCTTTTGTAGAACCAGCAGATCCTTAAGGTACAGGTGCTTGACATGGTCAATGAGGGCAAAATCAATGGTACGCACCCCCCGCTGGTGCAGGACCTGCAAAGTAACACGGGTATTGACATCTGTGCATTGATAGCTTTGACAGCTTCTGATAGCTTCACAATGCAACCCCAAGCCAGCTTGAAGCCAAAGTCAACAGCTCTTGGCAGGGCACGCATGTGTGAAAACATCCTCACTGCATCTAGTCATCTCACGTGCACATTTGCTTGCATGCAGCCAGCAATGGGAGATCAACCACAATGTCCCCATGAAACATTCCTGTCTTGCTACGAGAAAAAAAGCATGTACCTGTATGGAAGTCTCCAGGATGCCCTGAATGACCTCAACCTTGTCGCTAAGTCCAGCGTGCTGGATGAGTGACCTGGCAACACGCACATGACTCTCGTTGGGGTCAATGCTGTACAGTTTCCCTCCTGGGGGTAGCTGACTGGCTATGCGCACCGCAGAATACCCAATGTAGGCTCCAAGCTCTATAGCAACCTGCAGCATGTTTGCTTCAAACATTGATACTATTGATCTCTCAAGCATCAACCTTGCACATTTTGGACTTGCAATAGAGCCTTTTGGGTGCTATTGCAAGTCCAAAACGTGCCTTTTAGGTGCTATTGCAAGTCCAAAATTGTGCCTTTCAGGTGCTGCTTGCCCTGCTCCTGTGCATGCTCCTTGCAGGACACAGCAGGCCAGCACATGGCAAAGTCACTGTTCTGCTAATCACGAGGTCTATGCATTCCATGTACTGCAGCAGCGCTTCACCTAAGCCACAAACACATTGTAGGTTTAAGCCAATGTGACATTGCACACATTTTCTGGTATTGTACCATGCAATGGTGCACTTGACAAGGTGCTGTCAAGCCATCAGCAAGAATTGCCATTGTGTGCTGACCTGTGGTTGACGCTTCTGTACAGCTTTGTCTAGTATTGCTCCCTTTCGATCACCAATGTTCATCAGGAAGTCAGAGTTCCAGCCGTAGTTATCTATAGCATCAAGAACTGCTTCTGGGTTTCCCGGAGGTGTTGTCCTCAGCACCATATCCAGCACGTTCTGTTCCTTCTGCCCCGAATACTGTTGCTGTCGAAAACAAATACGGGCAGTTTGCATTGACAGAGTTTTATATGAATGGATCATCATGCACACGAGTGGCGATCTCAAGATCCGTGCGCAACGCAGGCACGTTGAAATTGCTAGTATCAACCTGCATCGGCGAGGGACCTTCTGAACCTCCGGACAGGAAGCGCCTCAAAGCCATCGAGCGCCTCAGAATCCAATGTGCAAAGTACTGCAGAAGTGGAATTTCGTTCAGCAAGCTCGCCAACAGAGGTTTGGAGCTGATCATGGTTGCACACGACACTTCGATACAGGCTGCTGCAGTCACAGCAAGGCTATGTCGATGCTGAGGGTTGACTGTGCTGCTGTTTAAAACGGCTAGCAAGCCGCAAAGAACGTCGGGTCCGGCAACTACGCGAACACCAGGATTTGCCATGTGGATTCGTTCGTTCGACACAAGCCTGCAGAGCCAGCGTTACGTCATAAGTTGACTAAGAGGGTCGACGCGTCACGTGCCTGTTACTCCGATATCCGTTCAATTAGTCATAGCCCCGGTTCATCGCTCAAGGTTTCAATCTCACGCTGTGCGCGACATCCTCACACCGAACATCTATCGTGCAATATACCCACCTGCACACATCTACAACAATCGATGCCTTGAGGCCAATGTTTTTTGCGCCAACTTTGCGCTCCTATCAGCAGGTTTTGCGAAAACACTGCGGTCTCAGTCTGCAAACAGCAAGGAGCCCTTTGTCAAGGGCATCTTCCCATCACATCCCGTGCTACTGTTCCACACGTACCATGTCTGTAAGTTTTACTGGGTTGCTTATCAACTGCTAACGCCACGAGACTCTTGAAAGAAGTGACGATGGTCTCTTGCACTGCACGAGGCGAGTGTTGTCAGGGTGCCTATTGTGACTCACGTCCTTTGCCATGCATGCCAGGCAGACCTCTCACCGGGTCAAGCAAATCGACGCCCCCATCATTGTCAAGACACAAAAGCTAACTGCAAGCGCCAAGGGCGTGGTTTCCTTGGCGCAAGGTAGGGCTTGGCATTGTACTTGCATCAGCAAATGCTGCATCAATGATTGGTTGTGTCCCTCAGCATTGCCAGCAGGCCCAACACAAATTCATGTTCTTGGGTCTGTCATAGGTATTGTTCACTGGAACCCACCGCAGCAAGCTACGGATGCTGTAGTTGCATCAGCTGGAGATCACAGTTTGAATCAGTATGGGTCTGGCGCTGGTCTTCCAGACCTGGTAAAAGCTCTTGAGCACAAGTTGGCAACAGAAAATGGCATAACACAGGTAACAACATTGCATGCAAAATAAGCAATCAGGGCACCAGTACAAACTTTGCACACCATAGCTCCATCAAGAACATCATACAGAGCATTGTACAGAGCATATATGCAAATAGAGCAATTGCAACATGCTTTAGTAACCCTGAAAATTGCGTGCAAGAGAAGCTGCTGACATGTATTGCAATGAAACAGACATCAGCCTTGCATGTACTACATCCAACTAATTGACCGAGCTCCAGAATGCAAGCAACTCCTGAACCAGCACATGCTTCATGGCAAGCATCTTGCACACAGATGCCGCTGCTCTTTCACAAGTATGCAACTGCTTCACAAACATGTCAGTTCTAATATGCATTATTTTTGCAGTTTGAGGTGATGGTGACAGCTGGCGCCAACCAGGCATTCACAAATGTAGTGCTCACTCTGCTGGACAGCCAGGACAAGGTTGTGCTGTTCAAGCCCTACTACTTCAACCATCTCATGGCTGTACAGATGACAGGAGGTGCTGGTAATGTTGTATATGGCAGGTACAGCAAAATGCTCTCACAGCATTCCCACTTGCCCAATCATGCTTTTGCCATGAATGTCACCAGCATGCCCAGTCATGCTTATGCCATGAATGTCACCAGCATCCCCAGTCGTGCTTTTGCCATGAGTGTTGCCAGCATGCTCTGGCCATGAGTGTCACCAGCTTGCAGAAGCACAATGAGCTAGATCACTTTTGATGAAGCTTGCGCACAGGCACCGTTCTTACTCTATAAGCACGCAATCATGGAGAATATATAAAATCTTGCTTGTAGGCTTTGCTGTCTACAGACTACTAGGCTCCCTTTGCATGACCTATCATCCTCAGCAATTGGCAGGGTAAGGCACACAATGATTTAATCTATTGCAGATACCACAATCAGGATAGCAGATTCATACTTTTGGGGTTTTTCAAAAACCCAGCAGAAAACATTGAAGTCTGCAGAACAGCATTCCCTAGCAGATCCCCAGCAGAAGCCTAGCAGATGCCTATAAAAGTGTTATCAGAACCACTGCCAAATTGTCAATTAATGCTGCTATGTCTTTGAGTGGTGCTCAGCATGGAGGTGCAATCCAGAATCATGGCACCCTGATCTGGACTGGCTGGAAGAGTGCTTGCAGAGCAGCGACCCTCCACGTATGGTGGTACTGGTCAACCCCTGCAACCCTACAGGTAACCTCTGCAACCCTATACATAACCCTGCAACCCTACAGGTACCCCCCGCAATCCAACAGGTAATCCTGGTGGGTCGGCCAATGCAGGCTTTGTATTGCACAAACATTTGCTTCGTCTGCAGCATTGCAAGCCTGATATGGTCTCCACCTCAGCATGCAGCAAATTAGTGCTGTAGCCCATAGGCTTAAAGGAACTTGCTCACCTGGCAGTCATGCATGCAGCCTCCTTTTGATCCTGTGCATACACCTCTCAAGCCACAAGTCATTGGCTGACATTGCCACCACTTTCTGCCCAGAGCCTTGACAATCACCCCTTTCTGGAATTGGTGGTGGTGGTTTGATCATGTAGAACAACAAATAAAGTTCTATATGGCAGCAGAATTCATGGCCTCCTGAACATAATGAGTCAGCAAGACCATCCCTCATGCGCATTCTGCCGTGCCAACAGATCATCACATTGGTTCATTGAGCTGACAACTTTGTTTCAGTTGCCAGTCGTCTCAGAGTCTGGCATGTCATTGTGCTATGACACAGACACTAGCATACACAAACGTGAAAAACCCACCAAAAACACAAGAAAAGGACATGCCTGTCAGCAAAGTTACTTATGTCCAGGCTATGCATGCAGGTGTGTTGATGAGCAAGACAGAGCTACAGCGAGCGCGTAAGCTATGCAAGCAGGCTGGTGCCTGGCTGATTGTTGACAACACATATGAGCACTTTACATATGATGGCCGGCAACACACATGTGTCTCAGGACCACACGTTGTCAACATCTTCTCTATGTCCAAGGTGCGTGAGTGCAAGCAAGGTAGACTTGAGGCATCAGGACACCAATGACCATTTTTCATGCTCCCATCCTTGTCTGGATGCTGTAGTACTGGCTGTCTGATTGTGCATTGAGCCAAAGGACATGCACAGCTCGCGATGCACTTTGCCTCCTACAAAGCTGTCCAGAGGTTGGCTGTATCTCGAGCCAATGTATTTGGCATCTAGTATGTGCCATGTGTCACCAGATGCAAGACAATGTCAAGGGTCACTGATGAGGCATCACACTGCATTTTGGATGCTGTGTCCAAGCAGGATAGCCAAACCACAACATTGCAACAGTGTTGTTTGCATTTTGTGTGTTCAGTATCCCTGCTACATCATGTCAGCTGGGCCTGCACAATTGAGGACGATTTCTTCTCATAATATCACTTTGTCACAATCTTATCCCATCTGCAGGCATTTGGCATGATGGGCTGGCGGCTAGGGTATATCGCATACCCAAATGCTGACCTGGCAGCAGATCCAGAGGTAGGGTTCCAGATGTCTAAGGTACAGGACACCATTCCCATATGTGTGACTCAGATGAGTCAAGTGGCAGCCCTAGGGGCACTTCAGGCCGGCAGCCCTTGGGTCAGAGAACAGGTCCAGGGCCTTTCCGGCAACAGGTCAGACTGGTGCTGCCATTGCTGGCACAATCCACTGCTGTATGTTGCCATGTGGGCAAAATGACACCATCACCCTCCTTCAGACCCAGCTTCCCTTGCTGATGCAGCAGTGATAACTGAGCCTCCTCAGAGCAGCTACAGACATTCTGCTCCCGGCGTGAAAGAAAGGATGCCAAGTCAACTTGACAGATGTTGAGCTCTAGCTGGAACTCACAGCATTCTGGTATCGCGCACACAGGCTGCAGTACCTCAGATTGCTGTGAGCAAGTGCCAATGATGGCGCTCATGTGCATGTCATGCAGGGAAGCTATTCTAGATGCCTTGTCACCTCTGGCAGTTGGCACAAACAGTGGCATTGCAGGAGGCGAAGGGGCCATCTACTTTTGGGCTAAACTGCCGCAAGGTACTTCCCATCCTCCTCACATCTTACTCTTGCTGGTTTTTCACAGGTATCAGCATTACAACCGCACCTGTTACTATAGAGGAAGACTAGCATCTGACTGGTCAGATGATTCATTGCTTCTGTAGTGCTACCCTTCTCAGCACAAACAGCAGTGTAACATGTGTAAAAAGTGAGTGTGAGGCATGCTGCAGGTTGTGAGGATGATGAAGCAGTTGTGAGCTGGCTTGTGAAGGAGCACAAGGTGTGTGTAGTGCCAGGCACTGCTTGTGGCTGCCCAGGCTATGTCAGAGTTGCTTTTGCCAACTTGGATGAAGGCAAATGCAAGCAAGCAGCAGCACAGCTCAAGCATGGGCTTCAGCAACTTGTTCATCAGGGGGCAGCTGCATTGGAGGGAAGTACATCAGCAGAGAATGGTGTTGATCATAGTGCTGCACCCAACGAAGACCTGTGACCTTGCACAACTCAATGTGATGAGCATTGGCAGCTTGTGAGTCAGTGCTGCACAATGACAAGAGATAGGCCACACAACATGGATGTGCAGCCTGTGTGTTTACCGCCAAATAGACTGCTGATCTTGCCCATACTGTTAGCTGTTGAGATAGTCAGGCTTCCATGCTTCAGACACCCGGTTGCATGTACCATACAAAAGTAGCGGTCCCATTTTGGCATCCATGTGGCATGAATTACACTGTAAACCGTCTGTTGTCTCTATGAGCTGCACAGCTTTTCTGCAATTGCTTGAATGGACAAACAAGACGTGTTCACAATGTATTGTTTTGTCCCGGTAAGTACTTGTACACATGCACACAGAAGGCATAAAATGAGGCTTGCCCTGTGAAACACCTCGCATCATGGGCTGACTAAGTTCACATGATGCTAAGAAAGGGCAAGCTTACACAGCTACAACGATGTCGTTATACAGCACAAGAAGAGTCATTAGGTCAATCTAAATTCTGAGTTGTAGGCTGAGCGGAGGGCTCAGGCCATGTTGAAATGAGTCAGTTAGGTACTTGTGAGCGCCAGAGAATCATTGCCCGGCTGCCACTGTCTTACAATCGTCCAAGCGCAGCAGCATTCAGTAAAAGTCACCTGCAACATCAGCTGAGCAATGTCAACGAATGGTAGCAATGGCAGTAGCTTCATCCGGTCAATCAGTCAAACCAATCAATCGATTTACATTCCCTGTCTTTAGGAGGCATCAGGGGAGTCAACACACAATTAGGTGGAAATCAACAAACACTAAGCACTACATATTCAATGCACAAATACTGCTGGACACATGTGAGACGCCTTACTGCATCAGAAGGACTCATGCACTTCGTTCATTTATGCTCATTGCATGCAGAAGTTGTAAAATACGTCACAGAAGTGCCCTGCAAGCAATCAAACTATACAACAAGATTTGCTATGCTCTCCTCAGGTTGCACACAAGGCAGACGCAAACACAAAGGGCAACAGAGACACAAGGACATCCAGAGTGTGAGTGCATGTTGTTGTGAGCCAAACATGCACAAAAGACATGTTAGCTGTCTGCAGCTGCAAATGACTGGGATCACAAGATTCAGTAACGCACCGGGTGCAACAGCTGCAGGCTCCTCAAAGGCAAGCTGTCTCCCTCCCATGAGCAGGCTGTTGAAGCCACCATCCACAGAGGGGGTCTGTGGTACCACCTGACGTATGGACTGGTGGGAAGGGGCTGGGGGCACCTTCGTGCGCTCCTGCCCTGCCTTCTTGGCCAACCTAGCCCGGCCTCTGTCCAGCTTGCCCAGCTTGAACAGCCTGGTGCCCTCAAACACAGGAGTGCTGATGGCCTGTGGCTTCTGAGGCGCATGCAGCATTGCCTGATCAGGCTCTACTGGCTGTGCGTTTGCAATGACAGTTCCAGGGGTGGCGGCAACTCCCAGGGGGGTCAGGGAAGTGGCCTTGGGTGGGGGTAGAACCACAGGGCTGAGCTTAGGTGATGAACTGAAGCTGAGATTAACTCCCTGGTGAGGAATGCTGTCAACAGCAGCTGATGGGCCAGCACGGCTCATGGTGCTGGCTGCTTGCTGTGGGCTCAAGGCGGGGCCCATCTTGGGGGACGGACTGGGGGTGGATCCCATACCACTGCTGCCATCAGAGATGTCCTGACGGACCTCAACTGCAGGACCGCCCTGGTTGATGCTATTCACTGCAGCCACTGCTACAGCACTGTTGCTAGCAAACAGCTGAGGCTGCACTGGACTGCTTCTGGTGCTGCTCAAGACAGACACAATCTGAGCCTTGAGGCCAGGTGTATTGACATTCTGATAGCCTGAGTCTCTTGACTGCTCACTGACTAGCGTGCTGGTCAGTAGTGAGGAGTCAGCACCTGTGACACCTCCCAGTTTGTTGCTGGTTGCCAAGGGCTGCTGGTGGGCAGATACAGGCGCCACTTTCAAATGGCTGCTGCTGGCTGCAACTGCGTTCTCCTTGCCCTTGCTAGCCAAGCGCTTGAGAATGGATGTGCTGTTTAGCAGCGAGAAGCTCTTGGCTGCAGCCCCTTCAGGCGCTGTCTTTTTGCTTTGCAAGCCAAACTTTGCAAAGGGGTTGCGGCTGTGGCCCTTCTCAGCAGCTGCAATCACTGGCTGAGTCACGCCTGCCCTGTGCTGAGCACGTGGCAGTGCAGATGAAGAAGAGCGGATGGTGCGGGAGCTGGCCAGCTTGGTCAGCACTGCCTTGCTGTCCTCATCTGCACTGGGATCTGGCTTTCTGATGGGGATGCGGCCGGTCCCCAAGAAGCTGGGCATGCGGTTTGTGGGAGAGGTGACATCAACATGTGAAGCTGAGTCAGCAGGTGGATCCCCAGCCAAGCTGGGGACCCTTTGCAGGCTGGTAGGTGCATCTTTTACTGACTGGGCACTGCTTGATGCTGCCGCTACAGCAGCTCCTGAGTCCACTGAGTGAGCAGGTACAGCGTCTGGCCCAGATGCCTCCAGTGCAGGGCTGGAGGCCAATGGCAGCTGGTCAGAAGCTGCATCTACCTTGGCTGCTGTTGTTGACGACCCAAAGATGAACTTGATGGGTGACAGCAGCTTGGATGCTGCCTTGGCAGGGGGTGACCCAGCCACGCCCTTGCCCTTGGTGGAGGTCTTGCCAGGGGCCTTCTTGGGCAGGGCGAAGGCCTTGGTGAGACTCTTCAAAGGGCTCTTCACGGGGCTGGGCTCAGACACGATGGGTGAAGGGGTCTGGACAGCATCTGTGTGGGGGTTGAGCGCCTTGGAGGGGTTGCCAAAGGGCGCTGCCTCGGCCTTGGTGGAGGTGCCAAAGGGGGCTGCATCAGCCACAAGGGGGGTGGGGGACCAGTTCATAGGGCTGCCCACAGGTGTGTCGGGGGTGGGCTGCTCTGATGGGTCAACCTCTGCATGAATGGAAGGGCTGCCTAGGACAGGCCCTGGAGTGGTAGGGGGGCCCAGGACAACTCCCACAGAAGAGCCAGTAGGAACAGGAGCTGGGCTCTTGATAGGGGTGACAGCAGGTGGCAGGAGGGGCGGGCCCTTGCCTCGGCCCCCCATAAGAGCCTTGATCCTGGGGTGCCTTGGGGGCTTGCCAGACTTCTTGGAGCTTGGCGTAGGGGCTACCTCAGCCTCATCAAGAGATGGCAGACCGGGCATGCTTGCAGCAGCGGGCATAGCATTAGGCTGGACGCTGTGGACCTCACTTGCTATCTCAGCCTCAGAAAGCAAGGAGGAAAAAGAGAGCTGCAGGAAATCTGAGTGCAGGGGCTGGGAGAAGGTTGGCTGCTTGGGGAAGCCTTTCAAGACAGCGTCCGTCATAGCGTCCATACCATACTGGGGGGTAGGTGGGGTGACGGCGGCTGTGTGATTCAAAAAGGCAAAGTCGTCAAAGCCATCAGGGGAAACAGCAATGGTGCCCTTGGCAAACACCTCATCTGAGGGGGTCATGGGGCGCAGCGGGGGTAGTTTGGCGAGGAGCTCCTCAAAGATTTCAGGCCCTGTTGGCTCTGAGCGACCGGTCTTGACCACACCCTTGATGGGTGATGAGCTGTGGTTCAGATCAGCAGGGCTGTCAGCATTCAAGATGCCAGCAGTGGCTGCAGATACTGAGGGGCGGCTGTTGCTGGGCCGTGCCATTGGGGAAATGGGCTGTCTCCTTTTGGCAGCAAGGGGCTCTGCCTTTCCAGCTGTGGACTCTGCCTTTTCAGTGCTGATTGGCTCCGCCCGGGCAGCCTCTCTGACCCTTCTGGGCAGCCTTGACAGGGATCTTGTGGGGTGAGAGAACATTGATGGGGCTTCACCAGGAGACTTGTTTCCCTTGTGAGGCTGATCCACAGAAGACACTTGACTCAAACCAAGGCCAGCTGCAGCTGGCAGGTCAGTAGCAGCTGCCTTGGAAGGGACTGCCATAGAAGGCTGGCCATTGGTTTTGAGGGCAGCTGACTGGGTGTTCATGGGAGCTGCAGGTGCCTTCAAGGGCAAGGCTTTGTTTCCAGAAGGCTGGCTGTCTGAGCTGAGGGCAGGAACAGTGAGGAGCCTGGTGCTGGGCAGGTCCTGAGCAATGGATGCCAAAAAGGTGGCCTGCAACAGCACAGTGATCAAGTCAGTATCATGGCCACTAAGCTTCACTTCCTTCAGACCATTGTCATGACAGTCTTGCTCTGTGGTGGTGAGACCGGGGCTTTTACTGGACAAGCATCTCAATCCTGTGTCTGTTTTTCACATGCGTTGTTCAAGGCGTATTTGCGGGATGGTAAGGGTCAAGGAAAGATTGTATCCAAAAGCAAGACATCACATTGCAGTGTGAGTCTTTTTCTGTTGATTCTCAGCTTAAAAGTGAGGCTTAGGTGGTAGGATGCCTGACAGCAAATTGCCCAAAATACTGCTCTGCATGAACAGGTAGTAGGCCAGAACTGTGGTGGTGATCCTGGGACTGTTTAAGACCATGTTGTATTGTCTGATGTTCACAAGTTGAAGTTGAACCACTATGTTTGTGATGCTCAGAACAAGCACGTCTGGAGTGAGCTGACTTGCGTTGCGCTTGTTGGCTCAGCCCGCGTTATTTGTTATTTTTGTTATTGTTATCAGCAGTACTATTGTGCCATTTGACAAGTGGTTAGTAATGAATCTAGCTTTTTAACAGTGCCAAGAAAGAGGTGAATCAGCTGTTCTGAATCTCAAACATGGTATGTCACCTAAGTGATCTCAATCAAGATTGTGTTTGCCAAAGAGTTTGTTGCAAAAACGGTGAGTGTTATCTGTTTCATACATTTAGTACAGGTGTACACCTGGATTCCTTGAAGACAACCCATTCTCTCGGGGATAAGACAGACCAGCAGATGATACATGTAGCTTAATAACAGACAAATGTGCGCACAAAATGTACACAAAGTGAAACAAGGCGCCATCATGCATACAAGGTGACACATATTCCATCGAGCACAAGGATGTCAGCAGAGCGGCAACTTCTGCTGCTGCACAAAGCTGAGCTTGTGCTTTTGCCACACAGACCATCAGGTGTCATGCACAACAGCAAAAGGGTCACTCATGCAAGAGCGCCGGTTTTGTATCTGTATCAACACAGATGCTAAAAGAAACCCCACAACAAGTTCACCGCATGAAGCATACCGGTGAGTCTGCTACCCCTATGGTGCTGCCCTTGGGTGTTGTGAAAATGTATTTGGTGGGGTGGGGCAGGGCAGCGACCAGGTAGGAGAGGGGGGAGGCAGTTTGGGGGGTGGGGCGCGTAATGGACAGGACAGGCTACAATTTGAAGACAGATGCAGGAGGGCCTCACCAGAGTCACAGCGCCTCGCAATCCCAGGTAGACCCACACAGGGTGATCTGGCATCGCACTGATGAGCATCACAGCCAAAGTTGACAGCCCAGCATTCTTCAGGCGCACAAAGCTGCTGTGGTCCATGGATGGCATCCACAGTTTCTGCAGCAGATGAACCCCTTGTCAGCATCCACACAATCATGCCTTACAAACATAAATCAGTTGTTACATGGTATGTGTTGCTTTTGTTGATAGCAGGGTGCCATACAGCTTGCACCAAGACTTCAGAAACCATGGCAGGAAAGATGGATGCTACACCATCTTGACCTCAGCAAAGTTGAGTGGGAGCTTGTTATTCTATCAGGGCCAAAGGGGCCCCTGCCCCCGCCAGAAGAACAAGGAGCAGCAAAAGAGAATGCTAACAGGCATAGGTTGATCATTAAGTATATAATACATGCCGCCTCCTTTATGGATAAAGAAAAAAGTGTACTATAAAAGAAGGCAATGTATATTGCATATTAATTAAGGAAGGGTGTTTTATTATACTGATTATGTTTTGCATGATCCCAATTCAGGTCACTAGAAGCATCATTTCAAACCTTCGACCACCTAATATGTGTAACAATGGGGTGACTGAATTTGCAAATTTGAGCGTGAGGAGCGCTTTGACCTACTTGACCTCTGCAGCTCTGCATAGCACCTACAACAACAGCCTTGATGAATTTGATCACGTTTTAGAGCAATTTTTGCGGCCTGTGATTGGCTTGGCTGTGTAGTGGCATGTCAATTGCAGTGATCTGTGGACATTTGTACTGCAGGCGGCCTTCTTTGAAATTACTAGAAGTGTTATTGGCCAACTCACCTATGCATAAATAATTTTAATTAAGTTTGCAGACAAAATTTTGAATTACAAGGTCGTTTGCCTCCCAACCTTGCATGAAATCCGACCTTCTTTTTAAACTTTGCTTTACATTCAATACGTAAATAAGACATCTATTCCTCCTTGGTATTGCATGTCAGCATTTCCATTTGTAATTGTAATTGAATTGGTTGAATGTGCTGTTTCATGATCTCATTTCTTGTTTTTCTGTAAGGCTAGCAAAGATGTACACATGTGAAAGTTGCTGTTACCAGGCAACCAGCTTTGCATTTCAGCACATTGAACATCTGTCGCAAGGGAAGGTGCGGACCTGGATATGGCAGAGGAACTTGTGAACAAGGATGACCAGGCACAGGCAGTGCATCCTCACATACTTGTAGAAGTCACCATTGCCTTCCTTCATCTGCACAGTGGTACATGTTTGGTCAACTTGATGCAGACCTTGGATTCTGTGTGCAATGCCTGCTTCTAGCATACATGGGGTTTGATGCCTAGGCCTGCTAGGTTCTTCTATGCTGAAGACAAGCAGGTAGCATACAAATCACATTGTGTACAGAGTAAGTGCCTACAGAAACAAAGTCCCTTCACCGTGCTGTGTGCTGAAAGCAACAGGTGGGAATGGCATGTGTAAGTGCACAAACTGCTCAGCTGAGCATTCAGCAGCTTCTGTTGCGAGAGCTGTGACAGTGACAGTGTCAAATGCGGATGGCGATTTGAAAGGACAGTGGCAGTCACCTTGGCAATGCCGCTTGATGCAAGCGTTCTTGCTAAAGCCCATCCTATTTCCACCAGAACCACGGCACAGAGGACATTGATGACAGGAACGGACCACCACCAGTTGGCAAAGTTGACTGGCAGACTGGGTTGCCTCACAAGCTGTCCTGCCGATGAGTTCTGCCCTGAAATGCTCTGCATGTCAGCTGCAGTTGGTAGCTCACTTGATGCTTTCTTGGCATGATCAGCAGCCGGGCTGTGAGACAGGTCGCTGGTTGAGAGCAGCACAGATGTATACTGCCAGGCAACATCACTCGATGTGCTGTTTGGCACAGGCTGCGATTTTATCATCGTGTTACTCAAAGGGAAGCAGCTGGGCTCAGGGGGGAACTCTGTGGCTACAGCTGGCAGAGAAGCAGTCGTCGCAGAAGCTGTTGACTCTGTGATGGTGGGTGCGTTGGGTGTAGGTGTGTTTGCAAGTGGAGCCAATGTTGGGAATGGCGTGCTTGGACTGGTGGAAGTTGGGCGGTGTGAAATGGCGGCAGGGTAGGAAGCCTGAACAGCAACAGGAGCAGCTGTCAATATGGATGTGACTTACAGGAGATTCATGCTTCAGGATCTGGTTTGACAGAAAGAGAGCAAGGCACAGAGTTCCTCAAGCGCATACGGCCCAAGTGGCCTTGACCTGTCCAGCAATGGCACAGCTCAAGTTCGGCAGGCGATGAACGCGGACGCCGTACATAACAAACGGGTCTCCGCACCTTTATCTGGCTTGCGCGTGCTGCAAAGGTGGCATACAACGACAGGGCAAGCACGAGGGTCACGAACACCGTGGTGCATAACAGCTTGCGGGGGCTGGCGCGGCCACGGCTAGGCTTTAGAGGAACTTGTTGGTTCCATCGGAGGGCGATCTGCTCCTGCATTCGAAGTTTTACTCAATCAAGATATGTAACCCTGAGCTGTCTTGCAGAACTGATTGTGATGTTGACATCAGCGAGGTCACACTGAACACTATTATGAATCACAACACTGCGGTGAGTGTCCTCACGCGTGTCACCGTTTCATGCAGGTTCAGATGTGGCACCAGCAACTAGCTTGTACGGTCTGAAGTCAGCTTGTGATGCTATAGATGCCGACAGAGGAACCGTACCTGACTGAGGGTGCCAGGCGCGGGATCTGCCATGCTGCGGATCCTCAGTGGAACTGTACGATGTCAAGGCTGGCTGTTGCGTACTAGCGCAAAGGATGCCAGAGCAGAGCCGGGCGAAGTCAACGCTGCTTGTCAATACCCAGCACCCCAACCCTGAACCCTGGGAACGCCAGAAGCCAGATTCCTGTGGGTGGTACAGGCCCAAACCGCATGCTGTCCCAATCCCACATTTCTCTCTCTCGTTTCAGTCCCAACAATGTCGAAAAATCTCAGGGATAAAAGCTACATGTACAGTGCTGCTTTCGTCAACGACGAAATTTGACTTGGCCAACTCATCTTACCCGTATGGTCTGCACTGGAACCTTTACTCAGCATTCAACTTAAAGTACACAAGAGGCATGTCGCAACAGCATGTCTGAGACATCATACCAAGTCAGTACACTACCGCTACAGTAACAGTCATGAGCCCCCATTCGCATGCATGTCTCAGATACAGAGCCAAAGTCAGCATACCAGTCCTGCAGATGCAGGTCAACAGTAACATATCAGGGTATGGTTTACTGGATTGCAGAATTCAGGAGTCACCTGCAAGGCTTTGAAGGCAAAGTGATAGTTGCAAGTCGTATACAAAGTAGCACATGCATCTCTGCAAATTTTCAACCACCGACTTCCGAAACAACAGCCTGTCGTCTAGATTCTTTTGTAGCCCGCTGTCTGGCCCCAGCCTCTCTGAGCAATCTTGCAAACAGCTCAAAGCTGGTAAAGGTGATGGCTGCTGCAGGCACTGTTCTGAACATGTTGGTTGCCCAGCCCTTGTAAAACCCTACCAAGCCCTCATTCTGCCATATCTCTTTGCAGATGAGGCCAAAACCATTAAATGGCCCGAGACCTCTGACATGCATCTGAGACCGTACTACTTCGTGTGGGTACGTGATGCTGGAAGCAATTGCCTGCATTGAAAACACCATCATTGCTGGCCTGCACCATCTGCCATGCTGCTGCTTGCAAACAACACAGCTGAGGTTTTGTGAAGCGGGGAGAAGCCAGAAGCACAAAGGCAAGATGTTGCTCAAGCAGTGGGCTTGCCTGCTAGCTGTCTAGCTACCAGGAAATTTTCGCCTGCAGCGCCTTGTGCTGCAGGCGCTGCTGAAAAGCTGATGTGCACTTGCATTTCTTTTCCCTTGTAATTTCTTCATAAGTGAGTGTGACCATGAGGTAAACACCCTGGCCATGCGCTGAGTCTTTGTCTGATGATTACAGTCAATACACACAGCTTGTATACCTCCCTTCCTATGGATACACATCAGTGTGACACGCCTTCTATCCTACAACAGACTGTTGCATGACACCAGAATCATGCCACCAGAACTGAGACTGCTTGGCGCCCAAAATAAGGCGGGAAAGGCTCAGTGGGCGGGAGTCACCGTGGCAACAGAGGCTGCAACAGCGAGCTGGTAGGCGGGAAGCCGCGCTGGCCTGTGACCAATCACCTTTGAACCACTGCT
>JAABUO010003774.1_pt1 | contig 17982 bp, 9 predicted proteins | sample 5559291 | NCBI WGS metagenome assembly JAABUO01 (sample SAMN10711878, study PRJNA513372) | rock metagenome | isolation source: Antarctica rocks | place: Antarctica: Victoria Land, Finger Mt sud | reverse complement strand
CGCCGCAGGTCGTGGCAGAAGTGCAGGCGCAGTATCCGGGTGTCCGGGTGCGGTCTGTGCGCCGGCCTGAGAACATCGGGCCGGACGCGAACTTCTGCACGGCGTCGGCGGAGGCAGCGGGGGAGTTTGTGTACCTGTTGTCGGACGATGATGTGCTGCTGCCGGGGGCGGTGGCGACGCTGCTGGGGCTGCTTCAAGCCTATCCCACACTTGACGCCGTCGCGCTGAATGTTCGTGAATTCCGCAAATCGGCTGCGGAGACGGAAGATAAAGGGTTTTTCAAGATACAGGACCGGCTGGTTCAATCCAAGGATGAGGCACTGATTTTGCTCGGCACGCATCTGACGTTTATCTCGTGCATTGCGTTCCGGCGGGCAAACGTCTTGGGGCGGGACTATGCGGCTCGCTACGATACCAATCTGGCGCAGGCGTATATGTTTTTGGATGCGCTTGCGCCGGGAAACGGGATGTATGTCGTACAAACGCCGTTGCTGGCAAAACGCGCGGACAACAATGAGGGGTTTGACTTCTTCCGGGTGTTCGTCACGAACTTCCACGCCCTGATGCAGTATGCCCAGAGCATTGGCTACGCCCCAAGCGCCGTGCGGCAGGTGATGGACAGCAACCTGATCTTCCTGCGCTACTGTGTTCTGCTGTTCAAGACGAATGGCGCGATTGGGACAATTCGCCCGAACTATGGGGAGGGCCTGGCGCGTCTGCGCCGGGTCTATGGCCTGCATGCGGGCATGCTGCTGACACTAGCGCCGATGATGCTCCTGCCGCGCCCGCTGTTTCGGGGCATGCACCGGACGTATCGGAGCATCAAGTCACGAGTGGTTAAGCCCGCGCCGTCCGCACAACACGCGCAGTGATAGTATATTAGTGATGGTACAATGAGGGCATGACTTCTGCGCCGTCTTCTTCCGGGCTTCTGCTGTCCCTCTGTGTCCCGACGTATAACCGGGCCTCTCTTCTCGCGGAAGCGCTGGGGGCGATCCTGGCGCAGGTGACGCCGACCATGGCGGGACTGGTGGAAGTGGTGGTGCTGGACAATGCCTCGCCGGACCAGACGCCCGCTGTGGTGGAGAAGGCAATCGCCGACTTTCCCGAAGCCGCCCTGCGGTATGTGCGCCGGCCAGAGAACATCGGGTGCGACGCAAACTTCACGGATGCGCCCAATCAGGCGGCGGGGGAGTTTGTGTACCTGTTGTCGGACGATGATGTGCTGCTGCCGGGGGCGGTGGCGACGCTGCTGGGGCTGCTTCAAGCCCATCCCACACTTGACGCCGTTGCGCTGAACACGCGGCCGTTTCGCAATACGCCGGACGAGCCGACTTTCGGAGTCTACAAACTTTCTTCCGACCGCCTGCTGCCGGATCGGGATCAGGCGCTTCTGCTTCTGGGGGCACACCTGACCTTTATCTCGTGCATTGCGTTCCGTCGGGCAAACGTGTTGGGGCGGGACTACGTGGGGCGTTACGACACCAACTTGGCCCAGGCGTACATGTTCCTGGATGCACTGGCGCCGGGGCATGGCCTGTACGTCGTTCAGCAGCCATATCTGGCGCAGCGTACCGACAACAACGAGGGCTTTGACTTCTTCCGGGTGTTCGTCACGAACTTCCACGCCTTGATGCATCATGCCCAGGAGATTGGGTATGCGCCGGAAGCGGTGCGGAAGCTTCTGACCCGCCACTTGCGCTTCCTGTGCTACTTTATCGGCGTGTTCAAGACGAATGGCGCGATCGGCACGATCCGCCCGAACTACCTGGATGCGCTCCGGCGGATTTTCCGGGCTTACGGTGTGCATCCGGTCCTGCTGCTGGTCATGGTGCCGATGATGCTCACGCCGCGTTTTGTCTACGCTGCGCTGTTCCAGCGCCTGCTGGCCGTCGTAAAAGCGGCTCGCCCGGTCACCTCATGATCATCCTGTATGCTGCAAATATTGTGTTTTTCTTTGCCGCCCTGGTGTTCGGGCCAGTCTATCTAACAAACCGCTACAAGCTGGGCCGGCTGAACATTTTGACGATCCCGCTGGTAATCTCACTGCCGATCGTTTCGCTGACGACGTTCACTGGGGCCGCATTTTTTTTGGAAGACGGTCTGCTCAACCCGTATTTCCAGTATGCGCTGCTGGTCAACAATGTGCATACGTTTCTGGCAACCGCAGCGACTTTGTTCTTCATTCGCGTGTTCGAGAGAAATGCCGTGCTGGCTCACTGGATCGGCATGTTCGCCCGTTCTGGGGGGGAAGTGCGGCCGGAGCGGATGCGCGTGGCGGCAGGAATTTTTTTTGCGCTGTTCTTGGTGAGCTTCGTCCTGCTCAGCCGCTCGTTCGGCCTGCTGAGCTGGATTGCCGACCCACGTACCGGCTACCAGCTTCACCGGACCGGCGCGGGGCAGTGGTATGCGTTCTCGCTGTCTTTTTTGTCACTGTCGCTGGCGCTTTCGGCGATTTATGCCCGCACGAACTTTGCCGTCGTGCTGACCGCGCCGGTGTTCCTAGCGGCGGTGTACCTTCTCGGCTCAAAAAGCTTTATTATCGGGTTTGCCGTTTTTTATGTCGTGATTTTGTCGCTGCGCCGCTTCAAGTACTTGGGGCCTGTGGCCTCTGTCATTCTTGGCGTCGGCGCGGTCTCGGCGATTGTTACGTTTATTAGCGCGCTCGGAGGGTTCGGCCTCCAGGAGATCTCCTCCTACTCGGATTACTATGTCAATGCCGCGATGTACTACCGGGACTACTTAAGCGGCAAGGTGCCGCTGTATTACGGTCAAATCTCGCTTTCCGGCTTGTGGAGCGTGGTGCCGCGCAGTGTATATCCCGGCAAACCGGTCGTGTACGGCATGGGGTACATTGACGAAATGTATTTTCCCGGCTCAGTTGAAGGCACGAACACACCGGCCTTCATCACTGTAGATTATTTCGCTGACTTTGGCTGGCCCCAGGCAGTCTTGTCGGCGGTTGTCAGCCCGGCAAGCGTCATATCCGGATTCTTGTATGCGGCGCTTCTGCCCCGGCTGCAGGTATTTAACCAGAACCGGCGGCTGCCGCACTCGCGCTTTCTGCTGTATCTGTTTTTGCTGATCAGTGCGCCCTTCTTCTTGTTTTACTTTGACTTCCCGCTAAACGCCATCTTATTCAGCCTGACAATGGGCGTGATCAATCTGGCAAACAAGCTGCGGCTGGCACCGACCGCGTCGGAAGCCGAAGTCGCCTGAGCAGTTATTGCTCGAAGAAGTGTCTCGCGGAAGGAGAATTGGTTGCGTATCGGTCTGAACCTACTTTATATCATCCCCGGCCAAAATGGCGGGACACAGACCTATGCCGAGTCTCTCCTGAAAGCGCTGGCCGCGCTGGATCAAGGCGATGAGTTTTTCGTGTTTGTCAGCCGGGAAGGGGCCGCGCTGGAACTGCCGGCGCAGCCGAACTTTCGCAAAGTGGTTTGCCCGGTGCGGGCTGTCCGGCGAGAAATGCGGTATGCGTATGAGCAGATCGTTTTCCCGTGGCTGCTGCGCCGGTACAAGCTGGATGTTCTGCACTCTCTAGGCTATGTCTGCCCCCTTTATCCGCCAAGCCGGAGCGTGGTGACAATCCATGACCTGAACTACTTGACCGCATGGCATGGGATGTCTCGCCAAAAGCGGTTGTTTTTAGGCTGGTTTGTCACGCAGTCCGCCCGCCGGGCCGACTTAGTCCTGACGGTTTCGGAGTTCTCGAAGCGGGAAATTGTGCGTCATCTCCAGGTGCCGGAAGCCAAAGTCACGGTGACTTTAGAAGGGCCGCGTGAGGCTTCTCCCCTGCCGGCAGACCGCTGGGAAAACATCGCAGCCAGGTACAGAATTGATGGGCCGTATTTGATGGCGTTCGGCAGCTTGACCGAAAACAAGAACATTATAGGTCTGCTCCGTGCGTTCGCCCGAATTCACGCGCAGGTGCCGCATTCACTGCTCTTAGTCGGCCATATCGCACCGGGGGCGGTTCTGCAGGAAGAAATCGTCGCGCTGGGAATCGCGGACCGCATCAAAATCACCGGGTTTGTGCCGGAGGAGCATGTCATGCCACTGCTGGAACACGCGGACTTGTTCGTGTTCCCCTCGCTGTACGAAGGGTTTGGGTTGCCAGCACTGGATGCACAGCGGGCGGGCGTCGCTGTGGCCTGCTCGGACGCGGCTTCCCTGCCGGAAGTGGCCGGGGAAGGGGCGGCGTTTTTTGATCCGGCTTCGGTCGAAGACATGAGCCAGGTCCTTCTGGACTGCCTGCGTGACTCCACCCGACGCTCGGCGCTGATTCAGCAGGGCCGTGCTAACGTCGCCCGCTTCTCCTGGCAGCAAACGGCCGCCGCGACTTTGGAAGTTTACCGGCAAGGCAAAGGAACTCAAGGCAAAGGAACTCAAGGCAAAGGAACTTCTATGGAAAATGAGCAAGACCACCTGGAGCGCGAGCTGCGGGAACACGACCTGCTGGCGGAAGGGTTGCCAGGCTGGCTGGTGAACAAGCCGGATGAGTTCAACCGAATCAACCGTGACTCGGAGAACTTCATGCTGCGGCAGATGTTTGAGCGGCGAAAGTTTATCGAAGACAAGCACGGGCCGGCTGAGAGCATTTTCTTTGTCGGTGCCAGCTCTGGGATGGAGGCCGAACCCTTTGCGCGGGCTGGCTACGCAGTAAGCCTGTCTGATCTTTCGCCCAACATCCTTCGGTGCGCCGAGCAGCGGTTTCAGGAGCGCGGCCTCCCGGCGAAAGAGTTTTTCACGGCGAATGCCCAAGACCTGCCTTTGGAAGATAATTCTTACAGCATCGGCGTTGCTTACGAGGCGCTGCACCACGTCCCGCAGCCGGTTCAGGCGCTGCGGGAGCTTGCGCGAGTCTCCTCTCAGGGCATCATCTTTGTGGAGCCGTTCACGTCGCCGCTGTTCGATGCGTTAAGCCGTTTCGGACTGGCCCATCGGCAGGAATACTCGGGCCTCGTTCCGTACCGGTTCCAAAAAAGCGAACTGGATGCCCTGCTGAGCGAGTTCGGGTTCGAGAGCCGGCGGCTGACTCTGTACCTGCGGTTTCCGGATGACTACTTGCCAAAAGCGCTGCGTGACGTGGGCTGGTTCAGCCACATCTATCAGCGGATCATGGGACTGGCACGTTTTTTCCCGGCTCTCGGCAACCAGGCAATTGTCGTTGCCGTGAAGCCCGTCAAACATCAGGACTAAAGTCGGAACTCAAATAAAGAAAGACAGATTATGAGCATTGCATTGATCACGGGGTCGGCGGGGCTGATTGGGTCGGAAGCGGCGCTGTATTTTGGGCAGACCGGGATGGACGTGGTCGGTGTGGACAACGACATGCGGCGCGTGTTCTTTGGCGAGGAAGCCAGCACAGCCTGGAATGTCAAAAACCTCCAAACGACGCTTGGCCGGCGCTACTCGCATTACGGGGTAGACATTCGGGACCGCGACGCCGTGCTGGCGCTGGCGGACCGGTACGGCAGGGACGTGTCGCTGATTATCCACACGGCGGCGCAGCCGTCGCATGACTGGGCGGCGCGGGAGCCGTTCACGGACTTTGACGTCAATGCCGCCGGAACACTGAACGTCCTGGAAGCGGCCCGGCTGCACTGCCCCGACGCCGTGTTTATCTTCACGTCCACCAACAAAGTTTATGGGGACACGCCAAACAGATTGCCGCTGATCGAACAAGAGACGCGCTACGAGATCGCGCCGGGCCATACCTATCAAAGCGGCATTCGGGAAGACATGTCCATTGACCAGTGCATCCACAGTTTGTTCGGGGCGTCCAAAGTCGCCGCCGACGTGCTGGTGCAGGAGTATGGCCGCTACTTCGGCATGAAAACGGTGTGCTTCCGGGGCGGGACACTGACCGGGCCGCAGCATTCCGCCACGCAGCTTCACGGGTTTCTGGCGTACCTGATGCGCTGCGTGATGACCGAGACACCGTACACGATTTTCGGGTATAAAGGCAAGCAGGTGCGCGACGCCATCCACTCCAGCGACCTCATCCATGCGTTTGATGCGTTTTTCAAGGCCCCGCGCCTCGCGGAAGTCTACAATATCGGCGGCGGGCGATACTCCAACTGCTCTATGCTGGAAGGCATAGACGCCGCCCAGAAAATCGCCGGCAAGAAGTTAAACTCCACTTACGCGGAGCAAAACCGGATCGGCGACCATATCTGGTGGATCGGCGACAACGGAAAGTTCGCCGCGCATTATCCTAAGTGGAAACAAGAGTATAATATACAGCAGATTTTACAGGAGATCTATGACGCCAACGCGGATCGGTGGCGCACTTCCACTGCGGGAAGGAGCGCTTGATCAAAAGCCGCCGCGCTGAGCAGGAGAAGGCATGCGGATACTTTTTTTGACGATGTACTATAAGCCGGACAATGCGGCGACCGGCATTCTGATGGCGGAACTGGCCGAAGAGCTGGCGCTGCACGGGCATGATGTCCGGGTCATTACCAGTATGCCGCACTACTCCACAAACTCCATCTGGCCGGAATATCGGGGGAAATGGTCTTCGCGGGAGCGTCAGGGACAAATTCTCATCCACCGCGTCTGGTCCTATGTGCCGGTTCACAAAGACCGCCTGCTGCCGCGCTTTTTTTCCTATCTTTCGTTTACGCTGCTGTCTGCTTTGTCGGGCCTTTTGATGCCGCGCCCAGACGTGATCGTCACCCCCTCGCCGTCGCCGCCGCTGACAAACGGCATTTCAGCGTATCTGCTGGGCCGGCTGCGCGGCATCCCGTTTATCACGAACATTCAGGACATCTACCCGGACGTTGCCATCCGCATGGGCGTGATGAAAAACAAAGGCGTCATTGCCGGCTATAAAAAGCTGGAGCGCTTTGTTTACGCCCAGTCCCAAGCCATCACGGTGATCTCGGAAGGGTTCCGGGGCAACCTCTCCGCCAAAGGCGTCCCGGCGGACAAAATCAGCGTCATTCCAAACTTTATTGACGCCGCGTTTGTGTCGCCCCACCCGCGCTTCAACGACTTCAGCCGGGAGCAGGGCTGGGACGACAAGTTCGTTGTCTTATTCGCCGGCAACGTCGGCATGTCGCAGGGCCTCGACACCGTGCTGGATGCCGCCGGGCTGCTGCAAGGGACGCCGGACCTGCTGTTTGCGATAGTCGGCAACGGCGCGTCCAAGCCGTCGCTCATGGCGCAGGCCGAGAAGCTGTCGTTGCCTAATGTCCAGTTTTTGCCCTACCAGTCCTACGACCAGGTCCCGAAGCTGTACTCATCCGCCGACGTCGGGCTAATCCCCCTGCGGCGCGGCTTCAGCAGCGATTCCGTGCCAAGCAAGCTGTTTACGATTATGGGCGTTGCCCGCCCGGTAATTGCGTCGGTGGACGCGCACAGCGAGACGGCGGAAGTCATCAGCGCGGCGAAATGCGGCCTCTGTTTAGAGCCGGAAGACCCGTCGGCGCTGGCGGCAGCCATTCTCCAGATCTACCAGAACAAAGCGCAGGCGGAGGAAATGGGCCGGCGCGGGCGGCAGTATGTGCAAGGCCACTACACGCGCACCAGTGTCGCCCGCCAGTATGAGGCCATCTTTGCCGGCCTGCTGCCCAGCGCTGATCCGCTGCCGCCAGTCAGCAAGCCAGACACGGCCAGCTTATGAAAAAAACTTTTGCCGCACTGTTGTTTCTTGTTGCGGCCTCCTGTGCGCCCTGCCGTGCGGCCTCTGCAGACGATCTTGTCCCGCAAGGCTCCGGGCTGTACGACGCGGTCGCGCTGCTGTCCGCCGACCACTTGCTGCCGCCGGGGTCACCGGATGCGACTTCGCTGCAAGGCGTGACGGGACGGCTGTATTCGCGGCGTGAGTTCGCTACTCTTATCCGAAGCATCACCAACCAGCCGGCGGACCCGCAGGCGGCGTCGGCGCTGGCGTTTGCCCGGAACATTCTGGCCTCGGAGCTTCAGGATGGGCCGGATCTCGCGGCTCCGGTGTCTACGCCGCCGGTCCTCTCCGGCTTTGGGGAAGCCGAGGCCGGCACAACGCAAGCCTCGGGACTGCTGGGCCGGGCGCGTCTTCTGGGCGTTGTCGGGCGCGACGGTGCGTACACGGCAAGCGTCACGAATATCTACCAGCAGACCCGCAACCATCAGTCCATCAGCCTGCGCGGCGACGGCATCAACAGCGGCGACAACCCGAACGAGCTGGACGGCGTGGACGAAGCGTATGTCACGGCGGCGAATCCTCGCGGCCTGCGGCTAACGGTCGGTGAGCTGCGGCAACGCTGGGGCAGCGGCTATCTGGGTGACATGCTGATCAGCGATAACAGCCCAGCGCGTCCGACGCTTGAGATCGATCTGCCGTTTTCGCTGGGCCATACACTCGGAAGTTATCGCTTTACGCAGTTTGAGTCCGAGTACAAAAACAGCGGCCGGACTATTTACGAAGGCGGACGCCGCTTGGAGCATCCCCTCGGCGACCGAACGACGCTGTCTCTAGAAGAAGCCTATACGTCCACGCAGTTTCGCTCCCCCGATGTGCTGGTGCTGCCGTACTATGCCTACCAGAAAGCGTATTATCCCGGCACGAACGAGCCGTTTTTCTTCAACTACAACTTCAACATTGGTGTGACCGTCACGCCGCGCGGCCCGGACACAAATCAAAGAGTCTACGGCCAGTTTCTAGTGGACGATTTGCAGGCCCCGAAAGGTTTAGGCAAAGGCAATGTGACGCCGCGCAAGATCGGTTACCTGCTGGGCTACGCCGACACGCTGGCCCGCTCCGGCACAAGCTTTGCCGTCGAGTACGCCCACACGGACAAGCAGACCTACACCAAGCTGCCGCCGCTGCCGACAAGTTTGGCCTGGTACAACGGTGACCTGCCCATCGGCTACCCGAGCGGCACCAACGGCAACCAGATTTACGCCCGCCTGAACCAGCGCGTCACCCCGCGCGTCGAGCTGTCGCTGGACGGCTATAATCGCCGCCGCGCCTCGGCGGACTTCCCCGCCGTCACGGCAAGCGCGGTAGATTTTGCGCTTGCCTACCGCCTCGGCCAGTCCCAGTCCATCGGCCTGCGCTACTCCAACTACCGCGAGACCCCCTACCCCGGCGCGGCCCTCCCCCCCGGCTACGGCACCGGCGGCGCAGACTACGGCCAAGTGGTCCGCCGCCACATCTTCGGCATCAGCTTTTTGCAGGGGTTTTAACAAAAGGAAGATTTGGAGTTATCAGGAACGCATGGTTGTGACCGTTGATCGTTCCGAAACCGACAATCTGGCCGCGCTCATTGATACTGGTAGCGTTTATCAGATGCCACCCAAGATCGGCTGGGATAGCGCGGTTTAAGTCTATGGCACGGTTGTTTTGCCATAGAACGGCGGAGGCAGACTGGCTTGTAGCACCAGCACTAATAGGTGCTGTCAGAGATTGACCTACAATCATGCCGAAGCTATTCATCCCGCTGACTGCGGTCTCCGGGTGTGACGGCAGACCCACAAGGTTTTGCCAACGGTTGCGTTGCCAAAGAACAGCCTGACACGGAAACAGTCCGTAACCAGAAGGATCATTTTCTCCATTCCACCGGCTTAATGTTGCCGAGACGCCTCCATTGCTGCTGAGGACCAAGTTCTCTATGAAGAACCCCAATGGAACCCGCCCCAGTTCGTGGACGTGCTGATGGTCTAAGACAACCACGAAAGCCTGCCCGTTGCGCCGCCGCCAGCCGACAACTTGCCCTTGGCTGTTCATGTCAAGGGCATTGAAACCAGCAGGCCAAATCCTGTTGTTCTGAAAAAAGAACGCCTGACTTTTGTAGAGGTGCGTGGTCGTCACATTCCCCTGCAAGATGGATCGGCCAATGATAAGTCCGGTAGCGTCAATTTTAAGGGCAGTGCTGTCTGGGTAGCTGCTCAGCACTCCCACGTAGCTGCTCAGCACTCCCACATCGCTGATCTGACCGCTTCGCCAGAGGACGGCGTGGTAGATGCCGCGCGGATTGCCGTCCGCGCTCCCGTAGCCGGTATCTGCATCGCCGACGATCTCCCCGCCGTCGTTGAGGCTGACGGTATTGGTCTCAGTGCTGGCATTCGGTTCTTTTGTAAAGGGGTCCGGTAATCCGCCGAGGTCACGCATTTTTCCGTGTGACCAAAGAAAGGCGTGTGAGCCTGCCGTGCCGGTATCTGCCTGCCCAACAACGTCACCCTTGTTATTGATTGCACTGGCGCTGCTTGTCTCACCGCCCAATGTGCCGAGATCCTCAATGGAGTAGGCTGCTGTCTGGCGGCCTGTTCCATGATCAAGCAGTATGAGACAAAGTAGTCCACAGCCAGCTAAAATGGCAAAAAAGACAATTTTCATTGACGGTCCCCTGGAGCATTAAAACACAAGTGCCGCAACTCGCAGTTGCGGCACTCATTCCCCCCTTTATGTAAAGAGGTTGATGTATTGCTCCCAGAAGAATTGGGTCTGCTCAAGGTAGTTCATATAAGGATTGCCTTTCGGCGGGTAGGAGCCTTCCTGCCAAGTTAGACCAGCGTCCCACTGACCATAGGGGAAAATATTTATTCCATCTATAGCACTGTCGTCGGCATTGATGTCTCCCCAGGAGGCCCCTTCCACGAAAGAACCTGCTGAGTTGAATCCACCGCCGGGGCCGTTTGGAGCTGGTGTGTAAGTGCTTTGCCCTGATGAGAGCTTGATGGGCTTGAAGCTTTGGGCAATCGAGTTCATGCGCTTGATAACGATCTGGGCTTTGCGGTTCCAGCCTCTTATTCCTCCGCGAACGAGGGTAATATCGCCCACCTGCGTCTTGACGCCGTTGCTTGATTTGAACACGCTTCCGCTTGTTTCAGCATGAAAGGACATGACAACCATACCGTCAGGTATTGTTCCATAACCTGCTGCTTTAAAGCTCATCAAAGGTTCCCCAGAGACGAAAACTTGGGGTTTGATATTACAGCCAGCACCTGCTGCTGCGGTATCGTCTTCCAATAGATAACCAACAAAGCCAGCATCAAAATAGAATCCAGGTGCATTTATGACGGGCACCCAGCCTGGATGAGCAGGATCATTGGTTCTAAACAACATCAACCCAGCATCAAGCTCTGACTTGTACGTCGTTGTGCCATTTCTTCCTGTAATGGTGGTATACGCTGTCCCACCGGAATAAATATATCCTGTGTCGCCACCCGGAAAAATAGAAGAGTTAGGTTGGCCTGCATGGTATTTCCTGCCATCAATGTACGATAAAGTAGTGTCCATGACATCAGGCAGACCTACATACGATAAGAGGCTTGAGTATCCTGGCTGAGTTTGTACTTCCCTAAAGATGCCGCTGGGTGGACTTGTCGGATTGTATGCGTGTCCCAACGATTGCCTGAACCTCAAGGAAGCTGTTGCCGAAGCCGCTGTTGCAGACTGTCCGGTACTAGAGGAAGCCGCAGCCGGTATGCCAGGGTCTGAGTCTGAGGTATCAATTGGGGCGGGGACTTCGTTGCCATCTGCATAGACCAATGTCCGACTGCTGCCGCTGTAATGACCGGGCGCAGCATAGGCTTGGGCCGGACTACCATCTTGAAAACTCTGGTATATGACGCCGTTCGGACCACCGATAGTTAGTTCCCCAACGGCAGGCTCATCACTGGCAAGATTATTCGCCACCATCGCCCCTACTTGCGAGACAATCTGAACGGCGTTTCCACTATCCCATGCGATAGCGCCCGGATCAGGAATGCTGTCTGCCTCATTGCTTTGCACGGTCTCAGCGCCAGACTGCACCGCCCATACGACATAGAAGTAGTCAGTTCCGGTTGTCAGTCCGGCTGCGTCCGAGTACATGAAGCTGCCCGCCATGCCGGGACCGGGGTCCGCCATCGCTACATTCTGAGCGATCTGTGTGTAGGGGCCACCGCTGACCGTGCTGCGGTAGATGTCGTAGCCGGATGCGCCGCTGATCCCGTTCCAGTAGAGCGTGATCTTGTTCGCGCCGGTGGCGGCTGCCGTTAGAGATAAAACCGCTGGGGAGGAACTAGCGTTGACCGTTACTGCTGCCATTCCGCTGACAGTGCCGCTTTTAGCGGTGATGGTCGCAGTCCCGGCGGTAGTTCCAGCGGAGTAGAAGCCCGCTGAGGTAATCGTCCCTACGCCCGTGTAAGTCCAGGCAATGGCCGGCTGCGGGGAGAGCGGGTGGCCGTTCTGGTCGTTGGCAACGGCGGTGAACTGCTGGGTTCCCCCCGTGTTCAGCGTCGCCGGGTTTGGCGAGACTGCAATGCTTGCCAGCACCGGCGCAGGCGTCAAGGTGAAGGCGTCAAACGTGCAGGGGTAGGCGCTGTCCAACACCAGACGCATCCACAGGAGGCTCGCCGGCAGGCTCACGCCCGCCGCCGTTACCGGCTGGAAGACCGAGTAGCTGCCCGTGTTGATGGCCGTGAACTCGGCGCTTCTCGTTGTGCCGGTGCCGCCGACCTGACCCACCGGCCCGAACTCCAGGTGGAACGTCCCGCCGCCCGTCGTGCTGCCGACAAAGGCTGTCGGTGTGTAGACGCCCGCTGTTGCCACGTTCAGCGTATAGCCGTCCCACTCTCCGTCCGCCGTGTTGCCGACGGCAGAGGCCAAAGAAGCCCAGGTCAACGGCACCATCAATGAGAGTGTTAGAATACCCGTTCGGATCGCTTTCATTAACATGCTCGTAGTTTCCCAGGCTGTAGAGGTTCTCGCCTCCCGCGTAGCCAATCGGGTCGCGGTTCACGAACTTGCCGGTGCCGGGGTCGTAGTAGCGGTGGGTCAGGCACAGCAGGCCCGTCTCGGTGTCCGTGTAGTAGCCAAACTGACCCCCGAAGCCAACAGGGTCCGTGTGACCGGGCTGATGGTTTGCCGCTGGACTGAGTGACCCATAGTCGCTGTGCTTGGCTCCATACGAAGTGTATGGAGTCGGTGTCCAGCAGAGTAGCAGTGGACAGGCATTATGAGGTTGTCAAGGTGCTGATGGATGAAAGCTCCAAATTATCGCCGCAGAATGGGACCAAGTTCGTTAAAGCTGTGCTTGTCAGACCACAAAAATGTTTTGACGCCATTTCTCATCTCGCACATAACTTGGACTTGTATAATTTAGGGAGGCTCAAAATCTTCGCCTCTTCTCTTAATGTCTTCAAGAAACAGCCCAAATCCATTTAAGAATTGACTTACCTCAGATAAATCCACGAAACGAAAATTGTCCGCAAATCTAATATCTTCAGGCGTTCCATATCCAGCGTTGTAGTATGCATCTCGCTTCCATTCTGTAATCAATAAACGGTAAGGTTTGCGGCGCACTAATTCTTGTTCATCCGTAAAAGGAATAAGTACCTCTTTCACAAAGTCCGCGTCAGTAGAAGGAGGAAATTGCCTCAGATATTGAGTGTTGGGTTGCTCTTTTGTCAAGAGAACCCACCCAACAAAATTTGGGTCATTGCTTTCTTTATCGAAGCCTAGTTGCTCTCCGTTTTTAAGTCTTGTTTCTATTTCTTCAATCTTCATTGGGCAAACTTCCGCTTAGGGATGGCTAAAGAAAATTCTAATTGTACGACCATCGAACGTGTGAACCTGTAAATGAGCTACGCCACCATGCATAGTATCATGAAAATCCCAGTGAAAAGTCCCAAATTTTCCTTGTGGAAACTTTTCTACATCGCGTAAGTGATTACCCAAATATCCGGTTGTATTCCGATACCCTTGACCAACAAACAATTTGTCAAACACCTCTTTAGCTTCACCGCGTGAAGCAACCGTTACATCTTTAGAACCGCCTTTTAGAATAGCCTGTGCAGATTGCCATACGGCCTTTGAAGAGAAACCACGATAACCACCTGCAATCGCTTCTTCTCCGGCTCCAGCCATCCCTAAAGGCGCTGTCAATGCCCCTACAGCAACCGTGCTATAAGCATCATTAACCCGTTGCAACACCTTTTTGCTGTTTTGTGGCAGGTTATAGCCAGGGACTTCGTCAATCCCGTCTAGGTCTTCTAGTCCTTTGTAGCTTGGGTTTACGTCTCCGAGGCGTGGCCCCTTGACACCGCCACCGCCAAAGATAGCGTGATGCCACCACTTGTTCCAAGCATCAGTAAACGCATTCGTGCCATTCGGGTCACTCTCATTGACCGGATTGCCATCGGCAAACCCGTAAAGGTTCTCGCCTCCCTGGTAGCCGATGGGGTCGCGGTTGATAAACTTGCCGGTGCCGGGGTCGTAGTAGCGGTGGGTCAAGCACAGCAGGCCCGTCTCGGTGTCCGTGTAGTACCCGAACTGGCCCCCGAAGCCTACCGGGTCGTACTGCGCCACCGCCGACGGGTACACCTTCGCGTCCTGGCGCAAGGCCCCATACCCCTCGTAGATCGTCTCGTCATACGCGCCCGCTCCCGCTGCGTAGGCGTGGGGGTTCTGCCGCTGGACCAGGTTGCCCTGGGGGTCAAAGGCAAAGCAGTAGGCCTGGCTGCTGCTTTCGTCGTAGCGGGTGCGCCAGCCGTCGGCGGTCCAGCCGTTGAGGGACTTGAAGCTTGCCGCCGTCCCGCTGTAGCTTTCCTCAGCAATCAGGCTACCGCCGTCGTAGAGGAAGTAGGTCGTGCCGGAGGCGGTGGTCTTTCTCACCCGCAGGCCGTCGCCGTCGTAGGCGGCGCTGAAGGCGGGGCTGCTGATGCTGGTCAGGCGGTCTTCCGGGTCGAAGCCGAACGTGGCGCTCTTGTAAGTCGTCGGGTTGCCGCTGCCGTCGTACAGCCAGTTCAGGCCGAAGTCGCCGGTGGTGTACTGGTTGTCAATGTTGAAGGTGAGCGGCGAGTAGCTTTGATCCGCTCCGGCCCCGGTGTTCCAGAAGCCGTAGGTCGTCGGGTTATAGGCCGGATCGTAGCCGAAGCCGTGCGAGTAGGCCGTGTTGAAGCCGCTCGTGCCGGTGCCGGAGACGGCGCTCATTTCTCCGGTCATCACGTCCCGGTTCTGAGCGGCGCTGCTGTAGCCGCTGTCGTAGCCGTAGTTGAGCGTATGGCTGGCATCCTGCGCCAGAGTGACCTTGACCCCATACGGGTTGCCGTAGGCGTCATAGCGCACACTCTCGTAACTGAGGGCAGGCAAGACGGCAATTTCCTGGGCCTTGTTGCCCAGGGCGTCGTATTTCAGCGAGTAGGCCGGCCCAATCTGGTTGGTGTCCCCGCTGCCGAGGGCGGCTCCATAGGGGTCGTTGTAAGCGGTGTTGTCCCGGAGGCTCGTCAAAAAGCCGCGTGCGTTGTAGCCGTAGTTGGTCTGCACCAGCGGAAAGACCGAGCCGTTGGCTTTGGGGCCGTTGGTTCCACTGAGCCAGCCGTTGCTGAGGTAGGCATGGTTCCAAATGCCCTGGCTCCAGGGGAACTTCGCCTGGGTAAGGCGTCCGACCCCGTCATAAGCGTAGTTGGTCTTGCCGAGGTTGACGCCGCCGACGCCGTTGGTGACATTGGTGGGCCAGGTAAGCGCGAGGCGGCTGCCGTCGGAGTTGTGGCTGTAGGCCAGCGTCTGGTTCTGCGGGCCGCCGGGGAAGGAGACGGTCTGGGAGAGCATCTCGTCGAGGTCATCGTAGCCGTAGAGGTAGTTGTAGCTGACGGGGCTGGTGCTGGTGCCGTCGTACATGGTGTGCCGCCGCCCGAAGTCATCGTAGGCGTAGTTGACGGGAGCAATGGCGGTCACGCCTGCCGGCAGGGTGGAGTAGGCGACCTGCGTCACCAGGCTTTCGGTGTCGGTGCGTGTATAGGTCGTGGTCACGCCCCGCCCGTCCACTTCCTGCGCCAAGTTCTGGTCGGCGTCGTACAGGTAGGACAGAATGTCGTACCCGGAGGCCATGTTCTTGTTGGGGTAGTAGGTGTGGTACAGGTTGCCGACCGTGTCATAGTCATAGCGTGTCGTATTGCTGTTGCCGTCGGTTTGGGTCAGGACGCGGTAGCGCTCGTCGTAGGTGTAGGACGCCGGCTGGGTGCTGCCTTTGACGCTTGCGACCATGCCCTCACGGGTGTAGGTGTAATCCACTTCGCGCACGGCAGTGCCGGCCTCATCGTAGACGATTACGTTCTGCACCGGGCCGCCGACATACTGATAGATCGTATCGGTATGGGCGTTGCCGCTGCCCTGCGCTCCCGTGGCCGGGTAGATCACGCTCGTGCGCTGGTCCGCCAGATTGTAAGTGAACTGGGTGACGTTGCCGCTGGCGTCCATCACCGATGTCAGGTTGCCGCGCCCGTCGTAGCGGAAGTGAGTGACTTCATTCAGGTTATCCGTGACGGTGATCGGCTCGCCCAGAGATTCGTTCTGGACGAACGTCGAGCCGTCGCTGGTGTAGTTGTATTTAGTCGTGATCGTGGGAAACGTGGGATTGCCCGGCTCGCTGACCTGGGACGGCTGGCCGCCCGCCGCCGGCACGGTGGAGGAAAACACCGGCAGCGTATAAGCGTAAGTCGTCGGAACCGTAGATGTGCCGTTCACGGTGTCGGGCGTCGGCGTGTTGACCTGCTTGACCAGGCCATTAATCGCCCCGTCGCTCAGGCCGTAGTAGGTCATCGTCGTGGCCTGCTTGGTGACGCTCGTTGTCAGGTTGCTTTCCTGGACCGAAGTCACTTCCCCAAGCGGGAAGTCCGTCGGATACAGGTAGCCCAGGAGCATCTGGTCGGTGCGCGGGTCTTCCGTCGTGCCGACATTGCCGTACTTGGCCCCCGTGAAGTCGTAGGTAACGCTGGATATCTGATTGTTGCGGTTGGTAAACGCGCTCGGCAGGTAAGGCGACGGGGACCCGCCGTAAGAAACGCTCGTCTGGTGGTTCAGGGCATCAATCGCTCCCATATCCACATTCGACGTGCCGGCGAACTTCTGCTGGTGCGTTTCCGTCAGACCCAAAGCGGTGTTGGTTTCCTGCACCTGAACCGGATTGCCGTAGGAGTAGGAATGCACCGTGCCGCTTGCGTCGCTGACCAGGGCGGTCGTTCCCGTGTCGTAATAATCCACATACGCCGGAATAGTGCCGCCGGGCGCAGAAGGGTCAGGGCAAAGAATCGATGTCAGGTACGGCTGACTGCTGAGTGGCGTGTACCCGTACTGCCAGCGAATTGGCGGGCTGGCCGTACCGGACGCGACGATCTGGGAAACCGTCGCCAGGCCATTGCTGCCGAAGGTATAGGAAGCTTGGCGTCCGCCGATCGTGTCCGTAATCGAAGCGAGCTGTGAACCCGAATAAGCAAAGCTTAGCAAAGATTGGGCCGCAGCGGCATCGTTGACGATGCTTGTGATGCGATGCCCGTTCGCGCTGCCCGCGTCCCGGTTGATCGTAATGGAGCGTCCGACCAGATTAGTAACGCCGGTCAGCAGGAACGTGTTGGCCGGGTAGCTCCCCGCCGCTGTGGCAAATTGTGTGAATGTCGTCTTAGTGCGGCTTTTGTCGGTGACGGTGATGAACGCGGAAGCGCTGCCGTTTGGGGGCGTTTCCAGGACGGTATACGGGCTGCCGTTCGGAGGCGTCAGCGCCCCGGTCGTCCCCGTCCAGATTTCCTGCGCCCCGTTGTCGTAGGTGAATGTGTAAGTGCTGGTGCCGTTGAAGGTCACGGACAGGTCATAGTTGTCTGTCCAGCCTGCCGACAAGCCGGGCGAAGCGTAGCCGGCGGCGGCATGCTTGCTGCGATACAGACGGGAGTAGGAAGCCGAGGGGCCGAGCGGGTTGTAGCTCCACAGGTCGGGACCAGGCGAGTCTTCCGACGCCCCGGAAGGCAGGCTGACGCTGAAGCCGTCGGAAGGGCCTTCGCCCTCGGCATCGGAGCCGCTGTCGGTCGGCACCATTTCATCGGCCCAGCCGGGCGGCGGCACATCGGTCGCGCCGGTGCTGACGCTGCTGGGAGCGCCGTAGATGATGCCGCCCGTAATTGCTAAGGTGAAGTCGTCGAAGTTGCCGGGGTAGGCGCTGTCCATCACCAGCCGCATCCACGAAAGGCCTGCCGGCAGGCTCACGCCCGGCACGGAAACCGGCTGGACCGTGG
>JAABUO010003773.1_pt1 | contig 17983 bp, 20 predicted proteins | sample 5559291 | NCBI WGS metagenome assembly JAABUO01 (sample SAMN10711878, study PRJNA513372) | rock metagenome | isolation source: Antarctica rocks | place: Antarctica: Victoria Land, Finger Mt sud | reverse complement strand
ATGTTCTCTGGAACCTCGCTATTGCTGCCGCGGCGGCTCTGCCCGGTCGGACAGGCGGATCGTCACCGCGGCCAGCGCGTCCGACGTTTCTTTAGCGGTCACGGGCACACTGCCATTTTTAGTCACTAAAGGCGAGCTTTTGGGCAGGAATCCGTTTGCGACGAGATGAGTCAGCGCCTGGCGCTCAGCGGGATTGGCTGCGGGCGAGAGACGGGCGGGAACGGGAAAAGCCTGAGCATGAAGCGGTTTGCGCCCGGCTTCAATGTAGGAGACAAAGCGGTCCAATGCAACAGCCAGCTCGTAGCGAGTGACCGGCGCGTCGCCTCGGAAGCGGCCATCGGGCGTTGTCCCCATGATGTTCTCATGCATAACGCGCTTAACGGAGCCGCCGGCCCAGTGGCCCGGAGGTAAATCGCGCGGCATGACGGTTGGCGCGGCAAAGGCTGCCGCCGGAAAAAGGGCCAGCGGCAGCAGGAGCGGCGGCAGCGGGATTTTGGGGATCGGCATAATGTTTGGTCTCCACGAAGCTTCTACGCGGCAGTCAGCAGGTCTTCGGTGATGCCGCGCCGCTGCTCCAAAGCCTTGCCCGTGCCGAGGGCGACGCAGGAAAGCGGGTCGTCGGCCACATAGGTCGGGACATTGGAGGTTTCGGCGATCAGCACGTCCAACCCGCGCAGCAGAGCGGTGCCGCCAGTGAGGAAAATACCGCGTTCGATGATGTCCGACGACAGCTCCGGGGGCGTTTTTTCCAGCACATTCTTGACCCGCCCGACAATCTGGCTGATCGGCTCGGCCATACACTCGCGGATCTCCTGCGAGGTGACTTCCACGGTCTGCGGCAGACCTGTCAGCAAATCACGTCCGCGCACTTCCATCTTCTGCTCTTCGCGCTGAGGGACGGCGCTGCCGATAGCGATCTTGATCTCTTCGGCGGTGCGGTCTCCAATCAAAAGATTGTAGTTGGTGCGGATATGGCGGATAATTACGTCGTCAAGCTTCATGCCGCCGATCCGCAGGCTGCGGGACAGCACGATGCCGTCCAGAGACAGCACGGCAATGTCGGTCGTGCCGCCGCCGATGTCTACGACCATGTTGCCGCCCGGCGCATCAATCGGCAGGCCCGCGCCAATCGCCGCCGCCATCGGCTCTTCAATCGTTAAGGCTTCCCCAGCCCCGGCGGCAAGCGCGGCCTGCTTGACGGCCCGCTGCTCGACGCTGGTCACGCCCGATGGGACCGCCAGCAGAACGCGGGGCTTGAACAGGCGCTTGATGCCGCAGACTTTGTGCAGAATGTGCTCCAAAAGCCGCTGGGTGGTCGTGTAGTCAGCGATTACGCCGTCGGTCATTGGGCGCACGGCGGCAATATTGACTGGGGTTCGGCCAACCATTTCCCGCGCTTTTTCGCCGACTTCAATCACCCGGCGCGTGTTGATGTTCATCGCGACCACCGACGGCTCGCGCATCACAATTCCCCGCCCATGCACATATACCAGAACATTTGCAGTCCCGAGGTCAATGCCAATATCCTGGCTGAAACGCATTAAGTCACTGCTCCCATCCGCACTCGCTGATTGGTTTGTTTTTGGCCCGCATCTTCGCTGAAATTGCCGCCCGCGAAGTTTTCTCCGCCGAGGCGCTCGATGTCTGCGCCTACTCCGCGCAGTTTCGCCTCAAACCCTTCGTAGCCTCGGTCTAGGTAGTGAATACCGCTGATCTCGGTCGTTCCTTCTGCGGCGAGGCCCGCCAGGATGAGGGCCGCCGTTGCCCGCAGGTCGGACCCGGCCACCGGAGCGCTGGTCAGGCGCGGAACACCGTCAATAATTGCGGCGTTCGCTTCGGTCTTAATTATGGCACCCATACGCGCCAGCTCATTGATATACTTGAAGCGCCGCTCGAACATGGTTTCCGTAATTGTGGAAGTCCCCGACGCGAGTGTCAGCATGGCGGCGAACTGGGGCTGAACATCTGTCGGGAAGCCGGGATACGGGCTGGACGTAATGCGAATCGCATTCAGCGCCTGGTTCTTCGGTACACGCACCCGAACGCCGTCATCGCTGAAGCTGACGCTCACGCCCGCTTCTACCAGCTTCCGCGTGATTGGCTGGACATGGTCTTCCACTGCGCCTTCAATGAACAAGTCGCCGCGCGTGATTGCGGCGGCGACAGCAAATGTGCCGGCTTCGATCCGGTCCGTGTCCATGCGGTACTCGGCCCCATGCAGCGCTTTAACGCCTTCAATGGTAATGTCTTTCGTGCCGGCCCCGCGCACTTTGCCGCCCATCAAGTTGATAATATCGGCGATGGCGACCACATCCGGCTCCTGCGCGGCATTGGAAATCGTTGTGATGCCGCTGCCAAGCGCCGCCGCCGTCATGAGATGCGCGGTCGCGCCGACCGAGCTGCGGTCGAGATAAATGTCTGCGCCGCGCAGGCCGTTCGGGATGACGGCCTGTACAAACCCATGCTCCACGGTGGTCTTGGCCCCAAGCCGCTCCAGCCCTTTGATATGATAGTCCACTGGCCTTGCGCCAATGTCGCAGCCGCCCGGCAGCGCAACGCGGGCCTGCCCGAACCGGGCCAGCAGCGGTCCCAGTACGCCGAAAGAGGCCCGCATCTTCTGGATAAGTTCGTAAGGAGCTTCGGAAGTGACGAGGGAAGAAGCGTCTAATACAACCGTGTTGCCGGTGAAATCGGCTTTGACGCCGAGATGCCGAAGAATGTCGAGGAGGATCAAAACATCGCTGATGCGGGGGACGTTGGTTAAAACGGTCTGGCCCGTCGCGGGCAGGATTGCAGCGGCAAGCACGGCCACAGTGGCGTTCTTGCTGCCGCTCAGGCGGACTTCGCCGGAAAGGCGCTGTCCGCCGACGGTTCGTATCTTCTGCAAATGCGGTTCCTCCTGCCTGGGGCGCGTGTCGCCGGCGGCGCGTGATCACTCTTCGCATCTTTACCCGTGCGGGGAGTGTTTTCAGACAGATTTTGGACACAAACAGGGACATGCCGGGCGGGCATGGGTTTGACTTAGCTTGCAGTATACAAGGATTAGGGCAAATTGTCAAGGGAGACACAACGCCTAGTGGCATTTAGGGGAACTCGCTCAGCAGGCCAGCCGCGTTTCGGGCGGCGTCTTTGTTGTCGGACTTCTCTGCGGCTTCCCACTCTGCCCGGCCTTCTTTTATTTGGCCCGATTGATAAAGCGCCAGTCCCAGCGTGTTCATTGCGTCGCCGGACTGCGGCTCCAGACGCAGCGCTTCCCGTGCTTCCGTTTTCGCTTCTTCCAGCCGGTTCAAGCGCAGCAGGGCGCGGGCCATCAAGAAATGGCTTGTCACCCGGTCCGCCTGCAGGCCATTCACGATTTGGAACTCGGAGACCGCTTCCTCGTCCTGCCCGTCCGCCAGAAGCAGGCGGCCCATTGCCTCCTCGCCGCCCGCGGTCTGCGGATAAGAGCGCAGGATTTCGCGGAACTGGCGCACGGCAAGATGCCGCCCGGCAAACTGGCGCAGCGGCTCTTCCAGGTTAAGCAAAGCCTGGGCCGGATCGGCGTCGGCATGGACCGTTAGCTTGAGATCCGCCAGTCCCTGTGCGGTTTGACCCATTTTGTCTTCCACCAGCCCGCGTGTGGCGCAGGCGGCGTAGAACGTCGGATCATATTGCAGGGTTTTGCCGCATTCCTGAATGCTGCCCGCGAGCTTGCCTTCTTGAAGCAGCGTGTTGGCAAGATTATGATGCGCGTAAGGGTCGCTGTGATCGCCTTCCAGGGCTTTACGGAACTCGTACTCGGCTTGCTTCCACTGCTGACGGTTGAAATAGACCACGCCGAGGTCGTTATGGACCCCGCCGTTGTCGGAGTCGAGTTTTAGCGCCCGCTGATATTCTTCCAACGCCGCGTCGCCATGCTTGTCGTCATTGAGGATCATGCCGAGATTGGTATGCGCTTCAACCGAGTCCGGGTCCAGATGCAGCGCCGCTTGCACTTCCTGTAGCGCTTCCGCCTTCTGCTTGGCATGATACAGCGCCAGCCCCAAATTGTCGTGCGTGAATGCTTCGTTGGGATAGTTCCGCACCATTTCCCGGCAGCGCTGCACTTCCAGGTCCTGGACATTCAGGAGCGGCGCGTTTGACGCAGATGGTTTCAGCAGGTAACGATCCAGCATTCCCTGTGCTTCCGCTGAAGCATTCGGATCGTGGCTTTTCGCTAGGCGACGCCACTGCTGCCGGGCATCTTCCTCGCGGCCGCTGCGGTACAGGGCCAGCCCGAGCGTCAGCGCTGCGTCCGTGCTATGCGGATCCTGCTGAGTGGCTTCTTGAAGCTGAGGCACGGCGTCGGACGCCCTGCCCAGCGCCAGAAGCAGGCTGCCCAGCCCGAAATGGGCGGACGCATTGCTTGGGTCCAGCTTCAGGGCTTCCTGATACTCGGCGGCCGCTTCCGGCCTGCCGAGGTGCGCCAGCCGGTCCGCTTCGGCAAGGTAGGCATGGAGGATCGCCGGCCGGAGCGCCGCTTTCAGCGCGGGGCGCAGGTGGATTGCCTGCTGATACTGCAAGATGCCTGCCGACGCTGCGCCGGTTTGTACCAGCAGATGGGCTAAATTGGCATGAACTTCGGCAAACGGCGCCTGCAAGGCGAGAAGCTTCTGCGCGGCGGCAAGCTGGCCTTCCAGTGCAATCTTTTGCGTTGCCAGGGCATCGGCCTGTGGGGTGCTGAGAGTCGGGTCCTGCCGCTGCACCCCAAAGATTTGCTGCTGAATTTCTTCCGCTTGGGATTGCAGGGCTGATCTTTGAGAAGCCACTGCATCAAAGTTCGGCTCACTTTGGAGAAGAGGCAAGTAAGCCGCAATCGCGTCCTTAGTTTGCCCGCGTCCCATCAGGGTTGCGGCGGCGTCCATCCGCACCAGAAGCTGCGAGAGCGACGTTTCCTGGGCGGTCCGGGTCTGCTCACTGGAAGTCGGAGCGGCGTTCTGCGGAATCGGCGCGGCACCGCCGTTCAGCGGCACCGGAGCCGCCGAGAGGTCTCGGGGGGCTGTGGCCGAAGGCGCTCCCTGAGCCGAGCAGCGAGGCAGCGGAACAACAGAAAGAGGAAAAGAAACCAGAAAAAAGCCAAGTGCGGCAGTCGTTCTTTTCGCGGGCATAGCGTGCGTTCTCCATGCTAAAAAGAAATGAGTGAAAGAAAGTTGTAATTGCACTGTATCGCAACTTTGGCGGATTGTCAAGAGCAAAAAGAAAGGAAGAGGAAAACGCGCGTGGCGGCAGACAAGAAAAGACCCGACGGGAGGCGGCAGGTTCGTCGGGCCAGAGTTCTTTTCTTAGCGAAAACTTTAGAGTATCTAAAGCGGCGGCAAGCGCCGAGTGTGGATTATTTCGTGCTATTCAGTTGTCTTATTTGATTGTCTTTGTAATCTCTGCTCCGCAGTTTCTTACACCCCTATCTTCGGCGCTGCAAGGAAGGCCACTCACTGCAAGAGTTACCGGGTTTGCGCGTGTTTTTACTGATAGGGAGTTTGCTGATGCATTATTTGCCGGGTGTAGCCGGTTGCAAGCGAAGTTTCCTTACCTGACCCCGCTTTTTTGCCGCCCGCGACAAGCGCCAGGCCGCTCGGGAACACCAGCAAAACTTGGTCATGGCTTCCTGCCGGCACCGCAGGCTGGGCAGTGAACGTCTGCGTCTTGGGATCGTACCGCTCCACGCTTCCCGTTGTCGCCGCCAGGGGAACACTCCAGCCGCCGGAAAGCAGCACGCTGCCGTCCGGCAGCGCCACCGCCGAATGAGCCATGCGCGGCGAGACCAGGAGTGACGGCAGCAGGGTGAACGTCTCCGTCTTCGGATCAAACAGCTCCGCCTGAGCCGGTTCCCCTGCCCCGTTTTGGCCGCCGGCGACCAGCACCGTACCGTCCGGCAGCAGCGTCGCCGTGGGCCGATCCCGCGCAAACGCCATTGGGCCGCGCGTTAAGTGGAATACTCCTGTCGCCGGATCATAAATCTCCGCCGACGCCAGCGGGACGCTCGGACGGCGCACGAACCAGTGCGTTCCGCCGACCACCAGAACGCGCCCATCGGCCAGCCGCACGGCGTCCTGCCCGAAGCGGTCTTCCGTAAGCGACCCGGTCGGCGTGAACGTCTGCGTTTGCGGGTCATAAATCTCGGCCAGCGCCTGGGTCCGTCCTCGGTGCGTGTTGAAGCCGCCGGCAATCAGTATTCGGCCATCGGTCAGCGTCGTCGCCGTAAATAGCTCACGCGGCGTTTCCATCCGCTCCGGCAGCAGATGAAACGTCTGCGTTTTTGGGTCAAACTGCTCGGCGCTGTCCAGCGACCCTAGAACCGTGTTGTAGCCGCCCGTAATTAGCACCTGCCCACTTGCCAGCAGCGATGCCAACGCGAAGTTGCGCGGGATTGTCAGCCTACCCTTGCAGCGGATAAACCGGCGCGTGGCCGGGTCAAACTCATCGGCAGAGGCGACGCAGCGGTCCGCTGGGAACGAATACCCCCCGGCAATCAGCCCCCGCGTCCCGCCCGCCAGCAGCGTGTACGCCGGTGCCCAGCGCGGATCGGACATCGTGTTCCGCGTCGGCGTCCATCCCCCGCCCGACGCCAGCGCCAGCATGAAAAGTGCCAGCAGCGTCATGGCTTGATTCCCTCTGCGAAGCCGTCACACGCCGCCGCCAAGTCTACGTCATTCAGCGTCAGTCCGCGAGAGTTGTGCGTCGTCAGCGCCAGCGTCACTTTGCCGTAGCGAATGTCAATATCCGGGTGGTGGTCCACGCTTTCGGCAGTTTCCGCGACGAGGTTGACAAACTCCATCGCCCCCGCGAAATCCGCGAACCGATACGTCCGCGAGATCACCCCGCCGTCCCGCGTCCATTTCGGCAGCCGCGCCAGATGCACCACAATCTCGTCCTCAGACAACAACGGCCTACGCATGGTTCGCCCCCTGCCGCCATTGTACCCGATGCGTATTCATAGAAACGGCTCCGAACGCATCTGCGTTCGGAGCCTGTTCTGCTTTCATGCTGATTATCCGGCGTTCGCAACTTCCCGTTGCAAAACCTTGATTGAGTTCTTTGCGTTCGCACGGAATCCATCGCTTGGCGGCGCGATCTGCAAGAATTGCTGAAACTCTTGCACCGCCATTCGCCCGTACTGCTTATTTTTCGTAGCAAACCACATATCTTGGTAGACAAGGGCCAGTGACGTATGCACCTTTGGGTTTCCGGGTTCGGCTTTGGCCCATTCCAGAGCGTAAGGCAGGGCTTCCTTCGCGTGGTTGTCGTCGCACAGCATGTCAATCAAGTTGTTTCTGACAAGAGTGTCTTTCGGATTGTATTGGAGAAGTTTGTTTCCCACTGCCTTTGCCTCGTTTGGCGGTAGGGGTCTATCTGCTTCTTCCAGCATACAAAACCGAAGGCGGGCATATTCGTGAACATTGCCCGGATCATGTGATGCAAGCGTCTCCACAAGCGAGTAAGGTAGTGCAGCATCAGGGTTTGCAATTTTAGCAACACCGCGAGCGGCGAAAACAACAGCGAGCTGCATAACAGGGTCTTTGGGAGATTTAGCAGCCGCCTGTTGCCATTGATGAAGAACATCCTGCATATTCCTTCCATCTGTGTAGTCCTTTGCAATCTGCCGCTCCGCATCCTTGTATGGAAGATCACTCGCCGTCCACTTGCCTATAACAAGAGATGGATTTGTATCCAGGCTTTTGGGAACATGATTGTTTGGCTTGCATAGTACGCTTTTGCCTGTTGCTAGGAACAAGGCAATCAGCATCGCGCAAATCCCTATCCCAACTTCTTTTTTGTTCATCTGCTCGGTCTCCTTACGCTCAAAAGAAGTTATGCCCCAGACACAGGAGAACCATCATGATTTTTGTACTGGACAAAAAACGGCTGGCCCTCTATCAAATCGCACTGGCGGACGAAGATGATATGCTGCGAGTTGCCGTCATAACCATGTATGTTGTAACCGTCTGCATACCAGGTGCTATCTTTGTCTTTCTCTACATCATACCAGTACAAGTGACACAATGATTGACCGTCGGGATCACTTGCAAGAGTGGCAGGCAAGATGTTGGGATCACCTGTGTAATTCTCGTTCATTTCATTGCCGGCGTTTGTCCAGTTGCCGTCATTTGGTTGGTTGGACACTCCAAAATCTTGATTTTCTGGTCCGTAGGTATACTTCGTATTGGTGATCTTGGCGAGTGCAGAGGCGATCTTAAACAAGCCAGCCAATTCGTCTTGACCAGTGACGGCTGTAATTGCTTCCCCTGTGTCAAAAACCGCTGATACGTCTATGTCCTGAGACCCTTCCGCCTTGACTGTGAGTGTGGTGCCGTAGTCAACTGGTCCAACCCGAGCAGCCCCGCGTTTGTGCTTGGTATTAACGGCCCCTATGAACTGGTTCTCTTCATAAGGCAGATGCCAAGTGATACCGAACGTGTTTGCTGCGGAAGCTCCATCACTGTCGGTTACGGTAACTTTGACAGTTCCCGATAAGGGAAACTTGTCCGAGTTCGGCTCCAGAAGAGAGTAGCTGACAGGGTTCCCTGTTGCCACTTTCGCCCTCCGAAATTTGATCCGCGAAGGCAAGTCCTACCAGATCTACTCCGTCATTAAGACCGGCTACCAGTACGGGATGCAGGCGATGGACCGAGTGCTGGCCGACCTGCAGCACAACGGCATCGTCACCTTTGATGACGCCGCTTCCCGCGCCATTGACCGCGAGAACTTGCAGCGACTCGAAGGCTATTAACAAAGTGATCAGAAAAAGACAGAAAAAGGGGGCGCGACGAGCCGCGCCCTAATTTCACATACTAGCCTTGATAAAACTTATGGCTGATTCATTGGCTCCGCGGTAAGGATTATTGGGAGGAGTAAGCTGTATATAAGATTGGTACTCAGCGATTGCATGACTTGCCGCTGAACGATCTTTGGTCTGAAACCAGAAGTGTTGATAAGCGTCTCCTAGCAAGGCGTGGCTATTCGCACTTCGGGGATTTCTCCGAACCGCCTGTTGTGCGATTGAAATTGCTTGTTTGCGGTCGCTTGTCGTCGTGGAAACGGAAAGGTTTTCGACGACCGCATCTTCTACGGCAGCATCTGTCGGCTTGTAGGCAAGAAGCCTTGCCCCAAGATTATTTAACTCCACGGAATGCCACACATCAGACGCAATTAGGTAATGCAGGCGCACAAAATCATACGCTTGCGGCGAAGCAAATTTGTTGAGGCTATCCAAAGGTCCAACAAGGTTGGAACCAACAAAAATAGGTTTCAGTTTGGCCGCTTTGCGGGCCGCATAGGCCCAAGAATAGAGCGCTAAGGCGTCTTTTGGTTTTGCTTGATATAAAGAGTGATACCTTAAAGTGACTGCATCAGGATGATTGGAAGTCATTTCGTTATCAATCTTCAAAGCAGCAGCCTTGTATGGCGAAGTATCGCTTTTCCACACTTCATGCCCAAGAGAAGCCGGGTAGAAGGGGTTGGAGGCCGCACAAAGCGGCCTCACGAGAGCGAGGCAAAGGCACAGGATAGATAGAGCGATGTGGAAGACATGCTTTTTGCGGAACGAACGGCATTTCATGGAAGCCCCTCTTTCTTGCCTAAGAGCCAGTATGAGAGTTCTGTGTCGTGTAATAGGGTTCCGGCTTGATGCCGTTTGGGTCGTCAGCGCCAGCGTCACTTTGCCGTACCGAATATTAATATCCGGGTGATGGTCCACGCTCTCCGCCGCTTCTGCAACGAGGTTGACAAACGCCATCGCCCCCACAAAGTCCGCAAACGAGTACGTCCGTCAGATTATTCCGCCATCCCGCGCCCACTCCGGCAGCCGCCCCAGATGCACTAAAATCTCGTCCTGAGACAACAACGGCCTACGCATGGTTCGCCCCCTGCCGCCATTGTACCCAATGCGCTTTCATGGAACAGGATCCAAACGCAGATGCGTTGGGAGCCTTTTTGTTCATCTAATCAACCTTGCAAGATTTGTTCTTGCTGGATGTATTTGATAAAACTTTGAGCATGTCGTCTGAAAATATCGTTTGTCGGTGCAAGGTGCAAATAGATTTGAAATTCGGAGATCGCTTTGCGACCTAGCACCGCATTTCGATGCTTACCTACTCCCCATAGATCAAAATAAGTTTCAGCGAGTGAGGAATGCGCTTTTGGATCGTTCGGCTGCATTCGTATCCAGTCCCGAGCGTAGGGTAAAGCCGCCTCTGATCCTGCTGGTACTGAACTCATCATATTGATAAGGCTCAACCTAACCCAGTCATCTTTGGGATAAGCCGCCAGCAGCCGACCTCCAATCTGTTTGGCGTTTTTTAGGGAAAGGGCTAAATTCATCTCCTCCGTTATGCAAAACCGATATCGCGTGTAAAACCAAACATTGCCAGGGTCGGCTTTAGTTAATGTATAAAGCAGCTCAGGCGGCAGTGGCTTTTCTGGGTTGGCCGCCAGGGCTGCGCCACGTTCGACACATACCCAGGCAAATTGTGCCACCGGGTCTTTAGGTTTGGCTTTCGCGACTACTCGATATTCTTCTGCGATAGATTGTAGGCTTTTGCCCCCTGCGTACTCCTTTCTAATTTGATCTTCAGCCTCTTGATAGGGCTTATTGGAGGCAGTCCAGGCGTGGCTTGGAATGACCGGAGCGGAAAGTGCTCCTGTCCCGGAAAGTGGTCCTGTCCACAAGAGTGGACCCGATGGTCCTGTCCACGAAAGTGTCACCGTTTGTGCGTAAGATCGCGGCAGCAGGAGGAAGGCAAGGAATATCAACGAAACTACTGTGTTCTTCATGAACTTCTCCTCTTACAATACATGAGTCGGGGGAACAGGCGGCGGGATAGGAATACCGATACCACTTTTGTACTGCACGAAAACGAACTCATCATATACGCCGTCTACTCCGTGGACATGGAGTATATGCTGCGAATTGCCATCGTAGCCATGCACGTTGTAGCCATCAGCGTACCAAGAGGTATCCTTGTAATGAGCGTACTGATAGATGTACATATTGCACAACTGCCACCCTTTAGAGTTGCCAACTAACCCCGCCGGAAGGTTGCCGCCACCGTAAATCTCGTTGTTATTGTTGCCGGCATCACTCCAAGTCGTCGGACCATTTGTCGCTCCATTATAGGAGTTCTCCGGCCCAACATCCGTTTTCCAACTCGTGACTTTTGCTAGAGCGCCCAGTATTTCTAGTCCGCCTGCAATCTCTTCTTGACCTGTACCGGCGGCTATGGCTGATGCTCCATCTATGGTCGCCCCCCAATCGATTTCTTGCTGCTTCGTTGCTTGAACCAACAAGGTTTGTCCGTCAGGAACCGGGCCTACTCGCGGTCCCCCGAGAGGACTTTTGCTATATACAGGGCTGAGGGGAGGAGCATTGACCTCATAAGGCAGATGCCAGGTGATGCCGAACGTGTTTGCCGCAGAGGCTCCGTCGCTATCGGTTACAGTGACTTTGACAGTTCCCGACAAGGGGAACTTGCTTGAGTCCGCTTCTAGAAGGGAGTAGTTGACAGGGTTTGTTATAGGATTTGTCAAAGAGGCCTGCGAAGGACCCGACAAACTCCACTGGTAAGTCGGCGAGTTGAAGCCTGCGGCGTTCGCCGTCAATGCGATGTTGTTGGCCTGCCAGCCTTGCGCCGTTCCTGTCCCTGATGCACCCCCTAGTCCTACTGTACTCTCATTCTGGTAGGTGACAGCAGAATCCGTTACGATTGCGCCGGTGATTGGATCACGCAAATGTTGATAACGATCCGTGCCATGCTGGCTGTCGTAGGAACCTTTGTAGTAGGAATCCTCAATCGTCGAGCAACCAATCGCCACATCTCGGCTGTCCTCTTTAGCTCCGGCCCGGACAAAGCTGCCGCCGGATGCTACCGCCGGCCCGATATAGGTGTAGTCGCCACGACCGCCCAAAGGAACGCTCGGATTGCGAACCTGGTACGCCACCGTGTTCGACAACTCCCAGTGCGCCGTCCCGTTGACATACACCTCCGCGATCCCCGTCTTAGGGTCCACCGCCGCCCGCACCAGATGTAACCCGCCCGCCGATGACGCCCCACCCCCAGCCGAAGCCGAGGCCGTCTCCTTGAAAGCATCAATCGTCGCCTTTGCCGTCGCCGACAAGCCGCTGGTCTGCTGGGTGCTTTCGTAGTCGGCGCTGGCCTGCGCGTAAACCCAGGTGGACAGCAAGAAGTCAACATGATCCGGCGCAGGGCCGGACCCGTACCAGGTCATCTTGAAGTAGCCCACCAACTGGCCCGACAAATCCGCCGTCACCGACCCGTTGATCGGCCCACTGCTGGGACCGCCGTGCGCCGCGTCAATGGAGTAGCTTCCCACGCCGTCGCTCGTATCGTTGGAGGCATACGCGAAGTCCGGGGTGTAGACCCCCACCCGGTTGTTGGGTTGGTCGGGGCTGCTCGGGTCGGAAACGGTAACGGAAGGCGGGCCAAGTTTGCCGCCTCCGCCCTGGATGCCGATGCCGAGGGGCTGGGCGGCGGTCAGGTAGTCGCCGTAGAGGTTGGGGTAGGCGAGGGCGGGGTTGACCATGGACATCGGGTAGGTGTGGGAGAGGGTGCCACTTTGGGGTCCGGTCAAGTCGTAGAAGCCGTTCCCATCGGACTGCGGGTTGGGGAGAAGGTTGCCCTGAGCATCGCAGGGTTGGGCATTCCAGTTCCTGTCTGCTTGCGCCTGGGCCGGGCGCGGGGCAAGCAAGAAGGTGAGGAAGAGAAGGCACAAGAGGCTGCATACCTTTACTTAGTAAAGGCCGACGCGGCGCGGCGGCGAGAGCTTCGGCAGGAGCAAGGAGTGTGACATGGTAAGGGTTCCTTTGCGGTCTGCACGTCGCCTTAAGATTGTGGCGTTGGTTGCGTTAGGAACAGTTTAGCGACTTCCACGAGTGTTGTCAACGATTATGGCAGGGGGTCACTCAACTATTTTTATGAATTGGAGTTGATGCGGTATAATCGGGCCATGAAAGCAGTCATTCAGCGGGTTACTTCGGCAAGCGTGACAATTAAAGAAACAGGCGACAGGCGGGAAATCAGGGCGGGATTGGTGACGCTGCTCGGGGTTGCGCCTACGGACACGCTCGCGGAGGTGGAGTGGCTGGCGGAGAAGCTGGCAGGCTTGCGGGTTTTTGAGGACGCCGACGGCAAGATGAACCTGTCGCTGCTGGACACGCAGGGGGCGATGCTGATTGTGTCCCAGTTTACGCTGCTGGGCGATGCCCGCAAAGGGCGGCGACCGTCGTTTACCGGAGCCGCGCCGCCTGCCGTGGCGCTGCCGCTGTATGAAGCGTTTGTGGAGGCCGTGTCGGCGCGAGGCGTTGCGGTCCAGACCAGCGAGTTTGGAGCGGACATGCGGGTGGAAATCGTCAATGATGGGCCGGTGACGCTGATCGTTGAGACGCCGCCGCAGTAGCAGATTGGCTGGGAACGCCGACAATGACAAGGTCTTTCTTCTGGACGTAAACACCCTGCACCGACAGCGAAAAATGGCTGAGAAGCTGGCGGGAAAAGCGGGCCGCCAGGCCGTTCGCCTGGGAAGTCACCAGCGCCGCCGGAAGAGGCAGGCTGCCGACCTGAGCATGAGTGGCCGTGAAGCGGACGCCAAGCTTTGGATCAGGGTTTACGGCACCGCTGACCTGGATGTTCTGGACACGGCCCTGCACCGTCGCGGCGGCATGGACGACAATGCTGTCCGGTTCCTGAAGAACGATCTGCACGTCTTTGACGCCGTGCGCGGTCAGCAGCTTTTTGAGGGATGGATTACTGGCAAGCGCGACGTTGATGTCGTTCTCAGAGAGGCGCAGGGTGCGCGGGCCGGTTCCTGGTCTGGAAACAGCTTTCCCAAGTACGTCCAGATGCTTCTGCGTTTCCGCGACCTGGTGCGCCGTCGGACGCAGCACAACCGGCGGCGGAGCCGGAGCGGGGCGCAGGAAAAACCAGCCGAGGCCGGCGGCAGCGGCGAGCAACAGGAGAATGAACAGCGGTTTGCGTTTCAAGGGGCGCGTGTGACCTAGCGGCTAATGAGACTCGGTGAAGATGTGGCGGAGCTGCGGCTCTTCATCGGCGACGACCATGGCGATCACGGTGTCGCCGTTCTCGAAGCGAACGTCGCCCTGCGGCAGCAGCGCGTGCTCCTCGCGGACGACCGAGATAATCAGGGCATCGCCCGGCAAAGGCAGGTCTTTGACGTTGCGCCCCAGCACGGGAGAGCGCTCGGAGACGGTGATCGCGACAATCTCGATGTTGCCGTTTTTGAGCGCCGCCAGCGGGATAATCTCGCCGGTCTCGATCTGCTGGTCTAGCAGGTTAAAGATGATCTGGGTGCTGGAAACCGTCGTATCAATCCCGAGCTTTTGGAACAAAACCAAGTTGTCCGGGTCGTTGACACGAGAGACCGTGCGCGGGGCCTGGAACTTGCGCTTTGCCATCTGGCAGATGACGAGGTTATCCTCGTCGTCGCCGGTAACGGCGACAATGACGTCGGCGCGGCCAAAGCCGGCTTCGGACATGATCCGCACTTCGCAGCCGTCGCCCTGCACCACCACTTCACCCATCTGCTCGGCCAGCATGGCCTGACGACTCCGGTCTTTTTCCAGCAGCAGGACTTCATGGCCTTCGCTGAGAAGCTGCTTGGTCAAATAGTAGCCGACTTTGCCGCCGCCTACAACAATTACATACATAAGCTCATCCTAATTCGTTGATAGGCCCGACGTCAGCCGCGCGACTCTAAATAGAGCGTGTCCCAGTTCTGAGCCGCTTTTTGCAGGCTGCTGTCGGTGGTCTCGCCCAGCGCGGCATCATGCAGCAGGCCGGCGGCAAGCGTTGTCGTACAGAGCGTCGTAATCCCCAGCTCGCGGTAGGCCTGAGCGCGGATGGGATCGTAGATCCGGGCCATGACGCGCGGGATGCTGTACACTTCCCGCGCGATCTGCGCGGCCATGATATTGGTATTATCGCCCTGGGTCACGGCGATAAAGATGTCCGCGTCCCGCAGATGCGCCCGGTTCAGCAGGTCTTGGTCTAAGCCAGAGCCGACCAGCCGCTGGCCTTTGAATTTTGCGCCGAGCCGCCGGAACGAATCACTTGTCTGGTCCAGCACCGTCACGTTATGCCCTTCGCCGGACATCTGCCGGGCCAGCGTCGAGCCGACCCGCCCGCAGCCCAAAATCACGATCTTCTTCGAGCCGTCTTTGGCGTCAATTGTCATAAATCAGTCTTTCTACACAGTTCCTATGGTCGTCCTAGCATACACGCTTCCCTAGCTTCTGTCAAGCCTGAGCGTACCCCTACTCTGCCAAGAGGCGCTTAATCAAAGGTGTCAATCTCCGCCTCTCATTCAGGGAGAAGCCGGACTGGCTCCAGCGAACAACGCCCTTCTTGTCAATTAAATACTGTGAGGGGATGCCGGTGGCACGATAGGCATACTGCGCTTGTCCATTGGCCTGGGGCGCGGCGGTGACAGTGTAAGTCACCCCAAAGTGGCTCATAAACGGCTTGACATACCGGACGCTGCGGGCGTCATCCACGCTCATGCCGACCACGGCTAGGCCTCTGGGGCCAAACTGCCGGGACAGGTTCTCCAGCATCGGCGTCGCCATCTGGCAGGGACCGCACCAGGTCGCCCAGTAATCCAGCAAAACTACTTTGCCGCGCAGGGAGCGCAGCGTCAGCGTCTGTCCGTTGACCGTGCGCGTCGTGAACGCTGGGGCGTGTGTTCCCGCCGGCAGCGGCGGGGGCGGGGCTATTTCATACTGCGCGAGCGCCGCCGACGCCGGCAGCAGCGCCAGCGCGGCAGCAACAATCATTAAACGAGACATTTTCACTCTTCTAGCTTCCTACTTCTTTGGGACTTGACAACATTCCCCTAAAGAGGATACCATCATGGAAGCAATTTTGACTGCATTCCGATCAACAACATCCAGAATGACAGCATTTTAGCATTAGGAGCTTTATGGAAAAGACAAGCGAGCTGCACTGCACCGGCGGGCGCAGCTACACCCTCACAATGACCTGGAACGAGAACTTCAAGGACAAGGACCACATCTTCAAGATCACGTTCAAAGCCGTTGACCACGCGACAGACCAACCCCACCCACTGCCGCGCGAGATCGCCACCTACCAGATCGGGGACCCCGACGAGAACTTAGGGGAGCGCGTCAAGTATTACTACGAGAACAGCCGCGAGCTTCTGATGAGCGATTATTTAACGACCGCTTACCGCCGCGTCTGCGATTATATTCAGCGCGGACACTAGAACGCGGCAAAGACAAGAGGGCGCGGCAAGCAGCGCCCCTACGTCTTGAAATGCGATTACTTATCGGGGTAAACTTCGAGGCTGAGGCTTTGGTTGCTGGTACGGCCCATCGCAATTAGTGTGTAGCTTTGGCCAGGGGCAAGGTCCAGGCTGACCGGGCCGCCCAGCATCAGGGCCGCGCCGGGAACAGCAAGCTGCACTGTGTAGTGTCCGCTTGCCAGCAGAAGCGGCGCACTGCGCCGCCCGTATCCCACCGACTTCAGACCGACAATCGTGTTGACGACGAGATCGACGGCGGCTGTCCCCGGCGCGGCGTTGATGAGCCGCAGGGCCGCTTTTCCCGGCGGCAGTGCGGTTTTTGCTTCTTCCGGCAGCACCTGCACCCGCGCCGGTGCACCCCCGCGCCCTGCCTGCCCCAGCGCCAGCAGCGTGTAGCGTTGACGCTTGCCCAGCATCAGCGATTTTGTCAGCAGTGTCGTTCCCGGCCCCTCGGCGTCAATCTGCACCGGGTACGTTCCCGCCGACACGTTTTTGTAGCCGGTGCTGCTGTGAAACTGCTCCCGGCTCCAGACCCGCTTGCCGTCTACCGACACATCCAGCCCGCCCGCATCCGGCACAGCATTGATGAGCCGCACCGAAGCCGCCCCATCGTCCTGCGACCCAGTGCGGCACCCAGACGCCAGCAGCGCCGCGAGAATGCCTGCGCCCAGTACAAAACGCCCCAGTTGTCTCCTGCGGATCATATGCTAGACAGTTTCGGGATCACCCACTGCTATTCCTGCTTTTACTCTACTGCGTCTTCTTCATAGAGGTGCGAAAAGTGTAGATCGGCATGGCAATTCGCGCACATAACATCGCACTTTGCGATTTCTGCAAGAACTCGTTCCCGCTTATTATGGCGTGTTACAAGAATGGAGACTTCTAGTAATTTGTCGGAGGGGTCTCGGTGGTGAAACGTGAGGCAGGCGGGGCGGCTTTCCCCACAGATGGAGCACGAACAGGTTCGCTTGTAGTCACGGAACCATTGAACAAGATCAACCGTGTACTTCTTGACCGTGCTAATGCTCTCCTCCCGGTTTCTAGCGTACCAGTCGCGCCGGTACTGCTGCATCTTTTCCCGGTTGTCGGCCTTCCATTTCTCTGTGGACATCAACTCCTCCATAAACAGAAAAAGCCCGCAAATCAAGAATGACTTGCGGGCAGATGAGCGGGAGTTGCAGGATTCGAACCCGCGACCTCTCAGTTTGGAGCCGAACGCACTACCAACTGTGCTAAACTCCCAGTATATGTTTTGGTCTATTTTTCGTGCCTTGGACGGGTGGATTATACCCGCCCTTAACACGTTATTGTCAACTACTTGGCTTCGCGGTGCATCTTGTGGACGCGGCAGCGGGGGCAGTATTTGTTGAGTTCCAGGCGATCTGGATGCTTGCGCTTGTTTTTAGTGGTTGCGTAAGTACGCTCTTTGCATTCGGTGCAAGCGAGCGTCACGACAACCCGTGCTTCGTTTGCCATGATTGGCTCCTTAAGTGTCTGGAAAGTAGAGGGCAGGAATGAACCCTGCCCCTACGAAAAGTCTAGCTTAGACAAGGACTTTGGTGACGACGCCCGCGCCGACGGTGTGACCGCCCTCACGAATGGCAAAACGCAACCCCTCTTCCATCGCAATCGGCGCGATCAGCTCCCCCACAATCGTCACGTTGTCGCCCGGCAT
>JAABUO010003770.1_pt1 | contig 17986 bp, 13 predicted proteins | sample 5559291 | NCBI WGS metagenome assembly JAABUO01 (sample SAMN10711878, study PRJNA513372) | rock metagenome | isolation source: Antarctica rocks | place: Antarctica: Victoria Land, Finger Mt sud | reverse complement strand
TTCTATCCTCACACGACTCCACCTACAGAAGCTCCAATATCTCCAGCTCACTCTACGCATCAGGGACACGGTCACGCTCAATCAAACTCTCTCTATCCAGAAAGTAGTTCGCCACTAAATGGCACTACATCTCCAACCCAATCTTCGTATCAGGGCTACACATACAATAACCCTTATCCCAACTGTCAGGTTTTGTATCCGCCTAACGACGACTCTCAGCAACAACCGAGCACTTCTGTCCCCTTTAGAAACGACTATGGCTCAGCCATGCCATACTACAGCCAAGCACCAGCCTTTTCTACTATGGGAAGTCATCCACCCCTCACGCCTTCTGCAACTCCTCTGAATAGTGCAACTATAAAGTGTCCGGACGATCTGAAACACTATCAAAATTCCACAAACGATAGTGCTAGCACTGCAAGTACCGTACCCAATAATCTCGAATCTCCACATCGTGCCGCCTCTGAAAGCACTTTGGGCTTCGAAAATGCTTCGTCTTTCTCAACTACTCCTAAGTCTGATGCGCCAATTGCAGCAGTGGGATGTGATCCTGAATTCGATGTGTGGCATACAACAATGCTGGAGTCCCTACGGCATGTTCCTTTCGATGCTTTGTCTGATCAACTCTCAGTGTCCAATTATTTACTTCAGCACTTTAATTCCGGGGACAGCTACGCGGATAGTTGTCTGCAAGTCTCTCATAAAAGCCAACGTTTCCAGAAGACGGAGTTTTGGCTTCATAGTTTGCTCATTGCGCAGAGCCCGGAATTGCAAGCTCTGCTAAACACTTCAGGAGTTGGATCCAACGGAAAGAGAACTTTGTGTCTTGAAGTACAAGATCGTTATTCTACGCCTGTAGCAATTAGTTCTGCACTTCGGGTTTGCTATGGCGAGTCACCTTTTCTTTTTACAGGCTCAGCAGCACGTACAGAACGCTCACAAACTGCTGCCGCCATATCAGCATCTTGGATGGAAAAAGTTCTAGCCTACGCCGCTGCCGGTCACGTACTACAGCTACAGCCAATTGTGGCTAGAGGCATGCAAATCGCGTCTGCTATTACGAATTGGGACAATCTGGAAGGAGGGCTCTCGTTCACTCTGGACCGTGGGCTTGGTCGAACAGGGGATCTTCAGTCCTCCTTTCTGCCCAATAAGGAGCCCGTGACCGAATTTACGTCGCCTTATATCGAGCCGGACTCACTGTTGAACATCGATAGGCAGCAGACAACCATCAACGCATCTACAGATCTTCTATACAAATGCCTTCATTTTATTCTTGCAAACTTTCCAAAGTCATGGAACCTAGACGTGTCAGCTAGACCGTTAGTGGACAATGATAGGCTGCCTGTAATAACAGACCCCCGATTGCCTATTTCCAAGTCCCGACTCAGTCGAATCCAGTTTGGCGATTACCCATCTGAAATTGATGCAAAGACAAGTGATCCAAACGTTATCTTATCGAGCATCATACTTTCGCTGCCATTCACGCTCCTCAAGTATCTTTGGGACCGGTTCGAAGAACCTGTCATTCGTCGGAATGGTAAACTCATAACTATTGAGAGGGAGCGAAGGCGCCAGAGAGTGCTGAAGACTCATAGTGCTTCCTCCACTCAGAAACAGGCTGCTGCCGACATCTGGGCCGAAGCAGGATGGGAGGAGTTTGTCGTTGAGACAGAAGATTCGAACCTCGTATTCACAAGAAAGTGGGTTGGGTTTTGAGATTTAACTGGTTGACGAGGACTACGTTACGACGCTCTGTTAGGGTGAATTGGAAATTATGTCGGCCTGAGAACGGCCACGACCTTAATGGTAGACATCTTCATTCATGCATTGCAAGCACTGGCGTACGAGATAACGGGTTTGAAAAAAGCGAGAAGTTTTAATGTGCCTGGGCACGTCTGCATATCTCAGTTGGGCTGTAGCAAAAGTCTTTCTACTGTAAGTCATTGATAGCGATTTCTATGCCCTACACGTAGAAACAGTATCCCGAGTCTATATCGACACTTAAGGTAAGGAAGCTTGAAGTCTGGGACAGACAGTGATTTCATTAGACCATATTGATTGAATACAATTAGGCTAATCTCGCTGTGATTCATCTGAAGCATTCTTGAAACCTCTCCAGTCTCCGCTGTTCATTTCAATAGCTCTCGTCATGAATTCCCTTCCATATTGAAACACCCAGTCATCCAGGAATTGGCTCCTTCCTCTTCGATTCACCATTTCCTCTGGAACATGGTCGCTCCTTCCACCGGAATCTGGTTCTATGTTCATTCACATCCCTCATCCCCTTCTACAAATATCTCTTCTACGTCTCGTCCTCCAATGTCTCCGTCCATTCCCTAAGTCTCTTGTTCCTAATTTCCTCATATTCGAAAGTATGTCCGCTACAGTCTCTGTCGCCGACAAGGCTCTTACTCCAGCCATGGCCCGCCGTGGCCGCCGCCGGGGTCGTGGTCAGCGGGATCAGGCTACCTCTTCCGCTGGTCGGGAGATGAGTGAGAGTGAGGAGAAGAATGCAGGGGATGTTGGTGATGGGAATTTGTGTGGTATGATTAGTCGTGAGTTCTGTCTCATTACTTTGGATGTAGCGGATGGTTTATGTTATAGTGTTCGAACTAATACAAAGCCGAGTACAGAGAATCGTTTCGCTTTCCTCTCTGCAACAGAACCAGCGCCTGGAGCGCGACCCGGGCAAACAATCCCCGCACCACCCCAGTCGGCCTTTACGTATAGATACAAGAAGCCAAAATCTACACCTTCCTTTCCAAAAGCATCAAGCAGAGGCCACGACCCATTTATCCCAAAGGAGGAAGGACCTGTCTCACAATCGGCTTTCATCTTCAACCCCAATCTTCTGACTTCCAAGTCTCCCAGCATTGACACATCAGGGAAGAAAGACAGGGCGCGTGCCACTGCGATCAATCGGCGAGCCAAAGAGGCAAGCCGCCTAGACACACAGGGTGCCCCAGAACCAGATCCAACATTAAATAATCCGCGTCTGCCCCCACAATCGTTTCCATCTATTGCTCCATCAACCGATGTCAAGCCTGGTGACAATTTCCCCACCCTGATCCTTGCCCCTCCATCAAGGCCCCCGGATGGGGGGCCTATCTATCCACCTCCGATTCCTTACCCTCCTAACTCCCTCTTAACCCCACCTCCGTCTCCTCCCGGAACAAAACTTCAAACCAAGCCTCACCAAGAGCCCTCATGTCCCGCAGAAGCCTTACTCGACGGGTTTAAAGCGAGATCCGGAGGAGGATGGCCGGATTTGACCAATGAACCCATGGCCCCAGCCACGAAAGACAAGAAATCAAGATTCCTTCCATATTTTACTGCAATAGCGACTTCTAAAAACACACTCAGACACAGCGCCTGCACACAAGTTGGAACGGGAAAGAAAGGAAGAGACTCTCCGCCGTCACCGTTGGATCTCGAGAGTATTTCTCTGGCTAGTCCAGGGCAAGATGATACCCCTGTTCTCGTGCGCACAGATACAGGAGAGGGGTTACAAAGCGGGAATAAGAAGAAGCGGCCTTGGAGGCTGTGGGGGAATGATATGTCGCACCTGCGCTTGAAAACGAGTGGATTCGTTGATACGACTTTCTGGGCCATGAAGAGTGGCGAAGTGGATGATGAGAAAGACGTGGGGGAAGGAGAGATTTGCGAATTTTATGAGGGGGAGGCGTACAGGAAATGGAGTTTGGGAGAAGAGTGGGAGGTCATTGAGCTGGAGTAGCGAGGGTCCGAGAAAGGATAGGGAGGGGGGACAAGGTACCAGAGGCATACTCGTTAGTATTATGGGTGAGAAGAATCAGTCAGGTTGGTTAAAGGGCTTGAAGAGGGCTGGGTGTTTGCGCGTTTGTGAAGGTCTAGCAAGTCCAGGTTGGGAGGTCCACGTGATGTTGCAGAGTGTTTCACGGCGTAGAGATTAAGAGACAGCACTTGCGAAGTTGAATTCAGTTGAGCTTTTGAAGTTTTTTGCTGTGTGAACATGAAGATTGGTAGATATCTAAAGTACCTGGGAGTGAGGAAGCAGGTGGTTGGGACTCAAACGTCATGCCGCCCGCAGCTTGAAAACAATCACAAACCTAGATCTCACACTGTTCGAATTTTCATCTTAACCCAACAGCGATATCGCCATCATTGAGTGGTTTCTTGACATCTCACTGATGCTTGAAATCATGTGTCAAATCCTCTCGGTTTCGTTTAGCTCCTTTTCATCCGCCGAGGATACCTTTCGTAAGTCGGTATTACAACCATTCAAGCTTCGATATAGAAGTTACCAAGATCGTGGGTATTTTGTGTGTAGATCCCAGTCGTGCAGCTATGCAGGTAGGCATGCGTTAGTATGACCTGAATCATGTCGTCTTGACCTGGGCTCTTGACTTCATTATATGTTAACGAACACCATTACACTGAGGCCTTTCGCCGTTTCGCACCAAGGCTGGTGCCATTCATCTCAGTATGTACGTCGCTCTTCACAACAGAACCTGAGCCGTTCGTCTCTGTACATGCCTCACGCTTTACAGCAGAGCTTGCCCTAGTCGTCTCGGTACACGCTTCACGCAAACACGCCATGACCGGAACAAACAAGGTGCCGTTCCGGATTGCTGTATAGATCTTCGTAACTAGCGACCCGGTTGTTGCACTGTTTGAGCTTGTATCCATCCATGTTGCATCTGGATTCGAAGCTTTGGAGTATGCTGTTTGGAATGGCACTCCAAGGTCGTGGCGCACGAATTGGTACATCCGGTCGGATGCAGCACCGAGGAAGCCAGACGGGTCTGGATTGGTAGCATAAGCCTCGCGGCTGCTATGGAAGGTCTGCAAAGCCAATGTGGAACACGTTTCCGTCCATTGCCTCATGGCTGGAACAAGATTTGTGTCGTCCTTGGACGAATGCAACCCGTGGGCAAATATTGTTGTTTGCATGGATCTAATCACTTGTGGAAAGCGTTCCACCGAATCGATTATCGTGGTCTTTTTTAGCTCTCTTCCGAAGTGTAACCACAAGTCTAAATGGAGAAGGTCGATACTATGCAGAACCGGCCCAAGTATCTCGTGTGTGACGCTTGCTAATGCTGGTTTAAGAGTCTCAAGGAATCTGATATAGAGGACCCGCAAGTCCAGAGCCTGGCACAGGGTCAGAAGAAAAGCAGCACACAACTGGGAAAGCACGTCGAGGGCCATATGTGTGTATCGGGCCGATACAAGTGCGAGAGAATTGAGAGATTGGTTCCCCATTTCCGCGTTCTGCATATGAGGCTGGACGGGGTTTGCCAACAGTCCTAGTTCAGCTTGAAGAGCTGCAACGCTAATATCGACGCCCTTCAGGAAGAACGATTGGCTTGGCTCATCGGCAGTCAAATTGGGCGGTAAGCCATTATTCAAGGCTGGATTTATCAATTCCGTACACTGAGCGAACAGCATACGGCCAATGGCCTGAATAGAAGAACGTGCTTTCTCCATCGCCGACGTGACGCTCATGGCCTGGAAGTTCCCGCCGTGTAAGACCCTAGCCCCTTTGGAGTCAATGATGGGGTTGTCGGTTGACGAATTGATCTCTACGGAGAGTTGCTTATGCGCTAGTAGCAAATCTTCCAATTGTGGGCCGATCCATTGAGGCGTAGTACGAGTGGAATATCGATCTTGGCGCAAAGAACCGTCGTCAACAGAATGATCGCCAGTAGTTATCAATTTCGATCCCGTAAGGAAACCCCGAATGTTACGTGCGGCCTCTATTTGGCCAGGGTGCGGTCGGACTGCCGCCAGGAAAGGATCAAAGCTCTCAGCACATCCACGTAGAGACTCAACACTCATGGCAGTCAATATTTGAGATAGTACCGCGAGGCAATGAGCGTCATGGAGTGCCAAGGTCCCTACTCCAGCGGATACTGCAGTCCCGTTCACTATCGCGAGGCCTTCTTTTGGCGCCAACCGAAGAGGGGCTAGTGAAGCTTGTAAGAGTGCTACATCAGCTGTGATCATCTCACGTCCTCCTCGGTTGTCATCGACCCATACTTGAATTCCAGGGCTTCCTTCAAGGGCTCCACCAATATATGAAAGTGGGATCAAATCACCAGAAGCAGAAACACTACCTCGAACAGGAATAACAGGTATTATATCCTTCCTTAGGAGACCTACAAGGTTCTGGATCAGCTCAGGGCGAACCCCTGAATTCCCACCAGCGAGGGAATTTCCCCGAATCAGCAGGGATGCTTTAACCCATGACTCTGGCATAAAGGTAGATGCAACGGGATTTTCGTTGAGTAGCGCCTTTTTGAACTGTGAAATGATACGGGGCGATCTTTGTGATCCGTGAACTTGGCCCTTCGTCTGTCCGTTGACGAAGCCGTTCGTTAGACCATTGGAAACACCATTCATTGCCCCATACATATGGCCATTCGCTTCCGATTGATGGTCCTCGGGAGTTGCAAGAACTCCGCAATTCAAGAAATTAATCAAAGTACTTTGGAGCTTATCAACTTTGTTTGTCCGAGTATCTGCGCTGCCGCCAAAACCCGTATTTACACCTTTCCGAAATCCTTAGTTGTCTACTCGAGTGTTGAGCGAGTGAGGATACCAACCGTATATGCACTGTCCATCGGCTAGGCAAGACCTAAGAAATTCCGCACTCTCTTCTAGTCGGGAGGATATTTTGTTGTTGACGGTTACACGAGCTCCATATCTGCGGCATTAAAATTAGCTTCAAAGCACCATAAACCCGATTTACATAAAGGTTGAGGATCAAAAGAGCTCACCTGGCAACTGCAACGACGGTGGCCAGACTTAACGATTCTCCGTCGATGGCATATTCACTTTCAGGGTCGCTGATCAGATTTACGAGTTTGTTCCAGTGCCGCAGAATTGTTTGACCATGATCTTCAACATCGGTAACCATATTTTGGACAGGAGTCCAGTGTTTTGATATTGCTTCCGTCACCGGCACCGGAGGCGCGATTTCAACAATTTTGGTGTTCACGGACATGGAAGGCGGGACGCGAAAATCAATCGAGTACGGAGGCGGTTATCTTATAACCCGGAAAGCCAAATGCTTAAGAAGCAGACAACCTTCTGTACTTATCCTTATGGGCTTGGTCAAGGGACTTGCCGCAGCGGTGGAGAATATGAGAGGTAGAGTTTAGTAGACTCTATAATCTCGATGAGAAGCGAAAACAACGAACAAGCAGATCACTTTGCTTGACTTTTAGTGAACAGTGGTGAGAACATTCCAACTTGTCATTCCCTACCTTTCAAGGCAGATTCACCAACTTTGCTTGACTTTTAGTGAATAGTGGTGAGAACATTCCAACTTGTCATTCACCAGGGGTCGTCAAAAGTCATGGCAGTACAAGCACAAGCGATACCATGACTTCCCCGCCATATTGAAGTCAACAAATCTGGTTTTACAATGATACAAAGGTGCACTTGGCTCGTGGACTGTGATCGAGGACCTATTCTGCCTAACTGATGATCATGATCCAATGTTTTATCAGCGTGCGTTTCTGAGGTTATCTTATGCTTCACTGCCATGACTTTTGACGACCCCTGGTGATTCACTACCTTTCAAGGCAGATTCACCTGCAGTCATTCGCGATCTCGACCACTCCTATCGTCAGACCCGTGTCAGTGGGTAACACAGCGCCGTGACGATGCTTGGTTGAGTGTGCCTCGGTTGTAGATTATCCAACACGGATGGCTTTTTGGACCAATTCTGGCAACTCAGACCGTCCACTAGCTACCGACCCTTCCGGCTGGACAATTTGACTAAAGGAATTGTTTGTCAGACCGCCATGGGCCCATGGTCCCCGAGTGGCTGTGGACGGATCCAATTGAGCTTGTACAGGGATGTTCCCACGGATAAGGAGAGACTTGACCAACCTCCACCCCTGCCGCCAGTCAAACTAGACGACGGCTTAACGGCTTGACCACAGAGTTATCAACCAACTATTGCGAATTTGGGGGTCTCCGCTCGGCAGGGATCGAGAATTTCTCGGCAGGACTTGACCTCGGCATAAGCTCAAACGGGTTAATACATCGCAAAATCTCAACTAGGGTCCAGATTGTCACGAGTGTAACGGCATGATATGCCGTCAGCCTTAGCATAGGGCTTAGTGGCTTGGCTCCTGGTTATACAGACCACCTGTTCTCCTGTACCTAGCTCCCTAGTTTTAATCTCTTCGTTATTATATCTACATGACTTGCTCTGTATGATTCTTAGACTGACCGCGTCGGGTCGGGTCGGGTTGAGATTTTTTATGATTCGGGTCGGGTCGGGTTAAAAAGTTGAACCCGACAACTCGGGTCGGGTTGCAAAGCTGAACCCGATAACCCGACCCGACAACCCGACCCGATTCATTAAGACCCCCCTTTAATTCTTTCTTTAATTTCTTTTTTCTTTGATTCTTCTTATTTTTTGAACTTTCTTTCTCTTAACATTTTAATTCCTTCTCATCGGCATTATATATTTAAGTAAGAAAAGTGACTTAACAAGCTTATTACATTTTATTACATTATCATAGTGCATTATCATAATACATTATCATAATGCATTATTATAATGCATATCATGAGACATTATTAGATTATGCTTTAAAGAATAAAATATAAGATTCATTGTTTAATTATATCAGTCGAAAAGCTTTATAATTTTCTGCATAATCTTAATTCTTACGAGATAATGCAAAAGAGTAATGCGATTCATAAATTGTATTGCTAAATTAATTATCTTAGTTTAATTAAGATATCGTGAATGTTATTGTTATTTAAAATCTTACTGAATTTTAAGATTATTCATTAAAGTTTTTATAAGTGTTAAATCTCTCTGCTGAATTGTGACTCGCTTAACATGAATAATAAGAAGATTGTTATCTGCATATGCAAAGCATTATCAGTAAATGTTGTAAAACATTAAGAATAATGTAAATAAGTAATGCACTTACTCGCAAGAAACTTACAAAGAAAGACTTCAGTGATCTTTTACAGAGTAAGCAGAGTTAATGTCTAAATTTTATAATTTTCATTCATATTAATCTGATTTCGTACGATTTCGCGTATTATTCTTTTAAAATAAAGCTTTAATATTAATAAATTCGTATCTTTCTGATAACGACGAATCTCTCGAAGGGCGACGATTTCTTACTTAAATTTTCTCTTTAACTGTTGCAATAGATTAGCTACTGATTGCTTAATGCATTATCTGTTTACATTATCTTTTAAACTCTATTTATATTATCTTCTGACACAGTCTTTTAATCTTTTCTTAATTTTTCTTTAATTCGATTTAATGAAAGTTAATCATCACGCGATGCGTCTTCGCCTGACTTTCGCTTTATATTATATCTGTTAGTAATGCGCAATAAGAGATGCATTATTTAAATGCATTATCTGTTTACTTAATACGAGTCATGATGTAAATTAAAGTTATTAAGTACGATTAAACTGAGATATTTATTACGATATAAACTGAAGTATTTATTACGATGTAAACTGAAGTATTTATTACGATGTAAACTGCGATGACTGAGATAATAAATGCGATAATTATAGAACTAAGATAATTATGTTAATTATAATACTGAAATGATTGTGTTAATTATAATACTGAGATAATTATGTTAATTGTAATACGAAAATGATGAATAAATTTTAATATTTAGCCTTAACTTTAAATTATTTACATCTCACATTTATTCTAACTCTAACTTTGTTTACGCTTTACATGTATTTTAATCATTTATTTATTATGACTAAATCATTGCGAAGAAAGAAAAATAACTTTAATATTATCGTCATGTAAGAAAATTATTATGCATTATTTAAATGCATTATTATTAAGCACTGAGATTAATTAAAACCGTAAAATGTTTTTATTTAACAAGTCGCAGTTCATTGCAAGTAAAAATCGTGCTGCTGAATGAGACGAAGATTAAAAAAGATTATATGCGAAATAAAATGCAAATCGAGTATTCATTCATAAGAAACTCATAAAGCTGAAAGTCATTAATGTTTATCAGAAAGTCTCGAAAAAGAAGCAAACGAATATAAAGAATAATATGCGAAATACGATGATAGATGATCGAGTAAAAAAGAATTTACATGATAATACATTTAAGTAATGCATATATGTTTTAACAGCTGATTATATAATTGTTAGGGGCCGGCCTAAAGCAAGTCATAGGGATGTCATTTAACTAATAAATAAATGCTAAGAAAGGAAAGTATTTACAGAAAAGAACTCGGTTCTTATATGTGTGTTCCTCAGTCCTGTGCTAGTCCCGAAAGGATTAATGTCTTACACATATGAGGCAGAGTCTTTATGATATTATAGCTAGCTCTATATTAATCTGAATTTATATGAAGGCTGGTTTAAATCTGAGCCAGATCATGTTAATTTAACATAGATCATGTTAGTCTAACAGCTAGAATCGTAACATTACTTTCCCTCTTTAAATATTCATGTTCGCATGAATGTATCATATTAGCGCTCTGCTCTTGAATTTTTTGTATGAAAGTCGTTAATCATCTCTTAAAAGTTCTTAAATTTCTCGTCATCAGCGTTATATCAGTTAAGATCTTTATCGTAGCCCTTTCATTTAACTAGATATTAAAGTCGTTCTCGATATCGTTAAGACTTTAATATTTCGTTAATCTTTCATTCGTCTTCATCGTTTATTACTATTAATCTCGAAGATTCATTCTTTTAATTAAATAGAGAATTATTAACGACAGAACGAAGCAGATCGAAATGAAATACATCGTATATTCGCATGATTTCGGATAATTTTAATTTATAGAAAGAATTAACAGAATCCGTGACTGTGAATGATTCGAGCATCTTGTCATTTAGCTTTTTGAAGAATCTTATCGTAACGATGTTTCTTTCGTTTAGAAATATCTTTAATTCGATCTCGTAATTAACATTCTTTTTATGCTTATTAATCTGATTTATCATTTGTTTCCGTGATTTAATCAGAGCTTTGCGAGCGAATGTTAACGTCTTATTCATGTAATCGGATATATTTTCGACTCGAGCGACTTATAAGCGTTCGCGAATGCTTTCATATTCGATGAGATCAGAGTCGAAGCTTATGCGAGAATGAAAGCTCTTGTTCATGAAGAAGAAGATCATGAAGATAATTAATGATAAAGCATTATTGTCGACAAACTCGATTATAAACAATCATTTAGATCAGTCATCTTGCATATACGAACAGAAAGAACGAAGATATCGCTTAACGTCTTAGTTAACTCGTTCGCTTTAGTCGTTAATTTAAGAATGATAAGCGGTGAATAATCGAAGAAAAATGCTCAGCCGTTTACAAAGGGACTTTCAAAGAATGAAAGTGAACTGAGAATCTTTATCGAATACGATGAAGTTAAATAAATCGTGAATTCGATATATTCATTGAAGTAACAATTCAGCTATTTTTTCCGCCGTGGTTTTCTCGTCATCAGTGAAGTAAGAGATATAGTGTCTTTCTTTTAACAGTCTGCAAATTATCGTTAAAATCGCGTTATTATCGTTCGAATTAAATAAATCTGTAACATAGTTCATGACTATATCGCGCCATCTTTAGTCAGATATTAATAGAGAATGAAGTAAGCCGTTTAATTTATCCCTAGATGCCTTTAAGCGTTAACAGATATAGCAATTTCGAATATATTAATCTATCGTTTTTCGCATGAAAGATCAGTAGTAATTCCGTTTTATGACTTTCACTGTTTTAAGAATATCAGAATGATCGACTGATGATTAATCGTGAATCTCACGAATTAAGCTCATTTATAAAAACTCGTTGAACGGAATTCATAGCTAATTATTATGAAACAGAATTTCATTTTACTTTCGATAATTCTTCAGCTTCATATCGTCATATTGTGCTTTGTCTCGAATTATTGCTTCGCGAAGTAGCGTATAATTCTCGTTAATTTTATTAGCTTCGAGAATCTGCTTATAGATTAATTCACTAATGTTTTCTTTTAAATTAATAATTTTCATTTAATTCGACGTCAGAATAATAATTCGTTAATAGCGAACGCGTTCGTCATCGAGATCTCTGAATACGGAGTCAGCTCGGCGAGTTAATGCATCGATCTTAATATTCTGTTTGCTAAATTAATACATTATCTTAAAGTTAAAGTCAGTCAGCTTCTGAACTCAGCGCATCTGACGTTTACTTAGCTTCTTGTTCTTTATTAATGAGATGAGTGCTTAATGATCGATGAACATCTTAATAAAAATATTAATTAGTTTCAGTTCAGATCGCTAATGCTTAAATGCTCGAATGATGGCTAGCAGTTTCTTATCGTATATCTCGTAGTTACATTTAACGAAAGACATGTTCTTACTATAAAAAGTAATCGAATGTAAAGCTTCTTCGTTATCATACTGCGATAGAACTTCATCGTTAACATAATTAAACGAGTTCGTTTTCAGAATAACTTCGTGAGTCTGATTAAAGTAACGAAGTATGAAAGCTTCGATCATACGTCTTTTCATGTAATTGAATGCTGTCTGACAAGCCTCATTTCATTCGAATATAATCTCTTTTTAAGTAAGTTAAATCATTAAGCGAACAATCTTTAAGAAGTTCTTAATAAAGCGTTAATAGAAGTTGCAGAAACTAATAAAAGACTGTATCGAAGTGAGATTATTAAATGTAAATTAATTAATCATTGCTTATACTTTTCGGGAATTCATCTTAAGTTTCTTAATTAACATTAAAAGTTCTAAGAAAATGATTTTCTGAACATGAAACTCGCATTTATTAATGTTTATCTGTAAGTCAGCTTCTCGTAGTCTATTCAGGACTAACCGTACATGACGCTTGTGTTTCTTTAAAGTTTCGCTGTAAATGATGATGTCATTTAAATAAGCCTAATAAAACTGATGCAGATATTTAAACAACACGTCGTTCATGTAATGTTAATAGAAGACTGATTCGTTAATTAAATTGAAGAGCATTACGTGATATTTATATGAGCCGAAGGAAGTAACAAAGATAGTTAAATCTTCGCTATCTGAATGCATTCGCAGTTTATTAAAGACGGCAATGATGTTTAAACGAGTCAGATACTTACTTTCTTGTATACGAGCAAGAGTCTCGTTTATTAAAGATAAAGAATAGCGATTCCGTTTAATTAAATCATTAAGCTTTCTGTAATTAACGCAGAAACGCAGGCTATCGTCTTTCTTTTCGACGAACAAGATGAGCGAGGCGTATGAAGCGAAGCTGAATGAAATGAATTCCTTATTTAAGTGTTCGATCAGATATTTCTTTACTTTCTGAAGCTTGTGTTTAAACATCTGATATAGCCTGCTTCGAGAAGAAGTTTCTTCATTGATTAACTCGATTTTGTGATCGTAAAGACGATGAGATGATAACTAATCGATCATCGCTCGATCGAACACGTTTAAATAGTCGTGATATTCAGAAGAAAGCTTTACTTTAACTTGCTCGAGGGCCTCGGCATGTGAAAGCTCATGCAGATTCATTTCTTCAGGCTTATCTTCGAATGTAATTATAAGTCGATTAATTTCTGAGACGATAACAGTAAAGATCTTCACGTTTAATCGTTTAACTAACATTCTATATGACGCGGCTCTTATCATTGCTATGTTCGTTAAATCTGATGTGACTTTAAAAATTTTAACGCTAGTTAAAGCCGCGTCGCGCGGTTTTAACTGTTCGATGAGCTTCTTTTTTTAACTGAAAGAGAGTAACTTCTGACTGAGTTAAGGTTAACTGCAGTTAACCTGATTAATTTATCGCTTCAGTATGTGAGTAAGAATTAAACTCTTCTGTTTTGTGATTGTTTCATGACTGAGTGATTAAACAGTTAATTTCTGATTAGAAGCAATATCTGAAAACCGAAGTGAGTCGATCCGCATATTAATTACTAGATCGATTTTATTCATTCACGTTTTTTCGAGAATCATTTAATGTTAACTTAATTAAGTGATTAACATAAAAGCTGTTTCAACCGTATGATCTTAAACTGTCAGGTTCGAATAAATGACATGAGTAATGAGCTTTTTTACATAATGATCGTCGAATTCTTTTATTAACTTCGCTTTAATCAGAGTCAGAGATTCGATTTATAACTGATCATAAACAATCTGCGCGATCACTTCATTAATGAACGAATAATCAGCAGCTTTAATGTTAATTAATGACTTTAATGAGTAATTAATTTCATTGCTAAAAAGTACACATTCAGTAGTTAAAGATTCAGAAGTAAAAGAATCGTCTGACATGCTCGCCGTTAAAGAAATTAACACATCTTTCATCGCGCCTTTAATGAAAGTCTTTAGTTTTTTGTCTCGTTATTCTCGAAAGACATTTCCTCATTCTCTTTATTTTCTGAAATGACGATTTTCTGTAAACGAGAAATGAATGCACGAGATGTTAAAGTGTCGATCTTGTTCTGCTGAAGGTAATTCTTAAATAAGTAATCTGACGCCTTGCAAGTGTAGCAGATAATGAGAGATCTCGCTGACTCAGAGGTTAAAAAGATAATCGACTTAACATAGTCGGTTACCGAAGTTAATACTGCTAACAAAGAAGTGACACGCTTTTCAGATACGATAACGACTTTAGCGATGACAGTGCGACGTTCGCTGCGTAGCTGATAATTGACTCGCTGTTTATTATTCACACTCTGAAGAAAGCTCTTAAGACGATTTAAAATGATAAAATCTTTCGAGCAAATCGATAAAGCGTCTTGTAAGCGATTATTAATTTTATTCTGAAGATCGTTCATTAATGTGCGATTCTCATAATTTAAATAGCTGAATAGCTTCATGAAGTCGAAGTAAAAGACATTAAAGAGTTTATTTAACTGCCTCAGAGCGTTATACTCGCGACGATATTTTCGATTTTTATCTTAATCATCGTAAATTAACTTCAGATGTTTAAAGAATTCGTAAATTAAAGTATATGAATGAGATGCGTCATGTTAACGTTAAGTAAACGTTTGTTCCGCTGCGTCGTCTTCTAGTCTAAATATAATATAAGCAATACAGATATTTTCGATATGAAAGTGATCTGCATTTACTTTCAGCTTATCGTTAATCTTAACTCTTCAGCTGTTTCATGTGAGTTTAACGCCTTCGTCGGTGAAGATAAATGAATTTAAAAATTTATAGAATTTATGATAATCGCTATCGAATAAGATGAATGACTCTCGTATAAGAGTACGTAAGACGGGGTCTCGTGATTTCGTAGTTTCAGAATTAATAAACTCAGTAAGCTAACGAGGTAGAGATTAATTAAATGAGCGCTATGCCTTTTTTAAAGTCAGTACTTTCGCTCGTAGCTTAGCGATAATCTCTTCTTAAGTCTCTATTGTGTTTTGATTAGCTTTCAGCTCATTCAGTCTCTTAATATATTTAATTTGTAAACCGGTTCATTACTCGATGCATTTTAAGACCAGATCTCGTTAACTTCTGAGCTCGTTTAACATCTTAATGATCTCGTCGAGCTGTTCGCGAGTTCATTAACGTAGTTATTCGTTGATCTTAATATTTCATGAGATCTCGATATCGTTAACTTCAGCTAAGATATCGCTAAATAATATGAAAACTCGTTTACTTGCAGTGCTTTTAAGAAGACGAATTAATCGTGACTCGACTGAATCGAAGTCGCGTGTCATGATGAAAGTAAATTTATTTATTAATAAAAATAATTTAAAGAAGCTCTTATGAATTTTCTAATAAACAAATGAGAGTAGAATCGAAGAATCCCTTGCGGTCTAAAGTGATGATGCAAATTTAAAGAATCTCTTGCAGATTTTCTGAATAAACGAAGTAAATTATTTCGTATCGTTTACACGTCGATAGCAGAATAATTAATGAGCATTTATTTAATGTTAAAGATCAGCATAAAGCGAGTTAATATGAGTGTCATTTAACTAGAAGATAAATGCTAAGGAAGAAAGATAGCTACAGATAAGAAGCTAACTACATATGAGTGTTCCTCAGCCGGCGCTAGGCCCGGAAGGGTTAGCAAAGCTAGAGCTGAGCCTGAAAAGGCTAGGATCGTGACATTCGTCTTCGCGATAGTCTTCTTTCTGTTCTTTATAATAATAATTTAAGCTACTTTTATTATATTTTTTAAAGATATATTAATAATAATAATGTTATCGTTTTAATTTATAATTATAAATTAATTAAACATTTATGTCGCGTTTAAAGATATATACTCGTTAATAATAATAATTTAGCAATAATTTTTCTTCTTTTTATAAATTTTATTAAAACATAAAAGTTTCTTCGTAAGCATTTTAATTTAATTTTCTTCAGAGTTACGTAAAGCTTTTTTCTTAATTTTTTTCTTTTTTAGCTTAACTATTTAAGTCGTTAACGTTTTTATTACGATAATAAAGATTATTTTTACGAGAACTTTATTAATCTGAGTTTTATTATATTAATATATTAAATGACGTTTAAATTAATTTTTTTTACGTTAAATTTAATACGAACGATGAAGTTTATTTCTTATTACGTATTTAATAAACTAAGATATGTTTAAAATCTTTTCTTTTTCTTTATATTCGCTTAAATGACGATGACGATAACAGAAACTTTAAAGTAAGTTAAATTTCTGTCGTTTATTTAATTTTTTACACGCGTTTTTTATTTATAATTTAACTGCTTTAAATTTAAATCGCTAATAAAATCATCGTTAACACATTATAAAACTTCATCGTGTACGCTTAAAATCTCGAAAAGAAATTAATAATTTATTAAGTAAAGAATTATTTTTAAAGTAAAAGACTTTAAGAATATAACTATCTTACTTTATTATTTCTGCTTTAATTTTTAAGCTAACTAAATAAGTTTCGAAGTCTCGTTATTTAATTAAATATTTAAATTAATTATATTAATTAACGAAGTTTTCGAATACATTTAACGTCATGAATGAATTATATTAAAGAATTAAGTTTTGTTATAAAAGACTCGCACATTACGAAAAAGTTTTTAAATGTTTAAATTAATTATACGTTAAAGTTTAAATAAGAAAAACGATAATGATAATAACGATAACGATAACGATAACGATAACGATAACGAGAAGATTACAAACACGACGACAGTAAAAGTAAAAAGAATACTTTTATTAAATACGAGAATCTCTGAAATTTTAAACGATTTAAATGAGTTAAGAATTAATCTGAGCTTGCTAAGTGATTTAAAAGCTGCTTTCTTTTTAAAGAAAGAAGCAATAAAAGCAGAAGAAACAGTAAGCCTTCTGAGAATCATGATAAATGTGTATAGCTTTAATATCGATGAGGGCAGCGAGATTAATCGTAGTGATTTTCTACTTCTATTACATTATTTAAAGATTTTCACTTAATTTTGGGAAGGCTCTCGGCAAATTCTAGGATCGCGGCATAGATTTTACATTCAACGGTACACATCTCGGTACCGGCAGATCGACAGGGTCCTTCACTCAGTCTTCGAATATAAAATTCTTTCAAGTGACTACAAAGTTACACATTTCCTATGATTTGATTATAGATTCGTATACAAATTTGCCTGATATACGCAATCCATCTGGAATTGTGAGGATACTTCCATCAACCAGGGTTCTTCATCATCGACAGCCGACGGTAGTAGTTCAAATGTCTGAGGCACTCGAAACTCAGAGAGATCTTCACTTGTTGCCGTTGAGGCTTCTCTACATACTGATATATAGTACACTTCACCTGATTAATATATAACATATATAAAATCAATAGAGACACGACTTTACAGCACTTTCCATTGTATTGTTGTGTGGGAAATTGTCATTCTATTGACACTTCTTATTCACAAAGAAACTTATTTCTATTTTCAGCCACGAACAATACCAACTCTTTATTAAACCTCTTGAACCTTTTGAGCTACAATGGACATCAAAAATAGAAGCCCAGCTATGGCAGGTCCTGAAAGATCACCAGAACTATTTTGCAATATTGTCCCTCCCTTTCCTCTCCC
>JAABUO010003764.1_pt1 | contig 17999 bp, 12 predicted proteins | sample 5559291 | NCBI WGS metagenome assembly JAABUO01 (sample SAMN10711878, study PRJNA513372) | rock metagenome | isolation source: Antarctica rocks | place: Antarctica: Victoria Land, Finger Mt sud | reverse complement strand
TGTTTAATTTAATATAACTTATTTAAATGAAATTTATAAAATTCGACTAGAATCTTCTTAAAGCTTTTGAATTCTTCTTTATTAACATAATATCATTCGTCGTCTCGATTTAATTCGGTTTAATTAACTTTGTATTATAATTAATCTTAATAGCGTTTAAAGTTCAGAATGTTATTTATCTCTTAATATTCTTCGTTCTTAATGATTAATGATTATAATAATTTTAAATGTTAATTTAATAAAGAATTCTGAAAATACGAACGCAGTAGCTTAAGGCTGAAGATTAAATGAAGTAATTTTATACTTTCGAATAAGCGAAGCTAATAGAAAATTCTTACATTAGCAGTAATTTAATAAAGTTTTAACTGTTTATCTTTTAAATTCTTATATGATTTAGTTATTTTAACGTTTCGAAAGAATAATTAAACTTAATCGCTTATCTTATAAATTACGTCTCGACGATGCTTATTAATTTATGCTTTAATAATTATCTTAGTTTTTTCTAGCTATTAATGATTAAGAATTAAAAGCTTTTTCATCTTAACTATAATGTCGTTAATCTTTCTAGCTTTAATACGTACACGAGTTATTTCGTAATTAATCGTATTTAAATCGAAACTTATTCGTAAATAAAAATTCTTATTAATTAAAGTAAAACGAAGTCATTAAGATAATTGAGAAAATATTAAAATTTTCGCTGAATTTCATCATTAAAAGCCATTTTGTTTAATCATTTTGTATGTAATTATAATAAGTTCTTAACTCGCGTTTAACGTCTTAATTAGCTCGTTTCGTTAAATATTTGTTTTAAAATAATAAACTGTTAATAAACTAGCTTTAATTCTTAATTACTTGTAAAGACTTTATCACATCGTTAATATGAATTAAGAGTCTCTGTTAAAAATAATAAAACTGAGTAAATTATAAAGTTTATAAACATTTTATAACATGATTTAAATCGTTTCTTTAGCTAAGATTTCATCGTCTTGTTAATGACAGAGTACGTAGTAATATTTCTTAATAAGACGATAAATTATGATACAGATTACGTTATAGCCTTCGAATAAAGATAATTTCGTGATAAAGTTCATGATTATATTCTTTTAACGTTTTTATAAAATTAAAAGAAATTAATAAAGTTCATTAATATTATCGCGAAGCGTCTTATTTCGTTATTAAACATAACAGTTTTAAATGTATTATTTAATCGTAGCTTAATGATTTAATTAATAATAAAATCATTAAATTAAGTTTATAATTCTTTAATTATCGAGATGAAAAGTTAACGACTGATCGTGAATTTTCTGTAGCAATTTCGTATGCATATTTTTAAGAACTTATAATAAACTCTTTCTGAATAAAGCTTTGTTAACGATTTAACAGTTCTTTAATACGATGTTATGTAATTTAAGCTTATTATCGCTTATTACTTGTCGATATTTAATGCATAGCTCATTAATTTTATTAACGTTCGATACTCGTTAATAAAGATCAGCTTCTGATTTCGTTACTAAAATATTTATTTTATTTAAGAATAAAATGATTTAATAGCGATTCTCGATACGTTTAACGATTTCGAAAGAATTAATTATAAACATACGTGTTAGCGCATTAACTTTAATATTATTCTTATTTAATTAAAAGTTAATTTAAAAGTTAAATTTTAATAAAATATTTAAAAAATTAACTTAACGTCGAGTTAACTATTTATTTTTTATAAAGAGCTTTAAAGCTTAATGATTAGTAAACATCTGAATTAACAGTTTAATGTCTTTTAGCTCGAGCCTTTAATGCTTAAAGGATTAAATAATGACTAGTAATTTCTTATTATAAATATGATAATTACATTTAATAAAAATTATACTCTTACTGTAAAAGATTACTAAATGAAAAACATTTTCGTCATTATACTGAGACAAAATATTATCTTTAACGTAATTAAAGGCATCGGTTTCTAAAATAGCTTAACGTTTAAAGTTAAAATGTTATAATATGAAAGTTAAATTAACTTGTTTCTTTAAATCTTTAAAAGCTTAAACACAGATCTGATTTCATACGAAGAGTATGTTTTTGCGAGTAAGCTAAGTGAAAAGTTTAATCAGCTTTAAAAAATTCTTAATGAATCGTTAATAAAAGTTAATAAATTTTACGAAGCTTTAAATTTCTTTTAAATTAATCGAAGTAGCTTAATTAATTATGACTTTTATCTTAACGAAGTTTATTCGAAGACTTTATTCTGACACGATAACTTTTAAAAAGACTGTTTCTTTAACGTTAAATTCGCATTTTCGAATGTTTATCTATAAGTTAACTTTTCGTAAACGACTTAATATTATCTTAACGTATTTTTAATGTTTTCGTTAAGTCTTATTATAAATTAAAATGTTATTTAAATAGGCTTAACAGAATTCGTTTAAAAAGTTTTATAAAACATCGTTCATATACTACTAAAAAGAAATAAAGTCGTTAATAAGTTCAAAAGAAAGAACTCGTGATTTGTATAATTCTAAAGCGATAATGAAGATCGTATAATCTTCGCTATTAAAATGCATGCGAAGTTTATTAAACGCTGATATAATATTTAAACAAGTTAAATGTTTACATCTTACAATTTTATTAATAATTTTCTCGATTAAAAATAACGAGTAACGATTTCTTTTAATGATAACGTTAAGCTTTTAATAATTTACGCAAAATCGTAAATCTTTATTTACTTTTAAAGCGAACAGAATTAATAAGAAATAAAAAGCTTTACTGAAAGTAATAAAACTTTTAAAAAGATTCTCGTTTAAATATCTCTTTATTTTCTGAAGCTTGTAGAAAGACATTTAATATGCTTAACATTAAGATGAAACGACGTCATTAATAAGCTTTATCTTGTAATCATAAAAACGATACGAAAATAGCTTATCGATTTAAGCTTGATTAAAAACGTTTAGAAAATTCTAATATTTCGCGAATAGCTTAACTTTAATATCTTTTAAATTTTAAGTCGTCTCGTTAATTAAGAATAAATTAACTAAATTTAAATTGCACTAAGTATTATAAATTAACTCTTTATTAATGTCTTCGACTAACATAATAAAAACCTTAATGTGATTCTTCTCTAAGCGACTGATCAGGGTTTAAAAAGCAGCAGCGCTTATATTGTAAATTAAACAGACTTTTTTTTCTAAGATTAAAACTGAACGTTAAAGTACTTTAAGTGCTTTAAAAATGTTCGTTAAATCTGTCGTTTTTAATTCGTACGAAATTAATAGCACTAATATTAACGTTTTTAGTTAACTAAAAAAAACGATAATATCGCGACTAATGTTTAATAATATTTCATTTTTGTTCATTTAAGATTTCTTTACTAATATTATCTTGTAATGTTTAATGTTTATAATTAGAATTAATATTAAAGGTTTCTTATAATTATTAACGATTAGAATAAAAAGAATTTTATAAGTAATTATCTTCTTAGCTAGCTTTTTATCGTAGTCGCGTATAAGCTTTTCTTTTAATAATGAAATAGATTACAAGTTAAGCTTTTTACAAACTTCAGCGATTAAATTAATATGTATTAAAATGTAAACGATTAATTCGCTGTTTACTAAAAATTAAATGCTAAAAGATTACTCTTACGAGATAAGAAACGCGTTAATCAGAAAGAGCTTTTTAAAGTAATTCTCTTTTTGAAGAATTTCGTTATTATTATACAAAGATATTATCTTTATTTTCTTAATGACTTTTAAAGAAATAATTAATTTTTTAAGTCGAAATTCGAATTAAAATCGAAACGATTTAATTTATTTGCATTATTATTTAAAGCATTAATTTTTATAACTTAATGAAAGCATTCTTTAAAAGTATAATCGAGTTTATAATAAATAAAATAATTTTCATTTTGCATGTTCGTTTCTTTCGCGCTAGTTAAAACCGCGTCGCGCTGTTTTAACTAATTCATTAATATATTAGATTTTTTTTAATAATAAAACTTAAAAAGATCTTTAACGAAGATAACTTGTTTAATTAACTTTATCTTAATTAATTTATTTTTCTTAAACTCTTTCATAGCTCGATGATCATTATTCAGACGTATTAAATAATTTTAAATTTCGCTTAAAGAATTAAGTTATATAACTTAATTACTCAGAGCTACTCGAAGGCGAGAAATTATCTTATTCTTTAAATTAATTATTAATTATTTTTCTTAATATCTTAAATAAGAAAACAGACGCTGAAATATAAAATAAAACTCGTTAAACTTTTTAATTTCTTAAGTAAGATTATTATATTCTTTTCGAAAGTTAGTCTCTTTATTCGAATCATTATACAGTTAAGCGAGCTTTTTAAGAAATTCATTAATTATTAATAAAGATTCATTAAATCTCGTTATTTTCAAGTTAAAATTATCTTTAATGTTTCTTTAATAATTTTAAAGTAAATATAAGCTAGTTAAACACGATCATTCTTATAATAATTCGCGTTTATTTTCAGCTTGTTTTAAATCTTTTCATATTAATCGTCTTAGAAAGATTTAACGTTATTTATTAATTAAGATAAATTTAAAAGCTTTTTAAAGCGATTAATTAAATTAAAGAAAATAAAAATTAAAGATGTAACTTCTTTAAATTATTATAATTATTATTTTAACTGAGTCTTCTTTTCATTAAGTTACTTTATAACTTTATTAAATTAACGAAAAAGAGCGTTAAAACGATCATAAGTCTTAATATTTAAATCGCGTTAAACTCGTAATTCGTTAAGAACTTTTAAAAACTTGTTTAAGTCTTCATTAATTCATTTTTAAAGCTGTTAAATATTTTTTATATTTTAAAATACATTAGCGTCGTCGAGTTTATTAAAAGCTGTAAAAACAGACACGAATATACGTCGTTTTCGAACTGCATCGAATTATAAATATTTTAAAACTCGAGTAAAAAGTTTAAAATAAATAATAAAATTCGTTATAAATGAGTTTTAAGAGAAGTTATTAATAACTTCGAGATTTTTAAATTAATTAAACTCGTTAAATCGAGTTATATTAATAAAAACGATCGAAGAATAATGATTATTTAAAATTTAAAATAAATAAATTTCTGAAAATAAATAAATTTACTGAGCGAAGAACGATGCTCAGTATTATTATTAAAATAGAAACGATTTTAAAATAATTTTAATTTTATTAAAAAGATTTTTATAATTCTTTAATAATTTAACGAAGATTTTTTATTATTAATTTTATTAATCGAGTAAACGATGCGTATTAAATAAGCGTTAAATTCTTTAGCAATTTAATAATAATTTAAGTTCTTTAAGCTTAATTTTATTAATTTTATTAATCTTTAAATATTATTTTATCTTTCGATTTCGTTAATCATTAAATAAATAAATTTCTTTAAACTTAATTCGTGTTAAACGAGTATTGTAAATGAGTATAAGAATTAATATCGTATAATTAATAAATTCTTAAATTAATATTAAAATCGTGTTTAAAATTTAATCATTAATAAATAAGCTAAGTAAAATGTTTAATTTATAAAGATAATTATAATTAAAAGTTTAAAAATATAAAAGAAAGAAAGTTTCTGAAGCGATATTTATGTTTAAAGACTCAGAGTTCGTGTTAAACTTAAAAGAAAAATGTTATAACTTAAAAAAGATATGATATTTAAAAATATTAATTAGTTCGTGTTAAAGCTATGTTAAAGAATGTTAAAGTATGTTAAAGCTTTTTACTCGTGATGAGCTCGATTTAGCCCTAGTTAATTCTGACACACTCGTAATAAAAAATATTATTTCTTTTTATAATTTTAATTTAAAAATTAAATATAAATATAAATATAAATATAAATATAAGAAAAAGTATTTTACGTATATACTAATTCATCTTCGTACGAAAGAATAATAATTAATTATCGTGCATTAAAGACTCAGTAAAAGTATTTAATTAAATTAAGCTTTTTACATCAGCTACTTAAACCTTTATTATTTACCTACCTACCTACAAATCGTCTTCCTACCTACCTACCTACCTATAACACCCTAAGAAAAGCAGTACGGGAAGCTTGGAATGCTGTCATACCGGCGCAACTAGACGCTTTTATTGATGAGATGCAAGATCGATGCAAGGCTGTTATTGATAAAGATGGGAAGCACACCAAATAGTGGATAGATAGTAGGTAGGTAGGTAGGTATCGTTGTCTTGAGTATTTTACCAATATTGGGTTCGATTCCTGATGGCGCTGGTACAATGGTGCAGTGGTCTTGTATCTTTTCTGGTAGGTGGTAGGTAGTAGGTAGTAGGTAGGTAGGGGATATCTAGATATTTCGCGTATCAGCTATATCAAATATGGTATCGTGCCCAGCTAATGCAACTAGAATTTAGTATCGTATTAATCACCCTATATGATTAGTCGGATCCACCTGACTAACCCGTAAGATCTAAACAACGCCATCTACCGGGGGTGCAAAACTCCACTATTGAGATAACGTATGAAACCGGCCGAGATTCTGCGGGCCTGTTGAGCTGTTTCCGTGATTGACGTTCGGAAAATGAGGAGATGCTCCAATTTGGGGATAGGCACATCATTGGCACTGGGGTTAGGGTGGAAGACATCGAGAAGGTGAAAAGGCCACATGCGACCACAGCTTTGAATGTAAGTAGACGATCGATTATCATATCGATATCATTATTTTCCTTCAACTAGACTGTTCTGTTGTTGGGAAGAACGACCTCGTTGCTGCAATAGAGGAAGAATAGAGGATCCGTTAGACGATAGCTTTAGTCTCATCCATTGTCATCCCCTTCTATCTTTCCAGCCTGTCATATCTAATCATCTAACATGACGGTCCAACAAACCGGCGAGCGCGAGCCAATTGCCATTGTCGGCATGGGTCAGTTGTTGTATTCTTTAATGTGTCACACCTACCGAGGGTAGTGATTAACTTGAACTAGGCTGTCGCATGCCGGGCGGTGTTCGTGATATACCCGGCCTCTGGGAATTCCTCAGGGAGCAGAAAGACGTGCATCGGGAGTTCGCCGAGCCGCGATTCTCAGCCACGGGATTTTACCATCCGAACCCTGATCGTCCCGGAACCGCCGCGGCCAGCAGCGGTTTCCTCCTGGCTGAGGATCCCCTGCTGTTTGACCCGGCTTTCTTCGGAATCACAGATGTCGAAGCGGAGTCTCTAGACGCGTCACAACGCAAGCTTCTCGAGGTTACATACGAAGCTTTCGAGAATGCGGGAGAAACATGGGAGAGTGTCTCCGGTTCTCGCATCGGCGTGTTTGTTGGCGACATCTCTTTCGACAACTATGTGTCGCAGACGCGCGATTGGGATTATGGGGGCAAGTACTCGGCCACAGGGGCATTCCCGAACATGCTGGCCAACCGGATCCACTACGTTTTCAATCTCAAGGGACCAAGCCTCCTGGTCAACAGTGCGTGCACATCGGCCATGTACGCTCTTCATCTGGCCATCAACTCGATGCGCAACGGCGACTGTGACTCGGCCATTGTGGCAGGGTCCAACTGGATCATGGACCCCAACTGTCACATTGCCATGGGCAAGCTGGGTGCCCTATCTCCCACCTCAAGGAGCCGCACCTTTGATGCATCGGCCGACGGTTACGCTCGTGGCGAAGGCTTTGCCGCATTGTATTTGAAGACGCCCTCGCAGGCAGTTCGAGACGCGTCTCCGATTCGCGCCCTGATCATGGGCACTGCTATCAACGCCAATGGCCACACAACTGGCATTACGAATCCGAGCGCCCCTGCACAAGAAATCGTTATCCGAGAGGCGTAAGTTGTTGCTAGATGCTTCCTCTCACAACTACTAACATTAGAATACCATAGCTACAAGAACGCGGGTGACCTTGATCCTTCGGAAACGACGCTCCTCGAGTGTCATGGAACGGGCACGCGTGTTGGCGACCCAATCGAAGTGATGGCTGCTGGCAATGTGTTCGGGCCCGCGAGGTCCAACGCATTTGAAGACCGCCTAGTGGTCGGGTCCGTCAAGACTAACCTGGGACATTTGGAGGGCGCGTGCGCACTTCCGGGCATTCTCAAAGTTGTGGCAGCTCTTGAGGCTGGCGTGATACCACCTACCCTCGGCTTTAAGACGCCGAACCCGCGCATCGACTTCGACAAGGCCAAGGCCCGAGTTGTGACGGATGTTGAATCGTGGCCCAAGAACAGACTCAAGCGGGCCAGCGTCACGTCGGCAGGCTTTGGCGGCACCAACGGACATTGTATCATTGACCACGTCCACAACGTCATGCCGCTCTACGTCAAGCCCGGCGTCGTTGGCCAGCGTCTTGAGGAATTGAACGGCGTCAAGACCAATGGAACCAACGGACATGGAACGAACGGGACCAACGGCTCAACAGGTCATCTGCCGCAGCATCGCCCTGTGACGGATGCGCCGACCATGATCAGGAAGGCTGATGCAGGCACTCATCAAATGGTGGTTCTTCCCTTCTCAGCGCACAACCAATCTTCGCTTACGGCGAACATGGATGCCTTGTCCCGTGTCCTCCACCAGCACTCGCTGGCCGACGTGGCCTACACTCTCGCCACCAAGCGCTCATGCTTCTCCCGACGAGCCTTCTGTATCGTCGACAAGGACCAGGTCGCACAGGCTGGGCTGGGCCAAGACAAGGAGCCGAAGGTCTTCTCTTCGCCCCAGCACGTTCGCATCGGCTTCGCTTTTACCGGTCAAGGTGCCCAGTGGCACGCCATGGGGGCCGAGCTCTTCGAGTACGCTGTGTTCCGAGATGCCATCTCGTATCTGGACCGCGTACTCGCCATGTTGCCGGAGCCCGCTTCGTGGAAGATCGCCGATGTCCTTTCCGGAGATTGCGATCAAGATTTTGTACAGACACCTGCGATCTCACAGACAGTGTGCACAGCCCTCCAGATTGGTCTCGTCGATCTTCTTGCTTCGTGGTCTGTTCGGCCGGCAGGCGTTGTGGGACATTCATCAGGCGAAATGGCGGCGGCGTATGCAGCAGGCCGTATTACTGCCGCTGAAGCTATCACGGCTGCCTACTACCGCGGCTATATGGTCTCTTTCAACAAGCAAAAGGGCGCTATGCTGGCTGTAGGTTTAGGCCATGACCAGGGAGCTGAATACATCAGGCAGGCTGATCTGGAAGAAAAAGTCAGGATTGCTGCCATCAACTCTCCGGACAGCATTACCATGTCTGGCGACGCCGACGCCGTCGAGGGGCTGTCTGTAAAGCTCAACCAGGAAGCCATCTTCAACAGACTGCTCCGGACAGGCGGGCTCGCGTACCACTCGCACCACATGCTCCCGTTGGGCCGCGATTACGCTAAGGCAGTCGATGGCGGATTACAGCGTCTGAAGGAACTGGGTGCCTATGACGAGGACCAAAAGTATCCCAGTATCCCCTGGGCTTCGTCTGCTATGCCTCAAAAGGACATAGCCGTGTCCCAGGAGCAAGTGCCGTCGTCTTATTGGAGAGCCAATCTGGAGTCCCCGGTACGCTTTACTGAGGCCGTATCGAAGCTGCTCAGATCAGAGGACTTGGCAATCGGTGCCATGATTGAAATCGGTCCGCACCCCGCGCTGAAGAGCCCCGTGGGGCAGATCGTGAAGAGCCTGGGGAAGACCACACCGCATGTCGCGTCGTTAGAGAGAGCCGAGGACGCTCGCAGATCGTTGCTCGACCTCGCTGGGAAACTGTTCGCTCTCAACGCCGATGTCAACTTGGTGGCAGTCAACGCCGTCGATGAGCAGGTTGGCGAGGGAATGCGAAGACTGGCGCATGGCTGCACAGCTATCGACTTGCCGCCATACCAGTACTCCTATGGACCTATCAAATACCACGAGAGCCGGCTGAGTAAGGAATACCGCCTTCGTCGGGTTCCCCGCCACGATCTGCTTGGATCCAAGGTGGCAGGCACTACCAGGCTGCGCCCACAATGGCGCAACATGCTCCGCCTGAAGGATTTGCCCTGGCTGGATGACCACCGCGTTCCACCCCATGTCTTGCATCCCGGTGCCGCGCACATCGTCATGGCCATGCTGGGTGCTGAGCAGGCGTACGGCGAATTCCCAGACGCGCTCCCCATCACAGGCCTTACACTCCGCAATGTGTCGATCAAGAAAACCCTAGTGGTCCCGGAAGACGACCACGGGATCGAAATTGTTCTCGGCATGGAGCTCGAGGATGGGGCAACCGCTAAGTCGCCGGGCTGGGCGAGCTTCTCCATCGCTTCTGTTGTCCGTGACTCAGATCTGTGGACCGAGCACTGTTCTGGCCTCGTCAAGGTCGAAGTCTCTGCATTCGAACAAGCTCCCCCAATCGACACGACCATGGACGGACGAGCCGTGAATGCACAAGCCTGGTATACGCGCTTTGCCGACATGGGCCTCCAATTTGGCCCCTCGTTCCAAGGCTATTCGGACATCCATGCCGATCCGATTAAGAATGTGGCATCGGCCAAGTTGGCACTGAACACAACGGCAGGCATGTTTCCAGGCGGCGAGTCGCGCTATCCCATTCATCCGGCTTCTCTCGATCTCGTCATCCGCCTTGGGCTCATGGCCTGCAACGGCGGCCAGGCTGAAACTGCCAGTGTCCAGCTTCCCATCCACTTGAACCAGATGCAGTTCAATCACGGTCGCCTGCAAGGTCGTGATTGGGCCACTGGTCTCGCGCGCGGCGAGCTGCGCGGCCTGCGCGGTGCTTACGCCCAGCTGCAGATGTTGGACGAGACAGGCGATGTCATCCTGAACGTAGACAACATGCGCTTCATCGACCTGAACAACGAACAGCAGTCATCATCTGATAGAGGTCAGGCCAGTAAGGCTTATTCTAGCCCCTTCACGCGCCTTGTCTGGAGGCCCGATATCCGCACCCTGAGCAAGGCGCAGTGCCGTGCTCAGTTTTCTCCTTCAGAGGAAATGACCGGAGCATTCCTTCATCTTTCCAAAATCTTCGACTTAATGGGCCACGCCAATCCTGACCTTCGAGTACTGGAGCTCAAAGCCAGCGGTGATATGGGCGCAGGCCAGGCGGTCTTGAAGGCCCTTGTCGGCCCCAACGGGATCAAGCGCTACCGGGAATACGTCTTGACCAACGTCTCGCAGGAGCTGCCTACGTCGGTACCGTCTGAGTTCCGCGATGTCAGTTATGCCGTTCTGGACATTGAGAAGGACCCGTTACAGCAAGGTTTCCAGCCTATCTACGACATTGTCCTGTCGTCAAATGCTGTGCATGCCTCTCCAAGCATCCATCAAGCCCTGGAAAACTGCAGGAAGCTTCTCAGACCGGGCGGCAACCTGGTGCTGGTCGAGCCCACTGAGAGCAAGGCCAGCGGCGCCTTCCTGGATTCCAAGTCTTGGGATGAAGCCTTGCGAAGAGCAGGTTTTAAATCGGGTTCTGAGCTGATGGTGAACGAGTCCACCGACTCGAACCATGACTCCACCCTCATGTTTTCCACCCTGCGTGATACATACACGCAGCACGATGGAAGAAGCCCAGTGGTGCACCTTCTCCACGGTGCCAAAGGAGCACCGGCGCTGCTCAACCACCTGGCTCAGGAAATGGAACGCCGTGGACTGTCTACCAAGATCATCCCGCTCGACCATGCACAGGACGTTTTGTCACCGAATTCCCGCGCGGTGGCGTTTTTGGACGGAGAAAACCTTTTGTTCGCCGCGGACCAGCATCGTCTCGGGCTCTTCCAACATCTTGCCGCGAATACTGCCAGTATGGTCTGGATTACGTCGTGCGGCATGGTCAAAGGCCGCAATCCCGACGGGGCCTTCGTCGCCGGACTGATGCGGACATTGGGTACCGAGAATCCTGCTGGCCAATTTCTCTCGGTTGATATAGACACTGAGGATTTCAATGTTAACGACAACGATATGGGCGAGCTGGCACGCTGCCTTGTTGATCAGGAGCTCGCGTTGCAGCGAGGGCTAGGGGACAGCGGTGACAGTGAGGTGAACCGTGACTTGGCGTGGCAAGACGGCTGCATGTGGATTAGCCGGATCGTGCCCGATGCCGAGCTCCAGGGATACGCCAAGGCGGTAACCACTCCGGATGACCACGACATGAAGATGATGGCGTTGAGCAGTCAGGGCCCCGTGCGCGCGGCTTTCGGGACGCCTGGCATCCTCACCTCACTTTATTTCAGGCCTTATGCGGAGCTCTGGCAGCCTTTGCCGCGAGATTGGATCGAGGTCAAAGTGGACGCCGTTGGTCTAAACTGGAAGGACCTGGGCCTCTGTACCGGCCGTTTCGACCAAAACAACCTCTCGAACGAGTACTGCGGCATCGTAACCAAGAGAGGATCCGACGTGAGCAGCTTCGAGGTTGGCGACTCGGTCTACGGCATGGGTAAGGGGCACTTCGGAAATTACACACGTGTACCGGCGGCACTTGCGCAGAAGCTAAGATCCGACGCCGACCCGGTTGAGGCCGCTACTATGCCTTTAGTCTACATGACTGCCGTGTATGCTTTTGAGCATGTTACTCGGCTGAAGAAGGGCCAGAAGGTGCTGATTCAGTCCGCCTCTGGCGGTCTCGGGCTTGCAGCCATTCAGCTTGCGCGCGCAAAGGGCGCTGACGTCTTTGTTACAGCCGGCAATGCAGAAAAGGCCCGTTTCTTGACCGAAAACATGGATATTCCCTCCACACACGTCTTTTCCTCGCGCGATCCTGCAGACCTATTGCACATGGTCCGTGCAACGCAAAACGGTGGATTCGACGTAATCCTCAGTACAGCCCAGGGAGACATGCTTTACGAGTCCATAAAGGCACTGGCGCCGCTGGGCCATCTGATCGATGTTGGCCGCATAGATGTCACGAGTTCCAAAACCGTTGCCCTGGAGCTCTTCCAGAAGAGCGCCGGCTTTACATCCTTTGACCTTGGCCTCGTGGTGGATCGCGACGTCAATCTCGGCGGACAGCTGATGCGGGCTGTGGACGAGCACTACTGCGCCGGACGCATCGGCCCTATACGACCCTATACAGTGTCGGACATCTCACAACTCAACCAAACACTGCTCCGTCTCTCCAAAGGTACGCATGTTGGGAAGATGGTGATATCGTACCAGGACCCAAACTCTATGGTCAGGATGCATCAATCAGTTCCCCCTGTCCATTTTGACCCGGAAGCTCGCTATATCATCGTGGGCGGGCTGAGTGGCCTTGGACGGTCCATTGTCAGGTGGATGTGTGATCGCGGCGCCCGGGACTTGGTCGTCTGGTCCAGGAGTGGTGCAAGCAATCTGAGTCCGGAAGCCGTGGCCCTAATTGACGAGCTAGCGGCTCAGGATGTACGCGTACAACCGGTTGCCTGCGACGTGAGCAAGCGGGAGCAGGTCATGTACGCCGCACAAGACGCCAGCTCCGACCGCACCGTGCGCGGAGTCCTTAACTTTGCTGTATCTTATCAGGACATCTCGTTTGACAAAATGACGGTGGAAAAATTCCACGAAGGCATGGCAGCCAAGGTTTTCGGAACCAAACACCTCCACGAAGCCACCGCCTTGTTGCCCTTGGACTTTTTCGTCATGACCTCGTCCCTCGGCACCGTATATGCCTTTCCTACGCAGAGTACCTATCTGGCAGCCAACAATTTCTTGGACTATTTTGCGCGCTACCGGCGGCGGTGCGGGCTGCCGGCGTCGACAGTCTCTCTAGGTTTCATAAACGACCTTGGTGCCCTGACCCAGGACCCCGTCACTGTCAACCTATTTGTGCGCACCAAAGGCCAGACTGTTACGGGGAGCCAGGTCTTGCGCCTGCTAGAGCCGGCCTTCCTGAGCAAAAACAACAATCATGATGCGCATCGGCAATGGCTCGGCCACTCCCAAGATCCGCTGTCCGAAGCCAACATCGTCACGGGCATAGACCCAGCGGTCCTAGCCGCTATGAAACAGGACGAGGCCAAGACGGCCAAGACATCCTCCTCGTCGGGCTCTGTACCCCGATGGTACCACGATGCCCGCGTCTCCCTGATGATGCGTGCCTTGGACGACGGGTGGCGCCACCACGCCGGAAACGATGCCGCCAGGGGCATGCAGGACCTGGACGACGCCGCCGACAAGTCCCCCGCTGCGCAGCTACTGCGGCAGTTTAAGATATCGATCAACAAGATCAGTGACGTCGACGGCGGAGATACCACGGAGGAGCGCCTCAAGACGGTCGCGTTCGTAACGGAAGCCATTAAGGCGACGGTGGCGGATATGCTGTTTATAGATCCCTCAGCCGTGAATGTAGCGAACACGGTGGCGGACCATGGTATTGATAGTTTGCTGGCGGCTGAGTTTCGGAATTGGATTCATGCTGCCTTTGGGAAGAATATTAGCATGTTGGACTTGATGGATGCAAGGACGACGATAGATGCGCTGGCGGTAAGAATTGTGGATGACGCGGTTGGGTAATAGCCTGCTATTGTAAGATCCAATAGAGAAAGGGCAACAGTATGCATGAGATTCAGCATTTGCTACAAAGAACCTACAAGTACGAACTGAAGATGTGCTCCTTTGGCTGCCGGCGAGAAGCATTGAGAGCACTAGGTCTGATTGGGAGGTCATGTGATACCGCTCATCTAGAATCTTTAATCCGATTGGCTGTTGTAAAGGCAGCAACGTGACTTCCCGTCCCGCAGTCCTGTGACTGAACAGTAAAACTTTTCTGTTTATTCAGCTTTTACTAATCCTTATACACGCTGCAAAACTCAGCTTCTACTAACATTCTACACACTGCAGATTGAGCTCCTACTAAACTACCTACTAAATCACCTTTCGAACCACCTATCAAACCACCTATCAAACCACCTACCTAATACCCTCCAAGCGCCACCTCACCTTCCATACGTTTCAAAACCCACCTCCTACCAACCCTCCTACACGCTCCAAATCTCAGCTTCTGCTAACATCTTAGACACTGCAGAACCAGCTCCTGCCACCCTACCTACCAAATACTCTACCGATGAAATACCCTCTCTATTTAATACCTTATCTACCAAATATCCTCTCTATCTAATATCCTATTCAACACCCGATCTAACATCCTATCTAGAATAGAATTTACATAAAATTTACATAAAATCTACATGAAGATTTCGTACACTCATGCTTCATAATAAACTTTAAATTTAATGCTTCATTAAATTAACATGATGAATTGTGTACATAAGCTCTCGAGGCATGTTCATTAAGAGTTTTCAGACGTTAACGTTAGTATTAGCTAACTTTCATGCTTTCAGCTTAAGTAAAATGCCTTTAAAGAATGCAAGTGTACAATTAAATTCTGAGCATTAACGTTTAAAGTAAAATAAAAAAGGTCAGAAGATAAATCTCTAAGCACAGAGTGTCAGCAGTATCCTATGAAGTAGAATATTCATTTTATGCCTTGCACAAGCTTTGGAATAAAAATCAATTGCTCATCGTTAGAGATATTTTCTAGTACCAGGGTGATAAGAGTGAAGACAGGCACTGTGGGAATGAATGGCTGGGTATAGGTTCCAATTTGGGGCATGCCAGAGAGGACCTTATTCATACAAGGATTGAAAGAGCTTCAGATATTATTAAATTTTGCTCCCATCGCACTAGAACTGATACAGTGATGAATGTTTAGATTGACTGTTCCATAATCGCCAGCGAGATTTCAGTAGTCTGCAACCGTCGGAAGAACACAAAAGTTCATAAGCAAATAGACTTCAAGAAAAAAAAATTCCAACCTCCGCTCCTATTTGTATCATGCCATGAACGAAATGACTTTACTCCGGATGCCTCCTGTCCCCAGCGGTCCTTCTTTTGGAGGTCTAGGTTGTATGCTCAGCAACAGCATTCCAGCAGGAAAGGTGAAAGATAAAGAGCGAAGTAACTCGTACGATGTGATGGGATTCACATCTTCGAGCAGAGGACAAGGACTTCGCGTTCTGGATAATCAAGAGATGCGTTAGTTAAAAGAGGGAGGCTTCGTTATCTGCCTTTATTTCTGCTACCGGACGTTTCTTGATCTTCTCTTTATCGTGTAGGATACTTCCAGAAATTTCAACATTGTTTTCGCGCATCGTGGCCTTAATCCAACAATATGGTGGTTGATGGCCTTTGAGACAGTGCTCGGATTAAAGAAAGAAGTCCTCCGACTGGATGCATATTCTGACCCTGTTAGGCGCTAGTAGAGGCGCCACTGGTCACCGAACCAAAGAAGACACTAATTTTTGTTGGTAGGTCAACCCCCTACTCCCTACTCCCGCCCCCTGCTCCCGACATGACATCAACTGCACATTCATTATTACTGCTATATGTTGCATCTTCTTCATGAAATTGTGCAAATTCAGCTGAGAGACTTTAATATTTAAGCTAATTATTTAGTAGTATATAGGTTATAATTTCTTAATTAATATTTAATGTGTTAGCCTTTCGCTTTAATTACGACTACACATTTACGTAACATATTAAAAATTAGTCTCTTTATTATCTTCTTTCGTATGTTCATTTAAACTCTCTGTAAAATCTAAAACAGTTAAGTTTCAGCTTCGTTATTTTTACTCTGCAGCGAATTCAGATTTGAATAAACTTTATAAGCTTTTTTTTTAGTAAAGCTTAAAGATTTTTAATAAGATTTAAATTAAGACTGTACGAAAATTACTTCATGACTTTTATATTTATTTTTTAAAATTAAAGCGTTAATTTTTTAACTTTATGAATTAAAGCATTATTTTACATAAACATTAATTCAGATTCTTATATGTTAATTAAATTATGATTTAAAATCTTAATGTAAAAAATTACTGAATAATCGTATTTTTTTAATTTAAAGTTTTAAATAAATAAATTTAAATTTAATCTTTTAAAATCTTAAAAGATCTCTTAAATTATAATGAAAAAGATCTTTTCATTAAAGATTTTTTTTATTTTACTTTTTATTTCATTTCTGCTCGAAGATCTTAAACATTTATTCTCGTTATTTATCTGTTTCTCGAATCACGAATGTTTTATTTAATTAAATAACTTTTTTTTATTAATTCACGATTTAATTCTTATACTTTTTAATTCTTTTTAATTAAAGTTAAGTAACTTTAAATATTAATTTTAATCGCTTAAAAGCTAGTTAATAAGTAAACTAATCGTTAAGTTAAGTTTTAATATTAATATTTTAACTTAACTTAAATACTTAATATTATTACGAGTATGTTAAAATTAATTAAAGCTAAATCGAGCTCATCACGAGTAAAAGCTTTAACATACTTTAACATTTTTTAACATTTTTTAACATAGCTTTAACACGAACTAATTAATACTTCTGAGTATTAAATTTTCTCTGTGTTATAACATTTTCTTTTCGAGTTTAGCACGAACTTTAAGTTTCTAAGCATAAATATCGCTTCAGAAACTTTCTTTTTTTTATATTCTTAAACTTCTAGTCATAGCTATCTTTATAGATTAAACATTTTACTTAGCTTATTTATTAATAATTAAATTTTAAACATGATTTTAACAATCTGTTTCTCGAATTACGAATGTTTTATTTAATTAAATAACTTTTTTTTATTAATTTACGATTTAATTCTTATACTTTTTAATTCTTTTTAATCGAAGTCGAGTAACTTTAAATGTTAATTTTAATCGCTTAAAAGCTAGTTAATAAAATATTTCGTAAGCTCGTAATGTAACGTTAAGAGTTCTCGAGTTTAAATTAATCTCGACGTTCTTTTTTAAATTTCTTTAAATAATTTTAAACTTTAATCGTAATTAACGTAACAGTATTTTAACTGCTCGAGATATAATTAATGAAGATTTTTCTAATCTGAGTTTATTAACTTTAAAAAATGTTGTATAAAGCCTGCTTAAAATTTCATATACGATGATACGAGAAACGTTTAAATTTCGTAAACTAATCGCTAAGTTAAGTTTTAATATTAACATTTTAACTCGACTTAAATACTTAATATTAACATTATAATTTAACTTAAATATTTAATTTTAACATCGTAACTCGACTTAATATTAATCTC
>JAABUO010003760.1_pt1 | contig 18018 bp, 22 predicted proteins | sample 5559291 | NCBI WGS metagenome assembly JAABUO01 (sample SAMN10711878, study PRJNA513372) | rock metagenome | isolation source: Antarctica rocks | place: Antarctica: Victoria Land, Finger Mt sud | reverse complement strand
GTCAGCCTGCGTCACAGCTTTCTTGTCCTCCTTCATAAAGTGGCGGGCCCTGTCCAGCTCATTGGCAGCCGCAGCCTCGTACAGGTTGCGACTGTGGCCCGCGCCCATTGCGCTGGCTGGCGAGGCAAGGCAGACAGGTACTACTGGGCTCGATCTGTAGACTGTGTTCTTTGATCACTCTTTCGAGCGGAGAGCAGGATTATGCCTGCAGGCCTGCACAAGGCGCTGATGGAGCTTAACCTGGAAAGAGGGCTTTTGCAACTCGAGTTTCCGCAGGTGCTGCCAAAGTGTTCTTCAGGCTGGCAAGCGCTTTTGGTTGAGCCGGCGCCATGTCCAGTATACGTACAAGAAAGTCTGAAGGCGGACGGGACTGGGCACATTGTCAAACTCCAAATTGTTGGCTCAGGAGCTAGCGCAACTGGCGGTGCGGTCGTCGCTAAGTCACTATTCTGAAGCTGTGACGGCTCTCTGGTATTGTCATGAGTTACACCTATCTTATTCTCGCTATGCGGCAGTGCAAGCGGCGTGCGCACGTTTTGTCAGCACAGCCAAAGTAGTGTGCCAGCAGGCAGCTCCACCGTCCTGTGTCAGGCAATCTGTTGAGGTGCACCCGCTCAAGCTGCATCCGCTGAAGCTGCAGTCGCTCGCTGTGCCTGCGCGCAGTGCGGCAGCGGCTGTCGCCTGCAGCTGTCTGCGACGCGCCGTGCTCCTCTTGTGCACTGGGGCTGCAACAGATGCCGCCGGAGCGGGACATGGAGGCGGGTGCGCCACCGGCGGCGCCGCTGTCGCCCCGCAAGCGGGACGCCTTCCCGCCGGCGCGCGCCGGCGGCGGCGCGGGCGGCCGGCCGCCGCCCCACGGGCGCCGCGTGCTCGACCGCGTCGGCAGCAAGACGTGGGCGGCCGACGCGGACTTGACAGGCCGCCAGCCGCACCCGACGCAGGTGCGGCCCCTGGCTGTCCCGTCACTGAGCGTTGGCTCTCAGCGGATTTGAGAGCGCCGCCACTGGCGGTGCACTCTTTGCGAGCGGCTCCCGGGGCAAAGGGCCCCCGCTGCGGTGCGGGCTGACGCACTGCATGCGCTGCGGCATAGGGGAAGCTGTGGGACATCCTGCGGCTGTCCCTGGCCGCCTTGGGAGCAGTGTACGGTGCGGACCCAGGCCGGCGGCGCCCGTGCTTGCGCCACAACAACTCTCTACACAATGACACGTAGTGCACTCTCTGTCTGTGCCTGCATCAGTCCGCAGCCTGCATGCGCGTCCCGCAGTCTACCTGCCAGCCGTGAGCAGCGGAGCAACGCCTTGCAAGTACATGCAGCTCAAGGTCAGGCTGTGTCTCAAACACTCATGCAATTGCAGTCCTCGCCGCGCAGGCGACATAGCGGGCTCGCCGCTCTACCTGTACTCGGTGGTGTTCTACGGCACGGAGGCCGCGCCGCGGCCGTCCAAGGAGTCGGTGCTCGGCGCCACTTCAATGATCTTCTGGATCCTCACCTGGCTCCTGGTGAGTGCCGCGCGGCCTTCCTGCTTGTAGGGTCTAGGGTTTGGACCCCACATGGCTCCTGGTGAGTGCTGCGGCCTCCCACTAATAGGGATTAGGGATGACTCGAGCAACGAACCGTCTGGAGCCACCGTCGGACAGCGCGGCTGCCGGCGCAGGTGATCAAGTACACGTTCGTGATGCTGCACGCCGACGACAACGGCCAGGGTGCGCCGCGCGGATACGCGCTGCCGGGCACCAGGCCCTCGGGGTCAGTCGCATGTTGCTGCGGCGGGTGCGCATGCATGCCTCGGAACCATGCACGCCCCAAGGGTGTGGCATGGCAGCACATGGTCCAAGTTCCCATACGGCTCCTTGTGAGCTCTGTATCGAGCAGCAGGTAGGATGTATTGAACAAAGTAGCATGCATCCGTGCCCTCTCTGAGCCATCAAATACGGACATGGCCTGGGCGTATGATTACAGAAAAAGCGAGCATGCATCCCAGCGTCCCTTAGAGCCAGATGGACAGGCCACAGACGTGTGATTTATCAAGGAGTGAGCGTGCGCCTGCGCATCCCCTGGGCCGTGTGGCATGGATGCGGCACAGACGCATCCACCAGCGAGGGCGGCGCGCGCGCAGGCGGCGCATTCGCGCTGTACTCGCTGCTCAAGCGCCAGGCGGGCCTGGGCACAGGCGGCCGGACCGCCGCGCTGGACCGGCTGCTCAAGCAGTACAGCACGGGGCCCGTGCGCACCGGCGCGGCCGCGGCCTCCCCGCGCGGGTCGCGGCAGCGCGCGCACGGCGGCAGCGGCAGCGAGAGTGGCCCGCGCTCCGGCCAGGGGCCCGGCGAGGGCGCCGGCCAGGGCCGAGGCGTGTGGGCGGCGCGCTTCGGGCCGGGGGCGCCCGCGGCGCTGAGCGCGGCCGCGCGCACCAGCGGGACCGCGCAGCACGACTGGCGGCAGCGCCTGATAGCGGTACGCTCGATTATAATGACGGCAAGGCTGCGTCTGCTGGGCAAGCGTGCGGGGATTCCCCTGCCCGGCATCGCGATGTGCTGGACGATCAGCTGCGCCTCAGTTGCCGTGTGGTGAAGTGTGGGGTTAGGGCTGGGCTGCGCATGAACGCGTTTGCATGCTGCGCCGCCACTTCCGCCGCCTGCATGCATCGCGATCATGCACGCGCGTGCACCCGGCACATGACGTTGCAGGCGGATGCACGCTCGCCTCCCGGCCCGAAATGGCGCACGTCGCGTAGCACGCACGGAAGCGGCATCGGGCGCACCTGCGCAGCGCCGCCAGGCGAGCGCGCAGGGCCTGCGCTGAGTCGCGCCAACGCCACGCCCGCCGCCGCGCGCAGGGCAAGCGCATGCAGGTCGCGCTGCGCACGCTCGTGGTCATCGGCGTGGGCATGATCATCGGCGACGGCGTGCTAACCCCGTCGATCTCGGTCCTGTCGTCGATCGAGGGCCTGGCAGTGGCGGCGCCCGGCAACCCCAGCCTGCAAAAGGGCCAGCGTGCGCACGCGCCGCGCTGCGCTCGCCTGCGCCACTGGCTGATGGCTGCAGTGTGGCACCTGGCCAAGCAGCAAGCACCAGCATCTGCAGCTGTGCACCCGCACCAGCAGGGATTGTTCTGCACTGTTGCACAGTAAGTGCCAACCTGTTTTGAGAGTGGCTGTGCTGCGCATACCAAACAAAAGCAGCTCACCTTGAGTCAGTCTGCGTCCACACAGTGTCACGGCATGTCTTTCCACGCCTCATTAGTTTGCCCGCCTGCCCCAGACCTGCCACACTGTGTTACAGCAATAACTTTTTAGTGCGTTGCGCGGTCGCAGCCCTGCTCGTCGGCCTGTCCTACAAGCTCCAGACCTGCCACACTATATTGCAACAGTGACAAGTTAGGTTATTGCGGGCGCAGCCCTGATCGTCGGCCTGTCGTGCGCGGTCATCACGCTGCTCTTCCTGGTGCAGCAGTTTGGGACCGGCGCCATCGGCTACCTCTTCTCGCCCGTCCTCTTCACCTGGTGCCTCTTCATCTGCGGTGCGCTGCCGTGCGCGCCGACTCTCACCCACAGGCTGCCGTGCATGGCACACACTGATCTACTTTTACAGCACACACTGAACTGCTTTTCATGTCATGTTATTGACCCACCGCTCAAGCTAGCCACAGAACGCATGCATGCATGCAAGGCATGGGTAGGCAAGTGCGGCGGGCAGAGCTTGCTGCGCGCGGTCGCGCAAATTCTCGCGCGGCGCGCAGGCGTGGGCCTGTACAACATTGTGCGCTGGGACTGGACCATCCTGCGCGCGGTCAGCCCGCACTACTGGGTCCTGTTCCTGGTGCGCAAGGGCCAGGGCGGCTGGCGGCTGCTCGGGTCCATCGTGCTCTGCATCACCGGTGCGCTCTAAACCTATACCCCTAACCCTACCCGCGCCTGGCCGTGCCAGGCACGCGCGGCACTGCGCCGCGAGGCCAGGGCTGGCATGCGCACAGGGCGGGCGCGCGCCTCAGCGCATACCTCTGTCGCTGGGTCTAACAGGCGATCACATCCCGTGGGGTCCATACCCTGACGCAGTGCGCTTGTTTGGGAGCATTGTGTGTCGGAGCAAAGCGTACATGCAGGCGCTCGCGTGTGATGTTGCCGCCCCAGCCGAATGCCCTGCTGCGGCAGCCAGCATCCTGCTGCCCGCTCATGCGCCGTGACGGCGGCGCGCGCGGGCAGGCGCGGAGGCCCTGTTCGCGGACATGGGGCACTTCAACCGCGTCTCCCTGCAGGTCAGCACCATGGCCATGGTGTACCCCAGCATCCTCGCGTCCTACCTTGGGCAGGGTGCGCCCGCTCGGGGCCAGTAGCCTTCCTTGCTGCGCTCTCCAGCTCGCTCCTCGCCTTTGCAGGAGCTGCATGGCTCCTGCTCACCGCAGTGCTCCGCTCCAGGCAGGGCCGGTTGGGGCCAGGCTTCATGCACACCAACGTGCCGACCCCCAAAAAGGGCAGAAATTGCAGGGCATGAAACCATGGGTGGTCGCCGTGGCTCCAGCACGCCATGGTTCTAGCATGCCCTACCATAACCCTAACCCATGAACCCCGGGCGCGCGGCGGCAGGCGCGTACCTGCTGAGCGTGCCGGACAGCGTGGAGGCCGCGCCGCAGGACGGCACGTTCTGGAAGGCGCTGCCGGGCGGCCCGGGCCTGTTCTGGCCGATGTTCGTGGTCGCGTTCGCGGCGACGGTCGTCGCGTCGCAGTCGCTCATCTCCGCGGTGTTCCAGATCACGTACCAGGCCATCGCGCAGGGCTTCTTCCCGCGCTTCCACGTGCACCACACGTCGCGCGAGCGCCAGGGCCAGGTGTGACTCTAACCCTAATCCTTACCTCTGCACGCCGCAGTCCACCACCGGCTGCGGGAGCGCGGCCGCGCGCCCCGGCCCCGCCTCATGCCTTTGAGGTGTGTCCTAGCGTCCGTGTCAAGCCAGGTGGGCCGGCGTCCTTGACAGATTGAGCGCGCCAGCTCCGTCGCCCGCGACGCGGCTGCAGTCAGCCGCCATGTCCGTGCGCGGCGCGCATCGGGTGGGCGCGCGCGCGCACGGCAGGTCTACATCCCGGTGGTCAACTACGCGCTCTACGCGCTCTGCATCATCGTCATCTGCACCTTCCGGACCACCGACAACCTGGGCGCCGCCTACGGTGCCGCCCCGCGCACCCGCAGCGGGCCGGCGCACCGCTGCCGTGTCGGTAGCCCACATTTACCAGGCGAGTAGGCCGGCATGCCCTGGCAGCGCATCGCCATGACACAAGCTCGGCTCAGAAGGGCTGGAGTGCCAGGTGCCCGAGTTGCCGCAGCGCTGCTCCAGGCGCCGGCCGAACACGGGGTATAGGGTTTGCCTAACCCTTATAAAAAACCCCAACCTATTGCGGCCGCAACGCGGGGCGGCCGCGCAGGCGTGGCGGTGCTGGCGGACATGCTGCTCACGACGCACCTCATGACGCTGGTGCTGCTGACGGTCTGGAAGAAACCGCTGTGGGTCTGCGCGCTGTTCTACCTCGCGTTTGCGCCGATAGAGGCCACGTTCTGGTCGTCCACGCTGACCAAGGTGCCATACGGTGCGGCCGCCCTGGAATGCCCTGCTCTTCACACTGCGTGTGGTGCAGGCACGCGGCAGTTAGCCACGCTCAACAAGGAACCCCTCGCGGCGCGGGGACGCCAATTGTGGCAGAGGACTCGCACGAGGGCTTGGGCAGCCCTGCAGCGCGGCGCGCTCGGGGGCGGCCGCGGTCTGCGAGGTGCCCGGCGCCGCGAGTGGCCTGCGTGCGCGGGCGCGATGCCGAGCGCGAGCGCTGCATGTGCCGCAGCGCTGAGTCGTGGAGCGCTTGCTTGCGTCGCGCTTTCTGCAGCGGCCTGCGGTCAGATGTGTGAGTCGACGGGGCGCTGCTGTGTGCCGGCATTCTTATCTGGGAACGGAGGCACATGGTCGCGCAAGCCGTGCGCATGGGGTCAGGGTTGCAACAGCGCGTGCGCGCGCGCGCAGGCGGCTGGTTCTCGCTGTGCCTGGCCGCGGCCAACGCGGCGCTCATGCTGCTCTGGTTCTGGGGCGGCAGCCGCAAGCGCGGCTTCTTCGACCGGCTCGCTGTCCCGCTGGACAGCTTCCTGCTGCTGGGCGACGCGGCCGACGCGCAGATGTCGCTGACCGTCGCGCAGCAGCGCGTCGCCGTGCACGGCTCCGGCCTGCATATCAAGCGCGCGCGCGGCGCGCCGCCCTGCACAACCCCTGCCTGCCCCCTGTGTGAGTACAAATGGCATGTCAGAGCGGCGGCAGCCAGGCGCTGCGCCGGTCCTGGGGCTGTCAGCACCGCCAAGGCTGTGGGCGCGGGAAAGGGCTATGTTCACAAGCTGCATGCGGCTGACGCGGCGTGCGCGCAGGCGTGGGCATCTACTACAGCAACGACATCCACGGCGTGCCGCCCGTGATGCTGCAGTCGGTGCGTGGCTGCGCGCATGCGACAGGGCCCGATGTCCGCCTCAGGCGACGCGCCTGCCTGCCGGCCTCTTCAGTGTCTTGTCGAGGGAGAGCGAAGTGTGAGCCTGTGAGGCATGCCTGCCCTGTGCATGCGGCGGCCGACCCGCCCGCCGACGCGGTGCTGGCTGCGGGCATCAGGAAACCTAAACCTACCCTAAGGCACATATACGGCCGCGGGCAGGTCTCGCGGCTGCCCATGGTGTACGAGGTCAACGTGTTTCTGACCAACCGATACCTGCCCATCCCGGCGGTGCTGCCATCCGAGCGCCTGCTGGTCGAGCAGAAGGGCGCGGCCGGCTTCTACCACGTCATCGCCAGGTCCGCCGCGCCTGCGCGGCTGCCCAGCCGGGCGCCGGCCCGCCGCCGCGGCCGCGGGGCGCCGCAGCCCAGGCGCCCCGGCGCGTCTGACAGCAGGCCGGCGACAACAGCAGGCCGCATGCGCCGGCCCGACGCGGCGGCTGTGCTCGTGGCATGCGCATGAGGGGGTTGTTTTTTTTTCTTTTTCCCCCCCCCCCCTTGACAGCCAGCGGGCGGGTGGCGGGGCGGCAGGTACGGGTATGTGGAGCGCGTACGGCAGGGCGGCGAGTTCGTGGCGGCGCTGCTGGACCGTGTGATCGGCCTGCTGCTCAAGTCGCTGCAGGGCGAGCTGGCCGCGAGCGCCTCGCTGCGAGCCGACCTCGGCCTGCCAGACGTCTTCCCCCCGCCGGTGCGCAAGCGCGCGCTCCACGTAGGTCTGCGACCCGGGGGATGCTGAGCGCGTGCCTGACCACCAGACGCTGGTCAATGGGACATGTGGTTTTCACGGCGAGTGCATGCCTGCCGCAGCGTGCCGTGCCAGCTCGCGCGCCTGCACAGGCGTTGCAGAGCTTGCCCGCCTTCTGCTGTCAGCTTGATACCTTCAAGGGCCTTTGCAGTGCAGAATCTCCTGCTTGCTGTTGGGTTTGCAGCCAAACCGCTTGAACATCTGCACGTGGCGCTGCCAACACCTGTATGACACGCCTCCCCATGCTGCACTCGGTCCTGCATTTGCAGGAGCGGGACTTTCAAGAGACGCCACGCTGCGCTAATGGCGTGGAGCACTCGGAAGTGGAGCTGGGTGCGCCCAGCCCTGCCCCTCTGCGCGCGCTTGGGAGTGTCAGCGATGGTGTGCCATGGCCCACATGTGAGCTGCTGCGCATGCAGCGCGCATGCTCCTTCCACTAACCAGCTGCATCTTACCTGAAGCTAAACATAGCAGAGTGCATGCGAGTGTGCTGACTGCTGGAACAATACGCATGGACATGGCTAACACGGCAGCTGACCTTGAGAGGTGCACTGGTGGCAAGCTAGCAGCTGTTCAGTCCGATGCCTGTGGGGCTGCAAGCATGGTGCACTCCGACAGCAGCTCCAGCAAGCAGGTTAACCCAACGCTTTCACAGAGCACGCATTGAATTTATAACTCCCTCGATACTATGAAATTGCTCAATGCGAGGTCTGAGGCTCTGTGTGTAAATTTTGCAGCAGCTGCTACGGCACCGGCGGGCGCGCCGCGCGTGGGCGCCGCCCCGGGCGCGCCCTGGCGACCGCAGGCGCAGGCGCCGGGCGCGCCCTGGCAGATCGTGCCAAGCAACGGCCGCGGCAGCGGGTTCTTCGAGACCGTGGAAGCGGAGAGCGCGCGCGACCCGCAGCTGCTCACGCGCCTGCAGGAGGCGCTGGGCAAGTTTGGTGCGCGGCGGCTCGCACAGGCACAGAGCTGCTGCCTGTCAGTGTGCGCCAGCCTGCATCATGTAACGCACTTTTAAGTTATTAATGGGCATGCCTGCTTGCTGGCCTCTGAGCTGGTGCTGTGCTTGCAAGCATCACATGGTTGTTCCTTTGTGATGAACAATTTCTGTTTATGCTTTACCACACTGTGCAGTGATATAAGCTGACCTCGAATTATTTAGAGCTGTGCGAGCGAGCTGGGGATGCGCAGGCGCGCTGCCGGCCGAGGCCGCCGCGCGGCACCCGCGCATGGCGCTGCTGGCGGACGAGCTGCGCGTGGTGCAGCATGCGCGGCAGCACGGCTCGGTCGTCTATGTGGTCGGCCGCACGCATGCGCGCCTCAGCAAGGACGCCGCGCTGGCGCAGCTGCCGCGGCGGTACCTGCTGGAGCTGCCCTTCAAGGCGCGCCCCTGCTGCGCAACGCATGCTCGCTGTGCTTTGCCTGTCTCGTGTCCAGGGACATGGCGCTGGTACAGGCACCGCGTCAGCCGCTTAACAAGTGCCTCGCATGGAGGGGTGACATGGAATGGGCATTGTGTTGTTCATGTCTGTTGCAACACCGAAGGTCGTCTAACTGGCACATGCCCCTGTGCCTCCTGTTTCACGGCATTTCAGCGCCCGGTCTGCCCAACAACCTGAACTATGCCAGCCAGACGCCGCGCTGCTCCTGTTAGCTCAGTGCAGTGTACTGTTCTGCTGTGTACTGCTGACGCTGTGTATCTGCACTGCATAACCTGGACCTGGTGCTCCAGCTGTCACGGGCACCCCCCCACGCGTGCCGGCCCGCGGCGCGCGCCGCAGGTGCTGGACTCGTTCGCCGAGGACGCCGACACCGTGTTCGGCATCCCGGAGGAGTCGCTGCTGGAGGTCGGCTTACCCTACAGGTTGTGAGACCCATGGTCCTAGGACCTACGGGTGGTAGGAGCGGCGCTGGCCGCAGCACAGCGCCGCTCTCGCGTCGGCGGGCGCAGCGCAGCGGGGCGGAGGGCAGGGGCTTGCATGGCGCAACCTGCACGCCCTCGCAAAGCCTTTGCGGGGTTGCTGCCCACCGCGCCCGCGCTGCCTGCTAGATTAGGCTGTGGAAGTATTGAAGAGATTGTACCAGTCTGCCTGGTGCGCCTGGCACGCCGCCTGCAGATGCATTTGTCCCCAGCAGCTGCTTCTGTGCGGCCAGTCCGCTGCTATTTTGATCTGTTTCACAGATCACGCAATGCACAGAAGTGCGGTCCTGAGCAGCATGTAGGTTACAGCATTTAGTCTATGTCCTGCTTTGCTGCTTTCAGCCATCTGTCTGCTCTGTGTGTGCTGCTTTATGTCCAGCAAGAAGAAGCCGTAGCTAGAAGCAAAGCGCATCATCTACTCAGTCCATACGCAAGCTGTGCGGCATTTAGGCACATGTGCGTTGCGGCATCCCTGCCAAAGGGCGCGCCAGAGCATAGGTAAGCGCACACGTAGGCGGCGTGTGAACGCATGTGTGGCTACTCTTGACTTTAAATATTTCTAATGTGCGCGATACGCCTAGTCAACAGTCAAAAGCAGCTCACTTGGCAGGCTGCCGAAGCTACTCGCCTGGCATGCGCGGCGAAAAGCACGAAAGCAGCAAGGTGATGAGGGCAGGCGGGCATGGGAGCGGGCCGCCGCTGCAGCGCTCTTTTACTCCCCAGAAGGAGGAGGAAAGGTGTACGCCCAAGCTCCCTGTCGCATAGTGCACGCACACTGCGCAGCCCGCCAGCCCCGCCGGCGCTGCCGCAGACCGCCCTGGCGCGCCGGCCCCCTTCCGCTCGCGCGCTCAATCCTCCCATGCCAATCCGCATCCTGAACGCCAAGCCACACCACCGCACCACTGTCCGGCCTCCAAGGCGCCTCGCGGCATGATGGCAGCCATGCCCGTCCAACAGCATTGAATGGACCGCTTGCCAGTACGTTGCAGAAAAGGACCCAGCACTCCCTGTGTGTTGCATGCGTGGTCGGTGTGCATGTGTCTGGCTGGTGGCCGTCGACATGCAGGATGCAGGCCTGCTGGCCGCGGCGCGCTCCGCAGAGATGCAGCGCTGCAGCAATGACGCGCGCGCGGCCCCAGCCTTTCCGGGCGCATGCTGCGGGCCGGGCGGCAGGCAACCGCCCGCCGCATCACCCAAGATGGGAGGGGCCGCGCGCCCGTCGGCGCCGCAGCGCTGCTTTTCTGCGGTGTGCGCCGCTTTGAGCGGGCCCGCATCCTGCACCAGCGACTGCCTGCTCTGCAGCCAAGCACATGCACACGCTTGGGCTGCACACAGCAGCCAACACACTGCAGGGGCTGGGGCCTTGTCTGCGACCGAAGCATGCGACGCACTGGCAAGCGGCGAGTCGGCGTGCTGTTGTGCAGCCACAGCTGCTGTCACGCGCCGAGCGATGAGGTGCCCTGAGAGGCCAGGCAGGGGCGCAGACGGAGAGGCTCGGCGTTCAGGTCGCCGAGTAGGGTGGGAGTCCTGACCGCGCGTGGGAAGGTGCGCGCGCGCGGCCCGGTGCGCCGGGTCGGCCTGTGGCAGCGCCGGCAGGGCCAGCGGGCTGCGCAGCGCGCGTGCGCCGCTCAAGGACGTCCACAGGAGCGACATGAGCATGCCACATCGCACATGGGCATGCCGCCGCGGCCAGCAGGTCGGCGCTCGCCGCGGCCGCAGCCTCCCCGCTCGGCCAGACCTGCTCGAGGGCGCCACTCAGGCGGCGCTGCTCGGCCGCGAGCATCTGCCTCGATCAGAGCGCGCCCACAAAGCTTCAGTCCGGGTCCGGGTAGGCCAGGCCCTGCCATGGCCTGGGTTCAATGTAATATGCAGAAACACCCGCAGGACAGGCGCAGGCATCAGGCGATCCACTCACTGCTCCCGCTCCCAAGGTCCAAGACCTTGGACTAATAAAGTAGCCCCGCCAGTTGTCCGGGCCCGCCGGCTGTCCCGCCGGTCATTCCACAGCATCCTGATGTGACGGTCCGCGCTGCGGCCTGGGGCGGTACCTATCTGGCTTGATGGGTGCTTGGTGCACCAGGCGATGGACTGGCACAGCAGTGGCGCGCACTCAGGCGCGCACTCCGCAGCGCCAGTCCACCGCCTGGAACTGCTGCCCATTGGCCAGACGAGCGCCGCCCCAGGCTCAGCGTAGACCGTCACGTCAGCATGTCGGTACTGACCGGCGGGAAGGCCGGCGGGCCGGGACCACGGGCGCGCCAGTGTGAACGGTCCAAGGCCCAACAAGCACAGACACTGAAGCGCGTGGTGCCCGCAACCACTAGGTAGCCCCTGTTCGTCTACAAAAGAGTCTTCCCAGTGGGAGCTTGTCCAAGCACCCGCTGCACCCGAGGCAGGGGCGCCGGCCTGCCACAGCTGATTGCCTGCGGCACATACGCTGCCGCACGCATTGCAGCTACACCGCACAGGCGGTCGTTAAGAAGTTAGTGGCTTTTCTATGGGATCGAACCGGCGCCTGCCTTGGACAGCAATACCCTACCCAACGCTCACCCTTAATAATTGTTTTGCGCATAGGAGCCCGCAGCTCACTCACTGTCAACATCAGGTGCCAGTTGTCCTACTGCTCGTGGTCCCAGTCAAGCCCCTGCCTGTTCACGTACATACAATGCATACCATGATGGGTCTTCATCTGAGCGAGCAGCCAACTGCACTGCACAGCTATGCCAGCACTGCCCCAGGCGCACAGCGGCTGCTGGCCCTCCCAGCTGGGCTGCTGGAGCGGGGACGTGCGGCCAAAGCGCCAAAGGCCCAGCTCCAGGAGACGTCTCTGGTGCCAGCGCGCAGCGCTGCAAAACGCAAGGTGGCACACAAAGTCACTACAGAGCTGTTGGCGTAATGCCTTGTCTCCACCTGTCCAGCATACTAAGGATGCTGCATGCCAGGTGACAGAGCTGCTGCAAGCAAGCGCGTCACTCAACAGCTCGCCGGCGGAGATGAAGCCCGCCATCGCAGCGCTGCTGACGGAGAGCCCGGCGGTCGCAGCGGGCGAGGCCACTCTGAGCGGCCGCTTCGACGGCACCTGGGAGGCGAGCACCTCGCGCTGCCTGGCGGCACCCTCACCAGCTCTGCCTTGCATGCTCGTGCCCCGGACACCCAACTCCTGCTTCGCCTGGAGCGCAATAAACGTTCAGTCCTCGCTTGGACCTTGGCAGGTGTTCCACGCTCCCCACCTCGCGAGCTTGGGCGCTGCGCTAGGCGCGCGCTTCGAGCCGATACGCTATAGATTGGCGGGCGACCGCTTGGTCTCCAACGTGCGGTTCAGCTCGTCGCTCGCGCGGGTGCGTGCTCTGTCCCAGCATCTGTCCCAGCAGCAGTGGTGTTTGCTATGCTTCACGCCGCGGTGAAGCAGCAGCACGCACTTGCTAGCGCGCTGCCACGGGTGCGCGCCGTGCTGGGACCGCGCGCCCCGCTCAGTGTCAAAGAGTGTTCCCGGAACTCAGTTCCATGTGCTGCATGCTGGCATATGTCTGCCTGGCTGCGTGCTCGCCCTGCACGTCCGCCCTACCCTGCACAGCCCTACCGTGCATGGCCCTCCATGGCCCTGCCGTGCATAGCCACCCATGGCCCTGCACACATGTGCACGGCGCTGCAGGAAGGATGGCTCAGCGCCTCGGGGCGCCTGATGCCGGCGGGCAGCGACGCGGTGGAGGTCGCATTTGACCGCTTCTGGGTCGACCTTGGCTCGACCGCCCTCCGGCCGACCCTAGGTGACCCCGCGTTCTCAGCTGTGCGAACTTCTCCGTCACCTGTGCTGCAACCCTGCCCCCTTTGCTCAACACTGCTGCCATGCATGCATGCTGGTGCACCCGTAGGACGGGGGCGGGGAGCGAGAGGTGGTCCCTATCATCAACTAGCTGACCCGCCGTCATCCTGCTTTTGCACCATGCCCTGGACGCGCGAGGCTGCGTTCGGGTGCCTGGTGCACTCAGAGGCAGATGTCTGCCATGACTACCAGACGTCGTCGTGCACGCTCTGCAACCTCCATGAACTAGCATGCAGACGTCCCAGGCGACTGCGTTAGATTGCGTTACTTCCACTGTTACGCCGGCGCCGCAGAGTCGGAGGCGGGGCTGGACGCGGTGGTGGGCGCGCTCGGCCGCGCGGCCTTCTTCCCGCGCTTTGCCGTCTTCCCGGTGCTCTACCTGGACGACAACGACGGCGTGGCCGTGTTCCGATTCCCGCCGCTGAGCAGCAACATCGCGGTCAGGAGGCTGGCGTGACACGGCATGACGTGTAGTTGTGAGCACGGGTGTCGGGCATTGCTGCGGTTGCGGCCCGGGTTGGCGCCCGGCATGACGTGAGGCGCTCGCCAGCCCGGTGCAAATCACACAGCTTGGCAAGCACACCTTACACTGCATCGTCGCCTGAGTACATGGTATCACAGTACAAGGGCGAGACTGGTTCAATCCATGCACGTGCGTGGCAATCCCCGTCAGACTCTCTCCGCACGCCACGCTCGCACCTAAATGGCATCGCCCGCTCGCCATGGTCGCACTGCTCACACATGCAGCATGCAGACTGACTCGTGCAAAATTACAGGCCGCCGATAAATAAATATGGCTGCAGGTGCCATATGTGCACTGCACGCTAGAGCTGCTTGCCCCGCTCATTTGCCCATGTCTCCACGTTCACCGCGCTCCGAGCGGATGAGTCGCCTGCAGCAGGCTTTGCCGCCCGCTGTAACGCGCCAGGGTTGAGGCGCCCATGCGTCGCTCTCTACCGCAGGACAGCGCATGCTCGTGCGGCCCTGCACACGCCGCACCCTCGCGACTCTGCCAGCGCTCGGCGCGCCCACATGACGGCCACGATGCAGTCCCCGAGATCAGGCGGCTGCGCCCTCGACCCCGGCCTTGTGGAGGCGCCAGCGCTCGGCGAGCGCGCGCATCACGACAGCGTGCGCCGCGCCCGGCGCAGCGGCCTTGGCCGCGGCGAAGTTGTCGCGCACAAACAGGCTGCGCGCCCCAGCGCCGGCGCGCGCATCAGCCCCGCGCGTCCTTCCCGCTTGTGTGCCTGACTCTAGCCTGGCCTCACTGCTGCCCTCTGAAACAACCTGCTGTTTGTGTCAGCACATGCATGGCCGCGCGGGGCGGCAGCAGATCAGATCCCTCAAACAAGCAGCACGAGCGTGCAACAAGCGTGCATGCGCCCTATATCGGCGCAGACCGCGCATGTTCGAAGAGCGGTTTTGAGCATCTCGTCACCGCAAGACATGCACCTGATCAGCACACTGCGGACCGGCAACGGCCGCGCACGCGCCTGAAGCCGCTGGGCGCGCGCGTCTTGCAGGGCGTGTTGTCGGGCTTGAACTGCGCGCCGTGCACACAGGTGACTGCTAGCAGCGCATAAGGTCACACAGGCGCCTAGCACGCCAGCTGTGCGACACCAGTCGTCCATCACGCATAGCGTGCATAACGCAAGGGCTTGCGGAAGGCAAGCGCCACCATCGCTGGAGCAGAGGGCTGACCGGCCAACCGGCCAATCTGCCAAACAACCAACTACATATAAAAGTGAAGGGATGGTGTAAAATTGACTGACTGAGCCGGCGGGCGCGCGCCCGGCCCAGGTACACCAGCGCGCCGTGGCACTCGCCGCACGAGCGCCGCGCCACGTCGATCGAGTTGCTGTGCCGCGCGAACTCGCGCCCGCACGCGGCGTCGGCGCAGCGCCAGCGGTGCGGCGCGTGCACCTGGTACTCGTGGCAGGTCGTGACGGGGATGTCCGGGTGCGCGCGCAGCGCGCAGCCCGCCCAGAACTTGAACGCCGGCCCGTGCGGCGGCTTGGCCTGGCCGCAGGCGCGGGCGCGTCAGGCGTTGGGCGCCCACGCGTCGAGAGCGCTCACGCCCGCCGCAGAGCTCTCTCACACCCGACCAAGATAAGCACATGGAAAGCTAAAGAACAGAAGCGTGTGTGAACAGAGCGGCCGGGGTGCCGATCCAGAACAGGGCACAGGGTGCGCGCGCGATAGCGAGCTTGGCCGGTGTTAAGGGCGCGCCGCGTGCGGCGGCAGCAGCCATGCGGCGACATGGCAGAGCTCGTGCAGCAGCGTGGCGCGCAGCTTGGCGGGCGCATCTATGACCTTGGCGCTCAGCTCCACGTCCGCGCTGTACCTGGCGGGCCGGCCGCCCGGGAGGTGTGGTCAGTCAGGGACGCGGCGAGCGCGGCATGTGCTCATGCGCTGCACATGCAATAGGGTTAGGGGAATGGCGATGGGGGCAGGCAGGCGCCCCAGCGTCGCACAGCCGCGCCTCGGCGCCCGTGGTCATGGTGCTGCAAGCCTGCTGGCGTGGCTTGCTGCCGCAGCGAGCAGACCTCTGCCTCCAACCAGGTCGCCCTCACACGCTGGAGACCCAGCCTGTGATCGGGGCTTCTTAAGCCATGGCTGCACCTGGGGGCCTCGCCCGGCGCGGCGGCCGCGTCGCGGCGGTAGTGCGTCAGGCCGGCTGTTGTCAGCAGGTGCGCATTCCAGCCGATGGCCAGGTCCGCGGGGAGCTGCCCGCCAAACACGCTCACGTTAAACCTGCGCGCCCGGCGCCGCGGCCCGCTCGGCTGCCAAGCTGCTGCCCGCCACTGGCGCCAATAACGGGGACTGCTGGCACCAGGCGCTGTTCGACCCGGCAGCATGTGGGCCGACGCCGCCGAGCTGCTTGACCTTGCTGGTCCCACAAAAATGATTGGGGCGTGCGGGCACGCGATGGCCAGGCACGCGCGTTGCCAGGAAGCGCGATCACTGACTGCGGCCGCCGCTGGCGCGGCATGCTGCCGCCAGACAGAGACCCGCCACACAGTGCATGTCTGGAGAATGCAACACGCGCGGTGCGCAGCAAAGCGGAAGGCACGGCGCTGAGGAGCGCACTCGGCGAACGCGGCCGCCGCCAGGGCGGCCCGCTGCCGCCTGAAGGCCGCCGCGCTGGGCGCCGCGGCGCGCGCGGCGGACCGGCGCGCGCTGGCGGGCGCGCCGGCGGGCGCGCGCGGCGTGCGCACCTGCGCGCGCGCGCGGTTGGGCGTGCTGGCATGCACCAGCGCGCTCGGAGTGCAGCCGGGTCGTGTCGGCGGCTGTGGTGTCTGGCAGCCTGTGCTGAGCCTCTGACGCACTCGCATGCTTCCCAAAAACATATTCCGCACCAGGCATGTCCAGGGCCATATCATAGGCAAAGCCGTTGACAGGTGGGGCGGCGCAGGAGAGAGAGCTTGAAAAGTTGCCATGAGGGTCACCAGTCAAGTCTGTACGCTGCATCTGGGTTGAGAGCACACCGGCGTGCATGCCGCGGCCGGCTTGCGCGTCGCGGGCGTGCGCGGGGGCGCCGCGGCCCGCCCCGCGGCGCTGTTCGCGCCGCCGGCATGGTCGGGCCAGGCCTGGAAGGCGCGGCGCGGGGGGGGATCGGGCGAGGACCCGCCAGAATGCGGTCTGAGTTCTGCTGCGGCGGGCGGGCGGGGCTGCCAGGGCGCCGCGACCGCCCAGTTCTCCTGGTCGCTCGCGGCGTCGGCGGGGTCGCCATCCGGGGCCGCGCTGGGCGACCTGGCGCACAGGGCCGCCCTTTGGGGGCAGCCGCATGGCACACATGCGCATCTCTGACACAGAGCGCTGGGATGGAGCCGCGTGCAAACGGCAGCGGCGCGCTGCAGCTGCGGCGGCCGCACCGGCAGAAGGCCCGAGGGGGATGCCTGACCGTGGAATTGACTGTGAAGTATTACACCGGGTGCTGTTCCAGGGTTTGCCTGATGACCTCAGCCTGGGCGCAGCAGGCCGGCGTGGCTCCATTGCCGGCGAGCCTCCATTTGCGCATGCAGTCATGCAGCCAGTCATGTGTTGGGTTCGTCAGCCCTGAGTTCGTCTGAGATGGGCGCGCAGGGAGGGTGCGGACCTGCGCGCGCCGCGCAACGTCCACGCGCCGCCCTCGCCGCAGCCGCGTCCCCCGGCCCTGACCCCGCCCTCGCCCTCGCCATTGCTGCTGGACAGCATGACGGGCGATGCGCCGCCGCTCTCGTGATCCCCGCGGCCGGGGAAGAGATAGGGGTCAGGCGCGGCGGGCGCCGCCGGGGCGCCCGGCCCATGCACAAACCCTGCGCCGAACAGCTCGGCGGGCCCGCGGCGCACGCGCGGCGGCGCGTGCGCGCCGCCTCCCCGCGCCGCCGCGGGCCCTGCGCGGAGCCCATGTGCCGCGCTGCTGCCGTCGCCGCGGGCGTGCTGCGGCCCGGCAGGCTCGCGCGTGAACGCACAGCCGGGCCCAGTCGCGGCGCGCGGGGAGGGGCGCCCGGCGCCGACGCGCGCGGCGGAGCAGGAGGCGTCTGACTCGTCAGAGTCCACCAGGCGCGCGCGGCGCCGCACCGCCGTGTCCGGGGCGGCGAGCGGCGACGGCGACGACGAGGCCGCTGGGCTGGCTCGCGGCCTGCCCGGCGGCGCGCCGGCCGGCAACGCGCCGGCCGGCGGCGCGGGCGCCACGCGCAGCACGCGCAGCGCGCCCGCCAGGCCGGCGCCCGCCGGGTCATCGGCGCGCCTCGCTGGCACCGTCTCCGCCTGTGCAGAGGTTTCGGCATGCAGCCGCCGCGCGGGGCTGCCCGTGTCCGAGTCCGAGTCCGAGCAGAGCCGGCGCGCGCGGCGGCCGGCCGACCGGCCGGCCGTCCATGCGAACGCGGGCCACGGCGACGCCGCGCCGCCCGCGCCCGAGTCGGACGACGAAAATGACGCCGCGGGGCTGGCCGGCGCGCTCTGCACGCTGCGCCGGTGGCCCATGCGGCTGCCCTGCCCCGCGAGCGCGGCGAGCGTGCCCGCGCTCGTGGGCACCG